>Ga0326727_10004302_pt1 | contig 43108 bp, 40 predicted proteins | sample MB2enrmetagenome_FD_207643 | JGI IMG/M metagenome (GOLD analysis project Ga0326727, IMG submission 207643) | Lab enriched peat soil microbial communities from McLean, Ithaca, NY, United States - MB29MY | ecosystem: Environmental > Terrestrial > Soil > Wetlands > Peat | place: USA: New York... | reverse complement strand
AGGTCCAGCCAGGCATGATCGGTAGATACGGGCCCCTTCGGACTTCGATTGATAATCTGCTTGCGCATCATGTTCTCAGCATCCTGCTTCATGAAGGTATACGTGAGGAAAACTCACGGGCTACCCTGTATATAACATATACCCGGCGCATCGCTTTGGCCAGCTCTCCTTTCGTCCTATACTTTGTCAAAAGAGCCCGGATGCGAAGGGAATTCGCCTCGTAGGCCGTCACGCTCCCACTGACGCCCGCGCGTCCTCACAACTGGCCGGCAATGTCGTCTCGATAATGGTTCACCTCAGGTCCTTCGTTGATACACGAAAAACCGAAGGCCACATGCTTTTCAATCTCCTGCAGGTAAGTGGTTGAGGTGGATTGCAGCGTCAAGAATCAGGATGCATAATTGAAAATGAGGTCAGAGAAGGATCAAAGTACATGAAGCGGCAGGCCATCAGGGTCACAGTTCATTAATAACGGAAAGGAGGGATTGGTGGTCCGGCTTATTCAGGGACGAAGAGTACTGTAGCGATGCGGACCCTTGCCGGGGGAAGGGGTGGCATATGAAAAGGAGGCGGTCAGCGGGTCTGAAAGGATTGAGTGAATGTGCGACATCTTTGGCAGAAAAGGTCTTGCAATCAATCAGTTTCACCATCAAATTTACTAAAGAGGAGTAAGCGTTATGAAAAAACGGAATGTGTTTATCGGCTATCTGGTCCTTCTTATGCTCGTCGCCGCCCTTGCGGCCTGCGCATCGACACGCACACACGAAAGTACGGGCGAATACGTGGACGATTCGGTCATCACGACCAAGGTAAAAGCCCTGCTTGCGGAAGATGATTTTCTCAAGTCATTCAAGATCAGTGTCGAGACCTACAAGGGCACGGTCCAGTTGAGCGGCTTCGTTAATTCCCAGAACGCCGTCGATAAAGCGGGTCAAATAGCATGGAGCGCCAAGGGGGTCAGATCCGTAAAGAACAACCTGATCGTGAAATAGACGGTCGTTGTCCTTACCATGGATGGAGCGAAGGCGGCCACGGGCAGACATTTCCATGTTGCCTCGCCGGCGCATGCGGCCGGCCGGGCTCCGTCCGGCGGTTGATGCGCGAAGGCGCAGGACGCGTAACTCACGTGGCGATTCTTCTGTCCCTAAAGGGGACCGACCGAAAGGACGTTCCCTATATGTCCAATCAGGGCGCTGACCTATAACGCGATGATTAAGACATGGGAGGAGAGCATGTCAAAAAAAGCCCACACGGCAACAAGGCATTCCCGCATGGGCGCCATACCCGGTGCAAAGGGTGTAACCTTTCGCGTATGGGCGCCCCACGCCGAAAAGGTTTACGTCACCGGAACTTTCAATGAGTGGAGCAAAACCTCGGCGCCCCTCGTTAAAGAGAAAAATGGATGCTGGTCGACCGGCGTGTCAAAAGCAAAAGCGGGAGATGAGTATCGATATGTGATTCATACCCCTGCCGAGTGGAATCTCCCTCCCCTGTCTCGTATCGATCCTTATGCCAGAAAAGCAACCAGCTCGATCGGCAATGGAGTGATCTATGATCCTCAAGGCTTCGACTGGGGTGATGATGCCTTTACTATTGCCTCGTGGAATGAGCTCATCATTTACGAGATGCACGTCGGCACCTTTCACGTCAAAGAAGAAGGGCATCCGGGCACACTTGACAGCGCCATTGAAAAATTGCCCTATCTTCGGGAACTGGGCATCAATGCTGTGGAGGTGATGCCGATCATGGAATTTTCTGGCGACTTTTCGTGGGGCTATAATCCCGCGCATCCCTTTGCCGTTGAGGGTATTTATGGCGGACCTGATGCGCTCAAGCGATTTGTGAAGGCGGCCCATGAGCATGGCATCGCGGTGATCGTCGATGTCGTCTACAACCACTTTGGTCCTTCCGATCTTGATTTGTGGCAGTTTGACGGCTGGAGCGAAAATGAGAAAGGGGGAATCTACTTCTACAATGACCACCGGTCGTCAACACCCTGGGGCGACACGCGCCCCGATTATGGCCGGGGCGAAGTGCGCCAATATCTGCGGGATAACGCCCTGATGTGGCTCGAGGAGTACCATGCCGACGGGTTGCGCTGGGACGCCATAACCTATATCAAGAATATTGAGGGCAATGAAGGGAATCCGGCTAATGACATCCCCGAAGGCTGGAGTTTGATGCAATGGATCAATGAGGAAATCCAAAAGCGTTTTCCGGGCAAAATCAGCATCGCCGAAGATTTGAAGAATAACGTATGGGTCAACAAAGATACGGGGGCGGGCGGCGCAGGCTTCAGTGCGCAGTGGGACAGCGAATTTGTTCACCCTGTTCGCCAGGCCGTCATCTCCCGTGATGATAACCAGCGCGATCTGGGGGCAGTCAGCAGAGCGATCGAGCATCGCTACGAGTCGGATGCCTTTGAACGGGTCATTTATACCGAGTCGCACGACGAGGTCGCCAATGGCCGGGCCCGCGTGCCGGAGGAGATTTGGCCCGGCAAGGTGGACAGCTGGTTTTCCAAGAAACGCTCCACCCTGGGCGCTGCACTTGTTCTCACCGCGCCCGGCATCCCGATGCTTTTTCAAGGGCAGGAGTTGCTGGAAGATCGCTGGTTTCAGGATAAAGAGCCGATCGACTGGTCACGAACCGAAGACGAACACGGTATTCTCGGAATGTACCAGGATCTGATCGCCCTGCGGCGCAATCTGTCGGGTGTAACGCGGGGGTTGTGCGGTCAAAATATCCATATCTACCATTTCGACGATGGGGCCAAGCTCATCGCTTTCCATCGATGGGACAAACAGGGCCCGGCCGATAGCGTGGTTGTGGTGGTCAATATGACAAATCAGAACCGCGATGGATATCTCATCGGTTTTCCACGGGTCGGATTGTGGAAAACGCGCTTTAACAGCGACTCTTACAACTACGGCCCAAGTTTCGCCAATCATCCTACGCCCGACGTGGAAACCAGTGAGGAAGGAGCCGACGGACTGCCCTGCTCAGGCGAAATCGGCATTGGGCCATATACGGTGGTGATCTTCTCGCAGGATGGGTAGGATTCCCGTTCTTGCGGCGGCAGGTTGACCTAAGAACGAAAGGACCAGAAAAAGTCATGTTTTTACGTCCGCAGGCAAAAAGGAGGATAGAGATGAAAAGTGAAGGGTCGAGATGTAGAGCTTGTTCGGTGATATCTGCGTTCTTTTTGGGCGGATTCGTCGGCGCAGCCGTTGCGCTGTTGGTCGCTCCGAAAGCCGGAAAGGAAACGAGGCAGCAGATCAAGGGCACGGCTGAAAGCGTGAAAGCGAAGGGTGAAGACTACTACAAACAGGTTAAGGAGACGGTCACCTCTGTCCTGGAGCACGGAAAAGACCTTGTTGCCGAGAAGAAACAGCGTATCGCAAAAGCAGTCCGGGAAGGCATAGAGGCATACGAGAAGAAGGAGTGACGGATAGCGGGAACGTCGACCGGGAAGCTGAAAAGAACCGACTATCCGACTGTTGCCAACGGCTCCTAATTCGGAAAGCGGTTCAAGGCAAAGATAACGGCCATCAATGTTTTTCCTCCTCCTTCCTTCTATGGTACTCATCCATTTCTTTCTTGTGCTTCGCCATATCATACTTCTTGAAGCAATCGTCGCAGTACTCTTTCAGATTGTTTTCCTTATCGATAATCGCCCAGTACGCTGCAAGCGAACCGCATTTCACGCATGTCGGCATGTGTCCTCCTTTAATAACCTTGCTTCAAATGCCGCGACCGACCCATGGGCACTCCGCCTTAACAAAGATAAGACCACGCCGCCACGATGGCAAAATGGCAGGGAGCGAGGTTCAGTCTACCATTTCGCTCCAAGTAAGGAGAAGACAGAGTGGCTATGACACACATAACCGGAGCCGGCAGACCCGGCGTCACGGCATAACAGTGCTCACTATTTAGTCTTTGGATTTCATGTTTTCTCCAAACTTTGAAAGTACACTGCCTATTCCTTCGATGCCTTTGCCTACCTCATCCTCAGTCCAGTCTGCTCCCTTTACGAGTTTGCCGCCAACCGCACGCGCGTAGCCTATGGTATCTGCCGTGCCTGTTTCCAACTCGCGGCCGGACCACTTTGCAGCCTGCTCCATGTCTTGCGCTGCATCCGTAAGGGCCTGGCCGGTTTCTCTTGTCTTTTTCTTGGCCCAGGATTCAGAAGCCCTCCGGTATTCGTAATTCGATAAGGCATGGTATGATCTCGCGAAGGTATCCTTGAGCTGCTTCTCTGAGGTCACCCCCCCTCTTTCGACGTCCTTAGCCAATTTCTCTAATTCTTGAGCGGACGCATTGATGCCTTCCTTGCTGTCCTTTGTCGCGCTTTTTGCTTTCCGCGTGAGAAATCCTGCCCCTTTTCGAATCTCGGATGCAGCTGCTTTCAAGTTTTTCTTCAGGAAGAGTTCATCGGCTTTTTGGAAGTGAGATGCCGGCTCGCCGCCTTTTACGGATGGTTCCCGAGCGGCTTGGGCTCTTGAGGCCGGAGAAAAAACAGAGGCCACAATAAGAAGAAACATGAGGGTGGCGAAGAACAATGTTTTATGATGCATGGTTTGTACCTCCTTTTAAGGTTTTGTTCTGCATACATGTTCCGGTAAGACGACTACACACAAGTTCTCCATGTTGAAGCGCGTGGGTCCGGGGATTGAAGCGTAAACGTGAGGGTCCGGATCGCTACAACACTCTTCGTCCCTGCACAAGGCGGACGATTATCACGATGATGGCGATGACGAGCAGAATATGAATGACCCCGCCCATCGTATAGCCGCTTACCAGTCCCAGAAGCCACAAAATCAAGAAAATCGCACATATCGTCCAAAGCATTGACGTCTCCTTTTCGGCCGATGAACGGTGCTGCTTTGTCTCGCCTCACCTTGAATTATCTGCCTTGAATCGCAATTTTGCATGGGCATTGATCCGGCCGGTTCAAAATAAGCCTTCTGTTCTTCAAGCCGGGGCAAACTCCCTTACAGTCCTCCTCTGATCGTGGGCAAGGTCATACTCCACCGTGCGGAAGATGTCCCCGCTTTACTCTATGTGTGATTTAGCTGTTTTGACCGCGAGGTCTCTGTCCTTAGTAAACAACCTCCACTCCATTCCCGAGGAGTGAATGCCGGCCTTCTTGTTTTGACCTTTACAATAATACCAGTGTCCAAAGCGCTCGACAGTAGAAAACGGATGATTGCCTGTGCAGAAGATTCCGCAATGATTAATCTCCTCAAAAAAAATTGTTTCATCGGGGGCTTCATCATAAGACAGGTCATCAGCCAATACAATTTGAGATACGTCAAAGCCTTCTGCTTCCTTTTCATCCAACCAGTTTGATATGTTCACTGATCCCTTTCTCCTTTCATGTAGTTGATGTTTAGCACTTCAAAGGTTTATAGATCATATACGTAGTATAAGACCTCTACATGGTGGATACGGTGGAAGCGTACTGTCAACCAGCGGGCGGGACAGGAGCACCGAGGGTACCCGGCCACGCGGACCGCTGCTCCTTGACAATCCTAAGAAAATGGATAAAATTAGAAACTTCAGCCCCCCACTTTTCCCCATCAACGGGGAGGAGGAGTGGGGAGCTAAAACTTTTACGAGTCAGGAAGAAGAATTTATTGAAAGCTCTTATCACCGGAGGCACAGGATTTATCGGAAGCCATTTGACGAAAGCGCTTATTCGAAAAGGAGTGCAAGTCCGCTGTCTCCTTCGAAAAACCAGCGATTTGACGTGGCTGAAAGATCTTCCTATCGAATTCATTCCTGGCGATTGCAATGATAAGACCTCTTTAGAAGAGGCCGTAAGGGGTGTCGATTGGGTGTTCCATTTGGCAGGCGTGACCAAGGCGATCAAGGAGGGAACCTATTTTGAGGTAAATGGCCTTGGAACAGAAAACCTGATCCATGCTTGCCTCGAAAATAATCCCCGTCTTCAGAAATTCATCTATATTTCCAGCCAAGCAGCGGCAGGGCCAAGCAGAAGCGGCAGCAACAAAAAGGAGTCGGACCCCTGCGAACCGGTTTCTTTTTATGGCCGGAGCAAGCGCATGGGAGAGGAATCGGTTCTGGCCCATGCCCACGAACTTCCCGCTGTCATCCTTCGGCCTTCTGCCGTCTATGGGCCAAGGGATAAGGACGTCTTTGCCTTGTTCAAATGCCTCTCCAGAAGGATCAAGCCCTGTCTTACAGGTCGGCGCCGACGTCTTAGCCTCTGTTATGTGGGGGATATTGTCGAAGGAATTCTGTTGGCCGTCGAGACTCAGACAAAGAGCGGAGAAATTGTTTTCCTCTCTGATGGCAATGACTACCGGATCGAGGAGATCGGTGACATTGTTGCACACGTAATGGGGATAACCGCGTTACGCATCCGTGTTCCCGCACGAATGGTAGTGGGCATCGCCTGTTTTTCGGACGTTCTTTCTCAATTGTTGGGAAGGCCTTTCCTCCTTAACAAGGATAAAGCAAAAGAAATAGTCCAACAAGAATGGGTGTGCGACATCACAAAAGCCAAAACCCTCCTAGGCTTTGAACCGAGGGTTCCACTCCTGGAGGGAGCCGGATTAACCTTTGAATGGTACAAAAAAGAAAAATGGTTATAACATAAGAACGAGGTCGTCCGTGGATATCTTTGAAAAGTGCGCGGAAGCTGCGGAGTATGAATCAGGATTGAAGGAAAGCGGCCACTATTTCTTATTTCGGAAGCTCGAATCCCCGCAGGATTCTGAGGTGGTGGTCGACGGGAAGAGAGTGATCATGATCGGCTCCAACAATTACCTTGGACTCACCAACCACCCCCGGGTGAAAGAAGCAGCGATCGGAGCCATTGAAAAATATGGCACCGGCTGTGCCGGTTCACGGTTTCTCAACGGGAATCTTGCTATCCACGAAGAGCTGGAAAAGAAGTTGGCGACGTTCTTGCGGAAGGAAGCTGCTCTGGTCTTCGCAACCGGCTACCAAACCAACTTGGGAGCGATCTCTGCTCTTGTGGGCCGGAACGATGTCGCTATTATCGACATGTACGATCATGCAAGCATCATGGACGGCTGTCGCCTCTCCTTCGGCGAGGTCAAGAAATACCGGCATAACGACATGGACGCTCTCGAAAGAGCTCTCGAAGGAACCAAGGAAAAAAGCAAACTGATCATCGTCGATGGCGTCTTCAGCATGGAAGGCGATATCGCCGATCTCCCTGCCATTGTGAAGCTAGCCAGGACCTATGGGGCGAGGATCATGCTGGATGACGCCCACGCAATCGGCGTTCTTGGAGATGGAGGACGGGGAACGGCGGAATATTTTGGCCTGGAAAGCGAAGTAGATATTATCATGGGAACCCACAGCAAATCCCTTGCCGCGATCGGCGGCTTTATTGCAGGGCCGTCAGAGGTGATAAGCTGGATCAAACACCTTGCTCGCTCGATGATGTTCAGCGCCAGTCTCCCCCCCTCCCTGACGGCATCGGTAAGCACCGCTTTGGACATCATTGAAGAACAGCCCGAATTAAGAGCCCGGCTTTGGAGGAATACGCACAAGATGCTGAAAGGATATAAAACGCTCGGGTACGATACAGGAACGAGCGAGACCCCGATCATTCCCGTCATTATTAAAGACACCATGAAAACTTACGAGATGTGCAGGCTGCTCTTCGAAAACGGGGTCTTTGTCAACGCGGTCATTAGTCCCGCAGTCCCGCAGGGACGAGAACTCCTCAGGACAAGTTTCATGGCGACCCATACGGAGGAACAGTTGGATAAGGTCTTGGCTGCCTTCGAAAAGGTGGGAAGACAGGTGGGGGTGATCTGACGGAGGCCGACGACACCACGACATACCGCCGGCATGGGAAGGCCGGCCGGCTGTGAACTTAACTACAACGGATAGAATAACCATACTGTATAACTTCATCCTGGTTATTTTCACTGTCATTTTCAGAGTAAAGATCGCAGTATACGCGTACCATCTCGCATTCAACCTCTCAATTATCCTTATAGTCCTTTTATTAAGCTTCAGGAGAAAGAGCAGTTTGTCGCTCTGTACGGTGAGCCTGTGGTATCCATTGGTCCTCTACGGCCTACTTTACTATCAGACCGGGTTGATCAACAGGGTTGTCGTGCCCCAGTTCCTTGACGGCTTTTTTATGCATCTGGATGTCCGGATTTTCGGCGAATTTCCCGCCTTTTTCCTCCGTGGGAAACAGGGAAATGCATTCTTCGACGAGTTTTTTCATTTTTTTTACTTCAGTTATTATCTGATAATTCCCCTGACGGGCATTTTGCTATTCCGCAAGGATGTAAAGCTCTTCGAGCGATTTATTTTCCAGCTTTCCTCCTTGTTCTACCTGTGTTTTCTCATCTACATACTCCTGCCGGTCGAGGGACCGATAACAGTGCGAAATGAATATTATCATCAAGGCGGCTTGTTTCAGACAATGGTCGATTTCATCTACGCAGGGGGAGAAAATCCTGGCGCAGCCTTTCCAAGTTCCCACGTTGCGGCGACGTTTCTTGTAGCGTGGTGGGGGAGCACGCATTTTAAAAGGATGAAAATCCCTTACTGGTTAACCTGTCTGTTCCTGTCAATTGCCACTGTCTACTGCATGTTTCATTATGCCGTCGATGTGATTGGAGGGCTGCTCCTCGGGGTTCTCGCAGTAGTTGCGTTTAACCGGGTGGACATAAAACCCTATGACGATGAGACCCATGGGGGAACGTGCAAGGAGTCAAGGGTGACCGCAAAATAGCGGAGTGAAGCGTAAGGGATCACTATAAGGGCGGCTACTTCGGCACCAATTTTTCGCGGCGCTGCTCCCCCGTCTGCAGGTCTTTGCCATACACCTCGATATAATGGACTTTGGGCCCCATCAGTCCTTCGGAGGCGTTGATGTACATCTTCTCCAAGACCGCCGGCCGGCCGTCGATGACCGCCTCGGCACGGACGGTGTCCTTCTCCTTCTTCACGGTAATCTGCCGCTCGGGGGCGGCCACCAGGGTCATTTTATAGCCCTTTACGGACGGGTCCGGCTTGATGGTAAAACCGTAGGCCTTTTTCTTCTCGATCCAGTTGAGTTTCTGCCGGTGACCGTCCCCGGCGAGCATAATCCAGTAGGCGATCACCGGTCCCTTGCGATCCAATGTGCCGTCGGCGGCGAGCCGGGCGTCGTAATGCACGACGTTGGCGTTCACGTTCCGCTCGATGATGAAGAGCGGCGAAGTTTTTATCTGGCCCGCGGCCGGCGAGGCCAGCAGCGCCAGAACGGCGAACCACCAGATTGCCTTCTTCATGGGACCTCCTTCCCGGATACGGGTTTCACTGCAAACCACACCATATGCGACCGGTCTGTCCCCACTCATTGTACCAGTTCCAGAGTTAAATTACCTCCCTTTTTTTGAGGCCCCGTCAGGGGAGTTTCGTAAGAAGGGCGCTATCGTCTCCGGCGCAGGCGGTTTCCACCCGTGAGCGCAGTGCAGACTGACGGTGCTCCACTTCATCTTTTAGCTTGAGATTTTGACGATTCCTCATTATAGTACTTTTACACTAGGCTTGATACCGGAGGAAAGGTTTGCCCACCACGTTCGAAAGACTGCAGCAACTTTTCATAGCCCACTTTGACTACAACATTGAAGAACTTACGGCCGTGACGACGCTTGAAAATTTAGGCCTCGATTCTCTCGATATCATCGAATTCATGTTTGATATCGAAAATGAATTCAATATTAGAATCCCTGACCGAGAGTTTAAGGTAACAACAATACAGGACATGGTAGATGCTCTGGACCGGTTCATCTCGGAACAAGCTTCGGAACAGGACGCAGGGTCTTCAAATCATGATTGAGCTCAATATGGGTTATATATGAAACGGGGAGTTGCCGTCACAGGGCTGGGCATTATTTCCCCTTGCGGGAATAGTATCGATGATTTCTCATTCAATCTCATGGCCGGCAAGTCCGGAGTCAGACGGATCTCTTCGGCCTATTCAAACCTGCTTTCAGTAAAGATTGCCGCTGAAGTCGATTTTAATCCTCTCGATTATTTCATTAAGAAACAAGTGACCGGTATGGACCGTGTCAACCAATTCGCTTTAGCTGCCGCTTCTCAAGCCTGGAAAGATTCAGAACTGTCTCTCGACGCGAAGGAGAAAGAGCGGGCGGGAGTTTATATCGGTTGCGGTATGGGTGGGGGAAATACCATAGAGGATTTATACGACCAGCTATTTAAGCATAACGCCGACAGGGTAAAATCACTCACGGTGCTCATGATAATGAATAACGCTTCCGCCGCCCATATATCGATAGAATATGGCCTCTCAGGGCCCTGTTTGACGCTATCCACTGCCTGTGCTTCCTCGGCAAACGCTATCGGGGAGGCTTTCCGGCAAGTCAGGGACGGATATGTTGACGTGATGCTCGCAGGAGGGGTCGAGGCCTTTTTGACCTATGGAGGTTTTCGAAGCTGGGAATCTCTTAGGGTGCTCGCTGCCGAAGACCCCGCAGACCCGTCAAAATCCTGTAAGCCATTCTCCAAAAACCGTACCGGTTTAGTACCGGGTGAAGGTGCTGCCATAGTCGTGCTTGAGGAGATGGAAAGGGCCGTAAGACGGGGAGCACCGATTTACGCAGAGCTTATCGGCTATGGCTCCACATCCGATGCCGGCCATATTACCAGACCCTCTCTCGAAGGGCAGGCACGGGCTATGGCGGAAGCACTCAAAGAGGCAGGCTTACTGCCAGAAAATATAGACTACATCAATGCTCATGGGACAGCAACTGAGTGGAATGATCTGGTGGAGACACAGGCCATCAAGAAGATATTCGGCGATTATGCCTGCAAAGTTCCCGTCAGCTCTACAAAATCGATGCATGGCCATACCATGGGAGCAGCCGGCGCCATTGAATTTATTGTGTCTCTGCTTGCCATAAAAAATCAAGCCGTTCCCCCAACGATTAACCTTGACCAACCTGACCCGGAGTGCGATCTCGACTATGGTCCGAATGTCGGCCGGAAGGGGGTGACGGTGAATGCCGTGATGTCAAATGCTTTCGCTTTTGGAGGAACCAATGCAGCGCTCATTGCCAGGAAGATGAAAGGGCAGGAATAGAGTGGCGCGTGTGGCAAAAAATGAGTACGTGCAGATCGATAGGCGCACGCTGGGACCCTTCACTACTGCCTGCGATCCTCATTGCTACACCAATTGCTACATAATTACCTGTCCCCACACCAGAGATAGTGTGTTGGTAGACGCTCCCGCAGAAGCATCTGAAATTCTGAAGCAGTTGAAAGGGACCAATCCCAGATACATACTAATAACTCATAGCCATACGGATCACGTCGGCGCACTATCCGAGCTAAAATCGAAGCTCGGGATTCCCATTGGCGCCCATCGTCTGGACGCCGATGGTATGTCTCTGCGACCAGACTTTCTCCTGGATGACGGTGAAGAAATATCCTTTGGAAACATACGTCTCAAAGTCCTTCATACGCCTGGTCACACACCCGGCAGCGTGTGCTTCTTAGTAGGAAAGTATCTTATGTCGGGAGATACCGTCTTCCCTGGAGGCCCGGGCAAGACGGAGTCGCCGGGTGATTTAACACAAATAATCGAATCCATAACCAGTAAGGTCTTTGTCTTGCCTGATGCGACAGAGATATACCCCGGCCACGGCGACCCCACCACAGTGAGAAAAGAAAAGACAGAGCTTGCCATCTTTTCCGCCCGTTCCCATAATCCCAATCTGTTCGGAGACGTCCTCTGGCTTTCATCCTAACCATTTTTTGGACGGACTATCGTACTATCTCTCCTGCTTTTTCGCAGGTGGCAGCTCATGCCCCCCCATTGAGTTGCAAGCCCCTGCAAAGGGTTGTGGATTCCTCAGACCTTTGAGATAACGTGTGCGGGTAGATAGATTGATCCCGGCGTACACCTGGCAGCCGAGGAAAGTCCGTTTCCATGGGCTCATGCCAAAGAATCGTTTTGTCATTGCACCGAACGAATAGGCTTGCCTGTTCAAACGGGCGAAACCGTTAACGAGCTCGTCAGCGGTCATGCCCCTGGGTTGAAAAAGGAGTGTATCGGGAGGGTATCCACGGAGCCACCAGTCACGCACGAACAACCTGCCTTCGCGTAAGAGGCGCTCATATAACCTGGTTCCCGGAAAAGGAGTGAGAATCCTCAGCTCGACACAATCCATACGACTCCTCATTGTAAACTCAAGGGTCTGTTCGAAGACATCCTTGTTTTCGTAATCAAAGCCAAAAACAAACGCGCCCAGTATGCCGAAACCTTCGCCATGGAATCGACGCATTGCCTCATAAAAATCGATCCTCAGGTTCCTTATTTTCTTCACCTCGTTCTGTGTTCCTTTCTGTACCGATTCGAACCCGATCAAAAGCCCCATGCACCCTGAACGTCTCATCAGCCTTAGCAGCTCCAAATCCTCAGCCAACGACACTGTTCCCTGTCCCAGCCATAGCCGCCGAAGAGGTATCATTTCCGTAAAAAGTTTTTTGGCTGCATTCCGGTTCAGCCCAAGGGCGTCATCGACGAAGAAGAGGTGAGGTGAATCAATAGCCTCTATCTCGGCAATCACCTCCTGAACCGGCCTGACTCGATACTGATGCCCCAATGTCCGGCCGATGGAACAGAATTCGCAATCATTCGGACACCCTCGGGATGTCTCGACGCCGATAGGGATAGGAGCATAACCATTACCTTGGGCTCCGGGGAAGAGATCTCGCCGTGGTTTCGGCAGGTCTTTGAGATCCGTCATCTGAACGGCCCGATATAGTCTTTGCATCTTTCCCGAGGCCGCATCGGATACAAGTTTTGGCCAGACACCCTCCGCTTCTCCCATGACTACCGCGTCTGCATGCTCCAAGGCTTCGTCAGGCAACACCGTGGGGTGTATTCCTCCCATCACCACCTTTACCGCCTTCCGGCGATAGGTGTCGGCGATATCATAGGCTCTTCGCGCAAGGTCAGTCATGACGGTGATACCCACCAAATCCACATCTCGATTCGTGTCATCAGGAGCAAAGGCTTCATCGACAATCATAACCGTATGACCAGGCGGTGTGAGCGCTGCCAGAAGAGGAAGGTTTACCCTCTGGAGCCTGAAAGGGCTGGATAGAGTGTCTTCACGCTGCTCACGCGGTGCGATAAGTTTTATTTTCATCGTTCAGCGGCCATCACCGGCCCTCTTCCCATTTAGTGGCTAGTATGCCCAGAATGAAGACCACGGCTGCAAAAACCCCTATAATTGCGGAGTATCTCAGCGCGGCCATGTGGTCGTCAAATACCATGGATGCCCTGAGTCCCTCGTTCACATAGTACAGTGGCAGCATCCGGGCGATTGTCCGCATGAAGCCCGGCATCATCTCGAGAGGGAAGAAGCTCCCGGAGAGGAACATCATCGGGAAACTGATGGCGTTTGCCGCCGCCGCGGCGCTCTGCGCCTCTTTGACGAAGCGGGTGAGGATCATCCCGATTCCGACGAACGCGAAAACGTCAAGCACAATGAACAGAGGGAGCCAGGCATTTATGTGCAGCCTCACGCGAAACACGGCGTAGCTCACCAGCAGCATCGCAATCGTGGATATGACCGCGAGTATGAACTGGTACAGGATGTTGGACAGGATCCAGTCGGTGCGGGTGATGGGCGTGGTGGATAGCTTCCGGATGATACCCTTCTGCCGCAGCTCCGTGTTCACATTCACCGTGCCGAACAGGCTCAAAGTCATCACCGACATGGCGATAATGCCGGGGATGAAAAGCTCGATAAACCGGTACTTCTTGGTGAGTGCCGATGTCTCGGTCAATCGTATGAACGGAGGATTCCCGGACATGTTCCGGTTTATCCCGGCGAACACCGAGTTCAGGATTTGTATCTTCATGAACACCGAAATAGAGCTGGGGTCGTAGAGGTACGTGAGGACAACGGATGCGTTGGGGTCGTTCAGCGCCATCCTCTGCAGGAAGGACCCTTCATAGCCTTTGGGAATCATGAGGACAAGGTTCAGCTTGTTGTTCCTGGTATACTGCGCAGCGTTGATGGCGGGGTCGATCTTGATTACCTTGAACTTCCCGTCGAGTTCGAGGGTCTTGACGATCTGTGCAGAGGAGCCGGTGTGGTCGAGGTCCTGCACGCAAAGGTCAAAGCTCATGTTGTCCTGGTTCATAAAAAGGGCGCCGAACACGAGTATCAGGATTATGGGGAACGCAATCGTGAAGAACATTGCGGTCTTCTCGCGGTAGAAGCTCTTGATGCTGACTATGAGATTTGCGCCGACTACGCGTAGATTCATTCCGCCACCTCTCCGGCGGGATCTTTGCTGAGCGCCTCGCCGGTAAGCTTGAGGAAGACCTCTTCGAGGTTGGGCCTGCGAACGTCCAGGCTGAGCAGCGACGCCCCGGCGTTCTTGATGGTAGTCAGTATCTTCCGGACGTCGTCCGTGTGCTCCACCCTGACCTTGATGTCTTTGTGGTTGTCATAGACCGGTTCGAAGTCCATCTTCCGGACAATTTCAAGGGCTTTTTCATCGACGGGCCTTAGCGTGAGAACCAGGTAATTCGCGTTGCTTTCTATGAGCGCCTCGGGAGAGCCCATCGCGATGATTTTCCCCTTCGAGATTATGGCAACCGTGTCTGCAAGAAGCTCCGCTTCCTCCATGTAGTGCGTCGTGAGAAATACCGTCTTCCCCTTCTTCTTCAGGCCCAGCAGTACTTTCCACACCTCGCGCCTTGCACGGGGGTCGAGCCCTGTCGTCGGCTCGTCGAGGAACACGACCTCGGGGTCGTTCACGAGGGCAATCGCGATTCCAAGGCGCTGCTTCAGGCCCCCGGAGAGGTTCTTGTACTGCTCTTTGGTCTTGTCCTTGAGGTTCACGAGCCCTATCAGCCCGTCGATATCGGTGTTCATGCAGGAGAAAAGCCGCGAGTAGTACTGCAAGGTCTCTCTGACCGTTATCCTGTCGAACGAGCTGAACCCCTGCGGCAGAACGCCGATGCGGGGGAAGATATCGTGCTTCTTCTTCGTGACGTCCATTCCAAGAAGGCTCACTTTTCCGGACGTGGGCGTGCGGATTGTATCGATGATCTCGACGGTAGTGGTCTTCCCGGCGCCGTTCGGGCCCAGCAGGGCGAAAACCTCGCCTTTCCTGACGTTGAACGATATGTCGTTGACCGCCAGTAAATCCCCGTAGCGTTTCGTCAGTTTCTGGACTTCGATTGCGTGTTCAGCTTCTTTCGTCATGTATCAACATCTTGCCTCTATGGGGCAATGGTAGTAAAAGTCGTGACGTCAGGCCCTCTCCTCACGGCCTTTGAAAGGCGGGCTAAGAATTCCTCCAGGCTGCTAAAATTGATCGGCAGTCGGGCGCAGGACTGACATCGCAAGGTTATTCACGGCCTGTCGGTCTCCGACTCAAAAGGGCGATGGAAAGCCACATTTTCCTTTGAGGAAGCGAACGTACCCATAGGGACCGGCCGGCAGCTAAGGGAAACCGCACCAGGGCCTTCCCTGATAAGCCCACCGGAAAGATATAGCCGCCGTCCCCCCCTACTACCGACGGATAGACGGTGATTTGCCGCGGGTCCACGAGATGGAATGCACATCCCAGTGCCTTGACAACTGCTTCCTTGATAGACCAGAGTAAGGCTGATGCCTTTTCCACGTCTCTGCCCGCCACTCTCAAGGCATGCTGAAGCTCTTGTGGATGGAAGACCCGGTGAAAGGGGTATTCTCCTTGGAATTCATCGGCCCCTGCCACATCGATGCCGATATCGGACTCATCTCCACAGAGAGCAGCCCAGGCTCTTCCTCCCCCGTGGCTGAAGGAGATGGCCGGACCCCGATATTCTCCCAACAGGAGATGTGGCCTGCCAAACAGGTTGCGGATTATTTGAATTGGGAAAGCAGCTCTGTTGGACGATTGGCAGCCTCTCCAAAGGGGACTGTCCATCGCCGCAACAAGGTGATCCCACAGGGAGGAGACAAGGCGGTGCTTATCCTCTGCCCCGTTCGTCCCACACCCTTTGAGGGTTTCAGTGGCACATGGCATGGATGCATAGAAGACGGGTCCCCTTCCACGAGCGAAACTCACGGCACGAACGGTTAATCCTCGGCAATCCTTTGCCACATCAACTCCCATTTTTCCCGATCTGCGTTCTTTCCGGGACCTGTTGGCTCAGTCCGAAACCCACTGCATGCGAATACCGTAAACCTGCATGATGGTGCGGCCTTGATCGTCAATCCCTCTGGCGTCCCAGACGAGGCCTTCGTCGTTCTGCGCCCGCATGCGGGCTTCCAGCGTTACCTGTTCCCCTATCCGGCATTTTCGCAAAAACCGCATCTCCCCGATCTCCATGGGAATCATCGATCGCCGCTCTGATGGGTCCATTGCAACGATGTAGAAATTAACCACCTGCAAAAGGGCCTCGAAAAGGTAGGGAGAGTATTGGTACCGTGCGTTCCGCAGCGTTGCGAAATCACTTGTCTCCCGGTAGGTGGTTCCACCCCGCACTACCCCCGGGCCCGCACCGTCAAGGAACTCCATCACGCGATACCTGCCTTCGAGGCCGCTACGATGTTTATACCATTTAAGCACTTTTCTATGACCCATAGGTGTCGTCCGCAGTTCGTTCAGCCGGACAGGAAAATCCCGGAACCCCTCCCCGGGATATCCTCCTCCGCCATCCCCGCCATCGAGGATCACTTGGCCCTTGCAGTGTGGGATGAAGCGGTCGGTCAATCTCCCGGCGGGGGAGATCTCCTGTGTTGCGAGAGAGACCTCGCAGAATACCTCCCGAAGACCGGCGCCGACTCGGCGGCAGGAGATCCTGGAATACCGTGAAACCCCGGGAGGACATTGGATCATGTCTATGAGTTGCATCTGGCGGACTCCCCGCACGTGCAGGTGGGGATACAGGATCCGGGCGGCTTCCATAAATGTCTCCAGAACCATGGCGGCCGAGACCAGAGGATGCTTGACGAACTTGAAAGGTCTATGATCCGCGATCCAAAGATCCTTATCCAGGGAGAAGGATCTGAAGGTCTCCAGTTCTTCCCGGCGGATGTCCACGCAGGAGATCCTTTCTATCATGGGGAAGTCCTCGGGGCTGAAGGAAACGGTGCCTCCATCCAGTTCTCCGCCAGGCGAAGGACGGGTTGAATCATTGAGCAGTGACGTCCTCACGACTGGTAGTCTCCTCATGAACATCGCCCACACGTCGTCGGCCGGGGCTACAAAGAGTTCCCGGCAGAACAACCCCGCAAGCTCATTTACATGGATGTACGCCGCGCCCTTCCATTTCATCAGTTCCCGGACCTCCGCATCCTCAGCCATGCCCGCCCCCTCGACAGGGGGAAGCATCAAAGCTTTGAACCGGATGGCGCTGTTTTTCCGGCGGAGGCTTCTGAGTAACGCAGACATCATCCGGTTGGCTGCAGCGTAGTTGGCCTGGCCGGGATTCCCCTGGATCGCGGCCGCCGAGGATAGGCCCACGAAAAACCTCAAACCGGTCCCTTCCGCAGCCGAGAATAGATTCCAAGCCCCGAGGAATTTGACGTCTGTGACCATGGAGAAATCATCCGGGGTCATTTGGCTCAAAAGACCGTCCCTGAGAACTCCGGCGCCGTGAATGATCCCATCGATCCTGCCATAACGGCCTGCCACTTCGCCCATGACCGCGCGGACCGCCTCGGGGTCAGTCACATCACAGGTGTGGTACGTTGCCTCGATCCCTGAAGAGTGCAAATCCGCCAGGGTCCGAGCGATCTCCGATGCCCTATGGTCGAAAGGGAACGCCTCGGAAGACGAATGTTCGGGGTGCGGTTTTGCGGGATCGATGCCTGGATCGAGTGGGGTCCTGCCCAGAAAGACCAGGCGGGGTGTGAAAGGCACAAGGCAGCGGGCCAGGTGAGCGCTGATCCCGGTTGCGCCCCCGGACATGACGACAACGTCTCCGGCGCTCAGGCTCAGACCTGACGAATCCCCGAAGATCGACGGGGTTACGTGCCCCTCGGAAGTGAAGACCCTTCCATCACGATGAATCATCTCCACCACGGCGCATCCTCTGTTCAGAGCACCGCGCAGCGCAACGCGAAGGTCGGTATCCTTGTCGATTTCCACTGTGCGAAACTGGACCGATGGATGTTCCTGCGCTGCGCTCAGAAAAAGTCCGAGCATCCCTTCCGCCAGCAGCCGACCGAGAGTTTCGGTATCCTCCCTGGAATGGATCAGCACGATGAATTTCCTGGCCGGGGATTGAAGAAATACCTTCAGGAGGAGAAAGAGCCCCTTGAGAAGCCGCGAAACATCCGCCATGGTTCTTAACCTTTCCGGCCCGCCTTCACAGAGGGTGATAACCATCCCGGAAAGGGGCGGCAGGCCCGCTATTCTCTCCACAGCCCTGGAGGCCCCTTCATCGGTTCGAATGTCGTAGCCCGGAGCGCCCGGACCGAAGCTCCCTTCCATGAACAGCATTGGAAACGTGTTAACCCCGTGATCCAGCCGGAGGATGTCCCCTGCACTTCCGGCAATCCCGTCATCCCTGTCAGGCGAGAGAAAGAGGACTGACTCGCCTGGGCTCAATTCCATGGGAATAGGGGCCGTGAGCTTTACAGTGGCGTGGTTGAATACGAGCCGCTTTAAGCTCACCTCATCCTCTGGGGATTTCAGGATTTCATCCCGCACCGGGTCCGGGTCGGCAGCCCTGGCAGCCGGCTGTAGGCTGGTACCTCCCTGCCTGGCGATTATCTTGGACATTCTCTGGGCGATGTCCTTCACGGTACGGACATTGACAAAATCCTCCAGTTCGATAGTGATCCCGAATTGGCGTTCCGCGGCATCCATGATGACGGGAAAGCGGCTGGATCGGATGGAGAGGTCCTTTCTGAGATCCATATCGGGTTGGATCTCGTCCCTATTGAATCCTGTAGCATCCATGATGATTTGAACAAGCCTCTCCATAAGATCTTCGCCCTCAGGCGCCGCCGAGGACAGCCGAGGCGCCGGGCTCGTACCTGCAAGCCCTGGTTCCGGCGTTTGTAACGCGGCTACCGGAGTGATTCGGTGAGATTCGGGAGTTTTTCTGAACGCAGAAAGGGAAACAAACCTCGGCTCTCGTTCGACCAACAGATGACCTTGAACAAAGAGCTGAGCAAGAGCGGTCTTGTAGGTCAGGCCCTCCGCGGAAAGAAGGCACGTCGGGATGCTTGCCGATTCAGGAAGCGTGTCTGCGATGAGATTGCTTAATGTTTCGCCCGGGCCCACCTCTACGAAGAGGCGGACTCCGTAGTCATTCCAAAGGGTCTGGACATTGTTCATCCAATGGACGGTAGATTCCAGGTGGGCCATGAGGATTCGCCTGACCTCATCGGGATCTGATGGATACAGCACCATGGTCGTGTTGGAGATGACGGGAATCTGGGGGGCATGAAATGGAATGGAGGCAATATACGCCTCGAGCTCATCATGGATTACCTTCATGATAGGGGAGTGGAAGGCCATACTGACCCGCAAGAGGGTGGCCCGGTGGCCCATTTCCTTCAATCTCTTGCACAGATCCTTGACAGCCTCCGTGTTGCCGCTCAGGACGATCTGGTTTGGTGAATTGATATTGCCGATGTGGACATCGTCCCGTCCCCGGATCATCTCTTTCAACAAATCCAGGGAGACGTCCACAGCCGCCATGATGCCGGGGTCCATGTACATGCCGGCGGCTTTGTCCATGCAGAGGGCCCGCTTGTTCACGATGCGAAACCCGTCCTCCGGGGAATAGACGCCAGCCAGGCACAAGGCGGTCAACTCGCCCAAGCTATGGCCGGCCATGGCCACGGGGTGGACACCAAGGGTCGTGAGGTGTCGAGCCATGGCATGTTCCATGGCGAACATGGCAGGTTGCTGCCACCTGGTTTTCTGAAGGTTCTCCTCTCGATCATGGAACAATAAGTGAAGGAGGTCGAAGTCCGCTGCGGCTGCAGCCCTATCCATCCACTGCCTGATGACGGGAAAGGACTCGTAGAGCTCCCTTCCCATTCCTCCATACTGTGACCCCTGCCCGGGAAATACAAATGCGAGCGGTAGGGCCGGCAAATCTTCGCGGCTGACGAAAACTCCCCGCTGTGCCAGGGACCTCAATGCCCTGGGCGAGACGATTCCGGATTCGGCAAGGGAGGCCGACCTCTCGATGACCGTAAGCGCCTCCTCTTCGGATTGCGCCACGACGGCCATCCGGCAGTGACGGCCGTCCATCTCGGTCCGGAAGAAAGAGAAGCCCTGGAGCATGGGAGAGCCACCCCCCTTCTCTAGGTCGAGACCGGGTTCTCCGCCCGGTGAGACCAGGATCGTATCCGTGTGATCCATGGCCTGCTCCATCTGCACAACGTAGTTGGAGCCTCCAAACCCGAAGGCGTTGACTTGAAGCCTTCTCGGCTCGCCGGCAATGCACTTCCAATCAAGCGGCTCCGGGGTAATGAGGAGACCCGATCCTTCCAGGTCGATTTCCGGGTCCGGATGCATATAATTGAGGGTGGGAGGAAAAACCCCCGCCTTCATGGCCGTGACTCCTCGAATAAGGCTATTAATGCCCGAGGCGCCCAGTGTGTGTCCAATCTGGGATTTGAATGAGGTGATCGCGGTGCGCTTGGAGGAATTGAAGACGGCCTTCAGGGCACGGGCCTCCTCCACGTCTCCTTGCCGGGTACTGGTGGCATGGCATTCCACCAGGTCCACTGCATCGGGCCCATAGGGTATGTCCCGGAAAGAGGCGCGGATGGCCATCTGTTGGGTAACATTGGAGGACTCCACCATACCCAGATGGTTGTTGCTGGCTCCCATGCCGGTCACGAAGGCGTGGACAAAGGCCCCTCTTGCGCGGGCCACGTTTTCCCGCTCGATGACGATCATTCCCCCGCCTTCGCCGAGGACCATTCCGTCTCTTTCAGCATCGAAGGGGCAAGAGGTCTCGCGAGCGGGTCTTTCCTGTCCGGACAGCCCATAAAGTGCACCCAGCGCGGAGAATTCCAGAAAATGCAAGTGGGAAAGATTATCTTCACCCCCTCCGACGATGGCGGCATCGATGATGCCATTCCTGATCATCTGGATGGCGCTGTAAAGCGCGACCAGTGAGGTCGCGCAGGCCGCGGAGACAGAATAGCTGGGCCCCATGAACCCATACCGGTTGCAGATGAAGCCGGCCGCTGCGCAGTTGAGTCTGCCCAGGAGTGTGGTGTCATCCGGGGCCATGCGTCCGGACTTCACCTCCCGTTCGATGGCGCTCTCCTGATCAGGCGTGAGGTGAACGGCCCTTTTGATAGCGGCAAGGATATCGTGCACGTACTCCCTGATGATCATATCGGTGAGAGTCCCCGCCGCCTCACCCGAGTTTTGGGAGACGAGGACTCCGATTCGTTCGCGCGGGATGTCCGAGTCCAGGATACCGGATGCCCGAATAGCTTTGTCCGCCAGCCACATGGTGACCCTTGTCGCCTCGGTCATGGTCCGGAAATCATGGGGAGGAATCCCGAGTTCATTGCGGGAGATATGAAAGTCCAAGAAGGCACCCACCCTGCAGTAGGTCTTGTCCGGGACCTGCGGCCGGGGATCATAAAAAAGCGCGTGATCCCACCGCGAAGGCGGAACCAATGTAATCCCGCTCTTCATAGCGATGCTTGCGGCCCAGACTTCCTCCGGACTCTTCCCCAGGGCGTTGACTATACTCATCCCGGTGATCGCAACCCTTTCACGACCGTCTCTGTGGGGGGCGACTCGCTTCGGTCCACGGCCGACCCCTGAGGATGGAGTTTCCGGGGTTTTCTCAGTCGAACCCACAACGGGCTGGTGCAGCAAGAGAGGGCCTTCGGCCAACTCGCGATGAAAGGACTTTATATTCCGGACCTCACGGATGAAGCCCGCGCAGGTCCCGCTCATGAATTGCCCCCGCTCCAGACAGCCCCGCTCATCCAGAGCCTCCCCGCCTGGCCAATCCATGCCTCGGGCCGCAGTGAAGAGGCTCCCCGCAGCCGTCTTCTCCATGCTCGTCCGGAAAGAGACCTCGTCCTGGTGACCCGCTGCAAACTCCCGCTCCAGGGATAAAATAGCTGCTACTCTGGGGGTCTTCAAAGATCGCACCCGAAGCCCGGTGTGGCGGCCCGAAACGACCGTTCCCCCAGGGGGCGATTCCAGGACCATCCGCTGATAGAGCGCTGTCAAGGCGCCCGTTTCAACGATCTCCCGGGTGGCCAGGTAGGCGGTTCCCATCTGGACGGCGTCCGCGCCCAGCATGGCGGCGAAGAATGCGGTCTCCCGATTAAAGATTCCCCCTGCAAGGATTACGCGACAGTGTTGGAAAAGAGATGGCGTGCGCCGCTTGAAGTCCAACAGCATCTGAGCAAGGGTGAGCGTGCTGTGCTGCCCCACGTGGCCACCGGCCTCATATCCCTCGCAGACCACGTACCGGACGCCGGTTTCCAGGGCGAGTCTCAACAGGGCCTCATCAGAGGCGATATACATGACCCTTATGCCGCATTCTATCAATTCTCTTAAGGGGGAGAGATCGCCGCCGGCGACCACGACAAACGGGGGTCTCTGTTTCTTTATCCAGGCCAGATGCGTCTCCCTGAAAGGGTTTTCTCCCAAAGAAACGACATTCACTGCATAAGGGCGCCCACCCATGATCTCCGGCAGGCGTCCCAGCCTCCGGTCAAGGGCCTCCGCGTCCATCAGGCCAAGGGCGATAGTGGGCAATCCACCGGCATCGGCAACTCTCGAGGCAAACTCCGGGACATCGGTGATGCAGGACATGGCGCCCTGGATAAAGGGGTATCGCGTCCCCATATCTCTGGCTGCAGGGCTGTCCAGAAAGCAATCCTTTTTTGCCTCAGCCAGGCGGCATACGTGACGAATTTCGTCCATGAAGGCTTTCACGGCCTCTTCGGTTCCGGTCCCAAAACGCTCAACGAATGACGCAGCAAAAGCAGCTTCCACGCCCAGAGGGATGACCTCGTCCTGACCGAAACGGCTCTCCAGAGGGTGGAGGGCCCTGGCATCCACCTGGCTTACGAAGGAGCGGCGACTTTCCTCCTCGATCTTTGTTCCGTACAGCGAGTCTTCGAATGTCTTGATCTCCTTGAAGGCACGCGAGTTTCCCTTGTTAAAAAGGCGACAGGGGACCTGCAGGTCCAGGCCAACCAGATCGGTAGAATCCAGGCGGAGCTTGGAGAGCCGCTGGCGTTGAAGATCATCAATGGCAACCATATCTGTCAGCCAATGGACGCTCTCGAAAACGATCCCGGTTGCCCCGGTCGACAAGAATGCCGCTGCCGCCTCAGGGGTGGAAACGCCTCCCCAGATGAGGATATCGAGAGGCTTTGAAGGTGTGCGCAGCATTTCCTTGACCATCGAATAGAGCGCCGTGGTCGTCTCGCCGCTCACGAATCCGGAGGCCTCGCATCCTTTCAGGACGATGCGCCCGATGCCCGAGCTATCCTTCAAAATCGCTGCCAGGATATCTATGTCGCCGATGATTGGAAAGCAACGGTGGTTTTCCGGTAATTCCCTCAATCTGCGTAGAAAGATGGAAGGATCTCCTTGAACAAACTGGGGGTGGCACTCTACCCAGATGTCGTGGACCCCTGTTTCCTTCAATAACTCTCCCAAAGATGGATCAAAGAATGTGGGGGCAGAAATCTTGATATCCCTCACGTGGCCGGCAAGGTCAGCCTTTCGTAAGAAAGAACGTAATCCGTCCGCCTCCATCATGGAAAAATCGAAGACGGCTCTGCTCCCTGTTCGCTCTGCCATTTGAATCACCGATGGGGTGATCTCCTCAGGCCGCCAGACGAAACCGATGAGAGAAACCCAATGCTCAGCCACTATATCCAGCCCCTTCCTTCAAGGCGATACGTTCACCTTTTTAAACTATAAAGATTTTCTGAATATGCGATATTTTTTGTATATTTTTGCGCCGGCTTCCTCTATCAATGAGTTGATCGACTCGTTGTCCTCCAAAGTCCAGCCCACCTCCAGATAATGATATTTCTCTTTTTTCTTCACCACCTCATAGATGTGGTGGAAAGCCAGCATGGGGAGTCCCAGTTGTTGGTACTTCTCCTTGATCCCGAACATCAACAATCGCAGTCCGTTAATCTCCCTCCGATACATGAGGAACTTCAGCACACCCGTCAGACCGATCCGCCCGTTGAGGCGCTTGAGCAATGGGTTAATGTCAGGAAAGATCACGCAGAACGCCGCAGGTTCATTCTTGCAATAGATGAAAAAGACTAAGTCCGGATCCACGAATTTCATTACGTTCTTTTGAATGTCCCGCATCTCATTTTCGCTCAGGGGGACGAAACCCCAGTTGCCGGACCAGGAGGCATTGTATATCTCTCTGATCAGAGCAAACTCAGAGTCCACATCCTTTGGGTGAGAGGGCCTGATGTGGATACCTTTTTTTGAGATCCGCTCAGCAAGACGGTCCATCCACTCGGGAAGTCGGTAATCGCCATCTATCAGGAAGGCCATCAGGTCCTTCTCTTTGGTGAAACCGCACCATTCGACCAACCTTTGGTAGTACGGCGGGTTGTAAGCCATCATCAAGACCGGCGCATGAGCAAATCCCTCAATGAGCAATCCCGCCTCGTAATTGGTGGACGGGTTGAGCGGGCCTCTCATGGAGGTCATTCCTTTGTGAACAGCCCACGTCTCTACGGAAGAGAAGAGGGCGGCGGCGGCCTCCGGATCGTCAGCACATTCAAAAAATCCCCAAATGCCCATCGTTTCGCCGTGGAATTGGTTATAATGACGATCTATAATGCCCGCGATCCTTCCCACCGTCTCCGATCCACGCCGGGCCAGAAAAAGGATGCGCTCGGAAAACTCCCAGAAAGGATGCCCACCGGGGTCCAGCATCCGGCGAACCTCCTCCTTAAGGGGGGGAACCCAGTTGGGATACTTTGCATAGATCCTCCATGGCAGGTCAATGAAGTCCTTTAATTCCGGCCCCCCTTCCGCAGCAATAATCTCTATGCCGGCCATAATCGTTCCCTTCGAGTGGTTATCAGCAAAACATTATTAAGTTTAGTATGTGCACAGTCTTGATGCAACTTTCTAAGGTAATTATGCGATTTTTCAGGGTATTTGCCCCGCCCTTTTTATATCACTTCCGCCGGGCGCACATCTCGTCCTTTAGTTTTTAGCATGTCTCCTTTGCCATAATCAAATCGTTTCCGGTCTGTTCCTTTTTTGCCCAAAAACACCGTTTCTCTGCTTAATCAGGTGCCCAGTCCGAGAGAAACGAGTGGAAAGGATTGGCGTGACAGGAACCAACGAAATTGATTCAGTATGCCGTAACGCACAGTCGTAAAGAGACCGCCAGAAAAAAAGGAACCAGGAGGGAGCTGGAACCTCCTTGGCCCTCTTGTCCCCGGATGAGATGTCGTCCGATTGCAGTGCTATTAAATGTAACCAAGCACCTAAGCAAACCCATTTTCGACGTGAGTATCCGAGCGGCGGGCAAACAGATGCGAAATCCACTCCCTGATCTTGAGCAGCAAAGGTCTCTTTTTCCACTCTTCCCATCGAATTTGGTCGGACTCCGCAAGGTCCCCGGCAAACATCTTCTCCATTTCAGTAGCGAACTCGCGGCTCAGAATAACCGCGTTCACCTCGTCATTGCTTGAAAAACTCCACCACTCCATATTGGTGGAGCCCACTGTCGACCAGACGCCGTCAATTACCAGAGTCTTTGCATGGAGCAGGACATTACGACGTTTGTATAATTTCACCCCTGATTTCAAAAGATCGGAGAAATGATATTGTCCTGCATATAAGGCCAGCGATCTATCGGTGGTCCCGGGAAGAATAATCTTTACATCTACACCGCGCTTTGCAGCATCGGTGAGGGCTTTGATTATTTGCGAATCGGGGACAAAATAAGCATTCGTCATATGAAGCGAATTCTCTGCAAACGTGATGGCGACCACATACATAATAAAAGTGATTCTGTTGGCCTCTCCCTGGGTACTGCCCAGCACCCTCACCAGAGTATTTCCCTGTTCCTTCATACCGGGGAAATAGTTCCGGTCGGAGAGTGTCGCACCCTTCTGCCTCTGCCACGTGTCGAGGAACAGTTTTTGGAACTCAGCCACGGCAGGGCCTTCGATTTGAACGTCCGTATCACGCCATGGCATCTGTGCCCCTTTTTCAGCTCCGGCTCCGGGAGGCCCGCTTGAATAAACCTGACTGATGTTGACGCCCCCGGTAATAGCGACTTTGCCGTCCACGATCAGTATCTTGCGGTGGTCCGATTTGATCAGGCGCCAATTTCCGTGGGCCTTGAGTGGATTTTTCGGGTCAAATTCGACCACGTGTATCCCGCCATCGCGCAAGCGCTGAAAAAATGCAGCCGGAGTGGTGAAACTGCCTAAACTGTCGTAGATGAGATTTACCTGGAGACCTTCCGCCCGCTTCTGCAACAACAGATCAGCAAATTTGCGACCCGTCTCGTCTTCAATATCTTCAATCGTATAGCTTTCAATGTTGATATGGTCTCTGGCATTCTCCACCGCTTTGAACATGGCGGCATAGGTAGCCGCACCATCAACGAGCAGCGTAACTTTGTTTCCCCTCGTCAACGGGCTTTCACTCACCGATTCTATTACGGCAGTATAACGTTCCAGAATGTCCGTCGCCCCGACGGACCGCTTGAGCCGTTCCATGAGGGCCTTGCTCTGTTTGGGGGATAACAGCCCTTTAACCGAAGCGATTTGACGCGGTTCCTGGGTTGTCGGTACCTCATGCATCATTTCAGAGACGTTCGGCAGGGTCGCACATCCACCACCGAGGGTCACGATGGAAACCAACAGAAAGAAGAAAAAGAAAGTCTTGGCTCTTTTCATGGTCTATTTCATCAAAAAACTTTTTGCTCGCCTTGACAAAGAGTGAGTCGGTCAGTTGTGTATAACAAGCAACCCCAACGAGCCGACTCCCCGTTCACTAGACTTTAATACGGATTCATCGCTTGACACAATCTATTTTATTTCCAATAATAGCTACAGAGAGCTTTTAGCAACAGAAGAGAATAATGGGAGAACTCGTATGACAAAAACAATTTCCTTGCTATTGATTTTTGTATCCTCTCTCTTGAGTTGTGCTCTCAACAGAGTAGAGTCGAGTCGACCGGCACAATGGGCGACGCCGGTCCAATTGCGGGGAGCTCCTAATCTTTATAAGGTCACCGATTATCTTTACAGAAGCGGGCAGCCAACCGAGGAAGGGATGAAGAACCTTAAGACGCTGGGGATAAAGACCATAATAAACCTCCGGGCATTCTATTTTGATTCTGATAAGATCAGGGAGACAGGATTACTCGTTGAAGAGTTGAGCGTAAAAGTATGGGATATCGAAGATGCAGACGTAGTCAGAGTTCTACGAACAATCCGCAAAAGGGAAAATAGTCCTTTCCTACTACACTGTTCGAATGGCGCAGATAGAGCGGGTGTTATGATCGCGATGTTTAGGGTGGTAGAACAGGGATGGACGAAAGAAGAGGCGATTCAGGAAATGGTGAACGGGGGCTATGGGTTCCATCATATATGGTTTCGAATCGTCGGATATGTGAAGCATGCAGACGTTGAAAGAATACGGAAACAAGTTGAAAAGTAACCGGTGATCGCAAAGCACTCCCTTCTCGCCATTATTCAAGCACCCTATCTCCGTGCCATGACCGCCTTGGTTGCAGCGGCGCTCGCTGTCCTCATCGATCTCATTTTCAGGTTCCGTGATTACCGTGCTCTACTGCATTCGCTCCCGGTCGTCGGCACCATCAAGTTCTCGGGCGCCCTCACGCTGGTCTTCTTACAGGTGGTCGCCCTCTTCTATCTCATCGCCCTCCTCCCGAGACCTCTCCGCACGGTCGCCCTCCTTTTTTCTGTTTTTGTTGTTGTCCTCCAATTTTCCTATTGGCAGACGCTATCCCAATTCATGACAGGCACCGACGTGTTTCTCGCCCTGACCGTCGGCGGGGACCATCGGACAGAAGCCGTCTCAAGCTTCCTCAAGCCGCTCATCTTCTTGTATGCTCTCCCCTACGTACTCGTTCTGTCCGCACTGGTCCTCGTCCCCCCTGTATCCGCTTTCCGAAAGACCCTCGGCCTCGGCCTCCTGCCGGCACTCTACCTCCTCGCTTCCAATTACGCCCTCTTCCTCCACGTGCCGGAACGCCGCTTCCATCTGAACCCCCTGACCTCCTTCCTCCGTTCAACACTTCAGTACGGGTTTGAAGCCCTCCGCGAATATCATGGGCCGCGAGACGACCTCCCGACCTTTCACGCCTCCCAACGGCCACTCGACAGCATCATCTATGTCATCGACGAGTCGGTCCGTGGCAGTAATCTCAGCCTGAACGGCTACCCGCGCCCCACCACGCCGTTCCTTCAATCCCTCAAAGCCCGGGGCCTCCTCAAGAATCTCGGCATTTGCGTCGCGGCCGGTTCCTTTTCCCACATTAGCAATGCCTATCTCGTTACCGGTCACAACGCATTTCCCGACAACGACTTTCGAACCGACAAAAACCCGACCATCTTTGATTACGCAAAGAAAATGGGCTACGAGACGATCTACGTTGACATCGATCAAGGCTACCTTTTTCCGCTTATGAAAGCGGCCCGGAAGGGTCCCGTGAGATCCCTGGACCGGTGGATGACCGAGCAGTCGTTCAGGGAGCGCCACATCGATATTAAAACCACGAAGGATTTGTGCATAGCCCGCTTTCTCAGTGGTCTTCTTAATGAAAGAGGCGGCTATTTCGTTCTCGTCAACAAGAAGGGTCTCCATTTCCACTATCGCAATAGATACCCGGACAATCCGGTCTCTACGATTTGGAAGCCGGTTATGGAAGCATCGGAACCCATTGACCCCAGCGCGACGGGACGCGAGAAGCTCGTCAATACCTATGACAACGGGATCCGTTTTCAGGTGGATGAATTCTTCCGGGTGTTCGTTTCCGAAACGACAAATCAGAACTATGTCATTCTGTACACATCGGACCATGGCCAGACGTTGGCCGAGCATGGGCAGGTGTATACCCATATGAAGCCTGACAAGGTGATCGTCGATGTGCCCGATTTCCTCGTGTCAGGTGAGCGGTATAGCAAGAAAGGGCTCTTAGCCGGCATTCCCCCCGGCATCAGGGTTTCCCATCTCAACAATTTCGCGACCCTTCTCGACATGATGGGCGTACCGATGTCTTTGCGGGTTCGTCCTTACGATAAATCGATTTTCTCTTTGACAGCCGAGGACAACAGAGTGCGTTACTATATGAGCGGCTCTCTTCATGGATTGGGCGATTACGTGGTGAAGACGATACCTGCACCACCGGATGCGGGCTGGGGCGTTTCGAGACCTGTCGGCAATGGTACCGGGTCTGAATGATGAAAATAAAGCTTATCGCACCGCATATGGTCCTGAAGATGATCTGCGGGAGAGATATCGACCTTGCCTCTCGAATGTCCAAGGTATGGGGTTTCATAAAAGACAGGTTTCGGGGAGGAAACTGGTATGGAATAGGCCTCACTGTGGGCACGGCGTGCTTCGCCCTCAGTGTTTTTTCCTTCGCAGCGATCGCCGACTCATTATCTGAGAAGGGAACGCTTTTTCATCTTGATCTTAAGATCAACGCATATGTGATCAGAATGGCAAGTCCCGGATTGACCTGGTTTTTGGGGACTATAACCGATCTTGGGAGCATTTACCTGGTAGTAATGGTGGCCGTAGTGGTTGGCGTAATCCTTTTCATCAGAAGGAACTGGTGGAGGCTCCTGTCTCTTTTTCTTGCTGTCGGCATTGGACAGGCTGTGCTCAATATCCTCAAGATTGCTTTTCAAAAACCTCGGCCAAAAACGGAGATGTTCGTCTTTGGCTCCAGTTTTCCGAGCGGTCACGTCTTTTCCGCTACCGTGATCTATGGTTTCTGCATATACTTGGCTCTCCGCTTTATAAAAAAAGCGACAGTGAAATGGACAGTGTCTACATTACTAGCCCTCCTGGTCCTCCTCATAGGTTTTAGTCGCGTTTATCTGGGTGTCCATTGGCTTTCAGATGCCCTCGCAGGGTACGTAACAGGATTTGCCTGGCTTCTCTTTTGTATTTTTTTCGCGAAGACGGTTGGCGATCGATAGAGGAATCAGCGCTCCAATCCCCACCAGTCTTGGATTTCCTTCCAAACGAAACAAGAATAACGGGATGTAATGGAGTGTTTCTTGCCCAACATCTCGACTAACTTTATGAAGAAACAGGCGGCGCTTCCGCCTCGTATATTAATGCCGGAATATCTTATAGAAGCATCAGGATGGCTTTTGCCCAATCCATGTTCCTCGAACACTCCGCCCTCTCTTCTCCGAACGGTCTCCCGGCTCTCCTTCCCTGGCCGCCCTTGCTCTATAGAAGTGGGTGATCTACCTCAATCCTGAATATGTCTTCCTCCGGGCTTGTCCACCTTTACATGCCGTATTAATTTAAGATTGAGGTATACGATCTGCCGAAGGGAGCCGATAAAGATTCCTTGTTGTGGGTCAGGTCGATGCCACATCGGGAAGGAGGTGCCGCAATGGACAAAAGAACGACCGGGGAAACGGGGCGGACGACGCAGGCCGATCTCGGCGGGGCTGGAACGGTGGTTAAAGAAGGGGTTGTGCGGAGCCTCAAGGGTCTCAATGAAATCGAAGTTGCTATTGTGAGCCTCGTGAGAAATATCGTAGCCGACACCCTCAAGCTCACTGCCGACGTGGCAGGGATGAGCATTAACCTCAGTGCCGAGGTCATCAAAGGGGCCATAAGGGCGAGCGAAGAGATGGGCACGGGGCTCACCCAGAGCGCGAAGGGCGTCACAAAGGGCGTGATCATGGGTGTCAGCGATGCAGGGGGCAACGTCGCCACAGTGACGAGCAGGGTGGTGAAGGGGGTTGTCAAAGGCGCCGCCGAGGTAGGCGCCGATGTGTCCCTTGCGGCGAGGCGTGCCGTCGATGGCGCGATCGAAGCGGGTAAAGAGGTGGGGGCGAATTCGGAGGAGATCGCGAAGGTTACCGTGGGGGGCGCGATCGAAGCGGCAGTGTCCGTAGGCACCATCGCGGCGAGGACGGTAAAGGAGATCCTCGTCGGTGTCGTCGAAGGCGTGAGGGAGGTGGCAGGCTCGGCCTTCCCTGCGAAGGGACCAGCCGGTCCAGCCCCTGTTGCCCCGCAATCCCGGCCGACTCCCGGGCAGGTGCCGGAGCCGGACAAGCTCGCCGATACGCAGCGGAAAGCACAGGAGCGAGATTCTCTTGGCCGGTTCACATAGGGCGAGCAGTGCCCCTATGGATTTTCCGTGCTGAAAGCATGTTTTGGGGAGGGCTTTTCCTGCGGATAGGATATCGAGCAACGATCAGAGGGCTGTATTGACAATAGCGGTCGCCTATTCTTTGTTGTACTCTTCGGGGGATTCTACCACCGGAGCCTTGCCCTGGAATCCAAGTTTAGGGCGATCCGGGCCGAAAGGCTCAGGAATTGGCCGGTAGGAGAACGATTGGTGACGCGCTCACCGGTTTGTTCCTACAACGAATGGGACCCGCTCGAGGAGGTCGTTGTCGGGCGCCTTGAGGGCGCGATGATCCCGTCGAAACACCTCACGGTCAGCTTCAACATCCCCCAGAGGCTGACGAGAATCTATAAGCTGATCGCCGGGCTTGCTTATCCCAAGTTTGTCGTGCGTCCGGCACAGCGCGAGCTGGACGAGTTCATTCACATCCTCGAGGCGGAAGGCATCACCGTGCGCCGGCCGGCGGTGACGGACTTCTCCGTCACCTACAAGACGCCGCATTGGAAGTCGAAGGGCTTCTGCGCGGCCTGCCCGAGAGACGGGCTTCTCGTCGTCGGCGATGAGATCATCGAGACGCCGATGGCCTGGCGATCTCGTTACTTCGAGGTGGACGCCTACCGCCCGCTGCTCAAGGAGTATACGGCGGGAGGGGCGAAGTGGACCACCGCGCCGCGTCCGGAGCTGGTTGATGCACTCTACAACCACGACTATCGCCTCCCCGAGGCGGGCGAGCCGATCCCCTTCGTCGTGAACGAGTATGAGCCCGTCTTCGATGCGGCCGACTTTGTCCGCTGCGGCCGGGACCTGTTCGGCATCCGCAGCAACGTGACGAACGAATCCGGCATTCACTGGCTCCGGATTCACCTCGGCGACAGATTCCGCATCACCCTGCTCGAGACCCGCTGTCGCCAGCCCATGCACATCGACTCGAGCCTTATGCCACTCGCACCGGGGAAGCTGCTAGTCAATCCGGACTACATCGATCCGAGCCGGCTCCCGCCGATGTTCTCCTCGTGGGACATTCTCATCGCCCCCGAACCGAACCCCGTCCCGTGGCGCATCCCCTCGATGTGCAGCCGCTGGCTCAGCATCAATGTGTTGATGCTCGACGAGAAGCGCGTCATAGTGGAGCAGCTGCAGCAGTCTCTCATCATGAAGCTCAAGGACTGGGGCTTCGAGCCAATCCCCTGTTCGTTTGCGAACTATGCCCCTTTCGGCGGCTCCTTCCACTGCGCGACCCTCGACGTGCGGAGGAGCGGCGAGTTACAGTCGTACTTCTGAACGCCGGCTTTTCAGGTGAGCCGCCTCAGATCCAGGCCGATCAGCACCCGCTCGGTGTTGGAGAGATCCCCCATGATCTTGCGCAAGGGCGTGTAATTTGCCCAATGCCAAGCTCAACCGGGAAGAACTCGAGCAACCCGGGGTTTTGAAAAATTGCTCTAGTGGATCTTCCTGAAGGTCAATGTTTTGGATCCAGGCAGGGTTATCCGGATCGTATGCTTGTCTATCTTTCCCACAATCACTCCCCCTGCCCTGGTGTTCACCCGCAGGTCCCCTCGCTTGATGTACCACGCAAAAGGAACCTCTACGAAGGTGCCCGCTGCCTCGTCTGAACTCACTTTCCACAGACCATCCCCATTTTCCTTCAACTCCAGGATGATCTCCTTCGCCGAGTTCTGCCCCTCCGCTTTATATACTCCCGCGTAGTTATCTTTGGACTCGCATGAAAGGAGAAGCATCAGAAGCACTAAAAGGCCTGCCATCCATCGATAACCCTGATATCGTGATTCTTTCATCATAGACCAACCTATCGAGACCTCTCGGGAGCGGCAACCCTCGCCTTGACACCGGGCGGTAAGCCCGCTCTCCGGAATGTGAATAATCTGTCGCAAAAATAGACCTGTATCGTGAAAAGGAGCAGCATCAGGTCTTCACAGACTTTCTTCCACCCGATTGGCTCCCCCACGGTGTCATAACATCCACAAGTGATGGACGCTCCCCAGTACATGTTGGTCAAAATCATCACAGTAAACATGATCAACATCAGGCCGATGAGGGTTGCTGCCGCCTTCGCCCTGAGTCCGAGGATCAGAAACAGCCCGCTCACAAACTCTATCCAGGGCAACAACACAGCTCCCATATTCAGAAACCGGTGCGGGATGATTTGATAGGCCGCCACCGCTTCCGCAAACTGCGCCGGGTACGGTATTTTGCTCATGCTCGCATACAGAAAAAAGTACCCCACGTACACCCTCAGGACGAGCGCCAGATAGGGACTCGTTGCGATCCGTTTCAGAAATCTCGAGATCATTTCTTTTCTTCCCATCTTTCCAACGGATAGCCCGCCTTCTCCCAAGCCGCCGTGCCTCCCTCCAGTACCCTTACATCCTTACGGCCCAAAAGAAGGAGCTTGTTTGCCAGCTCCCAATCATAGGGCTTGCTGATAGTCCCTCCATACACAATCACCCTCTTCGCCTTCTCCTCTCCTCCAAAGGTCACCCCGTACAAGATATCAAAAAGTGAGAGAGGCACACTGATTGCTCCCTGGATATGCTTCTTTTGATAGAAACCTTCAGGCCCTGCATCCACAATGAGCGCGTCTCCCTTCTTCACCTCTTCCATCGCATGAACCGCGCTGATCTCGGAAATCGCCTTTTTGTCGGGGAACTTCAGGAACAGGGGTATCCCGTTCGGGTTGGACCGATTGAACACGAGCGCAAGAACAACACTCACTCCGATTATCAGCACAAAATGAAACCAGGCTATGCGCGGCGCCCGGCGTTGTTGCAGTGCTTGCTTTTCAATGACCCTGTTAGCCCTCATAAGCCATCTCGACATCTGTTTCATCAAGATAAGCGAGATATCGGGGAAGTCCTTCAGAATCCGCTCAAACTGTTTTTTAGAAAGCACCAGGAGATGGGTTTCTTCCATCGCCTCCGCGTTCGCCGGCCTCGCCTCGCCCGTCAGCAATGGCATTTGTCCAAAACTCTCCCCTGCTCCCAGCACGAAGAGATCCGTCTCGAATCCATCGCTGCCCTGTCCGAACATTCTCACTTTTCCGGAACGGATGATGTAGAACTTGTCCCCGGGATCTCCTTGCCTGAAGATGATCGTATGCGGGGCTACAACTCGATGCTCCGCAGTCCGGATGAGTTCATCCCGTTTCTCTTGAGGCAATTTCTCGAAGACTTTACTCCTTGCGAATTCTTTTTTTTTATCCTCTTTCTCCTTCATGACACTCTACTCTTTCTCATGAATTCCCCTCGGGGCTGATGAAGATGGGCAGACCACGGGGACATTCTTAAGTGTGGACGGACGTTGTTTCATTCTGTGCATTCTCATTCGCCGGAGCAACCTGTCAGCCTTTCCGCTCCCATCTGGTTATCTTCCATTATCAGAGAAATGCCGCAAGATTACAACAACTATTTCAAACTTTCCGTGAGAAAGACGGTATTCATGGCCACTATTTTGTCTCCCCTCATATCGGGCATCATGAGATCCGTAAGGACGAGATCGAATTCCTCCGGGTGTTTGATGAAGGTCCTGACGGCCTTCTCGCCGCTCTCCTCCACTTTCACCTCCAGGTTTAAGAAAAACCCTCCGATGGTCCTCGAATAAACCCTGCGCTGCTTTGCGTTTTAATTTCGCTGCAGCATTCAACTTTTTTATCTTTTGTTCGTAGCTGCCAAGATCATGATATCTGTCTTTTTATTTCCGAAAAAAGAAGTTTTAGGCATCTGTTATTTGTAGTTGCCAAGGTCACTATGAGCAAGCCCGCAAAGTGATAACAGGCAATCGCACGATGACAATAAGCCTTCATTATCTGCGCCAGGTAAGGCATTTACAGTACTATACGACAAGCGCTGACCCACGTCTGTCGCTGAACCAACAATTATTTTGTCGCGTTTTTGTGCACGAGCGTCTCATCGTTTTTACTACAGGGATTGAAAAAAGTAGGGGCCGGGACAGACGTGTTTGAGGGATTCAAGGGAGCCGAGCCGCACGCGACATGAATAACTGTCCGGCTGACAGGCTCTTTTTATTCTGTCAGGCGGTGCGTGAAGGACTTCCAGGCCGTTTAAGTGAGGTTTCAGAGGCTTTTAATGCGCCAAACTCTTTATCTCGTTTCATCTGTTAAGCTCCAAGTCGGTAACATCTTCAATGACAAGGAGGACCATTTTAAATAAGTACACCACATATTCAGGGGTTTGATGTATGACGAAATTAGTGGGCGCCAAAGCTGAGGCAAATCTTGCTTCCCGGTACCGGTTCAATTCCTGTAGTAGAACAGATGACACGCTCGAGTACAAAAACGGTACAAAATAATTGTTGGATTTGCGACAGACGTGGGTGACTGTCTGTTGTATCATACGGTAATAAGGTATATCAGGATTCGGATGTGCCTACTAAAAAAAAGGAGCATTTATGAAAACGCGGAATGTGTTTATCGGCTATCTGGTCCTTCTTATGTTCGTTGCCGCCCTTGCAGCCTGTGGATCGACACGCACACACGAAAGTACGGGCCAGTACGTGGACGATTCAGTCATCACGACCAAGGTGAAAACCCTGCTTGCGGAAGATAATTTTCTCAAGTCATTCAAGATCAGTGTAGAGACCTACAAGGGCACGGTCCAGCTGAGCGGCTTCGTTAATTCCCAGAACGCCGTCGATAAAGCGGGTGAAATCACAAGGAGCGTCGAAGGGGTCAGGTCCGTAAAGAATAACCTGATTGTGAAATAGACGACCGAGATTCATTGCCGGGTAGGGTATGGCGGCCGCTGCCGGCCCGAGCCCTGGATTTCTGAGGACCCCCTTTGGGAAGTGAGATGTGGAGATGGGGTCGATGTCTATTGGGACGCAGGAAATTAACCACATAAGGAGACAGATCATGAAACGAATTACCGGTCAGTTCACGTATCCAACTGCACTCGCCGTTGCGGCGGTGCTCCTCGCCTTTATGCTTTTCGCGAGTGCGAGTCCGGCGCGGGCGGCCTCGCCCGAGCCGGGCATGGCGACCGCCGGTACGGCCTCAAAAGCCGACCGTGTCGAAGCACGCATCAAAGAGCTTCACACCAAGCTCAAGATCACCCCGGAACAGGAACAGCTATGGAATAACGTCGCCCAGGTGATGAGGGACAATGCGAAAACGATGGAGGCACTCATCAAGGCAAGGTCGGAAAAAGCAGGTACCATGACCGCTGTCGACGATCTCAAATCCTATGGCGAAATTGCCGAGGCGCATGCAGATGGCCTCAAGAAATTCACCCCGGCCTTCGAGCCGCTCTATGCCGGCATGTCGGACGCCCAGAAGAAGAGCGCCGATACGTTATTCCGCCAGCACGGCCGCACGAAGTCAAAGGCAAAGGGCAAATGATCGCAACTGTCATACCGTCAAGACAGCACACCCTATTGTGCGATAGGGAATCACTATGAGAATGGAAGGTCACTATGAGAACCTCAAACACGCAAGTCAGGAAGTTTAGTGCGACAGTCAGCAAGATCGTGATGGCCCTCGTCTTCACCTTAATGATCGGCAGTATAGCCATCGCGCCGGCCTTCGCCAGAGATAACGGCAGAGGTGGTGGAGGGCATGCCGGGCACGGCGGGCGCGGCGGGTATCACGGGCGCGGCGGGTACGACCGTGGTGGATATTACCCGGCGCCTGTCTATGTGCCGCCGCCGGTCGTCTATGACCCGTATGCGTATCAGTCGCCGGGCATCAGCCTCGTATTCCCCATCCACATTCGCTAGGGGATACTCGGCGCTGACTGCATCCCAAAAAAGAAAGGGGGTACTATGACGAAAGCAGAAATGGTAGCAAAACTGGCCGAGGTAGCGAGTATCCAAAAGAAGCAGGCCGAGAAGATTGTCACATCGCTCATCGACATGATCAAGACCTTTCTTGTGAAAGGCGAGAGGATAGCGCTCCCCGGTCTCGGTTCCTTCTGCACCACAGCGAGGAAGGCTCGGACCGGTAGGAACCCGAGGACGGGCGCGGCTCTCAAGATACCGGCCAGGAAGGCGGTCAAGTTCTCTGCTGCGGGGGCTGTCAAGAAGAAGTTGAACGCACCGGTAGCCGCAAAGAAGGCATCGGCAAAGGCGAAGCCTGCAGCCGAGAAAGCACCTGCGAAACCAGCGAAGAAAAAGAGGTAACCAGCGAGACTGAAGCGAAGGGCCTTGGGAATCAAGACCGGAAAGGGCCTTCGCTTCAATGTCAGGGCCAGGAAGTCATATCAACTTCCTTAATGTTGGCCTTGTGACCGGCTCACATTCATGCAACAGTAGGTCTGGTAATCTTCACTTTTCGCCACAGATGCAAGCGTTGGACGTGGATAGCATAACCCTCTATTCGAGGTCTGATGAACTGCCCTGCCTGTTGTGCGGGACAACGTCACGTCCTGCACCTTCAGCCGGTCTGTCTTAACACTTATTGGTTGAGGACTTGAATTCCAGCTTGACTCAAAGAGAATATAGCGTCCTGGACCTATTTATTGGTCGACAACCGAAGCCCTTGAGGGAAGGTGGGAACCTCCGGCCGTTCAAAGGGTTGAGTAGATTGGACGTGCAAGAACCGGCAAAAGAACCCTGCGGGACATAGCAGTATTCAATGCTTTCAGATGCTCTCGCGCTCAAGTTCCGCAATAACCTGAGCGCCTAAGAAAAAAATCAGCGCTATAGCCTCGGCAGTGAGGAGGGCGACCACTGGGGTCGCAAAGGAGCCATAAATCAGGTCGACCATCGACAGGGTCGAGTAATACCAGATAAGTCCACGGCGGGTGATCTCCCATAGAACCGTTGCGGTTATCCCCCCGATCAGCGCGTGGCGAAATCTGATATGGACTGCGGGCATGAACAGATAAAGGGAAGTGAGCATAAGCACCTCACTCACTACCCCCACTATATACAGCACGACCCTGAAAGTAAGTTCAAGACTCAAGCTCCATCCAAAGAGCACCAACTGCCTCTGTGCAAGTATTTCCAATGCTGACGTAATAAACGAAACTAGCACTATAGCCAGACCGATTGAAAGGACATATGCATAAGGAATGACTGCGGAAACGAGAAAGTTGCGACGCTGAGCTCTGACGCGATGAATAAAGATCACCGACAGGGCGCTTTGAAGCACCCCGAAAGCCATGGAACTGAAAAACAGCATGGCCAGGACTCCAATGATACCGACCGTGTGGCGGTGTCCAAGAAATACCCGCACCTGCTGGTTCAAAATTGCGGCGTACCCCGGCATCACCATTCCTGTATAGGTCGATAAGGTCTGAAATAACGAGTCCTCTTTTACAAAATGCGACAATCCAATAACCGCGAGGATCGACATAGGCACGATTGACAGCAGGGTGTAGTAGGCAATAGCGCCGGATAGCAGCAGGCCCTGATTGCGCATGAAACCACGCACTACCCTCAGCACGAAGCTGAAAAGTTGACCCGCTAACCTCTTTACATTTTTCGTTCGTTTATGGGATGTCATCGATGTCGGGCCGGCACCCTGATTGGGCATGTAAGAAACCTTTTTTCGGTCGGTCCTCTTTTGGGGACAGGATAGAATGGGGCCGCGGCGATTATACCCCACAAGGGCCGAACTTAGACGGTTACCTTCCCACGTGGATCCTGGAGAGGGAACTGAGAAGTCCAAAAACGCTCAGGAGCCACAAGACAACGGCAATGACCACAACGGCGTTCAGGATCGACTTAATGGAGCCCGCCATTGGTATGAAGCGGTTGACGAGCCCGAGAAGGACACCAACCACGATCAGGACCATCACTACTTGAACTAAAGGCATAATTAATCGACCTCCCTGTCTTGTTTTAAAAAGCAGGCCGCCAAACTTGGCGAAAATCCTATGGCGCCCGATGGCCGCATGCGCCGGCGAGGCAACATGGAAATGTCTACGCGCGACCGCCTTCGCTCCATCCGTGATAAGGACAAAAATCGCCTACTTCACGATCAGGTTATTCTTTACGGACCTGCCCCGCGCTTCCTTTCCAGACACCTCACCTTCTCCCGCAAGGTTCTAGATCGCTACAGTATTCTTCGCCCCTGAATAAGCCGGACCACCAAGACGATGAGGGCGATGACCAGCAGGACATGAACGACTCCGCCCATCGTATGGCCGCTCACCAACCCCAAGAGCCACAGGATCAGTAAAATTACAAAAATGGTCCAAAGCATGCGTCCCCCTTTTCGGGAATAAGCTGCAAACGTGATAGTCTGCCGCTTCCTGTACGGTAACTCTGTCTCACCTCTTTCATGACGTAGTTGAGTTTTTCCCGTCATACCCAAATAGCGCACATATTATTATGTTCAATCCATTCTCCGGCTCTGGAGATATCGCGCCAAGCCCTTCACATAAGGATCGTACTCCTGAATGGGACTCAGGTTCTGCCTTTTTGCCCCTGAGAACAGGGGTTTTAGCCACGTATCGAAACATGCTAACGTTAATGCGAGAATTCTATGTAACATAGCAGCGTTTTCTCCGTTTCCATTCCCGCCAGGGAAAGACGTGCTTGTTTCAGCATAATGTCGAGCCGGTGGGGCCTGTTTCATTAATCCATGACGATAAGTGAGATGCATTTTTTTTAATCCTCCGTATGCCCTTTTCGGACCCTTGCCCCCGCGGTTCTATTGCACGACGATTTCAAAAAGAACTCTCATGTTTGCCTTTGCCGCCGCTGAGTAAAGGTCTTTCGGGGCTGCTTCGTGCATTGCCGGGTCCGTCTTGCCGAATCCGATAATGGAAAGCCTGTCCGATGGAATGAGCCCTTCGCTCACGAGGTATCCTTTGACGGCATTTGCCCTTCTTTCGCTCAACTTTTGGTTGTAGGCGTCAGTCCCGGATGCGGAAGTATATCCTGCAATACGGACTTGAGCTTTAGGGTTGTCTTTCAGAATCTGGATATTCCTTTTCAGTATCGCCTGCGCTTCCGGTTTGAGGGTCGCTTTGTCGAAATCGAAATGTATGTCTTCAAAGGCAAGGACAACTACCTTCTCTGCCGGCTGACCTGCAACGGCAACCACCTGCTCCTCGGCCTTCGGCTCAGATGCAAGGATAACTACCTTCTCCTGAACTGCTGCTTGAGGCGGAGAAGGAGCAGTTTCACCCTTCTGGGCTTGCACGAAACAACTGCATCCACCCAAGAATAATCCGATGACACCGACCACGAGTAAAAGAACTGCAAACCGCGTTTTCATAAATACTCCTTTTTTTTGTTGAGTAGGCACATCCGAATACGGATATACCTCTGGTGTTGATGGACTTTACAATCTTTTGCCTCCTCTTTTAAAGAGAGAGCACCCCTCTACCATGGGTTCACCCTAATCTTACAGAAGAGACCCTCTCGTGTCTGCCGCAGAAGCAACAATTGTTTTGTGGTACTTCCACACACCTGTCTGTAGTCTTTTTTACCACGGGGGTCGGGATCGGAAATATCTATATCTCATTACTTGCCAATTAACGTCGTGAGATATTTGCGGGTAAAGAGGCCCCTCTTTCCTTCATTCTTTACCACAAAATGCGGTTTCTCCGTGGTAACCCAACAGACTATCGTTGGGCTCAGGATGAAGGTGTGGATAATGACCTCCATCCGGTAGCAGGAGAATTCGCCTGCAGGCACCGTAATACGCTCGATGCCTGTCTGACGGGCAGTGGCGGTAACAGACTCTCCCGAGAAATTGATCATAAAAAGCTCCCATCTGGTGGCGCTGTCATACGGGAAGAATCTGAGGAGTACAAGGAGGGAGCCCTCAATAGCCAGAGTTCTGCCCTCGGGGATATCCAGTTGTATCTTTTTATCCGTTCCGGAAATTTGCTCGACGTATGCCATTTTTCCGTCTCTCCATATCTTCTCCTCGATGGGACCTCCCGGGCCTCTGCGGAGACTCCTGGTCCCTGAAATTAAATTCCCTTCCTTGGTCATTTTGATGGTTATGCGCTCGTCTGACTTTTTAGAGACTATCGTTGAAGCATATTCAGAGCTGTGCTCCTCGAAAGAAAAGATAAGCTCGACGTCTTCCTTCTCGTTCTCTTTACCCATTGGCACGGCTTGGTAATGGTATGTCTCAACATGGCTTTGCCCTACGGGGCCACTCTCGATGGCGCCGGGGAAGGCCAAGCCTTGAGTCGCCACGAGGAGAAGAAGAAAGAGAAAGAGGGTGCTGGGATAACCTGCTTTCATTATTCGTTTTTTAACCTCAGCGAATGAACCGGTTCCTAAGCAAGTGGACAAAATGTTAGGCGAAAGCCGCGTCCGGGAAGCTCAGGAAATCAGCGTATTCTTTCAGCTTCAACACGGCTTCACTTGTGCCGCCCGGAACGAAATGAGTTGTAAACCCCAACCGCCTGAAGATGTTGAGCATCCTCTCGTTCTCGGTAAGGACATCTGCCCGGATTTCCTCAAGACCCCTTTCGCGCGCTATCCCGATGAGCATCCCTACGAATTTAGTCCCAAGGCGTTTGCCCTGGAACCTATCCTGCACGAGAACGGCCACTTCGCCGGATTTCAGATCCTGGTCCATAATAAGTCGTGCAACCCCTATCATCCTTTTCTTTCCATTTTCCTCCATCTCCGCAACTATAGCCATGTGCCGGTCGTAGTCGATATTACAGAAAAGGATAAGCCACTCATGGGATATGTCCTTAATAACGGAGAAGAACCTGGTTTTCAGCGTGTCTTCGGACAACGAAGAGAGCATCTCATGCTCTGCGGGCTCGTCCTCAGGCCGTATGGGCCTCAGAAGCACTTCGGTGCCATCCGACAGTTTCCAGGGTGTAATGTACCTGGTCGGATAGGGAGTGATAATCAGGTGAGGATAGGGCGATCGACCGGTCGCGTCATAATTCTTGTCAATAATGATCCGTGCGTCAAGGGCGAAGGCTTTGCCATTCGATACGGCAAGAGGATTTATGTCGATTTCAGCTATTTCGGGGAAGTCGACGATAAGAGGGTTCGCGCTACATATACGGTCGAGGGAGGTCATCTATACTACGATACAGGAAAAGCGCTCTTATGTCCGCCGCACAACCGACAATTATCTTGTAGCACTTCCCCGTATGGGCGTGTCGTCGTTTTTGTGACAAGAATTACGACTCCCCTCCCGCCTTCGTTCCTAATGCCGTTCTTCGTGGTCTCCGCCCCGGTCGTGCCCTTCACCCCGGTCATCATGTCCTCCACCCCTGTCATGTCCTTCAGGTCCCCAAAAACATCCCCCAAGGGATACAAGCATCATCACTAATACCATCGTCAACATAATGATCCTCTTCATCGTCTCTCCTTTCATTTATTTGCCGACAGGCATGTGAATTACATGACCCACCTATACGCAACATAAGGGCCTCGACTCCGGTCTTCGTCGGAAGACCCGGGTGCAATAACGCCACGATCATATCGCATCGCGCGCGACGGACTGGAGCACCGAGGCCCTCAAAGCACTCAAGCGGTCAGCGCTGAATATCCCCCTAGCGAATATGGATGGGGAAGGCAAGGCTGATGCCCGGCGACATATACGGGGCCGGGGCATAGACAACCGGTGGTGGCACATAGACAGGGGCCGGATAATAGCCATAGGGGTAATATCCACCACCGTAGTAGCCATGGGCTCCTCCATACCCGCCCCGTCCGTGATACCCCCCGCCGTGGCCTCTGCCGTTATCTCTGGCGAAGGCCGGCGCGATGGCTATACTGCCGATCATTAAGGTGAAGACGAGGGCCATCACGATCTTGCTGACTGTCGCACTA
>Ga0326727_10004301_pt1 | contig 43108 bp, 25 predicted proteins | sample MB2enrmetagenome_FD_207643 | JGI IMG/M metagenome (GOLD analysis project Ga0326727, IMG submission 207643) | Lab enriched peat soil microbial communities from McLean, Ithaca, NY, United States - MB29MY | ecosystem: Environmental > Terrestrial > Soil > Wetlands > Peat | place: USA: New York... | reverse complement strand
TGGATCTGGAAGACATCATGGCCACTTTTCGGCGTGATCCCCAACATCCTAAGCGCCTGCCCTTCATCGCCGCCAAGGAACCAGCCCTGGCGGAACAAGTGCTCAAGCTGCTCAAGAAAAAATGAACCCGACGGCCGAAGCTAATCGCGTCATCCGCGTATTCATCTCCTCGCCGTCATGAACCTACCCTCTCTTCGGATGAGGGAAAAAAGCACCCGCGCTCGGGCGTGCCGATGAGTTCGTTCGCTCCTACTCCTGCGTGCTGTAATGTAACATGCAATTTTTGACAGTGGTCACGCGACACTGCCCGGCTGTAGGGGTACGGCTTGCCATACCCTCTTGGTTCGGTCGCGCCACAAGAATGAAGAGGGTACGGCAAGCCGTACCCCTACAGCCAGGGCGGCAGGGCCGCTGGCCAATTGTCAAGAGTTAGGTGTTTCGCGACTCTAGCGCTCGCCTTACCTTTTCCAATATCGGCTCGATCTGCCTGGCCAGCGCCTTCAGGCCGTGGCGTGTCGCGATTCGGTGGGCCTCTTCCGCAAGGGGAAGAGCTTCGCGTGGACGGCACATTCTGAGACCTAAGAGGTTCGCTTGGTTGACGAGTGAGATCGCCACTCCTTCGACCCGCCCTAGCTCGCGGCAGATGCGCTCCTGCTCCTTGTACAGCGCCATCGCCCCGTCCAAATCTCCTCGGTCCTGGAGGAGAAGCCCCTGGTTGCCGAGGGAGTATGAGAGCCCGGCCTTGTTCCCCAGCTCGCGGCAGATGCGCTCCTCCTCCTTGTGCAGCGCCATCGCTCCGGCCAGATCTCTTCGGTACCTGAGAATCACCGCCTGGTTGCCGAGCGTGCGCATCAGCCCGTCCTTGTCCCCCAGCTCGCGGCAGATGCGCTCCTCTTCTTTGTGTAGCGCCATCGCCCCGTCCAGATCTCCTCGGGCGTAAAGTATATTCGCCTGGTTGCCGAGGCTGGCCTGCAGCCCGGCCTTGTTCCCCAGCTCGCGGCAGATGCGCTCCTCCTCCTTGTGCAGGGCCATCGCCCCGTCCCAATCCCCTCGGGCCCGGAGAATGAGCGCCTGGTTGCCGAGGGAGATTGACAGGCCATCCTTGTTTTGCAGCTCGCGGCAGATACCCTCGTCCTCCTTGTGCAGTGCCATCGCCCCGTCCAAATCCCCTCGGGCCCGGAGAATCAGCGCCTGGTTGCCAAGGGTTCGTTGCAGCCCGTCCTTGTTCCCCAACTCGCGGCAGATGCGCTCCTGCTCCTTGAGCAGGGCCATCGCCCCGTCCAAATCTCCTCGGGCCTTGAGGATCGGCGCCTGGTTGCCGAGGCAGGCTTGCAGCCCGTCCTTGTTCCCCAACTCGCGGCAGATGCGCTCCGACTCTTTGTGCAGCGCCATCGCCCCATCGAGGTCGCCCCGGCGTCGGAGGATTACCGCCTGGTGGCCCAGGCAGGCTTGCAGCCCGCCCTTGTTCCCCAGCTCGCGGCAGAGGCGCTCCTGCTCCTTGAGCAGGGCCATCGCCCCGTCCAAATCCCCTCGGGCCTGGAGGATCAGCGCTTGGTTGCTGAGGGTCCGTTGCAGCCCGTCCTTGTTCCCCAGTTCGTGGCAGATGCGCTCCTCCTGCTTGTGCAGCGCCATCGCCCCGTCCAAATCTCCTCGGGCCTTGAGGATCAGCGCTTGGTTGCCGAGGGAGTATGAGAGCCCGTCCTTGTTCCCCAGCTCGCGGCAAATGCGCTCCTCCTCCTTGTGCAGCACCATCGCCCCGTCCAAATCTCCCCGGGCCCAGAGAATCGCCGCCTGGTTGCCCAGGGTTCGTTGCAGCCCGTCCTTGTTCCCCAGCTCGTGGCAGATGCGCTCCTCCTGCTTGTGCAGCGCCATCGCCCCGTCCAAATCTCCTCGGGCGTAAAGTATATTTGCCTGGTTGCCGAGGCTGGTCTGCAGGCCGTCCTTGTTCCCCAGCTCGCGGCAGAGGCGCTCGTTTTCCTTGCGCAGCGCCATCGCCCCGTCCAAATCTCCTTGGTCATAAAGTATATTCGCCTGGTTGCCGAGGCTGGCCTGCAGCCCGTTCTTGTTCCCCAGCTCGCGGCAGAGGCGCTCCCCCTGCTTGTGCAGCGCCATCGCCCCGTCCAAATCTCCTCGGTGCTTGAGGATCACCGCCTGGTTGTTCAGCGTGTGCATTAGCCCGCCCTTGTTCCCCAGCTCGCGGCAGATGCGCTCCTGCTCCTTGTGCAGCGCCATCGCCCCGTCCAAATCTCCTCGGCCCTGGAGGATCAGCGCCTGGTTGCCAAGTGATGCTGAGAGCCCGTCCTTGTTCCCCAGCTCGCGGCAGATGCGCTCCTCTTCCTTGTGCAGCGCCATCGCTCCGGCCAGATCTCCTCGGACCTGGAGGATCACCGCCTGGTGGCCGAGGGAGATTTGCAGCCCGTCCTTGTTCCCCAGCTCGCGCATGATGCGCTCCACCTCTTTGAGCAGCGCCATCGCCCCGTCCAAATCTCCTCGGGCCCGGAGAATCACCGCTTGGTTGCCGAGGCAGGCTTGCAGGTTCGTCTTATCACCCGTCGCACGATAGTGCTCCACCTGCCAGGAGCAGAGCGAAAGTGCCTCCTCGGGATGACCGCTGTCGCCCAAGAGATGGAAGAGCCGCCAGATGGTGGAATCCATTTCCGGCTCCGGCGCATCGAGGGCCGGCCGGTAGGCGTCCACCATCCGTAACGATGAATGCTCCTCGATCAGCACCCAGTTGGCTTTCACCTCGTATTGGTTCGCCCCCCAGGCCGCATCAAAGAACGCGAGGTCAGCGAGCAAAGCATACAACCGTTGCCACGCCTCGGCCTCGGCCAGTTGCCACGGCAGTTCATCGACCTGGCGAGGGGTCAACTCCATACCCTGGAAATAGTCCGCCAGGCGCAGATGCGCGTGGCGGCAATCCTCCTCCGTCGGAAGATAGAGCTCGCGGACCGCCTGGCGGAAATAGTCGTGGAAAAAGCCGATCAGACCGGAGCGGCTGACCAGCGACATCTCGGCGGCCAGGTAGAGCGGTGACCAGTAAATGCGCGGGAGAGGAACATCGCCCGATCCGAGCAGCTCCAGAATCTCGGCCTCCGCGAGTCCCCGTCGCGCCGCCCACAGCAACGACATGGCGTCGCGGACAAGTCCTCGATGCTCGGCATCCTCGTAGTCCTTCTCATAGCGTTCGAGGATCTTCTCGTAGAGCTGGTTTACCGTCCCGGCCTCCAGGTAATCGTCGATGCACTTACCGAGGCTCTCATGATCGCCCCATAACCGGAGTTCCTCGAGCAGCGCGCGCAGATAAAGCGGGTTGGCCGTCTGCGGGGCGGCGGCAATGCGCTCGACCCGCGGATCGCTAAGTTTCTTCCGGTATTGGTCGAGATACTCAACGATCAACTTCTGCCGCTCGTCCCGGTCGAGCGGCTGCACCGCCATTGTCGGCCAGCCGCGCTTCTCGAGATCGTCGAGCGGACGCCCCGGCAGCGTCGACAGGATGAGCCGGATGTTGGAGGGGATCACCGGCGGAAGCCAGACCAGGTCCGGCGCCTGATCGCGGTCTTCAAGCTGATTGAGCCCATCCAGCACCAGGATGACGCGTCCCCGCGCGGCCGCCATGGAGAGCGCATTGGCAAACCGCTCGCGCAAGGCATCCGGCTGGTCCGGAATCTCAATGTGCAGATCAAACTTGCGGTTGAACTCCCCCAGAATGCGCCGCAGCATCGCCATCCAATCGGCGCTCGCAGGGGTCGCGCCGATGAAGTGCATCAGGACGAATGGCGGTTTTGCCTGAGATCGGGTTGTGAGTCTCTTCCAGAATGATTTCCCGGCAGGCGTAGCCGCTTCTTTCAGGCGTTCCCGATAGCTCCGCGCCCAGTTGGCCAGAAGCGCCGTTTTTCCCGACCCCGACTCGCCCAGGACGACCAGCGGCGGCCCGTCGGCGGCGGCGTGCGCATCCAGTCGATCGAAGTACTCCCGGCGGCCGATGTAGACGCCCACTTTCTCTCCCGGCCGCACTTCAACCACACACCGGCTGCTCGCGAATATCTCGTGTTCGGCCGCCTCACGGTCCAGCGCATCCGGTTGTGTGCCTTCAGGAAAGAGCCGGTCGATGACGCCCGTCATATCCTTGAGCACCAGCTCTCCCAACGTTTTGGGGTCCGGGTAGTTCTCCTGGGTGCGGAATCGGCTTCGACGGATGCGAGCTTTGAGCTCCACCAACTTCGCCTGCGCCGCCCGGTTCTCGGAGAAGTAGTCGCCAGGGCCGGCGTCCGCGGGCAGCCGTTTCAGATACTCGGGATCGCGGAAGTAGAAGAACGCGTGCTCGGCCATGGCCGGGTTGTTGAGGACACCGTGCAGGATTTCAAGCTCGGTGACGGAATGCTTGAGATGTTGCTGAAGCCAGGGCTCTCGCTCGATGAGCTGGGGCGGAATCGCGTCCGGCACCCAGCCGTATCGTTCACCCAGCAGTCCGATGAAGTAGGGACGGCAGCGGTGGATTTCATCCAGGCATATGGGCAACACTTCACCGCGCTCGGATTGTTCTTGGGTGATTCCCCAACGCAGGTCCACCTCGCCCCATACCACGCCGCGCGACTCGCAGAGTTTTCTCAAGGCAGGAAACACGCGTTTAGCCAGTTGCTCGCGTTCCTCGACCATATCACGAAAAGTGGAGGAGACAAAAACGCGGATGACACGCGCTACGGGTTCATCTGTTCTCGGCGCCGAGTCAGGCATCGGGAAGCCCTCCAAAAATCAACGAAATGATATATCGGTGTTGGTCTTCAGTACCTCTGGAGTGACTGGGACAATCTCACGGGCTCCGGTTTTGAGCCTCGGATTCACGGGTTGCTCGGTTGGTTCTCCAGCCAAGATTGTACTGCAATCGATCGCAGAGCGTCTGCTTTTCTTGTCGGACTGCGACCAGCTCAACCGCGTGGTTTCCCGCGCTAGAGGGAACGACTGCGCAAGCGGCGCTGCCGTGTGGCACGAGGAGGGAATAACTCCTTGTTCAGCCTAAGCACCTCGGTTAGACTGTCTCCATGGAAGAGAAGAACCTTTCGCGACCGATCCCGGTGGTGCGCCTCATCGTGACGGATTCGTCTGGGCGGGTTCTGATTCTCAGGCGCGCAACGGACTCGACAGGCGGAGGCGCGTGGTGCCTGCCCGGCGGCAAAATCGATTATGGCGAGACCGTTGAGCAAGCTGCCACCCGGGAACTTGAGGAAGAGACCGGCCTGCGAGGCAGAGTTCTCCGGTTTCTCTTCTATCAGGACAGCCTGGCGCCCGCGCCGGGCCTAATGCACTGCATCAACTTCTACCTGGAGTGCAAGGTGGGTGGCGGCTTGGCGCTCAATCCCGAATCGACGGATTCGGCCTGGATCGGGCCCGAGGATCTGTCCGGCTACCAAATCGCGTTCCGAAACGACGAAGGGCTGCGGCGGTACTGGTCCGAGCGCGGGGTTCGTTGAGAACTCATAAGGGCATGGCTATACCCTAAGTACCAGTGGCGTGAGATTACCCATCCACCGACTTTCCCGTTAACGGCTTCAACTCCGCCCTAATCTCTGGTAGATTCATCTCTCACGGCTCTCGTCGGGCCCAAAATTCATGCCGCGCCCAGGAGACTCGCCATGGCCGAGAAGGAATCTCTGACCGCTGAGAAGCACAATGAACAGATTGCGGCATATAGCGCCGTGCGCCCTTGTTATGTCACTTATGCCGACGCGCTCAAACGCGTGCTGGACCTGGCGTGCCAGGTTTCTTTCCCGGAAGCGCTGGTTCAGGCGCGTGCCAAGACCGTTTCCAGTTTCGCCGAGAAAGTAGCCCGCAAGTACGAGAAGTACCCCGACGCAGTCCGCCAGATGACGGACCTTTGCGGCGCCCGGGTAATCGTGCAGACGGCGGAGCAGGTCAAGGCAGTTCGCCGCTTTATCGAAGCCAACTTCGACATCGTGGAAAAGGAAGACAAGGGCCTGCTGCTCAGCGAAGACGAATTCGGCTATCGCGACATGCACTACGTGGTGCGGCTCCCTTCCGGTCGCCGGGAGAGCTTGGGATTCACGCCCGCCGAGATCGGCGCGATCGACGATAAGTGCGCGGAAATTCAGGTGCGGACATGGTTGGAGCACGCCTGGGCGGATACGCTTCACGACCGGATTTACAAGAATAAGTTGAAGCTCTCGACCGAGGTCGTGCGCACCGGGGCCCTCCTTGCCGCCCTCATGGAGGAAGGCGACCGCAATTTCAACCTGCTGGCCGAGGAGTTGGACGGCCTGATCGCCAACTATACGGCGTATGCGCCGAAGGCCGAGGTGGAGAAAGAGATCGGCGTACAGGAACTGCTCCTGACCAACGAACCCAAGGCCGGAAAGAAGCCTGCCATGGCCTTGCGACTCGCCCGCCTGCTTGCGGCGTCGGGAGACTATCGGCGCGTCGTGGACCTGCTGTCCCCACACGTCGAGCTTCACGACGCCAATCGGTGCGGGTTGCTGCTGGAACTCGGCCACAGCCTTTGCCGGTTGTTCCGGGACAAGCCGGCCGCGCCGGAATATGGCAAGGGAACGCAGTTCCTGGAAGAGGCGCGGCGACAGTACGAAACAGTCGAGGTGCCCTTCGTACCGCATTTGCGCAAGCGTGAGAGCCTGCACGCCCGCGCGCTGAGCCGCCTAGGTTGGGCGCTGGCGGGCGTCCGCGGCCAGGAATACAGGGCCCGCGAGTGTTACCGGCTTGCCCACGAGCACGAGCCGGCGAATCCTTATTATCTGGCCGAAATGCTTGGATTTGAAATGTATTGCACCCACCAGACGGATCTGCCCGCAAGCATGGGAGCTACAATCCGTGAGGCGCTCAGAACCTGCCGGGCGCATGCTGCCGCCGGCATCGAACTGCCTTACGCCTACTTCATCGCCGGCCGCCTTAGTCTGCTGCTGAAGGCAGCAGATGAGGCTCTGAGCTATTACGCTCTCGGCATTCGCCATTGCCTTGCCGGGACGTACTGTGTCCCCGGCGATGCGCTTGCCAACGAGCTGCATTGGATCCGACGGCTCGACTTCGGGACCATGCTTCCGGCCGAGCACCAGCGAGTGGTAACCCTGCTTGAGCTGGGCCAAACCATTTCCGAGGGCGGTGCAGTGGCTGGGTCGGGCGTTACTCTTACGACGCCGGTCCTCATTGTCGCCGGGGGCGCGGCCAGTCTCGACGCGAACCTCGCAAAGAAGATCCGCCCCCTGCTGAAAGAAGCGGTGGAGCATATCCGCGGGACCATTATCTCCGGCGGCACGACTGCGGGCGTGCCGGGCTGTGTCGGAGACGCGGCCGGCGAACTCGCGACCGAGGGCAAGAAGCAGTTCCGGTTGATCGCGTACATGCCCGCCAAGTTCTCCGCCGGCGTGACGGCGCATGCGGCGTATGACGAGAGAATCCATGTAGGCGACGACTTCCAACCGGAGCAGATTCTGCGCAACTGGTCCGATATTCTCAGCGCCGGCATCAGGCCCCAGGATGTCTTGTTGCTCGGATTTGGCGGAGGCGCGCTGAGCGCGGTCGAGTACCGCATCGCCCTTAGTCTGGGCGCCAGCGTCGGCCTGGTGGCGGGCACAAAGGGGGCGGCCCAAGGCTTGCTGGACGACCCGCTGTGGTCGCGGTTCCCGAACTTGTACCTGCTGCCCTTCGATGTGGCAACGGTTCGGGCATTTCTGACGCCCTCCGATCACGCCTTCGAACCCGCCGTCCAGGAAGAGATGGCGAAAAGCTTCCATGCCCGTTACGTCAAGGGCAGTGCCTCACGACTGCCCAAGAACATGCAGCCGTGGCCGAAGCTCGATAAGACCTTCCAAAGGGCCAATCTGGAGCAGGCGCAATATTCGGTTGAGATTCTCGAAGCTGCCGGCTTTGCGGTGCGCAAGGCGCCGGGGGCGCCTACCCTATTTGCAGAGTTCACGGAAGACGATGTTGAGCGCATGGCCGAGCTCGAGCACGGGCGCTGGAATGTGGAGCGGCTGCGGGACGGATGGCGATTCGGCAAGCCCCGCGACGATTCCCGCAAGTTGCATGATTGCCTGGTGCCCTGGAATGAATTGCCGGAAGAGATCAAACGCTATGACCGCGACGCGGTCCGCGCTTTCCCGGAGATCCTCGCGCAAGCGGGACTCGAGATCTACAGGCGCATCGGTCAACGCGCAATCCCGGCCCTGCACGGCTAGACGTCCCTTGCGAAGCAAAGAAGCGAAGAATCAGGGCAGTCTCGCGGCGGATGCGCACCCGTCGACATTCCCTCCCCGTCACGGACCTACCCTCTCTTCGGGTGAGGGAAAAAAGCACCCGCGCTCGGGTGTGCTGATGGGTCGCTCGCTTCTACGCTAGCGTACTGTAATGTGACATCCAATTCCTGAAAATGGTCACGCGACACTGCCTGGCTGTAGGGGTACGGCTTGCCGTACCCCCTTGGTTCGGTCGTGCGACAAGAATGAAGAGGGTACGGCAAGCCGTACCCCTACACCCAGGGCGGCAGGGCCGCTGGCCATTTGTCAAGAGTTAGGTATTTCGCGATTCTAGCGCTCGCCTTACTTTTTCCAATATCGGCTCGATCTGCTTGGCCAGCGGCGTCAGGCCGTGGCGTGTCGCGATTCGGTAGGCCTCTTCCGCAAGGGGAAGGGCTTCGGCTGGGTGGCCCTTGCCGAATGCTATGACAACTGCCTGCCTCGCGAGGGCTCTCGCCACTCCTTCGACTTTGCCCAGCTCGCGGCAGAGGCGCTCCTGCTCCTTATACGCCGCCATCGCCCCGTCCAAATCTCCTCGGGCCTTGAGGATCAGCGCCTGGTTGCCGAGGCAGGCTTGCAGCCCGGCCTTGTTCCCCAGTTCGCGGCAGATGCGCTCCACTTCGCGGTACAGCGCCATCGCCCCGTCCAAATCTCCTCGGGCGTAAAGTATGTTCGCTTGGTTGCCGAGGGAGCTTGACAGGCTATCCTTGTTCCCCAGCTCGCGGCAGATGCGCTCCTGCTCCTTGAGCAGCGCCATCGCCCCGTCCAAATCTCCTCGGGCCTGGAGGATCAGCGCCTGGCCGACGAGTGAGTTTGACAGCCCGGCCTTGTTCCCCAGCTCGCGGCAGATGCGCTCCTTCTCCTTGTGCAGCGCCATCGCCCCGTCCAAATCCCCTCGGGTGTAAAGTATATTCGCCTGGTTGCCGAGGGTTCGCTGCACCCCGTCCTTGTTTCCCAGCTCGCGGCAGATGCGCTCCTCCTCCCTGTGCAGCGCCATCGCCTTGTCCAAATCTCCTCGGGCATAGAGGATCACCGCCTGGTTGCCGAGGCAGGCTTGCAGCCCGGCCCTGTTCCCCAGCTCCCGGCAGATGCGCTCCTCCTCCTTGTGGAGCGCCATCGCCCCGTCCAAATCTCCTCGGGCATAGAGGATCACCGCCTGGTTGCCGAGGCAGGGTTGCAGCCCGTCCTTGTTCCCCAGCTCGCGGCAGATGCGCTCCTCCTCCTTGTGCAGCGCCATCGCCCCGTCCAAATTTCCTCGGGCCTTGAGGATCAGCGCCTGGTTGCCGAGGCAGATTGACAGGCTATCCTTGCTTCCCAGCTCGCGGCAGATGCGCTCCTTCTGCTTGTGCAGCGCCATCGCCCCGTCCAAATCCCCTCGGTCGCAGAGGATCAACGCCTGGTTGCCCAGGGACTTTTGCAGCCCGGCCTTGTTCCCCAGCTCCCGGCAGATGCGCTCCTCCTCCTTGTGGAGCGCCATCGCCCCGTCCAAATCTCCTCGTGCATAAAGTATATTTGCCTGGCCACCGAGGCAGGTACCCAACTCCGTCCGATCACCCGCCGCACGATAGTGCTCCGCCAGCCACGAGCGGAGCGAAAACGCCTCCTCGGGATGACCGGTGTCGTTCAAAAAAATGGACAGCGGCCAGATGGTGGGAGTCATCTCCGGTTGCGGCGCATCGAGGACCGGCCGATACGCGTCCACGATGCGTAATGATGAATGCTCCTCGATCAGCGCCCAGTTGGCTTTCACCTCGAACTCGTTCGCCCGCCAGGCCGCATCGAAAAATTGGAGGCCGGCGAGCAAAGCGTACAACCGTTGCCACGCCTTGGCCTGCGCCAGTTGCCACGGCAGTTCATCGACCTGGCGAGCACTTAATTCCAAACGCTGGAAATACTCCGCCAGGCGCAAGTGAGCGTGGCGGCAATCCTCCTCCGCCGGAAGATAAAGCTTGCGGACCGCCTGACGGAAATAGTCGTGGAAAAAGCCGATCAGACCCGAGCGGCTGACCAGCGACTGCTCGGCGGCCAAGTAGAGCGGCGACCAGTAGAGGCGCGGGAGAGGATCGTCACCTGTTCCCAGCAGCGCTAGAATCTCGGCCTCTGAGAGTCCCCTTCGCGCCGCCCAAAGCAGCGACATGGCGTTGCGGACAAGCCCGCGATGGTCGACATCCCCGTAGTCCTTCTCATAGCGTTCGAGGATCTTCTCGTAGAGCTGGTCTACCGTCCCCGCCTCCAGGTAGGCGTCGATGCACTCCCCGAGACTCTTGTGATCGCCCCACAAGCAGAGCTCCTCCAGCAGCGCGCGCAGGTAAAGCGGGTTGGCCGTCTGCGGGGCGGCGGCAATGCACTCGACCCGCGGGTGGCTAAGCTCCTTCCGGTATTGCTTCAGATACTCCACGATCAACTTCTGCCGCTCGTTCCTGTCCAGCGGGTGCACCGCCATGGCCAGCCAGCCGCGCTTCTCGAGATCGTCGAGCGGACGCCCCGGCAGCGTCGACAGGATGAGCCGGATGTTGGAGGGGATCACCGGCGGAAGCCAGACCAGGTCCGGCGCCTGATCGCGGTCCTCGAGTTGATTGAGCCCATCCAGCACCAGGATCACTCGTCCCCGCGCCGCCGCCATGGAGAGCGCATTGGCAAACCGTTCCCGCAAGGCATCCGGCTGGTCCGGTATCTCAAGGTGCAGATCAAGCTTGCGGTTGAACTCCCCCAGAATGCGCCGCAGCATCGCCATCCAGTCGGCGCTTGCCGGGGTCGCTCCGATGAAGTGCTGGATAACGAGCTCGCCCTTATGGGTGGCCCGATAGCCCCGCGCCCAGTTGGCCAGAAGCGCCGTTTTCCCCGACCCCGACTCGCCCAGGACCACCAGCGGCGGCCCCCCGCCAGCGGCGTGCGCATCCAGCCGCTCGGTGTACTCCCGGCGGCCGATGTAGACGCCCACTTTCTCTCCCGGCCGGACTTCCACCACACAGCGGCTGCTCGCGAATAGCTCGTGTTCGGCCGCCTCCCGATCCAGCGCATCCGGTTGGGTGCCTTCAGGAAAAAGCCGGTCGATGACGCCCGTCATATCCTTGAGCACCAGCTCTCCCAACGTTTTGGGGTCCGGGTAGTTCTCCTGGGTTGGGAATCGGCTTCTGCGGATGCGAGCTTTGAGCTCCACCAACTTCGCCTGCGCCGCCGGGTTCTCGGAAAAGTAGTCGTCAGGGCGGGCGTCCGCGGGCAGCCGTTTCAGATACTCGGGATCGCGGAAGTAGAAGAACGCGTGCTCGGCCATGGCCGGGTTGTTGAGGACACCGTGCAGGATTTCAAGCTCGGTGACGGAATGCTTGAGATGTTCCCGAAGCCAGGGCTCGCGCTCGATGAGCTGGGGCGGAATCGCGTCCGGCACCCAGCCGTATCTTTCGCCCAGCAGTCCGAGGAAGTAGGGACGGCAGCGGTGGATTTCATCGAGGCATATGGGCAACACTTCACCGCGCTCGGATTGTTCTTGGGTGATTCCCCAACGCAGGTCCACCTCACCCCATACCACGCCGCGCGACTCGCAGAGTTTTCTCAAGGCAGGGAATACGCGTTTAGCCAGTTGCTCGCGCTCATCGACCATGTCACGAAATGTGGAGGAGATAAAAACGCGGATCACACGCGCTACGGGTTCATCTGTTCTCGGCGCCAAGTCAGGCATCGGGAAGCCCTCCTAAAATCAACGGAATGATATATCGGTGTTGGTCTTCAGTACCTCTGGGAGTGGCAGAGACCATCTGACAAGCTCCGGTTTTGAGCCTCGGATTCACGGCTTGCTCGATTCGTTCTCCGGCCGAGATTGTACTGCAATCGTTCGTAAAGCGTCGGCTGTTCTTGTCCCGCCCTTCGTTGCAGGGTTCCTTACATTATCAACTTGGTGCAAGCCGCATGAAGCTGTTAGACTCCTCCTGCACAGATCGAAGCTGTAAGGGACAAATGCGCATCTTCCTCAGTTACGGCCATGACAGCAACGAGGAACTTGTGCGGCGCATTAAGGCTGACCTGGAGAAACGCCGGCATGACGTCTGGTTCGACAAGAGCCGGATCAAGTTCGGCGACGAGTGGCGGCGCTCCATCACCGACGGCATCGTGGACAGCCACCGGGTCCTGTCCTTCCTCTCGAAGCACTCGACCCGCGACCCCGGCGTCTGCCGCGATGAGATCGCCATCGCCATCGGTGTGAAGGGCGGCAACATCCAGACTATCCTCGTCGAAAGCGAGCAGGAGGTGCAGCCGCCAGTGAACATCGGTCACATCCAGTGGCTCGACATGCACGACTGGAAAGAGCGGCACACCGCGGGCGAAGCAGCGTGGGAGCAGTGGTATCAGGCCAAGCTCGCCGAGATCGTACGGGTGGTGGAGAGCGACGAGAGCCGCCGCTTTGCCGGTGAGATCGAAACGCTCAACGGCCATCTCAAACCCATCAGGTCCGACGCCCGCATCTGCCAGTTGCTGGGCAAAGGCTTCTACGGACGCCAATGGCTGTTTGAGGCGGTAGAGAATTGGCGACGGGATGCCAAGCTTCATTCCCGCCTGTTCTGGATAATGGGCGCACCCGGTGTCGGCAAGAGCGCCTTTGCCGCCCAACTGACCCATACGAGAGGGGACACGGTCGTTGCCGCACAGTTCTGCGAGTGGGACAAGCCCGACCACCGCAACGCGCAGCGGGTCGTCCGCAGCCTCGCCTTCCAACTGGCCACCCGGCTCCCCGACTATCGCAAGCTCCTGCTGACCCTGCCGGAGATTGCCGAACTGGACAGGAGGGACGCGGCGGAACTTTTTGATTACCTCCTCGCCAACCCGCTGTGCTCGGTCCTCAACGGCGGCCGAGAACGGTATCTGATCGTGATTGATGCCCTGGATGAAGCAGGGGAGGCCGGGCGCAACCCGCTGGTGGAAATGCTTGCGCGGAACGCCCAGCGCCTGCCCGACTGGCTTGGCCTTGTTGTGACCAGCCGGCCGGAGTTTGACGTCAAGACTCCGTTGCAGGCATTGAATCCTTTCCCGTTCGACACCCAGTCCGAATCCAACCGCGCCGACATCCGCGACTACCTGCGTCGTGAACTGGCGTCGCCTCTCCGGAACCGCCCGGAAGCCGACCGTCTCGTGGAGCAAATCCTGGGAAAGAGCGAAGGCGTGTTCCTCTACGTGGAGCGCTTCTGCGACGACGTTCAAAACGGGCACCTCCCGCTCGACCACCCGGAGCAATTTCCGCACGGACTCGGGGGAATCTTCTGCCACTATTTCCAGCGGCAGTTCCCTGACCTTGAGAAGTTCCGCACGGACGTGCGTCCCGCGCTACGCGCGATCCTCGCGGCCCGCGAACCACTGCCCGTGGAGATACTCCAACGCCTCTTCCACTGGCAGGACGAAGAGCTTCGCGACTTCACACATCCATTAGCATCACTCTTCCCAGTCTCTACCGAAGCCGGCCACGAAGTCATCAAGCCCTACCACAAATCCCTCGCCGAGTGGTTGACGGATAAAGCAAAAGCCGGGCCGTATTTTGTTAGCGTGTTGGAAGGGCATCGAATGTTGGGAAACTACTGCTTGAACATCTACATGAAAACGCCGTGGGGTTTTTCGGGGTTTGTCAAACACCACCTCCCCTACCACCTGGCTCAGGCAGAGGATGGTCCAACCCTTCTGTCGGTTCTTCTGGATTCACGTCTAAACTACTTCCATGTCTGGGCAGAACAGAACACGGCCGTCGAGGGTTGCCTATGTCTGGAGTTCCTCATCAAGTGGGCACGAGATTCGCCATGCGAATCGCGATATGTGGCTCCGCTCGCGACGCAATTGGCCAGGTTGTACAACCGTCTCGGCCAAGACGATCAAGCTGATACTTGGTTACGGGTCGCGCTATCAGGAGAGCAACGTGGCAGTGACGCAACGCTCGTGCAAGCAGTCGCGTTGCATGAGTTGGGTTCACTGGCCTTGTCTCGGCACCAACTGTCTGACGCACACCGAGCCTACCGTCGAGCTTTGAAGATTGCACGTACTATTGCACCTCCCTCAGCATATGAGATTGCCGCAAATCTGATCGGTCTTGCCATTGTCACCTACCTCAGACAACTGCGCACGAACCGGACGATCCGGCTTGCTTCACTCGCTCTACGGTTTGCAGAAGTTGCTCAGGATCCTCCTCACATCGCCGAGGCGTGCCGCATTCTAACCGATGCCTACAAAGATGACGCGCAGTACGACAAGGCGGAAGCATTCCTGGAGCGAGGACTGGCAACAGCGCGCGAGGCCGGGCTCGCTCATGCCACGATGTCGTTGCTCACAGCTCGTGGCTGGATGACGTACCATCGGGCCGTGCTAGATGGGATTAGCCCGGATTTGGCTGAATTTGCGTTCAGGGATGCGCTTCGTCAAGCAGAGTCCTTGCAGGATTGGAGGTATATAGCCGATGCTTGGTCGGGTCTGGGCCAATGTGGAATCCTGACAAAACGGATGGGATTAGTTGATGAGTGCATCAGACATCTTACTAGAGAGGGGACCGTTCCTCTTCCCCCGCATTTAGAAGCGCGACGCCTGCTCCTGGTGGCTTCATCTTTGCATCGAGCCGCTCGTTCTCGCGATGCCGCACTTGCTTACGCCCGTGCCGCCAGCTTTAGTCGACTCAATTCACTCTGGTCGCGGGAGGTAGATGCCGTCATCGGACAAGGTGCAGTAGCTTTTTATGACGGTGATCATCAAGAGGCCGAGCAGCATTGGCATCGGGCACAAGCCATACTTGTCAGATGCCCGCGCGTCCGTCATCTCATCGCAGATCGTGTCATTCGAGCAATGAAAACAGATTCACAGATGTGCCCACTCTGAATGACTTCTTCCTACCACAGACTATCGGCCTACCAGCGCCGAGGTGACGCGAGGTCATCGCCTCCAGGGGTCCTTGGGTGGAGAGCTCAGCATCGCCTGGTCACTGGAACCTGTGGAATACGGCGCGGAACTTCGAACCTCCAAGTGGCTGGGCCCCGACTTATCGAAGAGCGGGGACTCGAATTTGTCAACACTCAAACTTGACGGCTCAGGGACAAGCACCGTCGCCAGCGCCTGCGCCTTGAATTGCTCTACCAACGCATCGTCACTCAACTTCTCGAGCCTCCTCTTTCTCAAGAACCTTCCGAGGAATCCGTACCACTTCGCGTTCCCTGTGATCATAAGGCCGATGACCAAGGACCGATGGGAAATGACAAAGGACCGAATCGTATCGTTTGTCGGCATATCAAACCTCAAACTCGGGATATCTGATACCAATAGGGCGCCATGATATTGCTCGCGCCCGAGGGTTGCGTCAAGCACTTTTCTACTCTGCTTGCCTCGGCCCCTTCCTGTGTCTTGCGCTGAAGGCAGTTGCCCCGGTTACGCGCGCCACGCTCGGAGAAGGTCCGCCCAATCCACAACGAACTCGAGCGGCACGGGCACAATCCCTTGCTGCGCAGAATTTGGGGAGACCATGACGCGCCATGGAGGACGGCACCGGCGTCTGGTCTACGCTGGCAACCTTCTATTTGCAGTAACGTTCGTCGCTGCTCTGTTGCATAGCATGCCTTTCGGCTCTCACCGATTCCATAATGTGCTTGCATTCGTGGCGATCGTTTCCCCGGCTGTCGGCGCAGCGCTGGGGGCCCTGCGGACCCACCGCGAATATCTCAGGAATGCCAGCCGCTCCGCCGAAATGGCGCGCCATTTGGAAGAGCTCAAAGCGAAAATGAAGGCGGCGGACAGCCCTGAACGCTTCCTACCTTTGGTGCGTGAAGCGGAAGAGACAATGCTGCACGAAAATGAGGACTGGCGCGTGGTGGTCCGTTTACACGAGTTGGAGCCGGCGGCGTGAGAAGCGCGGTGCCCCTCCCAAACTCTCCTCGCAAAAGAGTTCTTCCACTGTAATAATCAGGGCAGTCTGTCGTCATAACGTGTGAAGGTGTCATCAGGAGGCGACCTTGGCGCCGGCGACAGCGGAGGAAGCGATTCCCGATCTCCTTGACGAACTGGAAGGTCTCTTTCAAGCGCACCATCGCTCGGTGTTCGGCGCCGCATTCCGCATTACCGGCAACGCCGCTGACGCGGAGGACGTGCTGCAAACTGTTTTCCTGCGCCTGGTGGGGCGTGACCGGGCGGCTCCGCGGCTGGAGAATTCCGAAAGCTATCTTCGCCGGGCGGCGATCAACGCTGCGTTGGATGTGCTGCGAGCGCGCCGGGCCGAGGAAAGCGTCCCGCTCGACGATTCCCAGCCCGATCCCAGCCAGCCTGAGCGTAGCGACCTACGGGATTTCTTGAGGCGCTCGCTGGCCAAGCTGAGTCCGGAGGCGGCCGAGGTCTTCGCGCTGCGCTTTTTCGAGGGCCACAGCAACCGTGAGATCGCGCGCCTGCTTGGCATGTCGCAAGTCAGGGTCGCGGTCACCGTGCACCGCGCCCGCCGGCAGTTGCAAAAGGAGATCAGTTCGTATCTTGGAGGCAGGCCATGAAAAGCGAAAAGAAGGGTAGCGAGCGTGGGTTGGATCGAATCATCGCCGAAGTCCGCAAGCAGAGCGTTGATGAACAGGTTATGGAACAGGCTGCGCGTCGCGTGTGGGCGCAGGTGGCTCAACTCTCTCCATCGACGGCGGCCATGGCGCCTGCGCATATCGGCAAAATCCGGAGTTGCGCCGATTTCCAGGCGCTCATGCAGGCTTACCTTGCCAAGACTCTCTCCCAATCGCCTGCCTTGCTGCTCGAGGACCATGTTCACGAGTGCGTCACTTGCCGGGCGGCGCTCGAGGCGGCGCGCTCCGGTGCGCGGCGAGAGTCGGCCCTAGCTTGGGAGCAACCGGCAGGGCCGCTTCGCCACGGTTGGCGACTGGGGTGGGCGATGGCCGTGGCGCTGGCGCTGGGAGTCGGTCTGGGCTTGATGGGCGTTGGCCGTCTGATCCTCGGAAGCGGCACGCGGGCCACGGTCCAGGCCGTCGATGGCGCGCTCTACCACGTTTCCGATCGCGCCAGCGCCTCGCTGGCGACCGGCCGCCCGATCCTGGATAGCCAGGAAATCCGCACTGCCTATGGCTCATCGGCGGTGATTCGCCTTGCAGACGACTCCTCGATCGAAATGAGCCAGCGGACTGATCTCTGGGTCTCTCGTGGCTGGCGCGGCACGACCATCCACCTCGGGCGCGGAAAGATCATTGTTCGGGCTGCCCAGCAGCGCCACGGGCGCCTCCATGTTGCCACGCGCGATTGCCTGATCTCAGTCAAGGGTACGATCTTTGCGGTGGACGAAGGCATGAAGGGCTCGCGGGTGTCAGTTATCCAGGGAGAGGTTGAGGTCGAGCAGGGCTCGAACGTGCAATTGCTGCATCCGGGCGATCAGATATCAACCCAGACCAGTCTCACGCCGGTCTCCCTCACCGGTGACATCTCCTGGAGCCGGAGTTCCGGCGAATACCTGGCGCTGCTCAGCGAGTTCGCCGGGCTGCACAAGCAGTTGGAAGCAATCCCCGTCCCCGCTCCGCGTTACGACTCGACCCTGCTGAAGATAGTACCGGCCGACACCACGCTCTACATCGCCATCCCCAACCTCGGCGCCACGCTGAGCCAGGCGGACCAGTTGCTTCAGGCGCGCATCGGCCAGAGCGAGGTGCTCGAGCAGTGGTGGAACCAGCAGCAGGCCTCAGGCAAGGCTCAGAAACTGGAGGAGATGATCAATACAATCCACACCTACAGCGAGTACCTGGGAGATGAGATCGTCATCGCCCTGGCGCAAGACCGGCAGGCGCCGCTGATCCTGGCGGAGGTCAAGCGGGCGGGTTTCCGCGAATTCCTCCAGCAACGAATCAGCGAGCTCAGCGCCGGAAGCGAGTCCAAGGCAACCTTGATCGACGATCCGTTTTCGGCTGCGCTTCCGCCCGCCGGCAAGGACCGGCGGTTGGTCTTCCTCGAGAACAACATCCTGGTGATGACTGGCGACACGAGCCAGTTGCAGCATACCGCCACCCTCATCGAGCACTCTTCTTCCAGCAACTTTGTCTCAACTCCGTTCTACGCGGCAATCCAGAGGGCGTATCAGTCCGGCGCCGGCTGGCTAGTTTGCGCCGACATGGAACAAATTCTCTCCCAATCCGTAAGTAAGAAAGAAAGCTCGGGGAAAGGTCTGGATTTCCTGAAAGACCCGAAGACCGGCCTGGCTGACATGAGATACCTGATCATGGAGAGCAAGGACGTGAGCGGAAAGACAGAGACTCGGGCCACGCTCTCCTTCGCGAAAGACCGCCAGGGGATAGCGGCTTGGCTGGCCCTGCCCAGCCCGATGGGCACGCTGGATTTTGTATCGCCCGCCGCGAGTTTCGCGGCCTCGTTTGTCGTCAAGAACCCGCGCGACATCGTGCAGGAGATTATGAGCTTCGCTCAGAGCGACCAACCCAATTCCGGCGACGACCTGGAAGAGTTCGAATCGAAGACCGGCGTGAACTTGTCCGATGACCTGGCCGGCGCGCTGGGCGGCGAGGCTACGTTTGCCCTGGACGGCCCCGTGGTGCCCACTCCGAGCTGGAAGCTGGCGCTGGAAGTGAACGATCCAGCGCGCTTGGAAGACACCATCGAGAAGCTGGTGGCGGGTATCGGAGAGCAAGCGGACAAGAAAGCCGGCCAGTTCAACCTGACCAAGGAGGACACGGGTGGCCGGACCTATTACGCCTTGCACAGAATCCTGCCGTCATCCCAACCAAGCGCCCTGAGCGAGATCGATTACGTTTTTGTGGATGGCTATCTTGTCGCCGCATCCAACCGTAGCCTGCTCGTGAGTTCTCTTCAGAACCGCGAAATAGGATATTCACTCGCTCGCTCCACCGATTTTATGGGCCGCCTGCCGCGCGACGGGAACACGAACTACTCCGCCGTCGTTTATCAAAACCTGGGGGCGATGCTGGGGCCGGTGACAGACCTGTTGAAGTCGAGCACGGTGCTCACGCCGGCTCAGCGCCAGTCCGTTGACGCCTTGAGCCAGAACAGTGTTCCGAGCCTGATTTGTGCCTATGGCGAGCCGCAGCAGATTGTGGTCGCCGGTACGGGCAGCTTCTTCGGCCTGGTCTTCGATTCGCTGCTCGGCATTGGCCACGCCGGGCCGCTCCAGCTTTTGCCGCTCATTGAGAAGGCCGCGCAGCAGGCGCCAAAAGGCAGCTAACCAGACCCATGGCTCCCGTCATCGAACTCGAAGGACTGGGCGTTCGCTTCTGGCAGCGGAATATTCTCGAAGACCTGCGTTGCACTCTCTCGGGCCGGGCAATCGGATTGCTCGGCCCGAACGGGGCCGGCAAGTCAACCCTCATCAATACGCTTCTCGGATTCTACCCCGTCGCGGCGGGCACAGCTCGCGTCTTCGGCTACGACATTCGCACCCAAACCAAACAGATTCGCAGTCTCACCGGATACATGCCTGAGACCGATTGCTTCATCGCCCACATGACGGCAGTGAGCTTCATTCGCATGATGGCGGAACTCTCCGGTCTGCCTCCCGGCGCGGCCCTCGAGCGCGCTCACGAGGTGTTGTTCTACGTGGGCTTGGGCGAGGCGCGATATCGCAAGCTGGGCACGTACTCTCTGGGCATGAAGCAGCTTGCCAAGCTGGCTCAAGCCATCGTCCACGGGCCGAAGCTCATGATTCTGGATGAGCCGACGAACGGTCTTGATCCACCGGCGCGCCAGCGCATGATCCGCCTGATCCACGAAATGCGCGACAGCCGGGAGCTTCAAATCCTGCTTTGTTCGCACCTGTTGCGTGACGTGGAAGAGACCTGCGACGAGGTGCTGATCCTGAAGGCCGGCCGCCAGGTTCACTACGCGAATCTTGAAGAGGAGCGCCGGACCAACAAGCGCTTCCTGGAGCTGGAAACGGCGGGAGACGATGGTGGCTTTGCGGATGCGCTCGAGAACCTGGGCTGCGAGTGCGCCGTGACCTCCGGCAAGCGGATGAAGATGGTGTTGCCGGAGAGCTTCGTCATCCGCGACCTGTACCGGCTGGCGGAGGAGCGGAACGTCCAGATCCGGCGCATGAACTTCCGCCGCGACAGCCTGGAGGACATTTTCTTGAAAGCCATGGAGAACAGCAATGGCCGTTCATAAGCGCAGCTACCGCGGCTACGCCGGGCAACTTACGCCGTTGTGGTCACGCTTCTCGATCGTCACGCGGTACGCTTTCAAGAACGTGTTCCAGTGGAAGCTCGTTACGGCGTTTTTCGTCTTCTGCTTCTTCTTCCCGTTGATCTGCGCGGTGGGCATTTACGTGAGCCATAGCACGCGCCTATTGGCGATGCTCGGCGGCCGCTGGCATTTCGCCGTGGATGCCGGCTTCTTCTTCCTTTTCCTGCGCGTCCAGGGATCGCTGGCTTTCATCCTGACCGCGCTGGTAGGGCCGGGTCTCGTTTCTCCCGACCTCGCCAACAGCGCCTTGCCACTCTACTTCTGCCGGCCATTGTCGCGTGCGGCTTACGTGCTGGGGAAGATGCTGGTCCTGGTTTCGTTGCTCTCGCGGGTCACCTGGGTTCCCGCTCTTTTGCTGTTCCTCATTCAATCCAGCCTCGCCGGATGGAGTTGGATGTGGGCCAATCTCTGGCTGGCGGCCGGTATCTTCATCGGCTCGGCGATCGAGATTCTGGTGTTCTCCCTGTTGGCGCTGGCGCTTTCGGCTTGGATCAAGCGCAAGCTTGCGGCAGGAGCGGCGCTGCTGGCTGTCTTCTTCTTCGGGGCCGGCTTCGCTGCGGCCGCCGACGCCGTGCTGGGAACCAACAAGGGCGCCCTGCTCAACCTCGGCCGCCTCATCGCCACGGTGCAGGCGCAGTTGTTCCGACAGCCTTGGCGAAGTCCAATCTCCGCCGGGAGCGCCTGGATAGTGCTGCTTGCGGTCAGCAGCTTCTGTCTCTGGCTCCTGGCGCGCAAAGTTCGCGCCTTCGAGGTGGTGCGCGGATGAACGGCATCGCTCCGGACAAAAGCATTGTGTTCGAGGACGTCTCCAAGTTCTACGGAGAGGTGCTGGGGGTGAACCGCGTCAACCTCTCCATTCCGCCGGGCATCACCAGCCTGGTAGGCCCCAACGGTTCGGGCAAGACCACCTTGATGAACCTGATGACGGGGTTGGTGGAGCCTACACGCGGGCGCATCAGCGTGCTGGGCCTCTCGCCGCGCCAGCCCGAACAGCTCTTTCGCCGGGTCGGCTACTGTACGCAGTACGACTCGTTCCCCCGCGGCCTGACGGGATACCAGTTTGTTTATTCCTACCTGCGCCTGTTCGGCTGCGGCCATGCCGAGGCAAGGAAACTAGCCGTACAGGCGATCGACCGCGTCAGTCTGGGTGAGGCCGCCGAGCGCCCGATCGCGAGCTATAGTAAGGGCATGCGCCAGCGCATCAAGCTGGCCCAGGCAATCTGCCATAACCCTGCCGTTCTGGTGCTGGACGAGCCGCTCAACGGTCTCGACCCGCTCATCCGCGCCGAGACCATTGCCCTGTTCCGTGCCTTGGCCGAGCAGGGCCTGCACCTGATCATCTCCAGCCACGTCCTGCACGAGGTGGACGTAATTTCCAACCAGGTGGTGCTGCTCAGCAACGGCTACGTGGTGGCTGAGGGCGAGATTCGCGGCGTGCGCGATGAGATCCGGGAACACCCCGTGCAAATTCTCATCCGCTGCAACAAGCCGGGCACCTTAGCCTCGCAGGTGTTCCTGCACGACTACGTGGTGGAGGCGCGCGTTCACCGCGACGGCATGGGCCTGCTCGTGAAGACCCGCGACGCCGACCGGTTCTACTTGCTCCTGAATCGGATTGCCCAGAACGGAATCGATATCGAGTCCGTCGCCCCGGCCGACGATGACGTCCTCTCGGTCTACGAATACCTGATCGGCACGGAGGAGCCCCCCAAATGAGCTTCCGCAAACTTCCTTGGACGCTCTGGCGTGGACAGATTGTGGCGGTGGTGCGGCTCGAATTGAAGAGAACCCTGTTTGCCCGGCGCGGGCTCTGGATTTACTTTCTGGCCTTCGCCCCTGTGCTCCTCTATGCCGCCCATTCTTTTGTCCTGATCAAGACCGGCAGGCGCGGCGACTTCGGCGAGGACACTCACGTTTTCGCTTCCGTCTTCCAGTTCTTTTACCTGCGGCTCGCCATATTCTTCGGATGCGTGGGCATTTTCATGAACCTGTTCCGGGGCGAGATGCTCGACAAAAGCCTGCATTACTACCTGCTGGCGCCCATCCGCAGGGAGGTTTTGCTGGTGGGCAAATACCTGTCGGGCGTGCTGGCGGCGGCCGTGATTTTCTGTTGCAGCACCCTGCTTCAGCTCGTCGCGCTTTACTGGCACTTCAACTCCAATGTGATTCAGGACTATCTCTCTCACGGTAACGGTCTCGCGCACGTGGCTGCCTACCTGGGCGTCACGGTCCTGGCTTGCATTGGCTATGGCAGCATTTTTCTGGCAGCCGGGGTGGTTTTCCGCAATCCTCTGCTTCCGACTCTCGTCGTGCTGCTGTGGGAGACCATCAGCGGCGTGCTTCCGCCGCTCATGCAGAAGTGCAGCGTGATTTTCTACCTGAAATCCCTGTGTCCGTTGAGCGTGCCTGCTGGCGTCGCCGTGGACAAGGGGAGCCTTCTGGCCTTAATCGCCGTGAATGTCAACCCCGCTTCGACCGTAACGGGTATCCTTGGCCTTCTGACCTTGTCAGTCGCGGTGTTGGCACTTTCCAGCCTGCGCCTTCGCCGCATGGAAATCGACTACGGTGCGGAGTAGCATCCTTCCTATTACAACGCTGCGAATATTGGTGAAACCAACTCGGCGCCCACATCGTATCTGCTGACTGGAGGCTCTGAACTCCGAAAACCCGACTGCCTTTGCGTTCAGAAGCAATTAGGCGTATGTTACGGGTCGTTCGATGAGCAAAGACACGGATGGAGCTTGCTCAGCATCACCCTCCGCTAGACCCCGACTGGGAACGAGGGGTTGCAACCTACCCGGCTGGCGGTTGGCGGCTGCGGTAGGCTGCTTAACCTTCATCTTGCCGGCCCTGGGGATTGCCGCGGAAGCGCGTTTGCAAGTGAATGAGGCTGCTACCCGCGTTTGGCTCGAACGGCAGAGCCTTGCCATTTCATTGGCCGTCGAAAACCACGCCGTCGCGCCTTTGCCGGTCCGATGCGAGATCGATTTGCTTGACCCTGAGAACAGGGTCGTGGCTCATGGAGTGACCTCGGCAAATGTCGGGCCGGCAACGAGCACGATTCCTGTGACCCTCGACCTGCCTGGTCCGGGCGTGAAACTGAATCGCACCGCCTGGGCCCGGCAGATCCTCTGGTACCGCCTTCGCTATCGCCTCACTGCCTCGCTGCCTGCGACCGCTGAGCCTCCCGCCACGGGAATCCTCTCCATAGGTCGCCTCCTTCAGAATTCGTTCAACCTGGAAGTAGGTGTTTGGCGGACGGATGCTTCCAGGCGAGGTTTTCAGGCGCTGGTCCAAGCCACGCGTCCTTTCACCGGTGCTCCAGTCGAAGGGGTGAACGTGGAGGCGTCGATCGCATTTGACAAAGGTACCGCCGTAGCTCAGCCTGCAACTGCCGGCGACACGACGGATGCAAGCGGCCACGCCACACTGCGCTTCGACGTCCCGGACACAGATCTGGACCGCGCGGCGGAAATGCACGTCGACGTCATCGGCCGCCTGGGCGGCTACGAGGACGAGGCCGAGCAAGAGTTCGAGTCGCCTCCGCCCAGCGTCCTGATTACGACGGATAAACCCCTCTATCAGCCCGGTCAAGTGATGCACGCTCGCGCCCTGGTCCTCGCGGCCTCGGGGCGCGCCCTTGCAGCTACTCCGGTCAGCCTTATTGTGCGCGGCCCAACCTACAGGATGGAATTTCGCAGCGAACTCACCACCTCACGTTTCGGCGTGGCTCATGCGGACTGGACAATCCCTGACCATCAGCCGCTGGGTACCTATTCAGTCGAGGTGCAGGTCGGCCAAGGGGGTTACTCCCGCAACACCGGATATGCGTCCATCCGTATCAGCCGCTATGAGCTGCCGCAGTTCACGGTGAGCGTGAAGCCCGACCACTCTTACTACCTGCCGGGCCAGGACGCTCGGGTCGAGGTGCACGGCGACTATTTGTTTGGCAAGCCGGTTAGCCACGGTCATGTGAAGGTCGTCGGACAGGAGGATCGAACCTGGAACGCCAAGGAGCGGAAGTGGGACGTGAAAGAGGCCGCCAAGTACGAGGGCGAAGCGAATGATCAGGGGGTGTTCACAACCCAGATCGATCTTAAAGAAGCGCACCGGAAGTTGGCCGACGAAGGCTACGAGCGCTATCAGGATCTTCACTACACCGCCTACGTCACTGATCCGAGCGCCGGCCGCACCGAGGAACGCCGGTTTGACCTTAGAGTCACGAAGCAACCCATTCATGTTTACCTCCTCGGGCAGCGCTTTGGACTGTCTTGGATGCTTCCTGTCGTGCTTTATATGTCAGCCTCATACGCTGACGGCAATCCTGCCGAATGCGACATCGAGCTCCATGGACGCTTCGTGTCCTCTGAAGATGAGAAGGGTGCCGGTCATGGGGGGTTGATCGCCACGGTTCGCACCAACCACTACGGCGTCGCCAAGGTGAGTGGTATCAAGCTCGCCCATGGCGGCGAGCAGTCCGGCTTGTTCCGGCTGACCCTTGATGCTCATGATGCTCAAGGACGCGCGGGGCAGCAGCGTGAAGATCTTTGGGGTTCCACCGAGGGCGAGGCGCTGCGCGTCGAGACCGGCAAGACGCTCTATCGCGACGGCGAGCCGATCGAGGCGCAGATCGTCGCCACCGTCCCGCGGGCCACGGTTCAGGTGAATGTGGGGACGAAAAGGGGGGTTGTCGAATCGCAGCGGGTGGAATTGATAGACGGCCAAGCCGTGGTGCGCTTTCCTTATCGCTCGGCTTTTGCCGGCGCGGTGAGCGTCGACGCGTTTGTTCTGCCCTCGCCGCGGGGTCGGACCTTCGAGCCATGGCAAAACCGGAGCCGGCGCACCGTGCTCTTTCCCAAGCCCCACGGCCTGGAGGTTCGAGTTCACCTGGACCGCGACACACACCGGCCAGGGGAGGAGGCGTGGGCCGACTTCGCAGTCGCCGGCCCGAGCCGCCAGCCAGTCGAGAGCGATCTGGGCGTCATGGTGTTCGACAAGGCCGTGGAAGAGCGGGCGCGTACAGACCAGGATTTCAGCGGCCAGTACGGCTTCTTCTATCGCTCGTACGCGGAGAACTCCTCGGTGGGTGGCGTGACGCGCGAGGACCTCGACCGCGTGGACTTCTCGAAGCCCTTGCCCGAAGGTCTCGACTTGGTTGCTGAGGTATTGCTGGCTAGCGGCAGTGAAGCCGGCTCTCCCCTGTTTTTCAATAACGGCCCCGAAACTCCCAACCTGCATAAGCTATTCGCCAAGACCATCGATCCCGCGCTTAAGCCGCTCCAGGATGCTCTCGATCGACGCTACGATCGCACCCAGGAGTATCCGAAAGATGAGGCTACTTTGCGCCGCTTTCTGTCGGAAGCGGGTGTGAGCTTTGATGCCCTCCGCGATCCCTGGGGAAATCCCTATCATGCCGTGTTTTCGGTGCGCGAAGCCTGGGATACGCTCGACCTTCAAAGTCCCGGTCCGGACAAGAAGCTTGGGACCGGTGACGGCCTCCAGGCCCTCGAGTTGCACTGGACTTATTTTCGGCGCGAGGGCGAAATTCTCAAACGCGCCTTTGCGGACTACCACCGGCGCACGGGCGGCTACATTCGCGACCTCGAGACCTTGAGGCAGGAGGCAACAAAGCAGGGCCCCGATATCGACTCGCTGCGCGACAAGTGGGGGCAACCGTATCACTTCGAGTTTGGCGTGGACAAAACCACGTACACTTTCGCGGTGGAGAGCGGTGGCCCGGACAAGCGCTTTGAGCGTCCTGACCAGTATCCGAAGGATGACTTCGCCGTTTGGAAAATCCTCACGGACTATTCCGCGGAGATGCGCGCCAAGATTGACGACGCCCTGGCGAAGTACGTCGATGCCACCGGCCTTTTCCCACAGGATGAGGCTGCATTTGTAAACGCCTTGAGCCGTGCCGGCCTCGATTGGCAGGGGCTGCGCGACCCCTGGGGCCACCCCTACTACGTGAGCTTCAGGAGCGAAGCCCGTTACTCCGACCGCATCACGATTCGTAAGAAGGCCGCTGCCAAGGGACCCCGCGAACAGTTCGCCCCAGTGACGCTCAAGATCGAAAACATCATTTTGCGCAGCGCCGGCCCGGACGGCAAACAGGGTACCGAGGACGATTTTGTAGTGGCGCAATTTGACCGGACTGTTTCAGAGCAGTTGGGGAGCCAACTAAAACTCGTACCTTTGCGGCCGCCCATGCTGGCCAAGGGGACGGGGGCCATCGGCGGCACGGTGAAAGATGGGAGTGGCGCGTTCATACCGGACGCAATCGTCCACGCCACGCTCAAGTCCGCTTCTAAAACGGTCACGACCAAAACGCGCCACAACGGTACTTACTCATTGCGCGACCTCGCGCCAGGCGAGTACGAAGTCAGCTTTGTCGCGCCAGGTTTCATGACCAATGCGGTGAGTGGCGTGCCGGTGCTTGCTGACCAAGAAACGGATCTCGAGGTCACGCTCGCCGTGCGCGCCGCGACGCAAGTGGTGACGGTCTACGCGGAAGGGAAAGTACTGGAGACCACCAGCGCTAGCATGGCCTCCTGGATAGTAGCAGGAGCACCACCACCTCCCACTCCTTCAGGCTTCGGTGGAGGAGCGGCGGGAGGCATCGCCGGGAGAGTCATCGCCCAGACCCCGCGCCTGCGCGAATACTTCCCCGAGACCCTGGTCTGGGAGCCGGAACTGATCACCGATGCCAACGGCCACACGCAATTGAAGTTCAAGTTGGCCGACAACATCACCACCTGGAAAATGTCGGTGATCGGGTCAACGGTGGACGGCGAAGTCGGCACAGCGGAGAAGGAGTTCCGCGCCTTCCAGCCCTTCTTTTTGCAGCTTGACCCCCCGCCTGTGCTGACGCAAGGGGACGAGATCGCCCTGCCCGTGGTGGCACGCAATTACCTCGACCAGGCGCAGCCCCTGGATCTCGAGATGGCGCCCAGCGATTGGTTCAGCCTGCTTTCGCCCGCGCGGCAACACGCGGAAATCGCGGCGGGCGGCTCCGTGAAACAGGTTTTCGCGTTCCGCGCCACAAGGACGGTCGTCGATGGCAAGCAGCGCGTGACGGCCATCGGCAGCGATGTGAGCGACGCCATCGAGCGCAAGGTGTCTGTGCATCCGGACGGGCAGGAGATCACGCAAACACTGAACCGAATGCTGGGCAGGTCGGCCACGCTGGTGATGAACGTACCGCCGGGCGTGATCCCGGGCTCCGCCGAGGCCCGTCTCGAAATCTACCCGAACCTCATGGCACATGTCATCGCCGGCATCGAAGGAATGCTGGAGCGGCCCTACGGATGTGGCGAGCAGATCATCTCCTCGGCCTACCCCAGCCTCTTGCTGCTGCGCTATTACAAGCTTGCGGGGCATGCCGATCCGGCGCTCGAAGCCAAGGCGCGCCGATACCTCGAGTTGGGCTACGAGCGCCTGCTTTCCTATCAAGCTTCCGGTGGAGGATTCACCTACTGGGGGCAGGGCGATGCCGATGTGGCGCTCACCGCATACGCGCTCCGCTTTTTCGAGGACGCTTCCGAGTTCCTGTCCGTGGACCCGGAGATCAAACAAAACGCTCGAGGTTGGCTGCTGAAGCAGCAACAGAAAGACGGCCGCTGGCTGGGCCGCCGGTGGTACCGGGACAGCCAGGAGGATAGCAAGCAAACGGCGCTGCTCACCGCCTACGTGGCGCGAGTGCTGGCGGCGCTGCCGGCGGACAAGCCGATCGTGCCACCGAAGTCCAGCCCCAAGTTGCCGAACCCGAAGGCGCGAGCGGGCCAAACCCCGGGTCCAGCGGGCGAGCCGGTGGCGGCAGCACTCGGGTATTTGCGGCCGAAAGTTGAGGAGGTCGATGAGCCCTATCTGATCGCTGCATATACCCTGGCCGCGCTGGCTGCGCACCGTGTGGAGGCTGCCGCCGAAGGGCTCAAGCGGCTGCGCGCCCTGGTCCATCACGAGGCCGGCGGAGCCTATTGGGCGCTCGAGACCAATACGCCGTTCTACGGCTGGGGACAGGCGGGTCGCATCGAGACCACAGCGCTGGCGGTCGAGGCGCTGGTTCGCGGCCGAGAGGCCGCGTCTCGACAGGGGGCGGACCGCGACTTGGTGGAGCAGGGCCTGATCTTCCTGCTCGGGGAAAAAGACCGCTATGGGGTGTGGTGCTCCACGCAGGCCACCGTCAATGTGCTCCAGGCGCTGACTCTGGTTGCCTCCGGCGCGGCCAAAGCGTTGAAGCAAGGGACCATCGACGTCTCCGCAGCCCAGGCGGAGGTCACAGTAAACGGCCACGCCGTCGGCACGCTCGCCATGCCGGCGTCCGATCAGCTTTCGGGACCGGTGGGCCTCGATATCAGCCGCTTTCTGGCGCCCGGCGAGAATCGCGTTGAAATCCACCAGTCTGGCGCCCCCGCCATGGCGTCGGTCGAACTGGTTGCCACGCGTTACGAGCCCTGGCGCGAGGGGAGCGTGTCTGCGCCGGATCAAGGCAAGCGTCCGGCAGCTCCAGGCGAATCGAGTGGGCTGAAAATGTCGGTGCAGTTCAGCACCACAACGGCCAAGACGGGCGACGAAATTACCTGCCATGCCTCTGCGGAGCGCGTGGGATTTCGAGGCTACGGCATGCTGCTTGCCGAAATCGGCTTGCCGCCCGGCGCCGAGGTGGATCGCCAATCGCTGGAACACGCGGAGCAGAATCTACAATCGGGGATCGGGCGCTACGACGTGCTGCCTGACCGCGTCGTGCTCTATCTGTGGCCACAAGCCGGCGGCGCCGCCTTCGACTTCAGCTTCCGTCCGCAGCTCGGAGAGAAGGCAAAGTCTGCCACATCGGTCCTCTACGATTACTACAACCCGGAGGCGAGAGCTGTGGTGTCTCCCACGGTTTTCACGATTCAATGAGAACGTAAAATCGCCTTTCGATGCCGGAATCCAACACGACCCGAGCGGCGGGACAGAGACATGTAGGCGACTTTTTCAGGCGGAATGCCAAGCTGGGGTCGTAACCGTCCCGCCAGCAGCAGCGAATTGAGCTATGCGGCCAGGTTCCAGCGCGCGTTGGAATTGGGCGTCAGCGAGTGTCAGCTTAAACGGAGTGGCTCGGAAATCGTATCCGCAAAGAGGAGTTGGCGTGTTCCCTTTTCGAGTTAGGCGACGTCCAAAGTGATACAAGCGCCGGCAACTTCCCAGATGGGGGAGTCAGGGGACGCATTTCTACGAATAGGCCGTTATCAGAACTTAGCCCAATCCGTTTGTGCAGACACTCCACTTGAGGTTTTCCTTACGCACCGTGCTCTTGTGGAGTACCATCATCTCTAACAAGTCCCGTTGCGATTTTTCGTGTACGGGAAACAATTGGGCATCCTTGGGAAGGGGTCACTTTGGGGGATCATGAGGTGCAAGGCGCGAGCCCTCGTCTTTAGTACCCGAGTTTTGTGACTCACTTTGTCGAGAGGCGTCGGCAGATTCTTGTTCAACCCGCAGGCGCCGATGCTGGCGTGCCCAAACCGACAAGTTCGCTATTTGCGCCATGAGAAAAGCCCTATAGGTATCTCTGAGTTCTGGCTTCAAATCTTCTGGAAGCGGAGCCGCCATCCTGTCACACCAGCGATCGAGACTTCGTGGCAACGCGTTTAGGGCGCCTCGGAGCAGCTGTGCGGAGGTAGGCAGATTATCAACTGATACAGATACTGTCCTTAAAGGCCAGCCCCCTGGACGCGACACTGTCGAAGCAGCACGCAAGGTGCACGTGGCGTCGGCCGACGATATGACGTCCCGTAGGTCGTCTGCATCCCACATCACGAAGTTGGCCTCGCCTTTTGGAAGTGGCGAGACCTCATGTACTACCATGATCCCCGTACGCCCAGTAATCCGAAAGGCCTCTGCAAGAACTTGCGTCCTAATCTCTAGCGGAAGCTCATGAAGTACGTTAACAATGAATATGATGTCTGCGCGGTCAATGTCTTTGATTTCCGGAAGCGCGTTTCTCGACATCAGGGCGGGAACTCCAGAAGCTCGGGTATTGATCGCTGCCCACGCTGCCGTGGAACTCTCAATCGGAATGTACTCGATTTGCTCTGCACAGCCGCTCAGCCGAATCGCCTCAAGCAAGTCTCCCCTTCCGGCGCCAAGGTCAATCACTCGCAGTCTTCGTTGCCTGGTGAAATCGGCAACCCGTCCGTGAATCCACATACCAAGTTGCTGAAGTTGCGGATCGCCTGGCTTGCGCTGGACACTCTCCGGATTGATCGAGCACTGGAGTAGGTAAGTAAGAGTAGCTTGACTTGAAAAGTCAGATAGCGACGAAAGAACTGCCTTCGCGAGATTGTCTCCGTAGAGCCTGCGAACCTCCGATTGGGCACCCTCCAAATTGCTCATTTTCGGAACGCGGGGCCCTGCGGAATGGTTCAAAATATATACGCTCTCTGCTCGGTGAATTGCAAGGAGCGACGGAGAGTGTGTGGCAACTATCAGTTGCCCTTCACTTAAGTGACGAACGAACATCTCCTGCGCGGCTAGCTGTCCAGCTGGATGCAGGCGGGATTCGGGTGAGTCCAGCAGGACTACGCTTGACGAAGGGAGTATCTGCAAGAGCAAGGCAATGCTAATTGCATAGTTCTCGGCATCACTGAGGTACGCCGCTCGGATCGGAAAGCGACTGCCAATTCGATGACAGCGTAAGATGTTTCTGGCCTCATAAAGTTCAAGATTGACCATTTTCGCTAGAACGTCATTTATTCGGCTTAGCGCGGATTGTCGGGATTCATCGGTGCGGCATTCGAAGAGAAACGCGGCAGTGAGCTCACGGGGACTTTTAGGAGCCAGTGGAAACGGATCGAACCACAGAAGTTCGACCTGTGTACGCCCCCACCCGCGGATGGGCGGAGCCGAATCCGCGGTATCAAGAAGAAAGCCGAGGTTGGAAGGGAACAAGCCCCCAAATGGCACTCGGTTACCGAATATGACGGAGCGTATGTGGTTGATGGACGAGGTTGAGGGAAAGACGAAAGTTGATTGATTGCGGAGTAACTTGTGGTCTTCAGGTGACACAGGAACGATGTCCAACTCGACCCGATGATTCTCCTCATTCGGGGGACTCGCTCCCAAATTATGAGTAAGAAGCCTAACAAAACCGTAACTGATGGCCCTAAGGAATGTGCTCTTGCCAGTTCCATGGTCTCCAGCCAGAATAATAGAGCTGTCGTTCGTTTCAATCGTCCATTGCCCCTCTCGGAGAGGGCCCCACTTTCGAACTCGGACTTCACGTAAACGCATGGTCCTCTAATAGTACCTCCAATTCGTCGACCGTAGGACTCGACTCCGACCCACTTGGCAAACCCGTCCCAGATGAGTACCCAAGCGTGTTTCGACCAGCCGGGCGGGCCGAAATGGAAGCGTAGCTCGCAGCCGCGATGGCGGACGGGAACCTACCCCGCCAACGCGCAGGAATCATGGAGGAGGAACAAGAACCCGCGCAGCGCCAAGGGCAAGAACAGGAGTATTATAGAAAACAGCGGGCGCGGGAACGGTGACGAGCCGGGGGATTGGCAGACCCCTGACGGCGAGAGCCGAAGCGCACCAAGATCCTAATTTGTGCGCCGGAGGTTGGGTCTAACCCCATGACTGAACAGAAGCCGAAGCTAGAGCATCTCTTATGGGCCGCAGGCGGCCTGCTTACAGGCGCATGGTGGGTGAAGAACCAGCACGACGAGGCGAAGAAGAGCCGCGCCGAGAAGGATGATCCTGATGGTGTAGAAGAGGTGTGCAATGCCTTTGGCCCGATCCTCGACCAATGGGAGCCGGAGCACTTCGAAACCGAGGACGAATACGTGGAGGACCTCTTCAACTACCTCGTGGACGACACAGACGAATCCGAGGAGGAGGACGAAACGGAGGAAGATGAGGAAACTGATTTCGAAATTGAGACGCGCCCGAACACACCCGAGGGCCAGCCTGATATTCTCATTGACGACCGGCTCGCTATTGAAGTCAAGGTCAACCTTTCGAAGGCCGAAAGAGATCGACTGATTGGCCAGACGGCTGGGTATTCACGGGAGTGGGTGACCTGGATTGTTCTCATCGACACCCCGGAAAGCCGGGTTGGCGCGCTGGAAAGGCTTCTCGCTGCCAAGGGCCTTGATCACATTCTCGTGTTCGCTTTTTCTTAGGGGCGGCGGTGAGCGCGACGGAGGACAGCGCCGCGAAGCGAAAAGCAAGGTTATGCTAAACGCGAAGAGGTAAATGTGACGACAAACCGGAAGTATGGCGCGTTCTGGAGCTATTCGAGATTTGACGACAAAAATGACGAGGGGTGGTTGACAGCGTTACGCGAAGCGCTGATTTCTGAGGTTCAAGCGTTGTTCGGCAAGCAGGTTGAGATTTTTCAGGACATGGACGGAATTGCGTGGGGCGAGCGGTGGAAACAAAATCTTGTGAGCTCCTCAGACGATGCAGTGTTTCTGATTCCCATCGTTACCCCAAACTACTTCGCGAGTGAGGTCTGTCGGCAGGAATTGAAGCAGTTTGTTGATCGCGAGAACGACACCGGTTTCAAGGAATTAATTCTGCCGATCTATTACATCGACACCCCGCAGTTGCAAGATCAATTTGAGAAGGCAAGCGATTTGCTCGCGCAGACGGTCGCCGATCATAACTATGAAGACATCAGGGAACTGAGACATCGCAGTCTCACCTCCTACGAAGCAAAACAGAAGATCAAGAAACTGGCAACCGCACTATTCGAGCGGCTAAAAGGATATGCCCGCAAGCGGCTCTCCTCACCTGCCATGCGAGCGCATTTCACGGCACCGCCGAACGGCGCAAGAGCCCCACGGAAAGCGTTTCTGTCGGGGACTATCGAGAACATCCCGGCGGGGATCGATGTTTGGTTGGTGGTCGAAACCGGTGCGGTTTACCATCCGCAAGGAGCGCAGTTACCGACAGACAGCGGAGCTTTTCATGCACGCGTAATCATTGGCCGCATCAACGATGACCATTTGCACGAATTTACTGTTCAAGTGCTGGCGGTTACCGAAGACATTTCAAAGTCGTTCAGGCGCTATCAACAAGGTTCTGCTAGCTTCAAAAAGTGGGCTGGTGTTCCAAAACCCGCCGCCGACAGCAAGGTGCTCGCAACGGTGAAGCTCATTCGCGACGACTCAGCATCAATTTAAAATAGGAGGCGGCCTAAAATTACTTTCCGTCGATAGTCGAACATAACGTCCTTTATGTTGTGGAACCATGTCGCCACTTGGTCGTTCTAGTCGCCAAACCGTTGAAGTGCCTCACGCATTCAAACTCCCGAGATACGGCGTTCGGGTCCTCGAAGGGGACTTCAGGGGAGTCAGGGGTTGCACTTCTACCAGTAGGCCAGGTGCGCCGCGAAAAGCCGCTGGTCCACGGCGAGGTAAACCCGCCCGGGAACTGGTTCGCTCCACCCAGTAGCTATCAGGGCAGCAGTGGAGACAACGAGACTGCTGAAGCTTCTGGTGCAGATGGCCGCTAAGGCGAGTTCTCTGTAATACGACCTTCGTCTGGGGTACTCAACAGGAATTATACACGCGTTCACTTATATCTAATCTAGACCCAGACCGTAGGCAAAGGCTGTGCCGCGCGCCAGGAAGGGCAAGGATGCTTGAAGGCGGGGCTGGGCGCCTGGGATTGCCCTGCCAGCAGAGCTACTTATCGTTGGCGGCCGCCCCGGTGTCCACCCAGTATGCCTTGCGCGCCCTCAGTTGGAACTCCGGTCTGTGCTTGAGGGTCAGTTCCAGCGCATGGAACCCTGGGTTTGGCGATTGCGGACGGAAGCTCAGGATGTAGTAGTTTGGTACGTCGTTCGAGATGGCTATCAGGTGTCGTTTGAGCGTCGTTGCGTCCTTGAAGGCGAAGTACTCGCCACCCGTCAGTTGCGCGACGGCCTTGGGCACGTTGCGCTTGAGGCCGTCATTTGCGGCGAGGAACGCCATCCGCGCCAGTCGTAATGGCGGGAGCAGATCACTTGCGCAATCCAGCGCCTGAACGCCGCGCTTGCCTTGCGCGTCCGGGTCGGCACTTGGGTCGTGGCTCATACAGCCACCCGGCGGGTACGGCTCGTTGGAGTAAGGACCCCCTCCCGGCCCGGGTAGCTTCGACGCCTCGTGCTTCAGCGCCGCTTTCGCGCTCGAAAAACCGAAGCTGTAAATCGAGGTATTTGTGTCGGCGAATCCGCGTAGCGCATCCCCGAACCTTGTTTGGCTGCCGCTGTCGACCGTCTCGCTGCAGAGCAGCACGGCACGGCGATAGGCTGGCGGTTGCTTGCGCAAAAGATTAATGCCGAAATTGAGCGCGTCAAGAATGGCCGCGCCCGGATCACCCTCGTGAAGGGTGGCAATCGTCTCGGCTGCCGCATCCGTATTGGTGGTGAAGTCGTGTTCGAGTCGAGGCTTGCTATCAAAGCCGATCACAGCGACGCGATGCGGCACATTGCCGATGACGGCATCCAGCACCGCCCCAAGATCGCGATAGTCACGCAGGTGTGATGCACCCTCGCCCCCGGTCTGCACGATGACGGCCAGCGCGAAGGGCTGCGAGTCGGTATCGGGCTCCAGCCGCAACGACTGCGGAACGCCGTTATCGGTGAGGGTGAAATCGTTGGCAGTGAGCGAGAAGACAACCTCGCCGGCCTTGGATTTCACCAGCGCCGGTACGAGCACCAAATTCGAGCGCACCGTGAAGGCCGGGATCTGCGAGCTAGCCGATGATTGTTCGCTACTTTGCGTATCGGCCGCCGCCGCGAATGAAAGCCAAAGGAACGGGGCAACCGCAAGAGCGAATTTGAATCGATTCGTCACGAGGTCTTCTCCACTCCCTAGACTCTAGGCTTAAAGAATTCCACCTTAGCGAGCACGAATCCTTCGGACCGGAATCGCTCCAAGCAATTCCGGAATGGTTGTACGAACAAACCTGAGTAAATCTTGCGACTTCGGGTCGAATGGGCCCCCAATCGAACGAGTATCCTGCGCCCACGATCACGACAGTAGGGCTCCCCGTACCCGTGCAGTACAGACGTACTCGATAGCCGCCGACATCGACCAACTTCCCTAGTGGTGCTGGCGCGCTCTGGCCTGGAGTAGTGGTTTGAGCCAGCGTCGCGATTGGAAATCCGCAAGACAAAGCGAGGACAATGAGGAAACACACACTTTTCGGCAGCGCCGGCAATGGTGCCCTTTTGCAGGTGGTGACAAGCATGAATACCTCCCGTCCCTGAAGGGGTAAGAGTGCAGTGGCAGCAGTTTAGTTGCTTTGCAAAAGAGATTGGAAACAATTCGCAGTTGTGCAAAGCGGCATGCTAAGTCCCGATTAGTCGAACCGGACATGTGGCTCACACGGTGCAAACAGCGGTGTGGGAAATAGGCCCCGCCTTGTGCCTGGGGTTCACTTGCGCCGCGAAGGAGGTCGGTCCGCGACGCTCAGTTGTCCGGGGTTCTGTGAAAGTGAGTGAGGCGACCGGCGGATCGCTAAGCCGGATTTCTCACTACGCTCTGCCGTTTTTCGCCTGGGCGCCGGAAGCGCAGTTCCGCAGGACGGGACCGCCGAAAAAGCGGCTTCCAAGCCTGTGTTTGTTACGCGCGCCGCGCAGCTTGTAGAGCAAGCTGCAAGGGAGCGCTCTGCGAGGCCGCCCTTCCCCTCCCTGGTGAGAGATTCGGGCTAAAGGCGCGTGAAAGTATCATCGGCCTGCCGGAGAAGCGATGGCAGGGCTCGAGACCGGGTCGTGGAGGTAAATCCCTGGATTACCCAAGGAACTATCCTTGCAGTTTCCAATGGCAAGACAGGCTCCGGAAAAACCCTTCCAAGCTGTCATTCCGAGCGGAGCGAGGAATCCCGCTCTGAGTGTTTCCAAGCCAATGCGAGATTCCTCGTCGCCTGCGGCTCCTCGGAATGACACGCCAAACGAGTTTTTCCGCAGCCTGAAGAGCCCCCCTGTGGTGCTGAGCGTTCATAGCTGAAAACGGCTATCCGTGATGCCAGGCCGGCGCGAGGCTGGCCCAATCGAACCGTTGAAAGCAAAGGGCCTACGCTACGACGTTCGCCAGAGCGCCCGCTCACTATCCTGCAGAACGGGCTCCCGCCCTGCGGTCCCGCTACAGCGGGATCTCCCTGCTGTTTGTCGGCGGGAAAGTCCACAGCGACCCTCCGCGGCGGGTTCGCTCCGCTCCTCTGCGCTCAGAATGACAGCAGGGCGGACGAGTGCATGGATGTCACGCTGAGCAACGCAACCGATTCAGAGTCTTTCCTGCCTCAAGTGGCCGGAGGCTACTGCGACTCTCAGCATCGCCAGGAGGTGGAGAATTTCTTTAGCGGCCGGTCGACGAAGTACACGGGCGGGCCTCGCATCCTCACTCAAGTACTCTCGGGCATCGACCTGCCCGTCGCCTATAAGAACGCCCAGGAGGCGAGCAGGGGCTCACCACCCACAGACACCCGGCGAATTCTGATCTGACAGTTGATGGACCGGGTATAATGTGGGGACAGTCTGGATTTACGAATGCTTATGAAGACATTAAGAGTCATATTGATCGCGCTCGGTGCGCCTGCTTTAGTATTACTCGGCATTCACGAGATCGGCGTAACACCAGTCTCAAAGGGTTTTGACACAGGATTTGAGTGGCGTGTTGATCCACCAAGCAATCGGCTTGTCTTGACGGCCGATCCAGGCGGAAACATGACGTGCTGGCTACGTCTAAAGCTGCCCGCAGCGGCTTCCTTATTTACGGCAGAGACGTCCACAGGAACGCGCCTCACGGTTTACCAACAAGGATTGGAAGGATCGGCTCAATGGGTCGCGATTGTTAGGGGCGGTCAAAAGCCTGAAGACCCTTTCGATTGGCCAGCGGGGGCAACCTTGTACCTGAATCCAAAGGACAAGTCACCGGCCTTTTCATTGGTGATAGCCGACTGGTACGTCTACCCTACTAACAAGACCTTCGATTCGCGCTCGCGGGCAAAGTGGCGAGCGACGTTATTCAAAATTTCTATTGGATTACTGGTGCCCGCCCTCCTCGGTCTCCTCCTTGAAGGAATCGATAGAGCTCGCGGAAAGGAAGAGGTGCGAGAGCCGTTCAGTGCCGAATATTGTCTAAGACAGTTGATCGACAGGGTGGAAGGTGACAATCCGGGCCAATCCGGACAGATGCGTGCGGTCTTGCAAAAGGTGTTGATTGAAGGAGTCGATCTAAGAGATGCCGTGGCCCCTTTGCCACTCACCCCTCTGAGGAAAATGCAAGTCGGATTCAAAGCACTGAACAGCCTGTACACTACGTTAAGACGGCTCGACCAAGAATTGGCTGATTATCTCGTTGCCGTTCAGCAGAAATTAATCCATCGACCATGAACATCGATACGGATTGGAAGGACCTCGTCCCTCGTCTGGAGGCGGACCTCTTGGCACGCGACCAAGCGTCGGTCGAAAACAATCGTGACGAGGAAGCCTGGCGCTCCGCAGAACGGTTGTTACGGGTATACGGGCAGATCTTTCTGCGAACCGGATCCATTCTTCGCCCGGAGGATGTCGAAGACATAGTCCAGGACATAGTGCTCAAGCTCCAATCGCGGCAGATTATGCGTCGGTTGCGAGTTGCTGGTTCTCCAGCGGGCTATGTCGCAGTCATGATGAAAAACGCCGCCATCGATCTTGTTCGCCGCCGCCAACGGGAGCTTGCGCTCGTTCAACCAATCGAGGAGGAGACGCGTTCAGCAATAGCTGACGAATCTGACGCTCGCGACCTTGATCAGGCATCACGCCTCAAGGAAAGCCTTAGGCTACTCAGGCCAGAAGACAGAGACTTGCTGAGAATGCGGTTTTGGAAGAACATGAGCATTGCCGAAATGTCGGAGACGCTAGGCATCTCTTATTCCGCCACTGCCGTCCGACTCTTTCGTACTCTGAAACGAGTGCGCGAATCGATGGAGATGTAAACCATTGATATCAACCGGATTGGTGGATTTCCTTGTAATATTTCTTGACTTGGGCAGTCTTTAGAGATGAAGGGGCAAATGCGCAAGTTTAGATTGTTCCTTGACTATACAATTGAGGGAGCAACTCACAATGAAACCTGAAAGTCTCGTGAAAGGCATCCAGCCTAAATGGCAGAAAGAATTTCTTCGATTTGTAGAGACCGGCGACGCTGAAGACCGTTTCCTGGAGTACCTTGATCATGATGAGGAAGGCAAGCAAGCCGTTGAACTGGCATTCAACGCTCAAGCAGATGCTCTCAAGGGTCTCGCAGACGCACTGAGAAATCCTCAGGCTGAAAGCGCCGTGGCGCAAACAGCCGAATCCGCGAAGGTTGCATCCGCAAGAATGACGGAGGCGGTCGAGGGAGTTTTACAACTCCCGCCCGAGCAGGAGAATCAAGCAGTGGAACATGCTGCCTCTGTTTTGGGCGCATCTCTCGGACACGAAGGGCAAGTGCGAGTCCGATCTATGGTTCAAAATCTTGGGAATGCACTTGCTAAGGTCGCGACGCACGAATAGCCCATAATGGGTGTGTGGCGATCGGTGGATCGCTAAACCATATGTCCCACCACGCTCTGCCGTTCTTTGCCAGGCCGTCGGAAGGGCGGCCCCGCAGAGCGGCACTGCCGAAATGACGGCCCCAAACCCTCTGCGGAAACAATTAGGGAGGTCGTGTAACGGCGGTCCAGCTCTGCGGGACCGCCCTTCCCCTCCGTAGTGAGAGATTCAGGCTGTGACCCGAATGTGCACCCTGGAAAAAAGCTTGACAAGCTCCCCACGATTGACTAGGATACTAGCGTATGGTATGAATGGTGAATGGTGAATGGTGAATGGTGAATTATGAATTGCTGCGTTCTGCATTGGTTTCCACTGCCTTCTGCCTACTGCCGGCTGCCTACTGCGTTTGAGAGGAGTTCGAGTTGGCGGGACTCTTCGCCCCTACCGCAGCCGGGTACTGGTGTCATTTGCGAGACATGGGCGCTCGAAGCCGCAGTCATTCCCGCGAAAGCGGGAATCTACCCGGCAAACCTTCGGAAATGCGCTGTCGACGGAGTGGATTCCCGCATTCGCGGGAATGACTGGCCCTTTCGCGGGAATGACGGGCGCTTCGAATGGGATCCCATTCCAAATGACACCACCACCCGCAATCCACGACAACATGTCACCCTTGCAGGGAAGGAAGAAACCCTAGTAACTTCAAAAAATGACGGAACGAAGCGGGAATGTTATTGAAAACAAGGGAGGGAGGTGTGTAGTAGGTGGTATGTGGTAGGTGGGGAATGAAAAACGTGGCTTAGGGGCTGGGGAGCGAGGGGCGAAGGCCTGGTCGCCGCTGGCGCGCCCCAGCTGCGTCACTCGCTCAATCCGTCCTGGAGCTCAAGAAAGCCTACCAACCTCGAGAAGGAAGTCGTTTTTTGACGGAACGAAGCGGGAATGTTATTGAAAACAAAGGACCGCTGTGGAAAACTGGGAGCCAAGCTTGTATGTAATTGAAAACAAATATACTTAACCCATTGAACCGGGAATGTTATTGAAAAGAAAGGGTGTTAACAACTCGGCTGAGTATTTTACCCATACGCGGGGCCAATTCAAGGCGGCGATGGAAAGCCACGTCTCGGCCTGGGGAAGCGAACGTACCGCGATGGGCCGGCGGTCGGCCATGGGGAAGCGCACCAGAGCTTTCCCCGATAAGCGCACGGAAAAGGCAAGTCCGCCATCCTCTACTGCCGATGGATAGACATGGATGTCCCGCGGGTCCACAAAATGAAAGGCGCAGCCCAAGGCCTTGGCGACGGCTTCCTTGATAGACCAGAGCAGCGCCGCGGCCCTGGCCAAGTCTCCGCCCGCCAACTCCAATGCCTGGTGAAGCTCTTGTACGTGGAAGACCCGGTGCACGGGGTAGCCTGCCTGGAATTCAGCGCTCCCGGCCACATCGATGCCGATATCCGACTCGTCGCCACAGAGGGCGGCCCAGACTTCTTCGCCCGCCGTGCTGAAGGAGATGGCCGGGCCCCGGCGTTCTCCCAACAAGAGATGGGGCCGGCCCAGCGTATCGTGGACTATCTGAATCGGGAGTGCGCCTCTGTTGGAGAAATGGGGGCGTTTCCAAAGAGGACCTTCCTTCGCCCGAAGGTATTCCCAGAGGATGGTGACGAGCTGGCGGCGGTTTTCCGTCCGACTGGTCGCGCACCCGGTGGAGGTTGCGGAGTTCCGTGGCACGGAGGCATAGAAGACGACGCCCCCGCAAGGAACGAGCCGCACGGCCTGAACGATTACTTCCTGGCGATCCTGTGCCACGGCTGCCCCCGTCTGTTCGAACCGCGTCACGCCGAAACCCAGTGCATGCGCATCGTACGAACCTGCATTATAGTGCGGCCTTGATCGTCAAGTCCCCTGGCATCCCAGGCGAGAGATTCCTCGTCCTGGACCCGCAGACGGGACTCCAGGGTTATCTCTTCGCCCCGCCGGCATTGGCGCAGAAACTGCATCTCGCCGATCTCTGTGGGCAGCACCAAGCGGCGATCCTGTGGGTCTATGGCCAGCATGTGGAAGCCGGCCAACTGCATAAGCGCCTCGAACAGGTAGGGAGAGTATTGGTAGCGAGCGGCCTCCAGATGCGCGAAATCACGGGTCTCCCGGTAAATGGTCCGGCCCCGTATCAGCCCCGGACCGGCGCCGTCAATGACCTCCAGCACACGATACCTGCCCTCGAGTCCGGTGCTGTCTTCGTACCATTTGAGCACTTTCTCATGATTCACGGGCCGAGTCCGCAGCTCATCCGGACGGACAGGAAAATCCCGGAACCACTCGGCGAGTTCTCCACGCCCGCCACCGAGGAGCACTTGGCCCGTGCAGTGCGGGATGAAGCGGTCGGCCAGCCGGCCCGTGGGGGAGATCTCTTTTACGGATAGAGAAACCTCGCATACTACCTCCCGAGGGCCGGCGGCGGCTCGTTGGCAGGAGATTCTGGAAGACCGGGGAACCCCAGGAGGACAGGAGATCATGTCTATGAAACGCACCTGGCGCACGCCCCGCACCTGGAGGTGGGGAAAGAGGATGCGGGCGGATTCCATGAAGGTCTCGAGCAACATGGCGGCGGAGACCAGAGGATGGGCGAGGGACTTGAGTGGCCGGTGATCCGCGATCCACAGATCGTTCTGCCCGGAGAAGGATCTGGAGGCGTCCAAGTGTTCCCTGCGGAGGTCCAGGCAAGAGAGGCTATCGATCATGGGGAAGTCCCGAGGGCTGAAGGCCACAGGGCCGCCATCCAGTTGTCCGCTGAGCGTGGGATGACTGATATCACCGATTGGGGCCGTCTTCAGGGAGGGCAGGGTCCGCATGAACATGACCCAATCGTCGTCGGCCGGGGCGACGAAGAGTTCCCGGCAGAACAGGCCTGCAAGTTCATGGACATGGACGTAGGCCACGCCTCTGCGTCTGAGCAAGTCCCGGACCTCCGGGTCCTCTGCCATGCCCGTCCCCCCGACCGGGGGCAGCATCAACGCCTTGAAGCGCATGGCGCCGTTCTTGCGGCGGAGGTATCGGAGTAGCGCCGACATCATGCGGTTGGCGGCAGCGTAGTTGGTCTGGCCGGGATTTCCCTGGATGGCCGCCACTGAGGAGAGGCCCACGAAGAACCTCAAGCCCGCCCCCTCTGCCGCCGAGAATAGATTCCAAGCTCCCAGGAATTTAACGTCCGTTACGAGAGAAAAATCCTCGGGGGTCATTTGGTCGAGGAAAGAGTCGCGGAGGACGCCGGCGCCGTGAATGATGCCGTCGATCCGGCCATAGCGGCCGGCCACCTCGCCCAGGGCAACACGAACGGCCTCGGGGTCGGTTACATCACAGGCCAGGTACGTGGCTTCGATCCCTGAGGCATGCAAATCCGCCAGGGTCTGGGCGATCTCGCGGGTTCGGGATTTGTCAGGGGCAGATGCAGAAGACGAAGGTTCGGAGTGCGGCTCCAGGGGATGGGCGCATGGATCTACCTGGGTCCTGCCAAGAAAGACCAAGCGGGGCGCGAAGGGCACCAAACCGCGGGCCAGGTGGGCGCTGATCCCCGTGGCGCCTCCAGACATGACTACAACGTCTCCGGGGTTCAACTTCAGACCTGGCGGATCGCTGAAGACCGCGGGGGCCAAGTGTCCCTGCGAGGTGAAGACCTTGCCTTCGCGATGAATGAGCTCCACCGCGGCGCAGCCCTTGTCCAGAGCGGCGCGCAGGGCCAGGGGCAGGTCGGCGTCCCGGCCGATTTCCAGCGTGCGAAACTGGACTGCGGGGTATTCCTGGGCGGCACTCAGGAACAGTCCGAGCAGCCCCTCCGTCAGCAGCCGACCAAGAGTGTCGGTATCCTCGCGTGCATGAATCAGGACGACGAATTTCCTGGTTGGTGATTGGAGAAAGGCCTTCAGGAGTTGAAAGAGCCCAGTGAGCAGCCGCGAAACAGCCCCGCGAGGGAGGCGAGGCCCGAGATTCTCTCTGAGGTCGCGGTGACTCCCGTGGCGGTCAGAATGTCGTGGCCCTCATCGCCTGGCCCCAAGTGCTCTGGCATGAATGGCAGGGGAAATGTGTCAACACCATAATCCTGGCGGAGCAGGTCGCCCGCACTCTTGGCCAGTGCGTCATCCTGGCCGGGCGAGAGGAGGAGGACGGCCTCGCC
>Ga0326727_10004300_pt1 | contig 43119 bp, 35 predicted proteins | sample MB2enrmetagenome_FD_207643 | JGI IMG/M metagenome (GOLD analysis project Ga0326727, IMG submission 207643) | Lab enriched peat soil microbial communities from McLean, Ithaca, NY, United States - MB29MY | ecosystem: Environmental > Terrestrial > Soil > Wetlands > Peat | place: USA: New York... | reverse complement strand
CGCATCAACAGGCCCTGGTTGGCGATGGCGCACATGGCCATGACCATTTGCAGCGGCGTCACGGTCAGGCCCTGGCCCATGGGGATTTGGGCGATGGAGACCTTGCTCCAATTCTTGAGCGGATGCACCGTGCCGGCCACTTCCCCGGTCAATGGGATGTCGGTGCGCCTGCCGAAGCCGAATTTTTGGATGTATTCGTAGAGTTTCTGGTCGCCGAGGCGGATGCCGATCTTGGCCGCGCCGATGTTGGAGGACTTGGTGATGATGTTCTCCACCGTCAGCAGGCCGAGGGGTTCGTGATCGTGCAGCAGGCGACCGGCGTAGTAGAAATGGCCGCGCTCGCAATCAAACACCTCGTTGAAGGAAACGGCGCGCTCATTAAGCCCGGCCGTGACGACCACGATCTTGAAGGTGGATCCCGGCTCGGCGGTGTCGGAAATCACGCGGTTGCGCAGCGCCTCCATGGGGGAACGTCCGGGCTGGTTCGGATCGAAATTGGGCAAGGTCGCCATGGCCAGGATTTCGCCGGTGCGCGGGCGCACCATGATGCAGGAGATGCTGATGGGGGAATGTTTCTCCATGGCTGCGGCCAGCCCGGTTTCGACAATGTTCTGCAAACCGGCATCGAGGGTGAGGACCACGTTCAACCCGTCGCGCGGCTCGACATCCTGGTCGCGGTAGGCCACCAGTTCGCGCTGGCGCTTGTCCATTTCCGTTTTCCGCCAGCCGGGAATGCCGCTCAGTTCGGTGTTGAACGACAGTTCAACGCCGCTCAGGCCGGTCAGATCTTCGCCGCTGGAAACGAAGCCCAAGACATGCGCCGCCAGGCGCTGGCCGGGATAAATCCGAACCTGATCGTCCTCCGCGAAGATGGCCTTGCTGCGGACGTTGCGATCGAAGGCCAGCTCGTCCGGCTTGAGTTTGGCGTCCCCCGGCCCGAAGGAAAGGGCGGCCATGGTTTGTTTGATCTTCTCCCAGGAATCGAGGGGCACTTTGTTTTTGAGAACGACGTATTGGTTGGTGGCGGTCCTGCCGTTGACCTCGATGAGGCGCGGGGCCAGGCGCAGGATGAGGGAATTGACATCCGTTTGGAGCAGGGGGGCCAGGGCGCGGGCCACCGCCTGGCGGCGGTTGCCGAGCAGGGAGGGATTGGCGCAAATGGTCTTGGCTGGAAGGCTGGTGGCCAGGGGATTGCCGCGGATGTCCAGGATTTGCCCGCGCATGGGCTGGCGGGCAATGGTGCGGATGGTGTTGGTGTGGGCCAGCGCCAGGTACTCGTCATGGTGCGCGACTTGCAAATCCACCAGCCAGCCCCCCAGCACGGCCAGCGCCGCGCACAACCCAATCATCAACGCATAAAGCCTCCGATATTGCATCGGCACGATCCTTTGTTATTTCAGCCGCGCGCCCGCGCCGTTCGGTTCCTCCATCCGAACAACGCGAGCGACGGCCAAATCAGTTTTTGCGCTCGGCCGACCCGGCCTGCGCCTGGCGCCGGTCCGGGGACGGCTGGCCGGCGGCCTGTTCAATCCGCGGCGTTTCGACCATCCAAATCACCTGGGCCTTGTCGGGCGGCCCGAGGCCAAGATTCAACTTCCTGACCCGCGCATCCAGGGCGGCGGGGGAACAGAGAATGGCCAGTTGATCGCGCCGGACTTTGTTCTGGCGCTGCAAATCCGCCAGGCGGGTTTCGCGCTCCTTGATCTGACGGCCCAGCAGGACGATCTGGTCTTTGTACCATAAATACCCCACGCTCAGCGTGACGAACAGCACGCACACCGCCAGCGCCGTCAAAACGGAACCGGGACGAAGCCCTGATTCATTTCTTTTGTTTCGGGCCATGTTTCTTCAAATCTTTCTCTTTGAGCGTGTTTTAAGAATCTCATTTTTCTAACGCCCCGGCCCGGCAGGAGCCTGGCCCTACCACGAACGCCCCGGTAGGGTGAGACTCCTGCCGAGCCATTGGGCGGCGGTTGTTCGAAAAATCCAATTTTTAAGACACGCTCTTTCACCCGCCGGCTCCGGGGCGGCTTTCCAGTTTTTCAAACACCCGCAATTGCGCGCTGCGGCTGCGCGGGTTATCCCTCATTTCCGCCTCGCCCGGCACGATGGCCTTGCGCCGCAGCCATTTGAGTAGCGGCGGGCGCGGACGGCGCAATTCAGGCGCGTCCACACCCGCCGCCTCGTAATCCCGGGACAGGCGGCGGCCGAAATCCTTCACCATCCGGTCCTCCAACGAATGGAAGGAAATGACCGCCAGCCTGCCGCCGGGCTTCAAGACCTTTACTGCCGCCTCCAATCCCCGTTGCAAAGAACCCAACTCATCGTTGACCGCAATGCGCAAGGCCTGAAAAACCTTCGTCGCCGGATGCGCCTTGCGGCCGCCCCTGGGCGAAATCCGCTCGATCAGCGCCGCCAACTGCCGCGTCCGCTCAAAAGCCTGCCTCTCCCTTTCCCACACCATGGCGCGCGCCAGCCGGCGTGAATCCCTTTCGCCGCCGTATTTCCAAAAAATCCCGGCCAATTCATCCGCATCCAACCGGCTGAGCAGATCCGCCGCCGTCGGCCCCCGGCCCTGATCCATGCGCATGTCCAGCGGCCCGTCCTGCTGAAAACTGAACCCCCGCTCCGGCTGGTCCAATTGCGCCGAGCTGACGCCCAAATCCAGCAGCACCGCGTCGCAACTGTCCGCCGCCACCCACCCGGCCATGTCCGCGTAATTGCCCTGGCGGACCTCAAAGCGGCCGGGGAACGCGGATAATCGCGCCGTTGCCGCCGCGACTGCGCTGCCATCCCGGTCGCAGCCAAAAAGCCGTCCATTCGGGGCGCTGGCCTGCAAAATGGCCTCGGCGTGCCCACCGAAACCGACGGTCCCGTCCAGGCACAGGCTGCCCGGCCTGATGCGGAGGTATTCCAGCACCTCCGCCAGCAAGACCGGTTTGTGGATGAAATCCGCCACTGGCCATGGGCTGCGCCGTCATCCAGGCGCGCTCAACTCTGGAGACACGGTCGTCTCCGCCTTGGGGCTGAACGCGTTCTCACTGTTCTTCTTGCGGAATGGCGCGGTGAGCCTGCTCCAGGCCTCGCCCGTCATTTCCATTCTGCTTAATCTGGCCAAAGGTTTTCCGCCCGTCCCCCCCTTCCTTTCAACCAGCACCACCTCCAGGTCGTCTTCGTTCAAATCATTCCTCATCACGGTCACCTTCTCCAGGGCCAGTTCCGGCTGGACCGCCGCTCCATGAGCCGGCCGGCCCTTGCGACCGAGGACAAATCGTTGCGCCCAACTTCTGCAAAAGCCCGCCGTGCGCGACCAGGCGCCACGGCCGCGGGGGTCAGGCTGGGCGTTTTGGAGGCTCTTCGACACAGCCGGTTGGGGCGGATTGACCGCCTCAACCGGCGGAGCCGCGCTCTTGCGTGTCTCCACCACGGCCGCCTTTTCCGCCGCCGGCGAAGAAGCAAAAAGCGATGTTTGAGCGGCGGGCGGGGCGGCATGGGCAGGCCTTGCGGGCAGCCGCCTGCCGGAGGCGAATTTGGGCGCGGCCATGCCGGCCAGGAGCTTGTAGGCGGCCGGCCGTTCCGCCATGTCCTTGATGGTCCGGCCTTTTGTCAATAAACATATTGGGTTCATCATGGTTCTACTCCATCAGATCGAAAGCCCCGCTCGAGAGCGCGTCGTCCAGGATCCTGACCACCTCGTACCGTTTCGGGCTCCAAATCTCAAATCGGTCCAGCATGCCGACCAACACCGCTTCGTTCTTTATGTCCGCCGCCTCCGCCATCTCATCGGGGATGGTGATGCGGCCGGCGCTGTCCAACCTGGCCTGCGCCGAGTTGGAGCCGATGCTCCGTTTCAAAATTGCCTTTTCGTTGTTCGGCATGGTGTCAATGGAAGAACGCAGCTTGGCCATTTGATCCGGAGGTAACACCCTCAGGCATTTCCCCGCTTTGTGTTTGGGCCAGACGATCAACGTGAATTCCGTCGCCGCATCCGATGCTTCCGGCCTCCAGCGGAATGGAATCGGTACGCGGCCCTTCTCGTCCACCTTGTGATGATAGACACTAGTGTAAACTCGCTCGTTGACAACCGCGTCTGGCATAAACCGAATCTTGCGCTCTCAAAGACGCCCCAACAATCTCCCATAATCACTCATTTTTCAACATTCTGTCCCATTCCTCGCCACCGGTCAAGCGGTTTTTTTGGCAACTTATTGACAAGTTATTCACAACCGCCAGACTGCTCCGCCATGCGCACCGCCGACTTTGATTACGCGTTGCCGGCGGGGTTGATCGCCCAGGTCCCCGCGCCAAGCCGCGATCAGGCGCGGTTGCTGGTGCTGGAACGCGCCACAGGCAAGCTGGCCCACCGCGGTTTCGGCGATTTGCCCGGTTATCTGCGCCCGGACGACGTGCTGGTTTTGAATGATTCGCGGGTCATCCCGGCGCGCCTGCGCGGCCGCAATGTCCGCACGGGCGGGAAATTCGAGGCGCTTCTTTTGGAGGAGAACGCCACCAACGACTGGTGGGCCATGCTCAAGCCCGGCAAGCGGGCCAGGCCGGGCACGAAAATCGAGGTTCTTGACAGAAGCGGAAGGCCTTCTTCCATCCTGGCCACCGTCCTGGAAACCAACGAAGAAGGACACCGCCGGCTCCAATTTTGCGGCACCCGGAACATCCTGGCGGAGTTGGAAGCGGTGGGAGAAGTTCCGTTGCCTCCCTACATCAGCCGCCTCCGCGAACGTCCGGAGGACCGGGACCGTTACCAGACGGTCTATGCGCGGGCGGCCGGCTCGGTGGCCGCGCCCACGGCGGGGCTGCACTTCACCCCGGAGTTGCTGCAAAAGATCCGCGGAGGCGGGGTGAAAGTCTGCTTTGTCACGCTGCATGTCGGGCCGGGGACGTTCGCGCCCGTCAAGGCGGCCAGCGTGGCGGAGCACGTCATGCACGAGGAACGATATGAAGTGGGACCCGAAACCGCGCGTCTGATCAACGAGGCTCCTTGCAGGGTCATCGCGGTCGGCACCACCACGTTGCGCGTATTGGAAAGTGTGGCGCGCGAAAACCAGGGCCGCATCGTGGCCGGGGCGGGGCGAACTTCCATTTTCATCCATCCCCCGTTCCGATTCCAAATCGCGGATGGCTTGGTGACCAATTTTCACCTGCCCCGCTCGACGCTGCTGATGCTGGCCAGCGCCTTCGCGGCGCCCGGCAAAACGCAGGGGCGGGAGCTGATGCTGGAAGCGTACCGGGAGGCGATTGCCCGGCGTTACAGGTTTTACAGCTATGGGGACGCGATGTTGATGGTTTAGAGAATTAAATGATAATTGCTTCCATGTTGGACAGCTTCAAAAGGGCAACCTGTTTTCAAAATGTGCCAAACCGAAAAAATCTCTGAGGGAAGCTCCGCTTGAAACCGGGTTAGATGGACAGCAGTGGTCAGCCACAAAAGTGCAAAAAGTGAGGACTGACCCCTTAGCTCAAGGGGGGCGGCCTTAAGTCAGGAGTGGAAAATGCCGATACGAAAGAGCGGTATTAGTTAGCTGACAATCACATGGCTGCCAAACGTTTGTTGATCGCCGACGCGGATGCCAGGGTGTGGGAGGAAATTCGCCACGCCCTCGGCAACTCCTGGACCGTGGTTGGCGCGGCCTCGGGCGGCGCGGCCCTGGCTGAGGCGCAAAAGCAGCCCTTTAACGTCGTGGTGGCCAATCACGAACTGTCCGGCTCCAGCGGCGCTGAATTGCTCAACCGCCTGCGCGTGGCCCATCCCGAAACTGTGCGCTTTATCGCGGCGGACGCCGCCCTCAAGGAAAAGGTGATGTGCCACGTGCTGGGCGGCCATCAATTCCTGGCCCTTCCTTTCGACCGCGCCACGACCAAGGCCACCATCGAACGCTCGCTGGCGGCCGATTACGGGATGAGCGAGAGCGTGCGCGAACTGGTGGGCCGCATCCGCAGCTTCCCCACCATCCCCTCGCTCTACCTCGAAGTGGTCAACGCCCTGCGCAGCCCCAACGCCACCACGGCGGACATCGGCGCCATTATCGCCAAGGACATGGCCATGACCACCAAGCTGCTGCAGGTGCTCAATTCGGCTTACTTCGGCCTGCCGCGCGCCGTCAAGGACCCGACGGAGGCGGTCGGCATCCTGGGATTTGAAACCATCAAATCCCTCATCATGACGGTGAAGCTTCTCAGTCAATACGATAAAGTGCGCCCGGTTTATTTTTCCATCGACAACATCTGGCGGCACAGCACCAACGTGGCGCAGACGGCCCGGGTCATGGCGCTGCTGGAAACCGGCGACACCGATTGCAGCGGCACGGCCTATACGGCGGGGTTGATGCATGATTTGGGCAAGGTCATCCTGGCGGCCAACTTCGACGAGCAGTACCAGTACGCCCACGCCGTGGCGCGCAAGCACCAGATCCCGCTGTGGGAGGTGGAGAAGAACACTTTTGGGGCCAATCACGGCGAAATCGGCGCCTACATGCTGGGCCTTTGGGGCATGCCGGCCGAGGTGGTCAAGATTGCGGCCCTGCACCATCATCCCCTTCGGGCCGGAGACAAATCATTCACCGCCCTGACCGCCGTGCATGTGGCCAACGCGCTGGAGTACCCGGGGCGCCGCGATAGCGACGGCCTGCCGGCCGCGGTGGTCGATACCGACTATTTGAAGGAATTGGGTCTGCAGGAGCGGGTGGAACTGTGGCGGTTCGCGCGGCGCGAGCCGGATGCGACCAAGTTCGAAACCCGGATGCAGCGCGCCAAATCCACCGCCAAGCCCGCCGAGGCCGCCGTTCAACCGCCGCCCGCGCCGGCCCCGCAGCAGAACCCGCCGGCGCCGGCGGCCGTTGCGGCAGAGCCGTCCCTGTTCAGGGCGTTGGGGATGTGGCTGGGGACCGGGTTTGGGGTCACCGCGGCGTTGATTCTGCTGGCCCGCCTGGAACTGATGCGCCTGGAGCGCATGACGGAGCGCGCCAAAGTGCAGGAAACCGTGGAAGCTCCGACTTCTATCAAACATAATATTATCGCGGCCGCGCCTCTTCCGACGGTCCCGGCCGTGGCGGCCCCAACCCCAGCCGGCAAGCCCTCGCCGGCGGCAGCGCCGCCGCCCGCGCCGGCGGCCAGCGCTCTGGACCTGGTGAAACTGGAGGCGATATTCTTTACCTCCCAGCATCCCTCCGCCCTGATCAACGGCCGGCTGGCGCGCGTGAACCAGGAAGTGGCGGATTGCCGCGTGTTGGACATCAGTCCCACGTCCGTCACGCTGGGTTACCAGGACCAGCGCCGGACCCTGACCCTTCGATAGGGAGGGCGGAGCGGCGGGGTCAGGAAGCCGGCTCCAGGGCCGTTTTGAGGATTCTCCCCACGGGCGAAGCCCTGATGCGGCGCGCCAGGGTCGCCATGGAGGACGTTTCCCTGGATACAAAAAGGCCCAGAGGCGCCCGCGCCTCGAAGCGGGCTTGATAGAGGACCCCCAGGACCTTGTGGGTTACGCTCACGCGAACTGAAATGGATACGTTCGGACTGCCGGAAAACCCAGGGCCAACGTGGATGCCATTTCCATACTCTTCCTGATAATCTGAGACCTCTATCGTGAGGTCCGGGTCGTCCACTGCCGGCTGGTTGGCGGGCTGGGGACACAGAGGGTCCCTGATCTCAATCTTCTTGCCCGGGTTTTGGCCCGGCGGCAAGTTCCACGGATCGTGGTCGGGCTGGAAAATCTGGCAGGATTCAATTCCGGTGATCAATATCCCCTGGCAGCGTCTGAGTTGCTCCAGGTCATCATCGCCCAGAGCTTTCACGGTGGTGGGCTGCACGCGCCCGGCGAAACAGCCCGCGTTGACCAGAGTCAATAGAATCGCCGCGCCCGCGGCAAGGGAACCTGAGGCCAGCCTGGCTGCCGCCATGTTATGCGAGGGCGACACGGCAAGGCTTACCCGGCGTTGGTCTCCGCCCAGCGCGCCATCAGCCAGAGCGCGTCGGACAAGCGGTTGAGAAAGACCAGGATTTCGCTGTTGCCGAGCTGGCGGTTGTCATGCAGCGCGCAGACGCGCCTTTCGGCCCGGCGGCAGGCGGCGCGGGCGACTTCCAGCGCGGCCGAGGCGGCGTTTTCCCCGGGCGTGGACCAGCCCGTCAAGGAAAGGTTCTGCGATTCAATCTCCTGGACGATGCGGTCGAGCTTGGCGGTCAACGCCGCCGTGACCACGGGAAAACCGTCTTTGGCGTAGCGCGGCAAATCCTCGGTCTGCGTGGCCAGTTCGCCCATGACAACGACCAGGTCCTTTTGGATGTCGAGCAGGCGGTCACGCAGGAAGGGCGGGCGGGCGGCGGCCCGGGCCGAGCCGAGGGCGGCGTTCAACTCATCGACGCTCCCGTAGGCTTCGACGCGCGGATGGGACTTGGAGACGCGGCGGTTGTACATCAACCCCGTCGTGCCGTCGTCTCCCTTTTTTGTGGCAATGCTCATGGCGGGCTTCGGGCAACGTTAAACTCTTTGCGATACCGGGGCCGGAATGCAATGCAAATCTCCGCCAAAAGCGGGCCGGCCGGTTGGACGGCTATTGACGCCGGGGGTGATCCTGCCTATTGTCGGCCCAGGAACAGGCGCCATGAATTTTAAATTGCTTTTCAAAACACTCCTGACCATCGCCCTGCTGGCCCTGCTGGTCATCATGGGCATGAACAATCGCCAGTCCGTGGACCTGACGATGCCGCATATCCTGCCGCGCCCACAGCACCAGCCGGCGGCGCTGATGTATTTTGCTTTTTTCGGGATCGGCTTTTTGTCCGGCACTTTGTTAATGGCCGGAGGCAGGAAGGGCGGCGGGAGGTCTGGCAAGGTCCAGACCTGAGGCTGCCGGTGGCGGCCTGAAGGGCGGTTCCAGCGTCCTTTTGTAGGCCAGGATGCCGTCCACGATGGCGCGCGCCATGCGTTTGCGGAAGGCCGTGTCGTAGATATTTTTTGCGTCGGCGGGGTTGCTCATGAAACCGCCTTCCACCAGCACGGCCGGCATGCCGGCCTCGCGCAGGACTTCGAAGCGCGACCGCTTCAGGCCGCGGTCTTCGAGCGGCAGGCCGGCGGTCAGGGCCTTGAGGATCTGGTAACCGAGCAAGGCGTTTTGGCGGTCGTGGGCGTTGCCAGGCTCGGCGGGATGCAGGCCTTTGCCTCCGCCTTCGCCGCTGGAATTCATGCCCGCGGGCGCCTCGCAATAAACTTCCAGCCCGCCCACGGCGCGTTCCGGCGCGGAGTTGTAGTGCAGGCTGATGAACAGGTCGGCCCCCTGCCGCCGCGCCAGCAGGACGCGCTCGGGCAGTTGGACATAGTCGTCGTCCTGCCGTGTCAAGATCACTTGCAAGCCTTCCTGTTTGAGCAGCTTCTCCACTTCGCGGGCCAGAAGCATGGCATATTTTTTCTCGTAATGCCGCCCATCGACTTCCCCTTTGTCCTTGCCGCCGTGGCCCGGGTCCAGGCAAATGGTCTTGAGGCGCGCTTCCGATTTTTGCGGAAAAAGAACCGGCTCCAGCATCGTGCCGGCATCGACCGCCGAAAGCAGGAGGGTGCCGTTGCGATTGACCACCGGCAAGCACAGCCAGACGTTGACGCCGCCGATCTCCGCCCGGCGCGCATCGACGGTCAAATTGAGCCTGGCGGAGCCGTTGGTCAGCGTAATGGTGCCCGCGGTTTTGGCCCATTTCATGTTGAAGCCGGCGGCGCGGGCCCAATCCTCCAGGCGGATGTAGTCATTGCCGGAAAGAACAATGTGATTGAGATTCTGCAGGGGAACGCGCGCTTGAGCCGCCACGACGGCGGCCAGGAAAAGAGACGCGGCGAGCGCTTTCATTTTCTGACGACTTTGCCCGGCGTTCAGAGTCAATTCAAGCCCAGACTGCCGCACTCAGGGCGCATAAACCTTCCAACTGCGGAGCAGGTAATATTCGTTGAACGGCTGGTCATCCGTGATGTGAATCCTGGGGTTGGGGTTGAGCAAACGGTCTATCGGCTGCTCGGAAGACAGCACCCTCCGCACATAGGAGGGCAAATCGGGGTATGGTTTCCCATCCATCCATTCCATCAGGTCCTGGCGCGCATTGGCCGGCATCCGGGCAACCAATTCCTCCGCTCGCAGCGGCGCCATCGGCTGCATCGACCCCAGAAAATGCGTCCCCCAACCATTCACACCCACAAAACACCGCACGTAAGGAAACGCTTCAGCCAGCGAACGGGCCACCGCCCGGAAGGTGGACAGCGTGCCGCCCGGATACCAGATTTGCAGGATGCCGTTGGGCTTGAGATGCTCCCTGGCCAGCTCATAGAACTCCCGCGAATAAAGCAGGCTCGATCCCGCCGCCTCCGGCGGCGGCGGCGGATCAATCACAATCACGTCATATTGGTCGCGCGTCCGCTCCAGATAGCGCCGCCCGTCGTCAATCACAATCCGCCCCTTGGGATTGGCCAGCACACTGGCCGTGTCGTCGTGATAAAACGGGAACGCTTCCACCACGCTCGGCACCAATTCCACCGCCGTGGTCCTGGCGTCCCAACTCAGGGCCGACCGGTAGCTCGTCCCCATCCCGAAACAAATAACCAATACCGAGTCCGGGCGTCCGGCTTGCATGGCCATCGGCAAATGCACCATGAACTTGGGCTCCGGCGTCAAAATCGTCATGCCCACGCCGTTGACCAGCAGCATCCGTTGAAATCCCTGCCCAAAGGAGATGACCGAGGCGGCATAATCCCGCCGAACCTCCGTGCGGACTTCGACCCTCTTGAGCAACCCTTCGAAATCATCGGCGAAAAACAGGCTCCACACCAGCGCCAGCCCCGCCCCAAACGCCGCCAGCACGCGCAGGCGCAAGGGCAGCGGTTTCCAGCAAAGAACACCCAGCGCCAGCAACGGCAGGCACAAAATCACCAGCGCCTCTTTCTCGCTCAGGCGCGGCAGCAGAAGATACGACGCGCACAGCGGCCCCAGAATGCAGCCAATGACATTGATGGCATAGGCCTTGCCGGCCGCGGCCGGAGTCCCCGCCGCATACCGGTCAACCAGCCCCGGTGTCAAATACCCCAAGAGACCGCACATCGGGCAAATCCCCCCCAGCGTCAGGGCCGCGGCCTCCTTGCTGTCAAAATAATTGCCGAAGGCCGTGTTCAGTTGCACGGGCAGAAAGCGCGGATCCACCGTGAGGATGGGCAGACAGGCGGCCAGGGGCAGCAGCGCCATCAGTTCCCCCACCGGGCGCCGCGCGTTCCTGTGCAAATGATGCCGATAGAGCAGCGACCCCACGAACGTCGCCGCCAGGTAAGCGAAAACAATCAGCGCAAAGGCATACACCTGCGTCTTCAGAATCGGCGTGAAAGCCCGCGTCCAAACCACTTCCATCGCCATCGAACAAAAGCCTGTCGTGAATAAAATCCACCGAATCAACCCGCCCGAAATGGTGTCCGAAGGCGAATCCTCCCGGACTGGAGCCGCCACCGCCCCGCCCACAGTCCCCGCCCGCGCCTGCCTTCGCCCCTGCCATCCCATCCCCGCGCAAAAGGCCGCAATGCCAAAATTGCCCGCCGCGGCCAGCCCCAGCGTGTGCCGAAATCCCATCGTCTCCACCAGCACAAACGCCGTGACAATGGTTCCCGTCATCGCCCCGAGCACGTTGGCAAAATAGAGGTAACTGAAGCTGTCCTGGTTGGCCGCTTCCTGCTCCCGCACATAGGCCATCATGAACGGGAACGTCGCCCCCATGCAGACGCACCACGGCAGGATTGAAACCGCCAGCACCATCGCCGACAAAAAAAGGTATTGGGCGGAATCCGTCTGGCCCGCCGCCAGCAAACTGCGCTGGCCGAGGGCAAAGAGCGCCGGCGTGGCAAAGGCCCCCAGCCCAATGGTCATCTCCGCCGCCCCGTAAAAAAAGATCGCCGACAACCCGCTCCGCCGCGTCAGCCGGCCAATGACCCGCCCCCCCGCCCAGGAGCCGACCGAGAGCCCGAGCATGAAGACCGAAAGCACCACCGACAGCACCGGGGTGATGATGCCAAAGGCGGCGAAGGCCAGGCGCGTCCACACCATCTGATAGACCAAACTGCAAAAACCGGAGACGAAAAAAAGGAGATACAGCCGTTGGCGGTTCGCAATGCTCATGTCAATGTTCCTGAAGGTGTAACCGCATCTGGCTTTCACCAGTTTTTGACCAAAGGGCAAGCGATTGACGGATGATTTCGTCCAACTCCTCTTTGGTGGGGCCGCGGTGTTTCATTCTTTCTCACGGTCGAAGAGCATCATTTCCGGGAAGCCCCTTTTGGGATAACCAGATTTCGACCAGGAATGGTTTCGCGCGCTGTAATTCCATCCGCGCCGTTCAAGTTGTCTGGCAAATTCCTCCCGGTTCAGATTCAAACAGCTCAACGCACGGCGATGCCACAGTTCAATGACCAATCGGTTGAACAAAGCCTCGCTGGTAAAGCTGTTTGCGCCATTGCTCAGGCAGGTGTCGAAAACTTCCGAGAGAATCGCCTCTGAAGATTCCGCCTTCCTGGATTCTGCCGGCTTCGGTATTCTTTGGATTTTGGCTGGTTTGTAAAACGTCAAAATCATCTCGCCTGCCAGGACGTTGGCGGAATTTTTCTTTTTATGCATGGACCATATCACATCGCCGGTCTGGGTGATGGCGGCTTTGAGCTCCGCGCCACAGTCGTCGGCGGTTTCAAGGATTGTGGCAAAGTAACTCGTGTCCCAGTGTTGAAAAACGATCGAGAACCAGCGGTCGGATTTCAGAAGGCGGAAAGAAGTTTTAATCCCGCGCGCCAGACTTTGTTTGTAGTGCTCTTCCGTAAGACCGCGCTCGCCGCCGACGATGGTTTCCTGCTCGCGCGTTTCATCCGTGACCGGGAAGCCGAGCCAGTGATTCCACAAGATTGAAAGGTCGAGATAACTGATGAAGGCCCCGTAAGGCGGGTCGGTAAAGATATAATCCACGCTGCCCGGCTCGAGGACTTTATCCAGTGTGGCCGCATCATGCGCCAGCACGCGGAAATTCTTCCTGCTGTCAAGATGGAGCAATCCGGCGGGTGTCTGTTTCTGATAGTCCCGCCGTTCGAACACTTCTTTTTTTGCGGCAAGGACATTGAGGAAGCGGCCATGAAATGTTTCCCAAATCGGAAGTTCCACGGACCGCGCGGCCAGTTTGTAGCGGTAGATACTGAAGATGCTCGAACCGCCCCGGCTCTCGGCGCGTCCTTTGGCGGAGAGAAAGGTTTTGTTGAGTTTGGCAAGCGAGGCAGACCAGGCCAAAAGCAGCAAGTCACGAATCACGCCATCCTCATGCTCAATCGCCTGCTTAATCAATGCGAGTCCAGCCAACTGGCGCGGCGTGAACATATCATGGAAATGATCCGCGTCCGAATTGCTGGGGAGGCGGATGTTTTCCGGCAGAGGCAATGTTCGCAGCCATCGCTTCGCCACAGCCTCATCTTTTTCGATTTCCAGAACTTGCTTGCGGCACGATTGTTCCACCCGCTCGAAAGCCTGGCGGAGCGGCGCGGTGGATGACAGGGTCGTGTCGGCGATGTTGCGGGCGATAAAATTGGCAAAAGGATTCAGGTCGTTTTGAATCGCGCCACGCCCAAGCAGGAATGCTTCGATTGCAGTAACCCCAGTGCCGCCAAAGGGATCAAGCACCAGATCGCCGTCTTGCGAATACCGCTCAAGGTAAGCCCGAACCACGTTGGCCGGGCGGCGTGTGAAATAGGGATGCACGCCGTAATGTCGCGCGTCCTCCTGTCGGGCGGCGGGAATTGCTTCAAGAATCGGGACGATGTTGGCGCGATTACTCATGACGACAAATACCTTGCCAGGGATCGCACCTCGACAAAGTCAATATGTTCATGCGGATGTCGAATGTCATGGTCCAGGCAAAGAACCACGGCGCGCGGCAGAGTTGGGTAATTTTTTTTCTGATATTCAAATCCGCTTGCTCGTTTTTTTATTTCGACCGGGCAGGAATATTCAGGATAGCCGGCAAAGCGAAACGAACTTGCCGGACAATCATAGCCTCTCAACAAATAAGGCCCCAGTCTTAAGCCCAAATGGTCAAAAGCGCCGGCGAGCCGCAACAAATCCACTTCGCTCACCAAATTTACCTTTGGCTGACTGTAGCCTTGAACAAACTGCTTAAACTGCGCCGCGGCCCAAGCCAGGGCGGCGGGATTCGCCTTTCGCGCATGTTCCATCTGTTTTTTCCAAAGTTCGCTATGGAAATGAGCATGAAAAGAAAGCGGTTCCTGTGTTGACGGCAGGATTTCAGGGAAGCTTTTTTTCCACGCGGTGGTTTTCCGCCAATGCACTTGAGTCGGAACAAGAATAAACCTGCTTTTCTTGTCGAACGTGATTTCAATTTCTATGCTTTCAAAATCACGGTCTGCATTCAGGGCGAACCAACGACGGATCGCCTCGCCAATGGACTCTTTGGATTCTCCTTTTTGGATCCGGTAATGTTGAGCGTTGGCCTTGACAATTCTTCCTTTGACAATTTTGTGGTCGGGATCAACCGCATTGAAAGGCGTTTCGACCGGCCCGTATGGAGTTTGAAGAATCACCTGGCATTTTTTATGCCGCTGGATGTGTTCAAGAATATGCTCCGGGGCATCTTGCAGCCAATATTGCGGGCCGCCGCTCTTTCCCACTTTTGCTTGTTGAAGGTGCATAACCCACTCAATGATTGCGCCGAGACCCCACTGTTCGCAAGCCCGCCCCACCGCTGCAACGGCCGCGACATTTTGCCTGGCACGAATCCACCTTGCCCAAAATTCTCTTGATGTTCGGGAAGGCCCGCGTCGTTCCGGTCAATTTGCGGTACTGAAGCTCCTCGCCGCACATGGGAATGATTTCGCGGCATAAACGCAGCGTCATCACATTCGGCGCAATGAAATCGCTGATTTGGCAACAAAGATGCCGCTCCGCAACTGCCGCCGCCAGTTTGCGCCTGTTGTCAAAACAATGGCGGCGGCGGAAGTCGAGCACGTACTTGTGGATTGGCGCGTAATCGGAGACCGGCTTGGCGTCGGGCGCCAGGGGCAGAAATTCAATGCGCTCGTGAGAGGTGAACTCCCGCAACGCGTCGAGGATTTCAGTATAATTCACGGACAGGTCGTTTGAGTTCCGGGTTCCGATTCCCGGAATGGCAGGAGCTTAGCCATGTCATTTCCGAATCGCAACAACTTGCGCAAGCGTGAAAATGAACGGGTTGCGTAGAATCGCAAAGCGGGACTTTCGTCCCCTCTCCGCGCGCACCCGGGGAGGAGGGAAAGGGAGAGGGGAATCGAAAAAGGGCCTCCTCTCCCCTGCCCTCTCCTCCACAAGTGTGTGGATGAGAGGGAGATAGCCGAAATCTGCAAGAAACTGAGATGTGCTCCGGCCCGGCAGGCCGGCGCCAATGGGTCAACAAAATCTTCTTTTGTTTTTTTCGGGACTATGCTTTACTCGCGCCGGTGAATGTTACCTGCAGCATTTGGGACAAGCTGACGCGGCTGGCCGTGGGGCTTTTGGTGATGGCCGGCGTGCTGGGCATCGTCGTCTGGTACGAACCTGTCGTGCAGGAAAACCAACGGATGCGGGTGGAGAAGTTCGAGCTGGACCGGAAAATCGACGACGAGAGCAAGACCGCCAAAGGGCTGGACACGCAACTGCGCTCCTTTCAGAATCCGGCGCTGGAAAGAACGCTGGTCGAGCGCCTGGCGCGCGAGCGGCTCAGTTACGCCAAGCCCGGGGAGAATGTGGTCCATTTCGAGCCGCCCGCCGGCGGCGCGGCCCGTTAAACCGTCATGATTTCCTTTTCCTTGGCCGCCAGGTGGACGTTGATCTTGGCGATGTAATCGTCCGTCAGCTTCTGAATTTCCTTCTCCGCCACGGCCACTTGGTCCTCCGTGACGCCGCCGCTTTTGCCTTCTTTTTTGACAGCTTCAATGGCGTCGCGGCGCACGTGGCGAATGGCGACGCGGCCGTCTTCGGCCAGCTTGTGAACCAGCTTGACCATGTCCTGGCGGCGCTCCTGGCTCAGCTCCGGCATGACGAGGCGAATGATCTTCCCTTGAATGGCCGGGGTCACGCCCAGGCTGCTTTTCAAGATCGCCTTTTCAATGGCATGGAGGGTCGAGGCGTCCCAGGGCTGGATCACCAGCACGCGCGTCTCCGGCGTGGTGATGCCGGCCAATTCGCGGATGCGCATTTGGGAGCCATAGACCTCCGCCATGATGTTTTCGACCAGGACGGGCGAGGCCTTGCCCGTGCGAATGCCGCTGAATTCATGTTGCACCACTTCCTCGGTCTTGGTCATTTTTTCTTCCGCTTCCAAGAGAATGTCGTCCAGAGCCATAGTATGAATTGGGGTTGAGTTTCAGTTCGTGACCAGTGTGCCAACCCGTTCGCCCAGCACCACCCGTCTGAGGTTATGATCCTTGAACAAGTCGAACACGATGATGGGCATTTTGTTGTCCATGCAAAGGGAAAAAGCCGTCGAGTCCATCACCTTGAGCCGCTTGCTCAGGGCTTCCCCGTAGGAGATCTGTTCGTAGCGCTTGGCCTCGGGATGGAGCTTGGGGTCGCTGTCGTAAATGCCGTCCACTTTGGTCGCTTTCAATATCACTTCCACGCCGATTTCGTTGGCCCGCAACGCCGCCGCCGTGTCCGTGGAAAAATAGGGGTTGCCCGTGCCGCCGCCGAAAATCACCACCCGGCCTTTTTCCAAGTGCCGGACGGCGCGGCGCCGGATAAACGGCTCGGCCACCTGCGACATGGCAATGGCGCTCTGCATGCGGGTGGCGACGCCCAGTTTTTCCAGGGCGTCCTGCAAGGCCAGCGCGTTGATGACCGTGGCCAGCATGCCCATGTAGTCGCCCGTGGCGCGCTCGATGCCGCGGCCAGCGCCGGAGGCCCCGCGAAAGATGTTGCCGCCGCCCACCACCACCACGACTTGCACGCCCATCTCCCGCACCTCGGCGATTTGCCGCGCCATTTCCTGGAGAAACTCCGGACAGATGCCAACGCCGTTCTCCCCGCCCAGGGCTTCGCCGCTCAGTTTCAGCAGGACCCTGTGGTACTTGGGTTTTTCGACTGTATTCATCAGCGCCCCGCCTTTGTAACAAGCGCGCCCGGAAACGTCAACCCCCCGGTCCGTGGGCGCTCCGGGGCGGCCTGGGTGGCTGGGCCGTTGCTTGCCCCGCTCTCTGAATCAGGGGCTGGCTGGCCAAAAAACCGCGACTGCAGGACCCGCTGGCCGGACAAAAGTCCAGTAGCGTGTTGATTCATGGTAAAGTCCAGCCGGTGTTGTGAGCGGTTTTAGGAGTGGCAAAAACCAAGGAGAGGGAAATACCAAGGGGGTGGGAAATACCAGCGGCGACGAGCGGCTGGATACTGTTATCCCGGCTCTTCCCGGATCGCGGCGCTTGCCGCCTCTTTTCCCGGCTCTTTTTTTCCTTGACATTCAGAATCGATTACCCGCAAGTCTAGATTGGCACGTGGCAAGACTGCTCCATTCTCAGTCTTGCCACGTGCCAATTTCATTATTCACGAATGTGTTCTGTACTGATCTATTTTGTGTTGGCTGCGCCGGCGGCGTTATGAATCGCCTGCGCCGGCGGGTTTATGGATTATAGCATTTCAACAAAAACTGTAGCCGCAATTACATGGACATGCAGGCTCCGCGGGAGCGTCGCCTCTACGATCTTCCCTTGACAGTCCTCGAAAGTGGCGAGGGGGAACAGGGCCGCGCTCAGGCGGCGGGGCTTTCGCCGACTTGGAAGCGGGCGAAGCGGCGGATGACAATGTCGTCGCCCAATTGCTTGGCGATGCCGCCGATGTGCTCCTTGACGGAGACTTCGGAGTTGCGCTTGACAAAGCCCTGGTCGAGCAGGCAGCAGCCCTGATAAAACTTCTCCAGCTTGCCTTCGACAATTTTGGCGATGGCCTGGGGCGGCTTGTTCTTGACTTGTTCGGCGGCGATTTCCCTTTCCTTGGCCAGTGTGGCGGCGGGGATTTGCTCGCGGGAAATGAAGAGGGGGTGCCCGGCCGCGATTTGCAGGGTGATGTCCCGCACCAATTGCTTGAAATCATCCGCGCCCACCATGCTCTCCCGGCTCGCGCCCACCTCCACCAGGACGCCCACCTTGGCCCCGGTGTGAATATAGGCCGCAATCATCCCGCTGCCCTGCAGCTCGTAGCGGACAAAACGCGGGATTTGGATGTTCTCGCCAATTTTCGCCACGGCGGCGACCCGCTCCGCTTCCAGCGACTCCAGGGTGGCCTGGGCGGCCAGCTTGCGCGCCACCTCGGCGCAAAAGGCGCCAAAGGTCTCGTTGCGCGCCACAAAGTCGGTTTCGCAATCGACCTCCACCAGCAGGCCGGCCTTGGCGCCGGGCTGGATATGTTGCACGATGGCCCCTTCCCGCGTCTGGCGCGAGGCCTTTTTGGCGGCGGAGACGGTCCCTTTCTTGCGCAAATAATCGATGGCGGCGTTGATGTCGCCCTTGGATTCGGTGAGCGCTCGTTTGCAGTCCATCAAGCCTGCGCCGGTCATTTCGCGCAGCTTGCCAACATCGGCGGCAGTGAAATCAGCCATAATCGGTAATCAATTGGGTCAGGGTGGTTGTTAAATCGAAGCGGCGGCTTCGGTGGCCTCGGCGGGCGGGGCCAGCGTTGGCGAAGGGGTTTCGACAGGGGCCGGGGCCGGAGCGCCCTCGGCGGGTTGTTCGGCGGCGCGCCGGCCGTATTTGGCCTCATACTCGGCGCGCGCCCGTGTGACGGTTTGCACCAGCGTTTGCAGGATCAACCGCACCGAACGGATGGCGTCGTCATTGCCCGCGATGGGATAATCCACCAACTCCGGGTTGCAATTGGTGTCCACCAGGGCGACAATGGGGATCTTGAGCCGGCGCCCTTCCGCGACCGCGTTGTGCTCGCGCTTGATATCCACCACACACATCGCCGCCGGGTATTTGTCCATGTTGCGGATGCCGTCCAGGTTCTTGAAGAGGCGGGCGGCTTCGCGCCGGTACATGGACTGTTCCTGTTTGCCGTACTGGTTCATGCTGCCATCGACGTCCCATTTCTCGATCTGTTTGAGGCGGGCGATGGATCGTTTAATCGTGTTAAAATTGGTCAATGTGCCGCCCAGCCAGCGCTCGGTCACATAAAGCTGGCCGCAGGCCTTGGCCGATTCCTTGACGGCTTCCTGGGCCTGCTTTTTCGTCCCGACAAAGAGCACGCTCCCCCCCTTGGCCACCACGCTATGCAGGAAATCACAGGCCGTTTCCAGTTGAGTGAGGGACTTGCTCAGGTCGATGATATGAATGCCGTTGCGGGCGTCGAAGATGAAAGGCTTCATCTTGGGGTTCCAGCGCCGGGTCTGGTGCCCGAAATGGACGCCGGCGTCCAACAATTCCTTAATGCCGATACTGATCACTTGATTCCTTTTGTTATCAGCCCGCCGCGCCATGGCGGCGAACCATCCCGCGGAACACGGGATTTGAGTTGAGTGTTATTATGGCCGCCCGCCTTCACACGAAGGCGGAATTGAGGCCGTTCCTATCCGGGCGTTTCCGCCCAAAGAGCGTTCAATATATCCGATCACCTGCCCTTCGCCAACTGGTTTTTTAAACTTTCCGCGCGTGACAGGGGGCGCCGGAACGGCAAACAATCCCGCCGCCGTGAGGCTTCAGAGCACCTTCTCCAAGGCTTCGCACAGCGTCTTAAGAATGTGGACGCGGGCGAAATGCTTGTCGTTTCCCGGCACCACCGTCCAGGGGGCGAATTCCGTGCTGGTGTGCGCCACCATGTCGTTGATCGCTTCCTTGTAGGCGTTCCATTTCTTGCGGTTGCGCCAGTCTTCATCGGTGATCTTGTAGCGCTTGAACTCGATGTCCTGCCGTTCCTTGAAACGCCGCAGTTGTTCCGCCTTGCTGATATGCACCCAGAATTTGGCCAGGGCGATGCGGCGGGCGGCCAGTTGTTCCTCGAAATCGTTGATTTCCAGGTAGGCCCGTTTCCATTCGTCTTCAGTGGCAAATTTCTCCACGCGCTCCACCAGCACGCGGCCATACCACGAGCGGTCAAAAATGGCCACGTTGCCCGCCACGGGCAGACGCCGCCAGAAACGCCAGAAATAATGGTGCGCCCGCTCCTCATCGGTCGGGGCGGCGATGGGGATGATCCGGTAAAGCCGCGGGTCAATGGCCGCCGTCACCCGGCGGATGGCGCTGCCCTTGCCGGCGGCGTCCCACCCCTCGAAAACGGCCACTGTCGAAATCTCCCTGGCATTGGCTTCCCACGTCAGTTGCGTGAGGCGGCCCTGGTATTTTTCCAATCCCTCGCGGTACTGCCGCCCGGTCAGTTTCTGCGAGAGGTCCACATGGTCCAGAATGGAGTCCCCGGCCTTGGCGCGCGCCTGGCGCGCGGGCGGCTCCGCCGCGGCCGCCTGGGGCTTGACCGCGCCGGCTTCCTTGAGGCTGGCTTGCAGCGATTCCAGGACGAGCCGCCCGGCGGTCAATTCGCGGTAACGCCGGTCCGTCGCTTCGATCAAGTGCCACGGGCACCGGGCGGAGTCGGTGCGGCGGATGATGCGCTCGCTGGTGTTGATGAACCGGTCGTAGAGCTTGAGGTTCTTGCGGTCCACCGGCCGCACGCGGTGGCGGGTGTGGGGATCGCGCTGCAGATGTTTGAGCCGCCGCGCCTGCTCCTTTTTGCTCAAATGAAACCAGAGCTTGATGATCAGGGCCCCGTCCTCGGAAAGCATTTGCTCGAAAAAGGCGATGCGATCCAGTTCGCTGTCCAACTGGGCGGGTTTGATCTGGCGATAGACCCTTTGCACCATGGGGTCCGTGTACCAGGAGCCGAAGAAAATGCCGATCCGTCCGCGCGCAGGCAGCGCCCGCCAAAACCGCCAGAAGCGGGGCCGCGCCAGTTCCTCGTCCGTGCCCTGGCGGAAGGCGTAAGTGTCCACGCCGCGCGGATCCAGCCACTCGTTGAGGCGATGGACGAACTCGCCTTTGCCCGCGCAGTCCGCCCCCGACACGATGATGATGACGGAGGTTTTCCGGTTCTTGAGGGCAAACTGCGCATCCAGAAGCCCCGACCGCAGGGCCGGGAGCGCCTCGTCAAATTCCTCTTTGGAGACCTTGCGCCCTAATTCAGCAACCTCGAACATCGTGTCAACCTTTTCCTAAGCGGATCAAAATGGCTTTCTCACGAGCCGTTTTGCTGCAACACAAGGCGTTTGTCAAGGGGAGAGCGGTCGGGCAGAGAAGCGACGCAAAAGGCTGTGTAAGGTGTCAGCTTGCTTTACACTGCGAAGCGCGAGAAAAAGGGCTCTTCGTAAGTCATTGTTCGGCAATGTGTTGCGTACATCGTGTTGAAAATCAATGGATAGTATCGGCCAAAACACGTCGGTTTCCTTTACGGTTTTGCGTTTTTTCATGATTTCTGGGCCAGATTCTTGTGTTCGATAACAACTTGATTACAAAGGATTTACATTTGATCAAGTCGTCTTTTCAAAAACTGGCATACGCTAAGCTTACTTGCCACTGCGTAAGTAATAAATAGAGTGCGTCATTGAGCTGGCGGGCAAATGATGAGAATTTAACTGCGCCAAACAAAATATAAATATGAAAAAAAATCTAATCATAACCGGGCTTTTCACGGCCCTCACATTGGTTGTCACAAACACCACTATGGGACAGAATCTGGCCCCGCCAGTGTCGGGAACTTTGGTTCTCGATCTCGCAGGGCAATCCATACCGGGCGCCACAACCCCTTATTCAGCGAGTTTTGTGGCAACCAGCGCTGAGTCCTACATCACTTTCCTATTCCGTCAGGATCCCAGCTTCATGACACTCTACAATGTGGACGTGAGCACCGGGGGTGGGCCTAACGTGATAGCGAACGGGGATTTCACCGTGGGTGCCCCCACGACTCCGGGAGCCGCTGTGCCGGATTGGAGCTATTTTGTCCAGGCTGGCAATCTCTTTCCCCAGTTTTTGGGCTATGAGCTTGCTGGAGGCGGCTTTTATGATGGATCAACGCAAGCCTATGACGGAATCGATCAAGCGTTTCCGACCGTGATTGGTGATACCTACGACATCGCCTTTCAACTGAATCCGGGTGGCGCTAACACTCCTGTTTACACGGATGTAAGCAACAATGGTGATACGACGGACACTGGCGGCGACGGGATCGACTTGGTTGTCTATGCCGGCAATACTACCCCGCCAGGAAATACTGCTCCTGATGCGGCCTCGACCCTCGGTCTCCTGGGTGCGGCTGTGGCAGGTTTGGCTGCTGTGCGGCGCAAGCTGTCCTAATCTCAGATCGACACTTTCAACACGAAGGCAGGGCGTTTGCCCTGCCTTTTTTTTATTTGGACAGCAGCCGCAGGTTCTTCTCAATCAACCGGCAGCGCTGTTCCACGCAGATTTTGGTTCGCATCCCGTCTGCCGGGGTGTTCCGCACATAGTCCAGCAATTTGTCCACGGTGCTGGCCGCGACGTGGGTGCGGGTGTCGGAGGAGCCATAATAGATGAAGACGTCCCCGTTGGGACGCGCCACCCAGCCGTTGGCGAACACCACGTTGGAGACGTCGCCCACGCGCTCCCCGCCCTCCGGGGCCATGAAATAGCCGCCGGGGGCCTTGATAATCCTGGCCGGATCGCGCAGGTCGCACAGGAACATGTAAAGCACGTAGCGCATGCCGGCGGCGGTGTTGCGCACGCCGTGCGCCAGGTGCAGCCAGCCTTCCCGGGTCTTGATGGGCGCGGGGCCGAGGCCGTTTTTGCCTTCCTTGATGGTGTGGTAAAAGCGGGGGTCAATAATCTGTTCCGCGCCGATGGCGGCGTGGGTGATGTCAGCGCACAAGCCCCACCCGATGCCGTCGCCGGAGCCGGTCGCGGCGAAATCCGTCATGGGTCGGGTATAGAAGGCGTATTTGCCGTTGACGAATTCAGGATGCAGCACGCAATTGCGCTGGTGCAAGGAGGCGGTTTTGAGATCGGGCAGCCGTTCCCATTGCGCCAGGTCCTTCGTCCGGGCGATGCCGCATCGGGCAATGGCGGCGGAGAGGTCGCCCGGCTTGGAGTCGTCGTGCCGCTCGGCGCAGAACAGCCCGTAAATCCATCCGTCCTGGTGGCGCACCAGGCGCATGTCGTAAAGGTTGGTCTCCTTGTCCTCCAGCTCGGGCATGCGCACCGGATAATCCCAGAAGCGGAACCCATCCACGCCGGTGCGGCTTTCCGCGACAGCGAAAAAGGACTTGCGGTCCCAGCCTTCCACCCGCGCCATCAAGACCACGTGGCCGTTCCAATCCATCGCGCCCACGTTGAACACGCAGTTGATCCCCAGCCGGGGCAGGACGCGCGGATTGTCCGCCGGGCTGAAATCATAACGCCAGAACAGCGGGGTGTGTTCGGCGGTCAGGACGGGAAACTCATAGCGGTCGAAGATGCCGTTGCCGCCTTTGCGCGGGCGGTTGCGGCGCTTGATGAGCTGGTCATGCTGCCGTTGGAGCTGTTTCAATTTGAGGGAGATTTTATTCATGGGTCCTGGACGGTTGGCGGTTAGGCGGACAGGGCGGCCAGTTTCTCGTTGGCCGCGGCAATGACGGAGAGCGTGCCTTTGTCCGTGTCAAAAACAGAGTTCAAACCCTGCGGTTCGGAAAACGGGTCGCCCATCAAGGCGCCGGCGGAATGAAGGTTGCCGCCGTCGGCGCGGCCTTCGCCGCCCCAGGCCCAGAAGTTGGCGCCTTGCAAAGCCCGTCCGGCTGCGCAGGAGTCGGCCACCTGGCGGAACAGCCGGCGGAAATAATCGTCGCGCGCCGCCGTGGGCGAACCGGGCTTGTAATTCTCGTGGTCGCGCGCCAGGCCGAATTCCTCCAGGACCAGCGGTTTGCGCAGGGTGTCGCCGGCCAGGACGGTGTGTTGTTCGACGTGGTCCCGGGCGCGCGCGGCCGCTTCTTCGTAGGCCGGACCGGGACACGGGTCTGTCAGCCAGCCCCAGTTCTTGAGCCACATATGGACGGTCACGTAATCAATGGCCGCGCTTTGGTGGGATTGCACGAAGTGGGCGGGGTCGTCGAGGCAACCGTGGACGCCTTCGCTGCCGGTGCAGACGAGGTGATTGGGGTCCTGCTCGCGAATGAACCGGGCGGTGGCGTCTGCCCATCGGGAAAAGAGCGGCACGTCGGCGGTCCGGGCATCGGCGCCGGGTCGGGGTTCATTGGCCAGTTGCCAGGTCATGATGGCCGGGTCGTCGCGGTAAAGGCGGCCGTTGACGGTGTTGCGCCGCCGGATGAGCCGGGAAATGTAATCCAGGTAAAGCTGGTTCGCCGCCGGAACCGAATAGAGCCTGGCGGAGAAGCGCATGAACCCTTGCCAGTCGCCTTTGGCCTGGGCGGGTTGGTCGGGATCGGGAATGGTCTCGCGGGTGATCCAGCGCACGAATTGGGCGAAGCCCCCGGACCATTGCCAATAGTTTGACACAAAAAGTATGGCGCGCATGTCGCGTTTGGCCATTTCCGCCAGGCAAAAATCCAGCCCGGCCAGCAAGTCCTCGTCGTAATCTCCGGGCGCGCGTGTGATGCCGCGGGGAATGGCGCCGGCCAGGGGCGACGTTTCGGAACCGGCCAGGAGGCGGAGATTGCTCACGCCGATGGACTTGAGGTGGTCCAGTTCGCGCGCCATGCGCTCGCGTCCGCCGCGCAACCCGGCATCGGCCAGGTAGCAGCCGTACCAGAGGTTGGCGCCGATGAAAAAATGGGGACGGCCGCGCCATTCGAACCGGCCGTTGCGGATGCGGACGAAATCGGCGGCGCTTTTGCCGATGGCCGCCGCCGCCGGCCGGGTTTTCCGTGTCTTTCGAGGCGGCATATTGTTTTTAAGGTTTGTCCAGGCGCAAGGCCAGCACATCATGGCCCGGCACTTCCGCGCTCAACGGGGTGGCGGTGGTCCCCAAATACTGCTTCTTCCACAAATCGCGCACCCGGTAGGTGATAGTGTCAAACTTTGCCTGTCGGTTTGAAATATCATCGCTAACCGCCTCGTTTTTCCAGTCGAAGCCGATCTGGCGCGGTTCCAGGTTGCGATTGAGCACGCACATGGCCCAGGCGCCGTGTTGCAGAGGTTTGAAAAAGATTTCCACGCCGTCATGAAGGGAATACTTCAGCGCCTCAATGCCGAGCGGGTCCTGGCTTATCGCGATCAGGTCGCGGTCCGTCAGAATGCTCAGCGTTTCCGGGGCCATGTGCCGCAAGTCGTTGCCTGAAATCAGCGGGGCAGCCAGGAAACACCACAGGGTGAAGTGGGCCCGGTCCTCGTTTTCAGTCATGCCGTTGCCCACTTCGAGCATGTCAGGATCGTTCCAGCCGCCGGGACCGGCGTATTGGCGCAAGCCGTCCTGGAGATCGAGGATTTGCAATACGCCACGTTCCTGCCAATTGCCGTGATCGATTATGCCGTCGAATTTGGCGCAAATATCGCCGGTGGTGCGCCAGGATTGTCCGATCCCCCTGGCCCAGGTCCACGGTTTGCTGGTGCCCCATTCGCACAGGCTGAACAGGATGGGACGCCCGGTGGCGCGGAGGGCGTCGCTCATTTTCTTGTAGGCGGCGGGGGCCTGCAGGTCGCCAACGTTGCACCAATCATATTTCAGGTAATCCACCCCCCAAGAAGCGTAAGTCTGGGCGTCCTGCATTTCATGTCCGAGACTGCCGGGGCGGCCGCCGCAAGTGTTGGTGCCCGCATCGGAATAGACGCCCAACTTCAAGCCTTTGGAATGCACGTAATCGGCCAGCGCCTTGATGCCGGACGGGAACCGTATTGGGTCCGGCAAAATGTTTCCCTGGGCGTCCCGTTGCGGCGCCTGCCAGAAGTCATCGATGTTGACGTAATGGTAGCCCGCGGCCTTCATGCCGTTGCTGGTCATGGCATCGGCGATTTCCCGGATGATCTGCTCGCTGACGCGGCCCTGGAATTTATTCCAACTGTTCCAGCCCATCTGGGGCGTCGGAGCCAGCGCGGCGTTCTTTCCCCTTCCACAGGGGCAGACGCAGGCGGTGTAGAGGGCCAGGATCACGGCGGCGCAAGCCGCGGCGGTTATTGTCAAACCTGTTTTTTTCATAGTCGTGTTGGAAGGTGATTTTATTGTTTGGAGGGCGGACCGTTTGAAAGGGCATGGAGGCGGCGCATGGTTTCCAGGCAGGCGCGCGAGCCGTGGTAGGGGCCTTTCCATTCGCTGACCTTGGGCAGGGCCTCATCGACGCGCCCTTCCGGCGTGATGCGCCAGAACCAGTCGCCGTGGACCCGGTCCACCAGGCGCTGATCGATGAAATCCCAGACCCGCCGGGCGGCCGCGAAGTGGCGCGGGTCGCCGGACAATTGGAAGGCGTTGAGGAAGCCGATGACCGCCTCGGCCTGCGGCCAGCATTCCCTGCCGTAGTCAATTATTTTTCCATGCCGGCCCTCGTAGCACAGGGCGCCGTCCTGCTGGATGCCCTCCTTGAGCGTGACTTCCGCCATGCCCAAGGCGGTGGCGCCCGTCCTTTCCAGCCAGGCGGCGTCGGCCAGCTCCCCGGCCGCTTCGCAGAGCAGCCAGGTCCCCTCGATGTCGTGGCCGAAAGTGTAGCTGTCGGAGCGGACGTTCCAGGCTTCGTCAAAAAAGTGATGAAAGTGCCCGGTGCGGCGGTCGAGAATCCGCTCCTCGAACAGTTGGAGCAGTTCGCGCAACCGCCGGCCCACCCGCTCCTCCCGGCCGGCCCGGTGCAGATTGGTGAAGGCCTCCAGGACATGGAGATGGTTGTTCATGGATTTTTTCTCATTCATGTCCTTGTCGCTCAAGCGCGCGTCCGGGCCGGCCTCGGACCAGTCGCGCCGCCGCACTTCCAGGTAACCGCCGTGGGCAGGCTCGTGGGCGTGCCGTTCGATGCGCTCGAACACGTCCATGGCCCGGGCCAGGGCGGCCGGCGCGCCGAAGGCCTGGTGGTATTCCGCCAGGGCGTAAATGAGAAAGGCCTGGCCGTAAATCTTCTTGGAATCGTCCAGCACCCGGCCGGCGTCGTTCAACTGCCAGAACGCGCCGCCGTGGAGTTCGTCCCAAAAGCGGCTCATCAGGTAATCGTAAGCGCGGTCGGCCATCTGTTGGTAAATCTTCTCCGGCCGCGCCCGGTGGACGGCGGAGAAGGTCCACAAGACGCGGGAATGGAGGATCAGGCCTTTGGGTTTGGCGCGGTCGGGTTTGAGGTCGTTGGACAACCAGGCCATCCAGCCGCCTTGCTCGTGGTCCACGGCCGGGCCGCACCAGAAAGGCATGAAGTTTCCGAACAGCAGATCGCTGGCGGCGCGGGAAAAGTTTTTCAGGTCGTTGGCGTTCACGAAGCGCCTCCTTTTTCATTGCGGCTCAAGGCATGGATGATTTCAACGCGGCCGATCTGGGTTCGGCCGGTCATCTGGATTTTCAGGAATTGGCCCGGGCCGCCGATTGGCCCGGCGCGGTAGAGCACCGGCTTCCAGTAACCGTAGTCGCCCGCGCCTTGGAAATACACCTCTTTCTCCGCCTTGACTTCCCGATAATCCCGGCCGTCAACGGCAATGAAGAACTTCAAGTCCGCGACGTCATGGGGGAAAAAGGCGAAGACACGAAAGCCCTCGATCCGGTTCGGAAGCCGGTAGGTCAGGGCGTTACCGGCCTTGCCGGCGGCGCGATGGGAGTCTTCCCTGGCTTGCCGGCACTCGTTGGTCTTGATGACCACACGGCCTTGAACGGCGGCCACCCTGGCCAAATCCGCCAGCTCATCGACCAGCGTGGCGCGGGTGACGTTGACCGGGCCGACGACGTTGGAGGGGGCGGAAGGTCCCGCCGCATTTTTGGCGCGCACGCGATAGAACCACCCGCCGCCCGGCACGGACTCATCCGCGAAGAGCGGACGATATTGGACAAAGCTCTCGTCGATGTCGTCGCCCGCCACCGTCCACGGGCCGGAAGCCGTTGGGGCCCGTTCGACGGTGTAGCTGGCAGCGCCGACGGCGCCCTGCCAGGAAATCGCCGCCGCGTCCGAAATCGGCAGCAACCGCGGCGGCGCCGGGACCGGGATGGGCGGCGGCGTCAGGCCGCGGATGGCAAAGGCATTGCTGCGGACCAGGGCCATGAGATTGATTTCGTCATAGGCCGCGCCGATGCTGGAGCCGGGCCAATGGAAGCCCTTGTAGCGGTCGCCGCCCAGGCCCGGTTCCCCATGCCAGTAGAAGCCGCCGTCGCGGTTGCGGAAGCGCAGGCTCCACAACAGGCCGCCCGACATGCCGGTATCGATGATGGTTTGCATCGTCTCCTGCATCCTGGCGGTGCTGACGAAACCGAACTCGCCTTCGATGTAGGGTTTCCGGCCCTGGGCCAGTTTCCAATTGGCCCGAATGGATTTGGCAAAGGCGCCGCCGCCCACTTTGGGATAATGATGGGTCGTCACGATGTCGATCTCGGGCAGGGCGATCAATTCCGGCCGCAACTCCCGCCCATCCGTTCCGTCCATGACCAGGTGATTGGGGTCGAGGCTTTTGATGAAGGCGGCGATGTCGCGCGTCCATGAAACCGGCGGCGTCCGCAATTCATTGCCGGTTTCCCAGCACAGCAGCGCCTGGTCGTCGCAGTAGCGCGCGCCGGTGCAGGTGTTGGTGCGGGTGACCAGGAAGCGAATGGTTTCCTTGAAATCGGCGATGAGCTGCGGGTCGGTCCAAAAATCGTCGCCGGCCTTGCCGCGAAAGCGCGCGTATTCCTCCCGGCCGCCTTGCCAGGACCAGTTGTCCACGAACGGCAGGATGAGGCGGATGCCTTGCTCGTTGGCGATTTTGAAGGCCAGGTCCAGTTCGCGAAAGGCCTCCTCGTTGAACCGGCCCGGGCCCAGGACGTGGCGGGGCGCGCCGGGGGGATCGGCCGGCCGCGCCACGGAGAGGACGTAAGTCCGCGCCACCGTTCCTCCCATCTGGCGCAGGGTGGAGAGCGCGTCCGTCAATTCAAACTCGTCCGGCAACCGCCAGGGATTCGTCCCGGTAAAGACCATGTTGTCCTCGATCAGTTGCAGATTGGGGATGTTGAAGGAGATGAAGCGGAAGGGCTTGCCGCCCTCCCACAACTGGTCGCCCTGCGCGGTGATGAAGTCCCGCAGCACGGACGCGGCGGGCGCGGTCACAATGCCGGGCCAGACCAGCAAAACCAGCACGAGGAGCAAAGCAGGCTTCATAGACAGGCTTAAATTAATTCTTGACTGGCTCTTTTTCCAGCCGGTCGTACCAGTTGAACTTAATGAATACGGAGGAGATGACAAGCAGGATAAGGACCCCGGCCGCCCAGGTCCAATTCCGCAAGACAAGGTAGATCGGCAGCGCGGTGAGCGAGAGTTGCCAGACAATGCCCACCAGCACGTTGATCGTGTCGCGCCAGAAGTCCGGGTTGGGTTTGAAGGCGGGGTCTTCCGCCACGACTTTGGCCCGGATCGGCCCCCACGCGCCCCAGGGATTGACCGTTTTGTAAAACCGCTTCAAAACCGCCTCGTCCTCCGGCGCCGTCAGGAAGGTGCCGAGGACGCAGCCGACAACCGACGCCCCGAAGATGATGGGAAAGAGGTAAAGCGGATTGCTGACGGTGTGGCCCAGGCACCAGGTTTGCAGTTGGGCCGAGAGCAGGGCGATGGCGCTGAGGATGCCGGCGATCATGCCCCAGAAGTAGCCGTAGCCGTTGAAGCGCCACCAGTACCACTTCAGCAGGTTGGCCATGACATAGCCGCTGTAGAGCGCCCCGACCAGCCACATCATCACGTCCGTGATCCGGTCGGTGAAGAGGCCGAAAACGATGCCCACCGCCAGGAACACCAGCGAAACAATCCGGCTGAGCAGCACGTCCCGTTTCGGGGTGGAATGGCTGTTGATGAAACGCTTGTAGAGGTCGTTGACCACGTAAGCCGGGGCGGCGTTGAGGGTGGCGGCGAAATTCGACATGAAAGCCGCCATCAAGCCGGCCAGGAGGAAACCCACCACGCCCACCGGCACATACTGGCGCAGGACGATGGGCAGCAGCTTCTCGAAATCGGGCGTGTCCATGGCCCGCAATTGGGGCATGCAAAACGCCAGCGCCAGCACCGTGATGCCCGCGATCATGAGGTAGCGGGGGAAAAAGAGCACCACGTTGACCATCCCGCTCATCATGGCCGCCTGGCGCGGGCTGCGCGTGGCCAGGATGCGCTGCATGTCGTAATTGGGCGCCGGCCCCGCCAGGCTGGCCAGCACCCCTTTGAAAAACATCATCCCGAAAATGACCATGAAAAACTCGTTCCCGTCCTTTTTGATGGCGTTGTTGACCTTGTCAAGTATGCCGGTCCAATCCAGGCCCAGTTTCCAACCGAAGAACGGGTTTTCCCACCCGGCCGGGATCGAGTGTTGGATCATGTCGGGCGACACGCGGCAGAGGGCGACGCACCCGATGGCCAGCGCCGTGAGGGTCAGGATGGCGAACTGCATCACCTCGGTGATCACCACGCTGACCATGCCGCCTTTGACGACGTAGAGCGAAGTCAGGCCCAGGATAATGATGGCGTAGGTGTTCTCGTCGCTGAACAGGGCGCCGCCGCCCCACGGAAAACGCCACGGCAACAGTTCCACGGCGAATTTGCCGATGCCCTTGAAGGCGTAAGCCAGCAGCCCGATCACGTTGACCAGCGCGAAAAAGACCACGCTCAAATGGGCCGCATTCGCCCCGGCGCCCCGGCCAAACCGGGTCTGGATCCATTCCGCGCCGGTCATCACATTGGAACGCCGCAGCCATTGGCTCACGAACATCATCAGGAAAATCTGGTTGAAGGTGGGCCAGAGCCACGGCAGCCACAGGCTTTTCAGCCCATAAACAAACAACACATAGACCAGCCACATCGTGCCGCTGATATCGAACATGCCCGAGGCGTTCGACACGCCCAGCAGGTACCACGGCAGCGCCTTGCCCCCCAGAAAGTAGGAGTCCATGTCCTTGGAACCGCGCCGCGAAACCCAAAGCCCAATCAGGATGACCGCCACGAAGTAACCGACGATGATGGCGATGTCAACGGCGTGGAAATTCATGGTGGGACGCGATGGCGCAAAGGCGGACCGGCGCCGGATGATTCAGTAACATGGCGCGATGCTGGGAAAAAAGGCGGGGCGCTTCAAGTCGAAATTTCCGCTGGATGGGACGGACAAACGAGATGGGCGAGCGCGGTCCCTCTTGCATCCGTGCCATCGGTGGTATCCGTGGTTTTGGTTTTGTCCTTGCAAAAAGACCACGGATGACACCGATTTCACGGATCCGCATCGCCCGGTCTGGCGGACGCGTTTGGGCGTTGGGACTTGACTCTTGCGCGAGAATTGATTTGATGACGCGCGACATGCATACCCAAGGTAATGACGGCACCCGGGTCTCCCTGCCCCCTCAGCTCGAGGCACCCCGACGGCCGTCATCAACCATTCACCCATGAACTCCGAAAGGCCCTGATGAGCGACGACACCCAGAAAGTCCCCTTGCGGGAGAAAATCGGCTACGGCTTCGGCGATCTGGCCTCCGTGCTGTTCTGGCAGACCATCATGGTCTATCTGCTTTACTTCTATACGGACGTGTTCGGGCTCCCGGCCAAGGCTGCCGGGGTGATGTTGCTCATTTCCAGGCTGTCGGATGCGATCTTTGACGTGGTCATTGGAATGACGGCCGACCGCACCCGCAGCCGGTGGGGGAAATTCAGGCCCTATCTGTTGTGGGGCGCAGTGCCGCTGGCCGTGTCCGCCGTCCTGGCGTTTTCGACGCCCGATTTCAGCGATGCGGGAAAGCTCGTTTACGCCTACATCACCTTCATCGCCTTCATGTTCCTCTATTCAACCGTCAATATTCCCTATACCGCCTTGCTGGGCGTGATCAGCGGGGACCCGGTGGAAAGGGCCGATGCCGCCACGTCCAAGTTTATTGGCGCCTTCACCGCCGGCATCATCGTTTCGGCAACCGCGCTGCCGCTGGCCAAGTATTTCGGGCAAGGCAACGACGCCAAGGGCTGGCACATGACGATGATCATTTACGCCGCGGCGGCGGTGGTTTTTCTGTGGATCACTTTCTTTGGCGCGCATGAGCGCGTTCAGCCCATCGCCAAGGAAAAGACCGATGTGGGCCGGGACCTGCGCGACATTATCCAAAACGTCCCCTGGCTGTTGCTGTTTGTGGTGACCATTCTCTTCATCCTGTTCGTCTGCATCCGCCTCAATGTGACCACCCACTATTTCAAGTATTACATCCGGGAGCAGAGCGTGACCTTGTTCGGCACAACCCACAAATACGGCTTTGAGGTGCTGGCCTCCGCGTTCAACACCGTCGGGCAGGTGGTCTCCCTGTTGGGAACCGCCTTGGTCCCGGTCTTCGCGCGGCTTCTGGGAAGAAAAAAGGCCGCGGTCATCCTCTTCATCGTCTCTCTCCTCTGCACCGCCTCATTCTACTTTTTCAAACCGGAGGATTTGGTGTTGATCTTTGTCTTCCAGACCATCGGCTCGCTGGCCGGCGGCCCCATCTCGGCCTTGCTCTGGATCATGTACGCCGACACGGCGGATTATTCCGAGTGGAAAACCGGCCGGCGCGCGACCGGCCTGGTCTTCTCCGCCTCCATCATGTCCAACAAGCTCGGCTGGGCCGTCGGTTCCATGGTGGCGGCCTTTATCCTGGCCCAAACGGGATTCGTGGCCAACGTGGTGCAAAACGCCAACGTCTTGCTGGGTTTGAAGGCCATGATGAGCATCCTCCCGGCGGCGGTGGGAACGGTGGCGTTGCTCATCCTGATGCTCTTTTACAAGCTCGATGAACAGACTATGGCCAAGGTCAAGGCCGCCCTGGATGAAAGACGCAAGGCCGGCGGCCAGGCCGTCGCCGCCGCCTGACGGAAGCGCGACCGGCGCGCCCGCCGCAAATTTGGATTGCATTCCATTTGGCAGGAAGAATAGACAAAGAAATGAAGAACATGATCATCGGCGCGGCATTGCCCCACCTGCCGTGGGAGGACAAACCGGACAATTGTATTGACGTGGTCTGGCGATACAGCGGCAATCCCATCCTGGATTGGAACCCCATCCCCAGGGCCGCCCGCATTTTCAACAGCGCCGTTTTGCCTTACAAAAAGGAGTTCGTCGGCGTCTTCCGGGCGGACCAGAAAAACGGGCGGGCCACGTTGTTCTTCGGCAGAAGCCAGGACGGCATCGACTGGAAGATCGGGCCGGACCCGATCAAGTGGGTCGATGAAAAGGGCAAACCCAATCCCATCAGCTACGGCTACGACCCGCGGTTCGTCAAACTGGACGGCGATTATTACATCGTTTGGTGCGACGACATGAAAGGGGCCTCCATCGGCCTGGGCCGGACCCGCGATTTCAAGACCTTCATCCGCATGCCCAATCCGCTCATGCCCTTCAACCGGAACGGCGTCCTGTTCCCACGCAGGATTAATGGCAAATACTTCCTGCTCAGCCGCCCCAGCGACAGCGCCCACACGCCTTTCGGCGACATCTACATCAGCGAAAGCCCGGACCTGATTTATTGGGGCCGTCACCGCCATGTCATGGCCCGCGGCGGCAGCGGCTGGTGGCAGGGCACGAAAATCGGCGCGGGGCCGATCCCGATCGAGACGCGGGAAGGCTGGCTGCTGTTCTATCACGGCGTCTCCGGCACCTGCAACGGCTTCGTCTATAGTTTCGGCGCGGCGATCCTCGATATCGACCAGCCTTGGAAGGTGCTGTACCGCACCCGCGACTATCTCCTGACGCCGGAGAAGCTCTACGAAACCACCGGCTTTGTGCCGAACGTGGCCTTCCCCTGCGCCAACCTTTATGACGCTCCCACCGGCCGGATCGCCATTTATTACGGCGCGGCCGACACCTGCACCGCCCTCGCCTTCACCCAGGCCGATGAGCTGATCGATTACATCAAGAAGAATTCCGAAGTTTGATCGCAGCCAAACAACTCTGATAAGGAGCCATCATGCCACAGGAACCCACCGCAACTACTCCAGGCGAGATCGTTCGGGACCGCCTGCCCGTCCTCACCAAAATGGCCTACGGCCTCGGCACGGCCCTGGATATGTGGGGTCTTTGGCTCTACCCCAGCGTGGGCTTCGCCGTGTTCAGCATCTATCTGGGGGTCGATGCCAAATGGGTCGGCCTGGCCATGACGCTGATCCGGCTTTATGACGCCTTCTCAGACCCGTGGGTGGGCTGGATTTCGGACAATGTCCGGACCAAATACGGCCGCCGACGGCCGTTCATTTTGTTCGCCGGAATTGTGTGCGGGCTGGGGCTGCCCATCCTGTTCTCCGTCTCGCCCTCGTGGGCGGGCAAGACGTACTTGGGGGTGCCGTCGGTGTTTTGGTACATGATTTTCTCGAACATGATTTACATCCCGGTCTTCAGCGCCTTCACCGTGCCGTTCAACAGCCTGGCCAACGAGCTGACCCCGGATTACGAGGAACGCACTTCCTTGATGACCTACCGCAGCGCGATGCAGAAGGTCTTCGAGGTGGCCACTTTTTACGCGCTGCGCTTCACCAACCTCGCGGTCTTCCTCATTCCCGGCACCAACAAACAGAACGTCCTGCTCGGCATGCAGGTCTATTCGTGCATCCTCGGCGTCATCATGGCGGTGTTCGCCATCATCATTTTCCTGCGGGTCAAGGAGCGTTATTACGAAAAGATCGTGGTCAAAAGCCAGGAGCACATCTCGCTCAAAAGCGCCCTCTACGAAACCCTCACCTGCCGGCCCTTCCTTTTTATGCTGCTGGTGGGCGCTTCCTTCAACCTGGGCACCAGCATGTTGGGGACCCTGGGCTATTACGCGACGGTGTACTACGTCTGCGGCGGCAATCAGGCGCTGGGCAATGATTGGAATTTCTGGATGGGCCTGTCGTTTATGTTCGGCGGGCTGGTCGGCGCGCCCGTCCTGAACCGCGTCGCCCATTTCGCCGGCAAACGCAACGCGCTGATTGTCACCGCCTTGATCGGCATCCTGGCTTACGCCGGCGCCTGGTACCTCTACACGCCGCAAATCCAATGGCTGCAAACCGTCGCCTCGGGCCTGATGGGACTGACCGCCTCGGGCCTCTGGATGCTCTACGGCTCCATCTGCGCCGACGTCATTGATTACGACGAACTGCATACCGGCAAACGGCGCGAAGGCTCTTTCACCTCCTGCGGCACGTATATTCTCAAGCTGGGCAATTCGCTGGGCGGCTTTTGCGCGGGATTGGTCATCAGCACGATCGGCGGCAATGCCGCCCTCCAGAAAGGAGCGCCTGAAACCATCCGCTGGGTCCGCATCATGCTCTCCAGCATCCCGATCCTCGGCATGATCCTGGTGATCATCTTCATTTTGCAGGTGCCGCTGACCAAAAAGATTTGCGAGGAAATCCGCCTCACGCTGGAGGCGCGCCGGGGCAAAGTTTAACCACCACGAAAAATTCAAACATGAAATTCGGATATTTTGACGATCAAGCCAGGGAATATGTCATCGAACGGCCCGATACGCCGCGGTCCTGGGCCAATTATCTCGGCTCCACCGAATACGGCGCCATCATCACCAACAACGCCGGCGGCTACAGCTTCTACAAATCCGCCGCCCAGGGGCGCCTGACCCGCCTGCGCTTCGACGATGTCCCGACCGACCAGCCGGGCCGCTATATCTACCTCCGCGACAAGCAGTCCGGCGATTACTGGTCCAACGCCTGGCAGCCGGTGGGCAAACCGCTCGACCAGTATAAAACCACCTGCCGCCACGGCACCGCCTACACGAAAATCACCTCCCAGTATTCGAAGATCGAGACGGAGACGACCTATTTCGTGCCGCTGGGCAGGCGTTTCGAATGCTGGCTGCTGCGCGTCACCAACCAGGACTCTGTCAAGCGAAACTTGAGCCTGTTCACCTTTGTCGAATACCCCAACCTCTGGCAGTGCTTCCACGATTTCCTCAACCTGCAATATTCGCACGGCATCGTGAAAATGGACTTCATTGACGGCATGGTCGATTACGGCAGTTCCGTGCTCGTCACCGGCCAGGACAACCGCTCTTTCCTGGCCTTCCTGGGCGGGGACATCGCCGGCTTCGATACCGACCGCGACGTCTTCATCACCCCGTATCGCGGCTACGCCAACCCGATGGTGGTGGAGAAGGGCCGATGCGCCGGTTCCAAGGCCTTTGGCGACGACGGCTGCGGCGTGATTCAAATTGACCTCGAATTGGAGCCGGGCCAGGGCAGGGAGCTGGTCGTCTTGATGGGCGTCGGCAAGGCGGCCGTCGAAGGCAAAAAAACCGTCCAACAATTCGGCCAGATCGCCACCGTCAAGGCCGAATTCGACAAGCTCCGCCACTATTGGCACAGTCGCCTCGAAGGGCTGAGGGTTTCCACCCCGGACGCCCAGTTCAACAGCATGCTGAACATGTGGAGCCCGTTCAACTGCCTCATCACCTATGCCTGGTCGCGCATGGCCAGCCTCATCTACAGCGGCGAACGCGACGGCTTGGGCTATCGCGATACCGTCCAGGATTTCATGGGCGTCATGCAAATCATCCCGCAGGAGGCCAAAAAACGCCTCGAACTGATGATCACCGGCCAATGCTCCAGCGGCGGCGCCATGCCCATCGTCATGGCCTTCTCCCACAAGCCCGGCAAGGAAAAGCCGCCCAAGGAGGACGAATACCGCTCCGATGATTGCCTCTGGCTCTTCAACGCCGTCACCACTTACGTCAAGGAAACCGGCGACACCGCCTTCTTCAACAAGGTCCTGCCCTATGCCGACAAGGGCCGGGCCACCGTCCTCGGCCACCTCCGCCGCGCCCTGGAATTCAACCTCAAACGCACGGGCCAACACGGCCTGCCCAGCGGCCTGTTCGCCGACTGGAACGATTGCCTGCGCCTGGGCAGCAAGGGCACCTCGGTCTTTGTCGCCCTCCAGGTGCGCTACGGCCTGACCACCTACATCGAAATCTGCCGCATGTTCAACAAAACGGCCGAAATCAAATGGGCGGAAAAGCAGCGCGACATCATCGACCGGAAGATCGACCAATTCGGCTGGGACGGCCAATGGTATCTCCGCGCCTACAAGGAATCGGGCGAGAAAATCGGTTCGCGCGAAAACAAGTGCGGTTCCATTTACCTCAACCCGCAGTCCTGGGGCGTGATCAGCGGCCATGCCGACAAACAGCGCGCCCGCCAGGCTATGGCCGCGGTCCACGAACGGCTGGCCACCGATTACGGCCTGATGCTGTGCGCGCCGCCTTATGAAAACATGCCCTGCGCGGAAATCCGCTCCATTGTCTTCAACAAGGGGGTGAAGGAAAACTGCGGGATTTTCAACCACACCCAGGGTTGGGCCGTCATGGCCGAAACCCTGTTGGGCAACGGCAACCGCGCCTTCCAGTACTTCCGCGGCAGCATGCCCTCCTCCTTCAACGACAAGGCCGAAATCCGCGGCAGCGAGCCTTACGTTTATTCGCAATACACCCACAGCACCTACAGCCGGCGTTACGGCGCGTCGCGCGTCGCCTGGCTGACCGGCGCCGCCTCCTGGGCCTATTATGCCGCCGCCCAGTACCTCCTCGGCATCCGCCCCGATTACAAGGGCCTGCTCATCGATCCCTGCATCCCGGCCGGGTGGAAGGAATTCACCGCCACCCGCCGCTTCCGCAACAAGATGCTCTCCATCCGCGTGCTCAATCCGGCGGGCGTGCAGAAAGGCGTCAAGAAAATCACCCTCAACGGCCAGCCGCTTGACGGCAACCTCGTTCCCGCTTCCAAAATGAAGAAGGAAAACGAGGTGGTGGTGGAGATGGGCTGACAGTCCAGTTTAGCCGGAACCATGCAGTTGGATTTTGGTAGCGCGACCGTCCCGGTCGCTCTGGCCGGCGTCCCGCCGGCCAGTTATGAGGCCTCGTGGCGCCAACTCTTCGCTGAGGCCATCAAGGCTGCGATGGTTGTCGGCGAGACGCCGACAACAGCGGTCGAGACGACCGCGCTCCCCGGAACCAACTGAATCGTTCCGGTTTAGCTCATTTAAACTGTGTTCGACGAGGGATTTTGTACGGGTCAACATGGAACCAGCCTCCGTGAGGGCAAGTGGCGATAAATGATTAAGAGATTATCCAAAAACGCACCAAACTATGGGTTGCACCAGAGCTTAAGTTGTCTTGTCAGACAACTGCGCTCCACTTAAACTGGCACGCATTACCTTGTGAACAAGGAATTCGAACTATTTTATTTGGAAAGGTTTAAGGAGAATCTACGAGATTTTCCAAAAGGGAACATTTTGCGGCATGAACGTCCAGATTTTCTCATTAACACGACGGACGGAATCCTTGGAATCGAAGTCACCCACGTTTATCGTCAAATGCCAGACGGACAAATACCATTGCAACAGCGTGAGCGTGTGCGAAGAAAAATCATCGAAGAGGCACAATACATTTACGACCAAAGTGGCTCTGGGCCACTAGTGGTCAATGTTCATTTTGACTTCAATTTCTGTTGCAAGATGTTTGACGTGAGAGCCACGGCGGAGAAACTTGCCGCCCTGGTCGTTTTGCTCAAAAACCAATCACGAACTGAGGCGCGCCGGGATGAGATCCCGATTCCTGGAATTGCTCTTCTTCGCATTATTAGACCTGTAAAATCCGCGAGTCGATGGTCGTCACCATTCGGCAGCTTCGTGCCACCATTGACTCCTACCCAGATTCAGTGTGTTCTCGATAGAAAGAACTTGCTTTATGCCGAATACCGGAAGACATGCGACAGAGTGTGGCTGGTGGTCGCAATGGATCGCTTCAGAGCGTCCATGTTTAGTTTGGTTCCAGAGTCGGCCAAGCAACATATCTATTCGTATCAGTTCGACTCAGCGTTCCTCTTTCTATATAATCGACTGGACGAACAGCAGCCACCATGTCTTCTGCGTCGCCGTTGAACACCTAACAGAACTCATCTTCATGAAACATGCGTATCCAAACGCTGAGGAGTTCTTAGAAAAGCTTTTACGAGCTCCGACCGCTAAGCGGCGGGCTATGATCGTGCAACGGAGACGTCAATTTGCTGCAAAGGAATTTCCTCGCCAACTCATCGAGGGGTCGAGGGGTCAGTTCCAACAATTGACAATGTCTTACATGACGGGGTCGGTTCCAAAAAGGCAGAACGGCTTTTCATTGTGCGTTCTGCGGCCGATGCCAAATGCGCCGGCCGTCCTTATACACTTCCCGAACGCGGTGAAAGGGCACGCGATGAATCTTGCCCTCTGTGTCTGCGAGGCGGAATGCTTGCGGGTCGTCTTCGGGGAAATCCAGTTCTCGAAATGGGACGACGATGACGCGGCCCTCCACGCGGTCAAAGTAGCCCAACTCGAAGTTCCCGCAGCCAAATTCAGGGTCCCAGCGGATACGGTTCAAGAGTTCGTGAATGGGGGCCATCGCAGGCTCATTTGAGGAGGGCTTTCTCCAAGGCCTGCGGAAGGCTTAACCCGGCATAATCCTGGGCCCGGAAGAGACGGCCGCTTTCGCCATCATCGAGAAGAGCCGGCACCAAGGCTCCTGGAATCACCGAGGATGGGTCGTTGGGCGCCTTGGGACCGCCCAAATCGGTGCGCAGCCAGCCTGGATCCAGCAGATTCATCTGCACCCCGGAGCCGGCGAGGAGCGGGACAAAGTCGCGAACGAACTTGTCCACGGCCGCCTTGGAAATCGCATAGGCGGTCAGATTGGGTTCGTTCATGATGCCTGAAGTCACGTTGATGACGCGACCCCATTTGCGGGCGAGCATGGGAGGGACCAGCCGGTGGCAAATCCGCGCGAGGCTGATGACATTCACCTCAAAACTCTTGCGGAAATCCTCCGCCGGTATGGCCCACGGGTTTTCCCTCCAGGGTGTCATGATGGCGGCGTTGTTATAGAGAATATCGATCTGTCCCGCCTGCCGCAGCGCTGCGTCGAGCATGGCATCAACCTGGGCCTGGTCAGAAAGCTCTGCGGAAACGGTGACCACCTTCACGCCCAACCCCTCGAGTTTGGCGGCCAGTGTCCGGGTGTGGGACAATTCGCGGCTGTGCAGCACCACATTGGATCCCAATTGCGCAAGGCCCTGGCTGACATGGGAGCCGACACCCCGGCTGGCGCCGGTGACCAGGGACCATTTATCTTTGAGCGATTTCATTCTTGAGTTCCTTTTTTTGCTTGTCGTTCACCGGTGCGCGTCCTCTCAATCGTCCTTCGTCCGCGCGGGAGCATAATCCGACGCCCCCGGGAATGCCAAGGCCGGTTTGAGTGGCAGAGCGACTGTTTTTCACGGCTTCCCGGCTGCGCGCGCTGCTCCAAACGAAGCAAGGCCCGCCTGCGGGGCTGACAAAAGTTGAATTGCGCCCGAAATGGGCGGCGTTTAGCATCCAGGAACATGACAATGAAGTTCAAACTCGCCGGAGCAATCGGGCTGGCGGTGCTCTGTATTCAAACGCTCGCCCTGGCCCAGAACACCAATCCGCCCGTGCCCGCGCCTTCAACCAACGCCTCCACCAGATCCCACACCTGGTGGCGCGAGCCTTTCCCAGGCCAGCGGGTCTATGCCGAAGACAGCGATGAAATGCCGCTGATTTCAGTCAAGGGAAACAAATTCGTGGACCCCAACGGCCACACGGTGCTGTTCCGCGGCCTGGCCATATCGGACCCGGACAAGATCGAGGGCCAGGGGCATTGGGGCCGGGACCTTTTCGTCAAGGTCAAGGAGATGGGCGCGAACCTGGTGCGCCTCCCCATTCACCCGGTCGCCTGGCGGGAACGGACCCCGTCCGAATACATCAAGCTGCTCGACCAGGCCGTGGGCTGGTGTACGGAATTGCGCATGTACGTCATCATCGACTGGCATACCATCGGCAACCTGGAGACCGAAGTGTTCCAGAACCCGATGTACGACACGACCAAGAAGGAAACCCTGAACTTCTGGCGCACCATGGCCCGGCACTATGCCGGCCATAACACCGTGGCGTTCTTCGAATTGTTCAATGAGCCTTCCACGCTCCACGATCAAGCCGGCCCCATCGCCTGGGCGGATTGGAAGAAAACCGTCGAAGCTGAGATCGTCCTCATCCGCGCCCGCAACACGAACGTCATCCCGCTGGTGGCTGGATTTGACTGGGCCTACGACCTCACGCCCTTGCGCCTCAGCCCCATCGCCGCCGCGGGCATCGCCTACACCGTCCACCCCTATGCCAACAAGCGGCCCCAGCCTTGGGAAGGCAAGTGGGAAGAGGACTTCGGTTTCGTGGCCGACAAATACCCCGTCATCGCCACTGAATTCGGCGGTTTCGCCTGGCCCATCCCCACCAACGCTCCCCCGCCCGTCCCCGGCAGCCGCTCCAGCCCCACCTACGGCCCCCGGATCATCAACTATCTCGAGGGCAAGGGCATCAGTTGGACGGTCTGGTGTTTCGACCCCGAATGGGGGCCAACCCTGCTGAAGAATTGGAATTACGACCTCAACGCCTCCGGCCAGTTCGCCAAGGCCGCCCTGCACGGCGAACTCCAAACCACTACCAACCACCCCGCAGGGAATTGAAGGACTTCTTATGAAAATAGCGAAAATTGGTTTATTGGCTTCGTTGATCTGCATCAACGCCGCTCCGTTCTGCCGCGCGGATGCCCCCGCCCCGCCCGTCACTCCCGGCGCCGCCCCGGAAGCTGTCGAATTGTTGAACTTCCTCCATGGCATCTCCGGCCGGCACATCCTGACCGGCCAGCACAATCACCCGGCCAACAACGACACCAACACGATGGAAGCCGCCAAGGCCTGGGGCAAAACGCCCGCCATCTTCGGCAAGGACTGGGGCTTCGCCAAAAAGGGCGACATGGATTCCGCCTTCGTCCGGCAGGACGTTGTGGACGAGATCATAGACAAGTACAAGAACGGCTCCCTCATCGTGATCTGCTGGCATGAGGTCCCGCCCACCGCCGACGAACCCGTCGCCTTCAGCCCCCGGCGCGGCGCCAGCCGCTTCCGCCTCTTCAAGAATCTCGACACCGTGCAAGGCCACCTCACGGACACCCAATACCGGGACTTGCTCACCCCCGGCACCGCCCTGCATGAGCATTGGTGCGCCCAGGTGGACGCCATCGTGCCGTATTTAAAGCAGCTCCAGGACGCCCATGTCCCGGTCCTCTGGCGTCCGTTCCACGAGATGAACGGCCAATGGTTCTGGTGGGGCGGCCGCAGCCGCCTCCTCACCGCCCCCGATTCCTACAAAATGCCGGGCGCGGCCAGGATGCGGATAATGTCCTCCGGCGATTACAGCACCGCCGCCCTTTACAAAATGATGTTCGACCGGCTCGTCAACCATCACCAGCTCAAGAACCTCATCTGGGTCTGGAATGTGGACCGCCCCGAGGGCACCACGCTCACTTTCAAGGAATGCTGGCCCGGCACGGAATACGTGGATGTCGTCAGCTTCGATTGTTACCGCGTCTTCAAGCCCTCCTACTACAAGGGCATCCTGGAGCTGGCCAACGGCAAGCCGGTGGCGCTGGCTGAAGTGGGCGGCAATATCTCGCTCGACGTCCTCAAACAACAGCCCAAATGGGCCTGGTGGATGGTCTGGTCCGGCATGGGCCTCAAAGGCGAGTCCGCCCAACGCCTCAAGGCCATTGTGGACGATCCCATCTCCTGGAGCCTGAGCGATCCGGACTATCGCAAAGCCATCGCCCCCATCCGCGCCGCCTCCGGCCTGCCCGCCGAACCGCCCCCGCCCCCGGCGCCTTGACAGCTCTGAGCACAGACCTTGCTTTAAGTCGCCACACCCAATTAACTGTGTTCGACGAGGGATTTTGTACGGGTCAACATGGAACCAGCCTGCGCGCGGGCAAATGGCGATAAATGATTAAGAGATTATCCAAGAACGAACCGAACTATGGGTTGTGAGGTTCCCCCGAATTGGTGGACAGGGGGCGGAGAACATGAGAAAGAGAAGCGGATATGTCCACCAATGCCAAGAAGACCTATGATATTGAGTTCAAGAAGCAGGCCGTGCAGTTGCTGATCAGT
>Ga0326727_10004299_pt1 | contig 43126 bp, 39 predicted proteins | sample MB2enrmetagenome_FD_207643 | JGI IMG/M metagenome (GOLD analysis project Ga0326727, IMG submission 207643) | Lab enriched peat soil microbial communities from McLean, Ithaca, NY, United States - MB29MY | ecosystem: Environmental > Terrestrial > Soil > Wetlands > Peat | place: USA: New York... | reverse complement strand
GCGCCCTGGATCATGGAAAAAGACGACTTCAGGTATCAGCTTTCCTTTGGCGAGGATGTCTTTGGCGGTCCGCGCTGGCGCGACTTGGTGGGCGCGGAGAAGGCCGATGAGTATGTGCGCTCAAAGAGCGTCCCGGTCATGCTCGATCCGCATGGCCTGCCCGTTAAACGCAACTTCGTGCATATCGACGATCTGATCGCCGCGATTCTGCTGGCCATCGATCATCCCAAGGCTCATCAGCAGACGTTCAATATCTCCATGGATGAACCGGTCGACTATGGCGAGCTTGGCGCTTATCTATTGGAATCGCGCGGCATGCCCAACGTCGCGATTCATACGCCCTATCATTCGACGTGGCTCGACAATACCAAGGCCAAGTTCCTCCTTGGCTGGCGGCCCCGCTACGATTTGAAGAAAATGGCTGACGCGGCATGGAACTACCAACGAGCCTTGGACGATCCACGGATTGTTTGGTATCCCGGTTGAGCGAAGCGCATGTTATGAAGCCGGCGGCGAGGCGGGCCAGGCGCCTGCGCGTGGTTTATCAGCCGCGCAGGCTTGCGGGGGGATGGCTGAGGGCGGAAAGCTCGTCGTAGGTGGCCTGTGGCAATTCAAGGCCGGCGGCGGCGATGTTTTCCTCCAGGTGGGGGATCGACGCGGTTCCCGGGATGGGCAGAATGACTTTCGACCTCTTGAGGAGCCAGGCGAGGGCAACCTGGAATGGAATTGCGTCTATCTGGGAGGCAGCTTTCTGGAGGGCTTCATGCGCTTTTCGTGCCTGGCCGAGTGGAGCCCAGGGCATGAAGGCGATGCCGTTCTTTTCGCAGTGGTCGACCACGTAGTCGTACTCGCGGTCGGCAAAACTGTAACGGTTCTGCACCGACACGACGGGGACGATGGCACGGGCGCGCTCGATATGCTCGCGGGTGACGTTGGAGAGACCTACATGGCGGATCTTGCCCTGCTCGCGCAGGTTGGCCAGCGTCTCGACCGATGCCTCGAAGGAGACGGCGGGGTCGGGAACGTGAAGCTGATGGACATCGATACGGTCGAGGTGCAAGCGCTTGAGGCTACCTTCGAGCGCGGCGGCCAGGTGTTTGGGGCTGGCGTTGTGGGTCCACTGGCCGGGACCGGGGCGCTCCCATCCACCCTTGGTGGCGATGACCAGGCCGGCCGGGTAGGGATAGAGGGCCTCGGCAATCAGCTCTTCGGAGACGCCGGGGCCGTAGGAATCGGCGGTATCGATGAGGTTGACGCCGAGTTCGACGGCGCGGCGCAAGACAGCCAGGGCGGCGGGCTTGTCGGCGGGTGGGCCCCACATGCCGGGACCGATAATGCGCATGGCCCCGTAGCCGAGACGGTTGACGGGGAGATCGCCGCCGATGAGGAAGGTGCCTGAGGCAGCGGCTGAGATGGCTTGGGATTGGGTCATGGGATCGCTCCAGAGATATAAGGTAAACACCTCCGGCGGATCTTTCAAAATGGGGGCGAACGGCGGACGGCGTTTTTCGGTTTCGAAGACTTCCTGCCACTGCCCGTGCATCCATCCGTTCGGGTTGGAGCCGAACAACCAGTGCAGCCTGGCTCCGGAGGTGTAGCTGCCGCGGCGCCAACTGGTGGCCAATCCCCCGGCCATGTCGTGCATTTCGAGGACTTCGGCTTGATAGCCGCATTTCAGGAGGTAAACCGCGGCGCAAAGGCCGGCCATGCCGCCGCCGATGACGACGATCTTCCTACCATGATGCGCCATGCTTTTGGCCCTCGCTGCGCTATCCATGTGCTGAAGGATTGTCTGTGCGCGCAGCCGCCGTACGGTTCACGGTGCGACCAGGCAGGCAGCGAGGATCTTCTGGTGGGCAGATTGGGCTGAGCAGCGCGGGCCGCGTTCGATTCCGCGGCGGTCGCTAACGCCGGAGGACCGGCATCGCTGTGACGGAAGGCGCACCGCCAAGGATTCGCTCAGGCGGCCGTTTCGGGTGGTCCCTGGAAGGGAGGACGGGGGAAGGATTCCGATGTGCGGCATCTTGCGCCCAAGCGATGGACGGCAAGAGAGCTTCCATTTCCAGGCGTCGATGGCGAGGCGATTGGAACAAGTAAGTGTCCTGCGAACAGTGCGAATTGCCACCGCCATAGACGGCAGAGTCCGGCGGAGGATTGCCGAGACTGCGGAATTCTGTTATGAGGCCTTTTGGACCAGTTCCCGCTCCGCGCGCAGCCAATCCTGTTCCGCGTATCCATCCTGGTGACCTCGCGCCGCCCAAAACTGGCGGGCAAGATTCTCGATCTCCTCACGGGACGGGAAGCCGGGCTTTGCGGCGTGGGCAACCTTCTCTTTGCCGTTTGCCGTCTTTCGTGGCTTCGCGGGCTCCTTTGTCTTCTTCACGGTAGCTGCCATAGAAGTCTCCTCCGATGGATACGCCGCCAACAAACGGGGTATCGTCTTCAGGATACGAGAGTCTTACTTAAGTGCGCAACCCGATGGGCTGGTAAGGTACCTGTTTGCTCAACAAGGGGTACCCGTGCGTGGGGGGTGATCCGATCCCGTGCGTCATGCCCGTGGCGGGAAGGGTGAATGGGTATCCGGGACCTGGCGACGGCCCCCCCGAGTGGATACCCCCCCTTCTCCAGCCAAACAGGTTCAGCGACTCCGTCCAGACCGGGCGGGGGATCGTGAAGCACGAGAACCCCGCTACCCTTCCCCCACCTTCCGGGCGAAAAGTTCACGAACCCGAATCGCGTGGGTCTTTACTTGGGGATGGGGGAATCCCGGCGGAGGACACACGCCCCCTCGGTCACCAATTGAGCTGGAAACTTAGTAACAAAAGTGTGCAGTATTCACCATCTCAGGAGTCGAACGTCACGTATAATTGAAAACCACAGTAATGTTACCCACAGATTCCCTTTGGGGGCGTGGTTAACTGTGCCCCTAAATGGAGGTCCTGATGCCCCTCACGGTCGTGCTTGCAGTAGGCCTGGATTCGTCGCTGCCCACGACACAGAACGCGGTCTGGAGATCGGCGGGATATGTCGTCACCCCGGCCGGCTCGATCGGAGAGGCTATCGATCGCTTCAAGAACGGGGATTTCGATCTGGTACTGCTGGGCCAATCGATCCCCGCGGCAGACCGGGAGAAACTCACGTTCTTGATTCGAACTTCCGGTTCCCATGTACCTGTGATTTGCATTGGAAACGCTTGCGGGGATTGCGATTCGTATGCGGATGCGACACTGAAGAACGATTTGGGCGAGTTGCCGGTGGCTCTGGGAGAGGTACTGGCAAGGAAGTCGAGAACGCGGGCGGCGCCGGCGATCCTGTACGGCAATGCGGGCTAGCGGACTGCGGCACAGCGCAGAGAAGGACGCGGGCGCGCCATGCGGTTTCTTCCTTCACGGCATCAACCACCGACGGACGAGGAAGAGGGAATGCAGATCATGGAGTATCTCCATAGGAGCACTGACGAAGAGATTCATCCTGGCTGGTCCGGGGTGGAATGCTTCCGGGGGAAAGCGGAGAACGGCCGGGCAATCGAATTGCACGGGCCTCCGGCGTGGCAGCATTCCGGAGCAAAATGGAACGATGCCGGGGCGCCCTGGAGAGCGGGAGAGTTCTACAAATCGCTGTCACCCCAAGCGATGAGCCAGTTTGAATCGCTTGCCGCCCCATTCTGCTGCGAGGGAGACACGGTCCTGTTCACGGAGGAGGAACAACCCTGCAGTATCCTTTTCCTCCTTGAGGGGAGAGTAAAGCTCTCGCTCAACTCAGTGGTAGGCAAGCGGCTCATTCTCGGAAGCGCAGGGCCGGGAGATATCCTGGGGCTCACTTCCGCGGTTTCCGGCTGCCCCTACGAGATGACGGCGGAAGCGCAGTTCCCTTGCAGGCTTATATCGCTCCCCCGGCAGAGCTTTCTCGACTTCCTCCTGTGTTACCCAGTTGCCTACCGGAACGTGGCACGAAAGTTGAGCCTGGAATACAGGCAGGCCTGCGAGCGATTGCGCATACTCGGCTTTACATTTTCCGCGCCGGCGAAGTTGGCCCGGCTATTGCTGGAGTGGTGCGCCGAGGGCCAGCATACAGAGCGCGGCATCCGCATCCGGTGCTCGCTCACGCACGGAGAGATCGGTGAGTACATCGGCCTTTCCCGCGAAACAGTCACCCGCACCCTCAACGATTTCAAGAACCGCGAACTGGTGGAACAGCATGGCTCGACGCTCGTGGTTTCGAGTGTCCGGGCCCTGGAGATTTACACAGGCGCATGCTGACTCCTGGATAGAGCCCGGCTGTCAGCCATCTGCATACATAGACCCTCTGTCTCGATTGCACCCCGAGCTTGTTGCCCAACTTCAGCCTCGCGTGTTTGACTAGTGGCCGAAGGTGGACGACACATGGGTTACATCCTTGCGCTGGACCAGGGGACGACGAGTTCGCGGGCGATTTTGTTTGACGAGGCGGGGACGATTTCCGCCGCCGCGCAGCATGAGTTTGAGCAGTTCTACCCGCAGGCGGGTTGGGTGGAGCACGATCCTACCGAGATTCTGACCAGCCAGTTGAGCAGCGCGGTGGAGGCGCTGGGCAAGATTGGGGCGCGGCCGCGGGATGTGGCGGCGATCGGGATTACCAATCAGCGCGAGACGGTGATCGTGTGGGAGCGGGCGACGGGGAAGGCCATTCATCCGGCCATTGTGTGGCAAGACCGTCGGACGGCTGCGCGGTGCTCGGCTTTGCAGGAAAGCGGGATTGGAGAGGCGGTTTCCGCGAAGACCGGTCTGGTGCTTGACCCTTACTTCTCAGCGACCAAGGTGGGGTGGATTCTGGACAACGTGGAGGGCGCGCGGGCGCGGGCCGACCGGGGCGAGCTGGCCTTCGGGACCGTGGATAGCTGGCTGATCTGGCACCTGACGAGCGGGCGAAGGCACGTGACGGATGTGACCAATGCCTCGCGGACGCTGCTCTACGACATTGTGGAAGGCGAGTGGGACGAGGAGTTGCTGCGCATCTTCCGCGTTCCGGCGAGCATGTTGCCGGAGGTCGTCTGGTCGAGCGAGAAGGTGGGCGAAGTGACGACGACGCTCGGCCTTGGCGGCACGGCGATTGCGGGGATTGCCGGAGACCAGCAGGCGGCGCTCTTCGGACAGTTGTGCTGGGGCGTGGGCGAGGCCAAGAACACCTATGGGACGGGGTGCTTTCTGTTGGAGAACGTGGGGACGGAGTTCGTTCGTTCGAAGCACAGGCTGATTACGACGGTGGCGGCAAGCGCGCAGCATCGCCTGGAGTATGCGCTGGAGGGGAGCATCTTTATCGGCGGGGCGGTGGTGCAGTGGCTCCGCGACAATCTGAAGCTGATTGGCTCGTCGGCGGAGGTGGAGATGCTCGCCGGCAGCGTGCCGGATACCGGCGGGGTAGTGATGGTGCCGGCGTTTGTGGGGCTGGGCGCGCCGCACTGGGACCCACATGCGAGCGGCATGCTGATCGGGCTCAGGCGGGGAACGACGCCGGGGCACATCGCAAGGGCGGCTCTCGAAAGCATCGCCTTCCAGGTGGCGGACGTGCTGGAGGCTGTGGAGAGCGAGACGGGGACGCCGCTGGGGGCGCTGCGTGTAGATGGCGGGGCGTCGGTGAATAATCTGCTGATGCAGTTCCAGGCGGATGTGCTGGGAGTGCCGGTGGTGCGTCCGCAGGTGACGGAGACCACGGCGCTGGGGGCGGCTTATCTGGCAGGATTGGCTACGGGCTTCTGGGCGGGACCGGCGGAGCTGAAGGCCAGGCGCGAGGGCGATGTGCGGTTTGAGCCGAAGATGGATGCGGCGGAACGGGCAGAGCGGCGCCGGCTTTGGCGGCGGGCGGTGGAACGGGCCAAGGGTTGGACGGAGTAACCCACTCTACCCGGAAAAACAAAGACCCGGCGCGGGTGGGGCACCCAAACCCGACCCGTGCGGGCTGGACTGAGTAAAAGAAAGAGAGCGAACGATGCAGCGACAAGCGATGGTGCGGCGTGTGCGGGAGCGGGCGGAAGCGCAGATTCCGTGGGACATTGCTGTGGTGGGCGGCGGAGCGACGGGGGTGGGCGTGGCCGTGGACGCGGCGGCGCGCGGGCTGAGCGTGGTGCTGGTCGAGGCGCACGACTTTGGCAAGGGAACGAGTAGCCGGAGCACCAAGCTGGTCCATGGTGGCGTGCGCTACCTGGAACAGGGGAACATCCCGCTGGTGATGTCGGCCTTGAAGGAGCGGGGGCTGATGCGGCAGAACGCGCCGCACCTGGTTCACGATCTGGCGTTCGTAGTGCCGAACTACTCGTGGTGGGAGGCGCCGTTTTACGGGATCGGGTTGAAGCTGTACGACCTGCTGGCGGGCAAGTATGGGTTTGGGGCTTCGAAGCTGCTCTCGAAAGAGGAGACCTTGGCCCGGCTGCCGGCGCTGGAGCCTGAAGGGCTGCTGGGCGGGGTGGTCTACTACGACGGTCAGTTCGACGACGCCAGGCTGCTAATTCATTTGGCGATGACGGCAGCCGATCATAGGGCGACGCTGTTGAACTACTGCCCGGCGACAGGGTTGCTGAAGGACCCGGATGGGTACGTGAACGGCGTGACAGCGCGGGATGAGGAGACAGGCGAGACGCTGATGATTCCGGCGCGGATGGTGGTGAATGCGACCGGGGTCTTCACGGATGAGGTGCGGCGGATGGCGGACCCGGATGCGGAGACGCTCATGGTGACCAGCCAAGGGATTCACCTGGTCTTCGACCGGTCGTTTTTGCGCGGGGACACGGCGCTGATGGTGCCCAAGACCAGCGACGGACGGGTGCTCTTCGTGATTCCGTGGCATGGGCACGCGGTGGCGGGGACCACGGACACACCTGTAGACGGGCCCAGCCTGGAACCGAAACCGCTGGAAGAGGAAGTCGAGTTTGTGCTGGAGACCGCCGGACAGTATCTGACGCGGAGGCCGACCGGAAAAGACGTGCTGGCGGTCTTTGTGGGGTTGAGGCCGCTGGTCAAGGGCGAGGGAAAGACCTCGGCGCTGTCGCGGGATCACGTGATTCATGTGGACACCTCGGGCCTGTTGACGATTACCGGCGGGAAGTGGACGACCTACCGGCACATGGCCGAGGACTGCGTAGACCACGCAATCACTCTGGGCCGGCTGCCGGATCTGGAGTGCACGACGAAGAACCTGAAGATTCACGGGTATATGCAAGATGCGGACGGACTGGGCGCGTTGCAGGTCTATGGTTCCGACGGCTTCGCGATTCGGGAGCTGGCGAAGCAGCCGGGGCTGGGGGCACAGTTGCACCCTGATTTGCCGTACATTGGGGCCGAGGTGGTGTGGGCGGCGCGGGAAGAGATGGCGCGCACGGTGGAAGACGTGCTGGCGCGGCATACCCGGGCGCTGTTCTTGAATGCGCTGGCGGCGATTGCCATGGCGGAGCCGGTGGCGCGGCTGCTGGCCGCGGAGCTAGGGCGCGATAAGGCCTGGGTTAGGCGCCAAGTGAAGGAGTTTGTAGAGTTGGCGGGGCAGTACAGGGTGATCTAAGAAGCCCGATAAAGACTGGTTGGGACTGTGCGATCCCACATCTCAGAATCGAGATGTGGGGCGCCTGGCATTCTCGCGTGGTGTAGAAGAAGAGAACGGACGGCGCGCGTAAAGGGAGGTCTTTATGGCGGATGCGGTCTGCAAACATGTAGCGGAACACCTGAAGAAGGTGAAGCCGCGAACCAAGGGATGCGAGGAGTGCCTGAAGATGGGCGACTCCTGGGTGCATCTGCGGATGTGTCTGGAGTGCGGGCACGTGGGGTGCTGCGACTCATCGCAGAACCGGCATGCGCGGGCGCATTTTCATGCAGTCGGGCATCCGCTGATTCAGTCGGCAGAGCGCGGGGAGAATTGGCGGTGGTGCTATATCGATGAGGTGTACTTATAGGGCTTGAGAGGCGTGTGTTGTGGTGCCGCTATTCCTCGAAAGCGGCTTCGACATTCTGTCCGCCGTAGAAGATTCCGAGGATGGTGACTACATCGCCTGTGACTTCAAAGGCTATGCTGACGCGGCGGCGAAAGCCGAAGACACGGAGGCCGGGGCGGATATCGTCCCGCTGCGCGCCTCGCATGGGAAAGGTCTTCAGGCGTTCGCATTGTTCGACGATAGCGTCGGTGTAGCGGGCTGCGATCCTTGGAGAGGCTGCTTGGGCGATGTGGAAGAACAGAGCCAGGAGTTGAGCTTCCGCCTCCGGGGAATACACGACGGTGTGCATCATCCTGCCCGGAGAGCGCATTTGCGGGCTACGGCCAGCGAGGCGCGCACGTGGTGCACGGAGACAGCGCGAGACGGGTCGGCTTTCATGGCGTCGTAGGCCGCGGCCACGTCTTCCCGCAGCCAGGCTTCGAGGGCGCGGTCGTGCATCTCCAGGGCGCGCAGTCCATCGCGGATGACCTCGCTTTCCGAGGCATATGCGCCGGATTCGACCCTGGCGCGGACCATTTCGGCCATTTCATGGGGCAGGGTGATGCTGAATTGCTTTGTAGTGCGCATGGGTCCGCCTCCCATCCAATAGTATTCAATCCTACTCTATTGCCGGTCACCCCGCAAATCCTCGTGCGGTCAGGCTAGCTCCACTTCGATCTTCTTGGCGTCGGGGTCCAGCTTGGTGATTCTGAAAGTGCGGATCTGGGCTTCGGCTAGTGGCTCGGGCTTGGATTGGGCGGCGGGGACGTTGCCTTTCCAGCGGTCTTTGAGCATGGAGGAGAGGTTGGACAGGTCGGGCTTGCTGCCGGGAGTGGTTTCGGGTGCAGTTGCCGGCGCGATTGAGGCGCTGGTCGATTGAATGCGGCAAGTGGCGCGGATACCTTCGCCCAATTCTACGTGGGCCAGGGATGGAGAGACTTCGACGACGCGGCCGGAGACTTGATCTCCGGCTTTGTGCTCGGCGATGTACTCGTCGATCGAGGTGGGGATGAGCTGCTTCATGCTCAGCTTGATCTGACGCTTTTCCGGGTCGATGGCCAGGACCTGGGCCTTGACGACCTGGCCGGCGCGGAGCAGGTCGGAGGGATGGTTGAGGCGGCGGTCGGCGACGATCTCGCCGATGTGGACAAGGCCTTCGACGCCGGGGGCGAGTTCGACGAAGGCGCCGAAGTTCATCAGCTTGGTGACCGGGCCTTCGATCTGGGAGCCGACGGGGAAGCGGTGCTGGACTTCAAGCCAGGGGTCGGTGAGGGTCTGCTTGAGGCCAAGGGAGATACGGCGGTCCTCAGGTTTGATGGAAAGGATAACGGCGTCGACGCGGTCGCCCTGCTTGAGGATGTCGCTGGGGTGGCGGAGCTTCTTGCCGTAGGCCATCTCCGAGATGTGGATGAGGCCTTCGACGCCGGGCTCGATCTCAACGAATGCGCCGAAGTCGGCGAGGCGGGTGACCGTGCCGGTGATGCGTTGGCCGGCGGCGAGGCGGCCGGGGGCGGTTTGCCAGGGTTCGGGCTGAAGTTGCTTGAGGCCGAGGGAGATCTTTTTGGTTTCGGGATCGATCTTGAGGATGCGGAGCTCGAGTTCCTGGCCTACTGTGAGGAGGTCTTCGGGCTTGGCGACGCGGGCGTGGGCGATATCCGAAACATGGAGCAGGCCGTCGATGCCGCCTATGTCGATGAATGCGCCGTAGGGCATAAGGGTGCTTACGGTGCCGGAGACGGTATCCCCTTCCTTGAGGGCTCCGCGGCGGGATTCGGTGAGGGCGCGGGCCTGCTCTTCCAGGACGACGCGGCGATCGACGACTACGTTTTCGTCGGTGACGTCGAGCTTGGTGATCCGGCAGACGATCTCTGTGCCGACGAGCTTTTCCAGTTCGGCGGCGTCTTTGGTTCCGCTGCGGCTGGCGGGCATGAAGGCGCGGACACCGACATCGACAGACAGGCCGCCCTTGATGACCTCGGTGACGGTGCCGACGACGGCGAGCTTCTCGGCGAATGCGGCTTCCAGACCAGACCAGTCGCGGGGCTGGGCGACTTTGAAGCGGGAGAGCTGGTAGTAGTGCTCTTCATCGCGACCGGTGACGGAGACGGGGAAGGTGTCGCCGGGCTTGACGGCTTCGGCGTTGTTCTCAAAGGCGGAACGAGGCAGGACGCCTTCGGTTTTGTAACCGATGTCGAGGAAGACCTGGTCGGCGGAGAGGGAGACGACGGTGCCTTGGAGCTGACGCGCGCCCGGCGCAGCCTTGTGGGAATGGGTCTTCTCGAAGGCCTGAAGGAGATCGGCGAAGGACTCGGTTGGTTCTTCTTCGACAAGCTCGGGCACCGGGATGGGCTCCGGTTCGGCGATGGCGTGCGGGACAGGTTCCACGAGCGGGTTTCCGACAGGCTCGGGGGCGGGTTCAGGCCTGCTCTCGGGTGTGGGCGGGGATTCGGAGAGGTTATCGTTGGTCATGACGGTTTATTGATTCATTGTCCCACGATTGAGCGGCGGGGGTTGGTGGACATGGGATGGGGCGGGGAGCGAGAATTGCGGTCGCACGGGGAGAGACTATGAAAACACCATCAATGACGAGACGTGAGTTTGTGCGTTTGGGCGCGGGGGCGGCTGTGGCGGGCGCGGCGGTGAAGACGACGCTGCTGGAACCGGGGGCGATGGCGGCCGAGACGGGGCGGACGATCCGGTTTGCGATGGTGGGAACGGGGATTCGCGGGTGCGATCTGCTGCGCGCGGCGCGGACGGTGCCGACGGGGGTTTGCGTGGGCGCGGCGGATCTGTATAGAACGCGGCTCCAGGCGGCGAAAGAGGCGTGGGGCGGGGAGTTCGAGACCACAGGGGATTACCGCAGGCTTCTGGATCGCAAGGACGTAGACGCGGTCTTCGTGGCGACCAGCGACCACCACCACCGGCGGGTGACGCTGGACGCCGTGGCGGCGGGCAAGGATGTGTATTGCGAGAAGCCGATCTCGCACAACGTGGCCGACGGGGTGGCAATGGTGGAGGCGGTCGAGGCGGGGAAGCGGATTTTCCAGGCCGGAAGCCAAAGGGTGAGCAATATCGTGAACAAGAAGGCGGCGCAGATCTACGCGTCTGGACGGCTGGGCGAGGTGCACCGCATCGATGCGCACATCAACCGCAACTCGCCGGGCGGGGCGTGGACCTATCCGATTCCGCCAGACGCGAACCCGGAGACGATCGATTGGAAAGCGTTTCTGGAGGACGCGCCGGAGAGGCCATTTGACCCGGTGCGGTTCTTCCGCTGGCGGTGCTTTGCCGACTACGGGTCGGGGCTGGGCGGGGATTTGTTTGTGCATCTGTTGTCGGGGATTCAGGGGATTACCGGGATCAATACGGTGGCTAGCCGGGCTTACTCGAGCGGCGGGCTTTATCATTACAAGGACGGGCGGGATTTTCCGGATTTGCTTGAGACCATTTACGACTATCCTTCAGTGGATGGGGGTATGCAGGTGCATCTGCACTGCAATCAGAACAACAACGAAGGAGGGGACACGATCGCCATCTACGGACGGAAGGGTACGATGGTGGTGGTAGGGAACACTTTGACGTTTACGCCGCAGGACGTGACGCCGCGCTTTGAACCCTACGGTTGGGGCGGAATGACGGTGGCCCAGAAGAAGCAGGGACTGGACGAGTGGAACGCGGCGCATCCGGCCACAGCGCCGGAGCTGGACGAGGTGGAGAGCTATACGGCGACGCCTGGGTATAACGACACCGCGGATCACATTGCCAACTTCTTCCGCGCCGTGGAGACGCGGGAGCGGGTGACGGAGGACGAGGTCTTCGGCAGCAACGCGGCCATCGGGTGCCACCTGGCGAACTACTCTTACTTTCACCGCACCGTGGCAACATGGGATGCGGCGACGAAAACGATTAAAGGGTGAGCCGGGCAGCATTGAAGGAGGCTCCGGTGGGTTGTCATTGTAGGCTGAAGATCCCTCCGGAGCAGATCTGGAGTGACTGTGTCAATCTCTGCGCGTCTGTGGCCCGATGTTCGAATTGGTTTACGCAGTTCATCGAGGGATTGGTTCTTGCTTTTTTGATGGTTTGCAAAGTTCTTGCTGTGACCGTTGTTTTTGCGGTTTGGCTGCCGTCAGGCCGCCATCTGTTGCAGATTCGCCGCCTGGGCCTTGACCCCGATGGCCCAGATGAAGCCCAACCGTTCATGTCCCGGCGCGGGAACGATCTTGGGTTTGTCTTTTCCTGCCGCCGGCAGCCGGCGTAGTGCTTGGAGAGGCGGATTCGCGCTTTCCAGGCAATCCTTCGATCTCGGCGGCCACCCGCTGCCGGCGTCTTCCTAGCGCCGGCCCAACGCCTGGGCGCAGCCGGTAGTTCCAGGCCGCCTCCACGGCGATGCGTTGACTCCGCGCGGTGGGCAATCGTTCCCAGGCTGCACACCTCGCCCCTCCGCCTGGCTACGGCGACGGCAATCGGCTCGGCATGGACATCCAAACCAAAAAATCGCACCTCTTCCTTCACGGCCGGTTCTCCTTCGCCTGTGGCTCTGAGCTGTGCTTGCTTCCAAAATCAAAGCCTAACCCACGGTCAGTGCGTTGGACCGGTCACTCCATGATGACTAGGCTTCCCATGCCACCGCCAAGGCCGGTCTGGGTCGGCCGGAATGCGAGGGATACCGGCACCGCCAGGTGGTAACACTTGACCTCCGCCTTCAAGCCAATTCATGCGATTCGAATCGCAGGAAGTCCGGGCCTGTGTTTTCCTCCAACCCCTTACTGGCGCGTCTTTTTTGGATTTGGGAGTATTCGTTCCCCTCTTTGCGTTCGCGGCGGGATTGGTCCATCGCATTTCCAGGATCAATCTGCCGAAGAGCGCGGGACATAACTGCAGGCCTGGATTCGCGTCAGATGGACGAGGAGAATCTTGACCCTCCGCAAACATCCGCGGCGCGCCCAGAAGGGTGGGGGCGGGCACACGGAAACGACTCGTGGATATGTTACAGTTGGCGCGGCGAAGAGCGCCGGTGAGGTGCGGTCGTGAAGTGGACGGCATGGCTGTTAGCCCCAATGCTGGGGAGTTCGTTTTCATATCCCGTTCTTGCCCAAACCAAAATCGCAACCAGCATGACTCCGGCCTCGCCTCTGGTGACGCAGGCGATCGATGACACCAAACTGGTAACGCTCAAGGGGAGCGTGCATCCACTGCTCCGGACGGGGATCGATCGGGGTGCGGTATCGGAGTCGTTTGCGGCAGGCCGGCTGATCCTGCAATTGAAACGGCCGGCGGCCCGGGAGGCGGCACTGCAACAGTTCTTGCAGGATGCCCATGCCCATGACTCGGCGAGCTACCACAAGTGGCTGACGCCGGAGCAGTTTGGCGCGCAGTTCGGCCCCGCCGACGCCGATCTCGACAGTGTGTCGGGTTGGTTGCGTTCGCACGGGTTTCAGGTAGCAAAAACCTCCAAGAGCAGGCAGTTCGTCGAATTCTCAGGGACCGCGGGGCAGTTGCGCGAGGCCTTCCACACCGAGATTCATCGCTACAGCGTACGAGGGGAAACGCACTACGCGAACGCCAGCGAAATCAGGATTCCGGCGGCTTTGGCGCCGCTGGTAGGCGGTGTCTCGCAGCTTAACGATTTCCGCGCCCAGCCGCAGGTGAAGGTGGCTGGACCGGCTCTTTACTCGCGCAGCACAAAACAGACCACGCCGCAGTGGACACAGCCGAATCAGTACGGTACCGCAAATCCTTTTCAATATACGGTCGCGCCGGAAGACTTTGCCACGCAATACGACCTGGGGCCGCTCTACCAGGCAGGGGTGAATGGGGCGGGGCAGACGATCGGCATCATCAACGTATCGAACATCGATCTGGGCCTGGTCGAGGCCTACCAGAGCCTCTTCGGGATTGCCGGGACCGCGCCGCAGGTGGTCATCGACGGCAACGACCCCGGCACAATCGACGGAGTTGACGTCGAAGCCTACCTGGACGTGGAGGTGAGCGGGGCGGTGGCGCCCAAAGCCACGGTGAATCTATACATCGCCGATGCCGGTGACTTGCAGGATCCCCTGGAACTGGCGGCCATACGAGCGATTGAGGACAACCAGGCGTCGGTGCTGAGCATAAGTTTCGGCCAGTGCGAAGCCTATCTCGGAAATGCCGGCAACCAGTTTTGGGCGGCCTTGTGGGAACAGGCGGCGGCGCAGGGGCAAACGGTGTTTGTTTCCGCCGGGGACAGCGGATCGGTATGCGAACCTGTTGCCCTGCAGGTTTCCGTGAGTGGCTTGGCCTCGACTCCGTGGAATGTGGCGGTGGGCGGCACGGACTTTTACTACTCCGATTATGCCGGCGGGGGCGCCAGCGCAAGCACTCTTTGGAATCAGGCCAACGATGCCAATCTGGGATCTCTGAAAGCTCCCTTGCCGGAGCAGCCGTGGGACGATTCCTTCGGCCTGAATGTGATTTCGGATGGATTTCAGCGGGGCGAGTACGCTGCGGGCGGCGGGGGCGCGAGCAGTTGCAGGGCGCTGAACCCAATCACCGGAGCCTGCGTCAGCGGCTATGCCAAACCAAGCTGGCAGAGCGGTCCCGGCGTGCCGGCAGACGGGGTGCGCGACCTGCCCGATGTCTCGCTGTTTGCTTCGAACGGCGCCAATCTGAGCGCCTATGGCATCTGCGCCTACGAGGGCGAATGCGCCCCCGGAGCGGGCGATGAGGTCGGATTCCTGCTGGTCGGAGGCACCTCCGCTTCGTCTCCGGCGATGGCCGGAATCATGGCATTGGTCAATCAGAAGTATGGGCGCCAGGGCCAGGCGAACTACACTCTCTACGCGTTGGCGCAGCAAAAGCATGCGGCGTTTCACGACATCGCCGTGGGCAGCAACAGTTTCCCGTGCATTTGGGGGGATCCCGATGAGACTTGCGTTCAGGAAGCGAACGGATTCTATGGCACGCCGCAATACCCGGCTGGCCCCGGCTACGATCAGGCCAGCGGTCTGGGATCGGTAGACGCCGCCGTGCTGGTGAACAACTGGAACGCGCTCACCTTTCTGCCCACCACGACCAAGCTCGAACTTTCCAGCACCACCGCGACCCATGGCTCGCCGGTTACCGTAACCACTTCGGTAGCTCCCCAATCCGGCGCGGGAACGCCGACCGGCGATGTGGCGATTCTTACCGACTCAACGCTGCCGGCCAGCCAATCGCAGTTGTTCATCAGCCTGAATAGCGGAGCCGGCGCGAGCAGTGTGAACTATCTGCCGGGAGGAAGGTACGAGGTGACCGGCCGCTATGGCGGAGATGGAACCTACGCCGCCAGCACCTCGTCCCCGGTTACCCTCACGGTGACGCCGGAGAAGGCCAACCTCAACTTCGCGTTAATGAGCGGCCAAACGGCGATTGGTACTGGCGGCTCGGTGCAATATAACGCGCCGCTGGCTATGACGATTCAGCCGGTCGGGGTGAGCGCCACGGCCGGAATGACAAACGGGAATGCGACGGGCACGGCCACCTTCACCGTCGATTCGACGCCGGCCACAGTTGCGCTCAATAGCTCCGGCGTTGCGGCCTGGAGGGTGCCGGCGCTGGGGGTTGGGACGCATACGGCGACCGCAAGCTACTCGGGCGACGCCAGCTTCGCCGCCGCCACATCGGCCCCTGTAACCTTCAGCGTGACGCCTGGGATGGTCAGGCTCACCGACAACGAGGTCGGACCCTACACGTATGAGCTTGCGCCCGGCTCGGGCGAGGTTTTGCCCTGGCCCTACATGAATACCGGCAGCAGCCTGACGATAGGCGTTACCGCGCAGGGTTGGAATACTTATGGCGCCTACCCGACTCAGATCCCGCTGGGCACAACCGCGCCTACCGGCACGGTGCGGATTTGCCTGGGGCAGGGTTTCGCCATGGCTTGCCAAGATCCCAGCTATTCGCAGACCGCGACGCTCGTCCCATTGAGCGGAAACAACGCCCAGGAATCGTTGGCTGTGGCCTTCTTCCCCAACCTTGCCGCTGGTTCCTATATGCCATCGGTCCAGTACAACGGAGACTCCAACTGGGCGCCCGGAGGGCTGATAGACATTCGACAGTACATTGTGCAGGCCATGCCGCCCTCCGCGGCCACGACCACGACATTGAGCATCGCGCCTACCGTTTTTTCGGGCACGCAGACAGCGAAAGTGACAGCCACGGTAACCGGATCGGGCAACGCCGGGACCTCTCCGACTGGAGAGATCGACTTCTACGACAACGATGTTATTCTGACTTACTGGCCATACTTGGCGGGCGTGGCAGGCTCAACCAGCACATTCTCCTTTGATGTGACCCCGTCCTGGTTCCTGAATAGCGGCGCAAACCAGCTAACAGCGGTCTACTGGGGCGACGGCGCCAACGGCCCGTCGGTCAGCAATGCGCTGAGCTTTTCGGCAACGCAGACCGTGGGCGACTTCACGCTTGCTCCGCAAATTCCGCAAGTTACCGTACAGGCTGGTGGCGCCGGAACCGTTCTGCTGAACCTTCAATCTTTGAGCAGTTTCAACGGCGCGGTGGCCTTGAGTTGCGCGCCATCGTCGAGCCAGATCGGTTGCACCCTCAATCCGGCCACGGTGGCGTTGACGGGATCGGCGACCGCAACGCTGACAATCCAAGCTGCGGCGCAAACGGCCGCTGTTCCCGCGCCCACGCCGCCGGGCCAACCTGGCTGGCCAATGGCGGCGGGGGTGCTTGCCTTTGGCTTTATTTTTGCGGGCGGGCGCGCCAGCCGCAAGCTTCGGAGGAGTGTGCTGCTCTCGCTCGGCCTGTTTGCGGCATTGTTTGCGACTTCATGCGGCGGGGCGTCGGGAACCTCCCAATCGACCTCATCGTCTCCTCAGACGACGCCTGCGGCTCCTTCACCTCCGGGTAGTTACAGCGTACTGGTCACCGGCACGGCGAACGGAATCGTCCACAATGCAAAGATTACGGTGCTGGTTCCCTGACCTTCGGTTCCCGGCAAAGCCGGATGACCGTCCTCGGCGCTCCGGCGCGGGAATGGTCTAATGATGGGATGGGGTCGTGGATGCGGACGGCGATCATTGGCGGCGGCGTAGCGGGGATGGCGGCTGCCTATGAGCTGGAGAAGGCGCGCCGGGCGGGCGCGGAGGTCGAATACACGCTCTATGAAGCGCGGGAGCGGCTGGGAGGCTCGCTGGCCTCGGAGATTGTGGATGGAGCGGTGCTGGAGCGGGGGCCGGATTCGTTTTTGACCGAGAAGCCGGCGGCGGCGGAATTGTGCCGCGAACTGGGTCTGGGGGGCGCGCTCATCCCCTCGAACGATGCGGCGCGCAAAACCTATATCGTGGTGCGCAACCGGCTGGTGGCGCTGCCCGACGGTTTGATGTTTCTGGTGCCGACCAAACTAATACCCACGGCGCTGACGCGGCTCTTCGGCCTGAGAACAAAAGTGCGGATGGGGCTGGAGTTGCTGCACCCGCCGCGGCCGGCGGGCGAGGACGAAGCGGTGGCGACGCTGGTCGAGCGGCACTTTGGCGTCGAGGCCGTGGAGCGGCTGGCCGATCCGCTGCTGAGCGGAATCTTTGGCGGAGACGCCTCGCAACTGAGCGCGCGCACCGTGCTGCCCCGTCTGGTGGAGATGGAGACTGAGTACGGCTCGCTGACCCGCGGGATGCTCGCGGGCCACCGCAAGATGCTGGCCAGGGCTCGGGCTGCGGCGCGGAAGAACGGCGCGGCATATGGAAATGGGAGCGCTGGAGGGAATTCGCGGCCGGCGGCGCGGGGGGTTTTCACGGCGCTGCGAGGCGGGATGCAGCAACTGATTGACGCTCTGGGCGCGCGGCTCGACCCGGCAGCAGTTCGGCGAGGCACGCCGGTGAGCGGGCTGGAAAAAACGGCCAACGGCTGGACGGTCGAGGCCGGCGGGCAGGCGGAGACCTACGATGCGGTGATCGTGGCCTCGCCGGCGTGGGCCGCAGCCGCGCTGCTGGCCAAGGTGGACCCCGCGCTGGGCGAGGAGTTGAGCGCGATTCCCTATTCTTCCTCGATTACCGTCAATCTGATCTACAACGAGGGCAAGCTGGGCAAGTTGCCGGATGGATTCGGGTTCCTGGTTCCGGCCGTGGAAGGCCGGACGATGCTGGCCTGCACCTTTGTGCACCGCAAGTTTCTGGGGCGGACCCCGCCGGGCAAGGCAGTGCTCAGAGCATTTCTGGGCGGGATGAACCACGAGGCTCTGCTATACGAGACAGATGAAGCACTGGTGTGGAAGGTGCGGCGGGAGTTGGACGACATCCTCGGCCAAAGGGTTCTGCCCCTGAATACGGAGCCCGAGCATACCCGGGTTTCGCGTTGGCGCCGTGCCATGGCGCAGTACGCCGTTGGCCACCAGGAGCGGATGGGAAGGATCACGGAGCGCGTGGCTAAGCTGCCTGGACTGCGCCTCGCGGGCAACGGCTACGACGGGATTGGGATTCCGGACTGCATACGGCTGGGACGGCAGGCCGCGCGGGAATTGCTGGCGGCCAGCCCGATAACTTCCTAGCTGGGTTTTGTCCACCTCAACCCGCCCCGGTGTCCGAGCCTCCGGAGTACCCGTCGAATGGCCCGGCTTTCGTTGCTGCGCCGGCTCGGGGAGATGCTCAAGCAGCGCGTTTACGGTCTGGCGCTTGGTTATGCGGACGCGCCGCGTAGTGGCCAAGGCCGAGTACTTGGACAAGGGCGAGAACCCGCGCTTCGCGGCGACTTAGCTCGGCCCGGATAAGTGGGCGGCACGCGAGTTATGCGAGAAGTTATGCTGCCGGCGCGGCCAGATGGAAAACCGCATCGAAGAGCAGATGCACCTGTTCGCTTGCCGGTTGCCGGCCGAGCAGATGAAGGCAAATCGGCTCAGGCTCTGCTTCTCGGCGCCGGCCTGCGCGCTGGCCGAGGCCCTGCGCCGTCTGGCTCTGAAGGGCGCCGCGTGGGCCCAGGCGCAAGTCGACGCCATCCGCCTTAAGCTGCTCAAAGTCGGCGCCGTGGTCCGCCTCGGCGCCCGCCGGGTCTGGCTGCAGATGAGTTCGGCCTGCCCCTGGAAGGAGGTTTACGAGCGGGCCTGGGCGGCCTTGCGCTGCCGGCAGGCCGCACACCCCCCACGACAACTGCGAATCCAACCCGAGGTCGCCACGGCCTGGCCGAGCCGCGCCCGAATCGCAGGCGGAATATCTCCGCAATCAAGCCTCCGGTCAAGCCGAATCAACAGAGGGTGGCGAGCAATATGAACCAGACATTGAAAGACCAATGCGTAAAGATGGTTCTTGAATGACGCGCCACGGACCCCAAGGCTGCCGGACTTCCCGGCGTGCAATCTCTCATGAAACCGACAACATAATGAGGTTGCATCGTAACCGCGGTGGAAGTGAGTCGGAGAGAATGGCTGAGACAAATGAAACTTATCAAAGCAATTGGGACAGGACTGTGCCTTACCGTAGTCTGTTTTCTCGCCGCGCCGAAAGCCAAAGCGGACGAGTGGAACCATAAGACTGTTGTTACCTTTAGCGACCCCTTCGAAGTTCCGGGTGTGGGCCAGCATATTCTGCCGGCGGGCACCTATGTGTTCAAGCTTCTGAATTCGCCCTCGGACCGCCACATCGTCCAGATCTTCAGCCAGGACGAAACCCATGTGTTCACCACCATTCTCGCCATCCCCAACTATCGCTTGAAGGCTACCGACAAGACGGTTATCACCTTTCGCGAACGCCCCGCTGGAGAGCCTGAGGCATTGAAGGCTTGGTTCTATCCAGGGCATGAATGGGGCGAGAATTTCGTCTATGAAAGGCCCAGGGCTATCCAACTGGCCAAGGAAGCCAATGAGATCGTGCTCTCGACGCCGGCGGTGCTGGCGGACGCGCCCGTCGAGGTCTTGACGGCCGCGCCGATTGAGGCAGTCAACCCAAGCGGAGAAACGGTTGAAACAGCCACTGTTGTTGAAGCGCCTCCTGCCGCAGCGGTTGCCGTTGCCCCAGCGCCTGCTGCGACACAAGCGCCGGTGCTTGTCGCGTCATTGCCTAAGACTGCCAGCCATCTTCCCCTGATTGGGCTGCTTGGGCTGCTTGCGCTGGCCGGCGGCTTTCTTTTCCTGGGCCTCTCGAAGCTGAACGGGTAAGTCAATTGAGGGTGTGAATCGAACGCCCTCAGGTTGACAGGGAACTATCGGTCGAAGGAGGCGGTACGCGAGTATCGCCTCCCTTGCACCTTCTGTCGCTTACACGGTCCGCCAGCGCAACGACTTTAGATTGGATTGAAAGACTGAACAGATGAACGAGACGACCGAATCGGAGAAAAGAGCGCAAAGAGAAACGAGCGGGCGCCACCCAAAGTTCATGAAAACCCGCATTGGCATCACGGAGAAAAACGCCTCCGCGTTTCGACGCCCGACGGCTCTTATTGTCTTAATCCTCTTCAGGTCAGCTGCCGGGGCACAGGTATCCCCGTCGTCGGAGAACGGCCCTGGCGGCGAGTATACCCTCAAACTGAATGCCAATATGGTCATCCTGAGCGCAACTGTGCTGGACCGCCGCAATGCGCTTGTATCCGGGCTTGGCAAAGACAATTTTCATGTTTATGAGGATGGGGTACTTCAAGAGATCAAGCAATTCAGCCACGAAGATATCCCGGTTACGGCGGGCATTCTTGTCGATAACAGCGGAAGCATGGGGCCAAAACGCGACGATGTGATTGCCGCAGCGATGGCATTTGCACGCTCCAGCAATCCCCAGGACCAGATGTTCGTGGTTAATTTCAATGAACAGGTGTCTTTTGGTCTTCCGCCGAACACGCCGTTTACAGATCGGCGGGACCAACTGCAACGGGCTCTCTCCGGAATCGGGGCGATCGGGGAGACCGCACTCTACGACGGGATTGCCGCGGCCCTCGATCATCTGAAGCAGGGCAGCTCCGACAAGAAAGTGCTCATCCTGATCAGCGACGGAGGCGACGACGCGAGCAAGCACAGCCTGGCGCAGGTAATTGCTTCGGCCAAGCAGTCTACGGCCATCATTTACGCGATCGGGATCTTCGATGAACAGGACGGCGATCGGAACCCCATTGTGCTGAGGCGGTTCGCAAAAGAGACTGGCGGCGAGGCATTCTTTCCCAACTCATCAAAAGAGATTGCTTCAATCTGCGAGCAGATCGCGCGCGATATCCGCAATCAGTACACTCTGGCCTACATCCCTGCCATCGCATCGCAGGACGGGAGATACCGGACCATCGAGGTGAAGGCGAGCGCGCCCAGCCGTGGACGGCTGTCGGTCCGCACCCGAGCGGGATATTCCGTGCCCTTAACATCACCTATGACAGCAGCAGAGGCTCTCCGCCATGATAACCATAACTGAGCAGCAGGGGTTCGCGGTTCGAGGCCGCAGGTTTCTTTGCTGGACACATAGGTTTCTCTTCATTGTCGGCGCCCTTGCGGTCTGCTATGTTGCGCTAACTCTGATTCACGCAAGGAGTTATCAGCAAGCTGCAAACAATACCCTGGAGCAGCAGATCCATGCCGAAGAACATCATAAGGTGAGCTTGTCCGGGGCCGTGGCCAAAGAGGGCGACATGCTGGGCCGGCTTGAGATTCCGAGGCTCGGGTTGTCCGTGGCGGTGTTGCAAGGGACCGCTCCGAGAACCTTGCTGCTAGGAGTTGGGCATATCGAAGGGACAGCGCTTCCGGGGGAGCCGGGAAACATCGGGATCGCCGGACACCGGGACACCTACTTCCGCGAGCTGAAAAACATTCGCGCTCGTGACGAAATCCAGATTCAGACCGCCGCTGGATTGTCCCACTATAAGGTGGATTGGATACAGATCGTCGATCCTGGCGACACCGAAGTCCTCGCCCATTCGACCGGATCTGCAATTACCCTCGTCACCTGTTATCCATTTCACTATATCGGCGCGGCTCCGGAGCGATTCGTCGTTCATGCGCGCGGTCTGTAGCACCCGGCTTCACAGCAGCAACTACTGGTAAGATTTTTCCTGAATCGGCGGGAGACGTTGGCCATGATCTTTCATCGCCCCTCTATGGGAGGCGTTTCCACTTCCAATTTGCGCTTAATGGCAGCGATGATGGGAACGACGGGCTTCAGAATGGTTTCAATAATCGGAACAACCGGCTTCACAATCTTTGCCACGATGGGAACCACGGGCTTCAGAATCGTCGCGATGCTAGGCAGCGCCGGCTTCAGGGAGTTGTGCTCCGGCAATTGATCGAGGAGAACCACGTTCAGCAGCGACTTATTCACCTGAATGCGGCCATTGTATTTGATATAACCTAGCGCACGAAAGCGATTCATGAAGAAGCTGACTCGCGACCGTGTTGTCCCGATCATTTCCGCCAATGTCTCCTGCGAGATGGGGGGAATGAAGATATCCCGATCTCCGGGCTTTTGAAACTCCGCCATTAATAGAAGAATCCTGGCCAGGCGTTTTTCGCTGGAATTGAATAACTGATCGACCAGATCGGCCTGGGTGCGCATGCTGCGGGCCAGCATGAATTTCAAAAAGAAATCGGCAAAGGCAGGTTCATCGTGCATCACGCGGGTCATTTCGTCCCTTGTAATCTTGAGCGCGGAGCACGGGTTGACGGCAGAAGCCGTTGCCAGACGCAGTCCCGGAATAGATGCCAGCGACTCTTCTCCAACGAAGTCGCCGGCGGAGAGAAGCGTGATGGTGGCCTCCTTGCCGTTCTTGGAGACGACCGTGAGCTTTGCCCGGCCCTTCTGGAGATAGAAGACAGTGTCGGCCGGATCGCCCTGGGAGAAGAAGGTCTCCTTGGGCTCCAACTCAACAATTCTACGGCCAAGCCCGGCGTTTGCAAGGAAGCCAGCGGTGTCGAATGCGGGGTTGAGTCTAGTACTCATCGAGTTGAGGTCTCGTTTCCGCCGGTTCTTCCGGCGAGGACGGTTGCGTCCGGGAAGCAGCTATTTCAGGATGCCGTTCGATTCGCGATTCCGGCGAGTAGATCGAAAGGTCGCGCCAGCCTTGACTCGGGGGATGGAGCCGAGCCTTTCCCGCACCCAGGGGCCGTCAGAGTGGTTCAACTCAATTCTCGGGGAATGGCTTTCCGAGACACGTACCGCCGATGCAATCAATCTAGGTCCATCATCGCTTTGAGCCGGATTGCGCGTCTGGTCTGTATTGCTCATATTCGGGCAACAACTTGGATTGCGCGTTCAAGACGCACTGTCCCGTCAGCAAAGACGGCAGATCGGTCGATCGGTCTTGGGGCAGACGAGGCATGGCAACCTGACTCTCGCGGCAGAGGAGTGCCGAAGGGTTGACCGCTGTTTGCGTCACGCGAGAGCACGAGGCGCGAGAAGCCCGTCGCTGCGAGCAAATGTGACCATCCATGGCGATGAGGATCTGGCAACATCTGAATAGGCCTAACTAATGGCCAGACTATGTCATCGGCGGCCCAGTCTTCAAAGAGGAAGCGGCTATGCCGATCGAAGAAGAGTCCTTTACCCCGCCAGTGAGACGCTGGAAGTGCGAAGGTCGTGCAAAGTAGCCATGACGGCCGAGATGGGAAGCGCGACAGGCGATCACCGAGGAGTCAAATGAATCTCCGACGAGCGACATCCGTCCTTCTGTCCGCCGTGTTTCTAGCGATGGCGCCGGTGCAGTCAAGATCGCAGTCACTCGTTCTTTCGGGAGATTCCTCCGATGCGGCCGGAGGCACGGGCTCTTTCATGACCTCTTTACGGATGGATGGAACGTACCTGCGTCCGGCGCAGAGAACAAAGATCGGCAACTATGCTTTCGACGCGTTCGGTCCGTACCCAATTGTCGGCGCCGGCTTGGCGGCGGGAATCAACCAGTTGAGCAATGCTCCACCGGAGTGGAGGCAAGGGGCTCTAGGTTACGCCAAGCGATTCGGGTCCGATTTCGGCATCGCCGCGGTTGGCACAACAACGCGTTATGGGCTGGCAGAAGCCTTCAGGGAAGATACCTTGTACTACCGCTGCGAATGCAGAGGCGTAATTCCGAGACTACGCCACGCCGTGCTTTCCACCCTGACAGCGCGCCGCGGTCAAGACGGCCATCGCGTCTTCTCTTTTCCCGACCTGGTCGCGCCCTATGCGGGATCGATGACTGCGGTGTATGGCTGGTTTCCAGACCGCTACGGCGCGAAAGACGCGTTCCGGCTGGGCAACTACAGCCTCCTCGCCTATGCGGGCGGCAACATTGCCCTGGAGTTCCTCTACAGCGGACCCCACTCTTTGCTTTCACGCATGCATTTGAACAATACACACAGCGCGCCAGACCCTGGCCCAAACCAATGAGCTACAGCGGATCTACGGTAGTGGCACGAATCAACCCACCGCTTCCTGGGCAGCGGATCGCGGTCTTGGGTACGACTGTGCGTTCTGCCGTGGGCGTGTTCAACGGATTCTTCGAGTGGTTCGGAAGGCTGGGCATTTTCTCCTGGCAGGTTGTCAAGGCTGCTGTTACGCCGCCGTACGAATGGCGCGAGCTGATTCGACAACTCGACGAAATCGGATCGAAGTCTTTGCCGCTGGTGGCCTTGGCAGGCGCCGCGGTGGGCGTGATTATTTCGCTGGAAGCCCGGTACAGTCTAAGCCGGTTCGGCGCCAAGGCGATGTTTCCCGCCACTCTGGTCTACTCCGTTATTCAGGTAATGGGCCCTGTCATCACCGGGTTGATCGTCAGCGGCAGGGTGGGCGCGGGCATCGGGGCGGAATTAGCGTCAATGAAAGTAACTGAGCAGATCGACGCCATCGAGGCCTCCGCGGTCAACCCCTACAGGCTGCTGGCGGCGCCACGAATCCTGGCTTGCATCCTGATGCTGCCACTTCTGACCCTTGCCGCCGATGCCTGCGGCTTGTTGACGGGTTGGTTTGCACAAGCTCTGGTTGAGCCGCTCTCCTTCCATCAGTTCATCGAAAGCGGCTTTCATGGCGCCACTTTCAACGCATTTCTCCCGCCTACCTTCAAAACAGCCGTATATGGTCTGATTATCGGGCTCATAGCCTGCTTTGAGGGAATGCGCACACGCGGCGGCGCCGAGGGCGTGGGCCGCGCCGCAACTAACTCTGTGGTTCTTGCATCGCTGTTCCTTATCCTGGCCGACGTTGTGCTGGTGAAACTCATTCTCGTTGTCTTCCCTTAACCATCGAATCGGCGGTTCCCGAGATAAGTATGGCCACAGCTTGTGACATCGCGCCAAAGCGAGCCGAACCTGAAGGAGACGGCCATGCGTCCGTCGCCGTCGAGCACTTGCGCAAGAACTTTGCCGGCCATACGGTTCTAAATGGGATCAGTTTAAGCGTAAACCGGGGAGAGACCCTGGCCGTGCTCGGACGAAGCGGGACAGGCAAAAGCGTGCTGTTGAGGCTTATCATCGGCCTCGACACACCCGACTCTGGATCGATTCGCATTCTTGGCCAAACGATCGCAGGGCTGGCTCTCGATCGGATGGGCGCGATCAGGAAGAGGATGGGTTTCCTGTTTCAGCACGCGGCCCTCTACGATTCGCTCACCGTAGGCGAAAATGTGGCGTTCCCCTTTGTGCACCATCGGAGAGAGATGTCTAGGTCCGAGCGCGAAGGCCGGGTGAAGCAGCTGCTTGCGGAAGTGGGCATGGAGTCCGACCTGGACAAGATGCCTTCCGATATCTCAGGCGGGATGCAGAAGCGCGTAGGACTGGCGCGGGCGCTGGCCTTGGAACCGGAGATTCTGCTTCTCGACGAGCCCACGGCCGGCCTCGATCCGATCAGTTCGGCGGAGATCGACGATCTGATTCTCAAGCTCCAGCGAGAACGTCAGATGGCCTCCATCGTAGTAACTCACGATCTGCACAGCGCCAAGACAATTGCGAACCGGCTTGCGCTGTTGAATGAAGGCGATGTTGCGATCGAAGGCACGTTTGAGGATCTCGAACGTAGCGGTATCGAATTTGTGAAGGAATTCCTGAAGCAGTCGTAGGAGGCACTATGTCGAGAGTGGCGCGGTTGGGAGCATTTATCGTTGTGACGCTGGCAGTTCTTGCCGCCGGGGTCTTCATCATAGGAAACAAGGAGTATCTGTTTCGCTCGACTTACCAACTGAAGGCGCAATTCGACAATGTGGCCGGCCTGGCAACCGGGGCCGATGTGCAGGTGGGCGGCGTTCACAGCGGAACCGTGACGAGCATCGAATTGCCTCACAAGCCCGGCGAAAAGGTCACGGTGGTCATGGATCTCGACAAATCGACACACGAGATTGTCAAAGCCGACTCTGTCGCTACGATCGAAACCGAGGGAATGCTGGGTAACCAGTACGTTGCCATTTCGTTTGGAGCCGCGGGGCAGCCCGAGGTCGAGAATGGCGAGCTGATCCAGAGCGAGCAGCCGCTGATGATGGCGGATATGCTCAAGAAGGCCAACGACATTCTGGAGAGCAGCCAGCAGGCTGTCCACAACGTGACCCTTGCTACCTCGCATATTGCTTCGGTGAGCGCAAAGATCGATGGCGGCGAGGGAACCGTGGGCGCGCTGGTGAACGACAAGCAGCTTTACATAAACCTGGAACAGACAACGACGACACTGCATGACACCATGCTTCAGGCCCAGACCGGAGTGACGGACTTCCAGGAAAACATGGAGGCCTTGAAGCATAACTTCTTGCTAAGTGGATACTTCAAGAAGCGCGGTTACGAAGATTCGGGCGATCTCGCGGCAAACACAATCGGGGGGCTTCCGCAAGGAGCGCCGCTGAAGACCTTTACCTTTACAGCCAAACAGCTATTCGAGGCCCGCGATTCAGCGAAACTGACAAACCAGAAATCTCTCAATGTCGGTGGGCGGTATCTGGCTGACAATCCATTCGGATTTGCGGTGGTCGTGGTTTCGACCGGCATGGAAGGCGATACCCAGAAGGACCTGTTGCTCACCCAGGCCAGGGCGATGGTGGTGCGCGAGTACCTGGTGGAAAACTTCGGCTTCGACGACAGCCGCCTCAAGACGTTGGGAATGGGCAAGCAGCCAGGCTCGAACCTGGACGCGGATTGGGGTTCGCTCCAGATTCTCGTTTATCCGGCCGGCGCCGACATTCCAACCGGCAACAAACCGCCGCCGGCCATTCCCGCGGGGATAGCCTTAGGTCAACCGGCCCCCGCAGTGGCAGACCCAGCACAAAAACCGTAATCGTTGCCGCAATTTGCGAAGGCCCCTTTGCGATAAGGCGCCATCTTCGCGCCGAATCTGTGGAATCAATCTTCAGGGGCATACCGAGGGAGCAATTTAGCTCAGCATCTCCTCTCTTGAATTGCGATCATGATCCTGAAGAAGAGTTTCTCTTCTCGTCTCCCGGATGGCTCCTGAGCTAAGCCGGCCCATCCGACATCCATTCTCTTAGCCTCGCACATCTCTCAAAGAGAGCCTCCTGGGCGGATACAGGGAATATCCAGGCAAATCGCACCACACCGAATGAAGCTGAGCCGATCGAGAATCCCTGTGAGATCCCATCAGCTTCGGCACCTCGATTGGAGAGCATCAAATGTCCCTTGTGACTGTAGTTATCACCCTGGGCGTAGTAGGCCTGTTGTTGTGGCTGGTAAACCGCTTCATCCCCATGCAGGGCCAGATCAAGAGCATCCTGAACGGCGTGGTCGTGATTGCCGTGGCTTTGTGGGTCATGCGGATATTCGGCCTGTTCGAGTACCTTTCCCAGTTCCGCGTCGGGCATTGATGGGTGGCCCTGCCTCGAACGGCAGGGCCGCACCTGCCAACGAAACGCACACGCAGCGCACGACAGCAGATTCCTGCCTGCCAGGAGAACCCGTGAAATTCAAGTTGATGTTAGCCATTGGAACTCTCGTCGGTTTGAGCGCATTGGCTCAAGCCAGCCCGCAATCGACCTTGGTCGTTGCATCCACGGGATCTGGTCCCACCTTCCGCCTGGTCTTCATCAACCGCACCGTCCAGGCGATCAACTACCGGCATCGCAGCGGCGCCACGGATGTGGATCTCGCTGGAACGGCGCTATTGCCTTCGGCCGACGGCAACGCCAAGGTGCGCAGCAAGCGCGGAACCCTGGAAGTGGAGGCGAAGTTCGGAAACCTGCAGAGTCCGACGACCTTCGGCGCCGAGTATCTCACCTATGTCTTGTGGGCGATTTCGCCCGAAGGCCGGTCTGTAAACCTCGGAGAAGTGCTGGTCGGCGGCAATGATCGAAGCAAACTGACCGCAACCACCGACTTGCAGGCATTCGCGCTGGTCGTGACCGCGGAGCCTTACTATGCGGTGCGGCAACCGAGCAATGTGGTGGTGCTGGAGAACGTGGTGCAGGCAGACACCAAGGGGACCAGCGAAGTGGTGAGTGCGAGGTATGAACTGATGGAGCGCGGAGGTTACCTGCCCACCGGCTACAAGTTCGATCCCGTGGTTCTGAGTGCCAACCTGCCATTGGAATTCTACGAGGCGCGGAATGCTCTGCGCATCGCTCAATCGGAAGGGGCGGAAACCTATGCCGGCGAAAGCTACCGGAGCGCCGCCGAGTTGATGAAGAACGCCGACGAGTATGCCATCGGGAACCCCGTCGAAAAGAAGCCTTTGATTGCGGCGGCACGCCAGGCAGTCCAGACGGCGGAAGATGCGCGCGAGATCGCGGTGAAGAGACAGGACGAGAATCGCCTCGCGGCGGAACGTCAGAGTTCCAGTGATGCGCAGGCTCGGGCGCAGGCGCAGGCCGACGAGGCAGCCCGTCAGGCGGCACAGGCTCAGACCGCTGCGGCAAGCGCGCAAGCCGACGCCGCAAAGGCACAGGCCGATAATGCCGCAAACCAAACCGCATCCGCGGCGGCGCTTTCGTCCGCTCAGTCGGATACGGCCAAGGCGCAGGCCGACATGGCGGCGAACCAGACCGCATCGGCGGCGGCAGTGACCGCGGCTCAGGCCGATGCCGACCGAGCTCGCCTTGCCGCTCAGCAAGCGCAGCTTGGCGAACATCGGGCAATCATCGACAAGGCGGCCATGCGCGCCCAGTTGTCCGAGCAATTGAACAAGATTCTGGAGACGCGCGACAGCGCGCGCGGATTGATTGTCAGCATGTCCGATGTGCTGTTCGACACCGGGAAGTACTCGCTCAAGCCCGGCGCGCGGGAGAAGCTGGCCAAGGTTGCCGGCATCCTGATCGCTTATCCGGGGCTGAACATCGAGGTCGGCGGGTACACGGACAATGTGGGCGGCGACGCGATGAACCAGACGCTGTCGGAGAATCGCGCGGGCGCGGTGCGCACCTACCTGGTAGAGTCGGGCGTTTCGACAAACTCAGTGACCGCGAAGGGCTTTGGCAATTCCTTGCCGGTAGCCTCGAACGATAACTCCGCGGGCCGCCAGGAAAACCGGAGAGTGGAGCTGGTGGTATCGGGCGATGCCATCGGCAGCCCCGCAAACGTAACCACGGGGAGCTTGCGCTAACGCAACCTTGTGACCGCAGCGGCCTCGAAACGGGGCCGCTGCGCATCATCAGCGGCCTTGACCGCATGCAGGAAAGCGGGGAGTGAAACATGCTTGGAGCTGTATTGGCGTTGATTCTGATCCTGGCGCTCATTGGCGCGTTGCCAACGTGGCCGCATAGCAGAAACTGGGGATACTTTCCGACCGGCGGCGTAGGGACGATCCTCTTGATCGTCGTCATTCTTCTGGTGTTGGGTAGGATTTGACAATGAAAGAGGGAGACAATCCCGATGCCTGAAGCGACTCAGAGCGAGCAGCCGGATGGAGGGCAAGCGCCGGCCTCCTCCTTGACGGTTCCGTTGAAGGCCTGCGCCCTGCCCTTGCCTACCCGCATCGCGTTCGTTGGAAACTACCTGCCGCGCGAGTGCGGCATTGCCACTTTCACCACCGACCTGTGCGCCGCGCTGGCGGCCGAATACGGCGGGGGGCGCCTGTTTGCCATCCCCGTCAACGATCCAGATTCGAGTTACGAGTATCCGGAACAGGTGCGGCTGGAGTTGGCGCAGGAGGACCTTGCCTCCTATGAGCGAGCCGCCGATTTCCTCAACTTCAATGGCAACGATCTTGTATGTCTGCAGCATGAATACGGCATCTATGGCGGGGGCGTCGGCCGCTTCATTCTTGCCTTGCTGCGCAGATTGAAGATGCCGCTGGTCACTACGCTGCACACGGTTTTGCGCGAGCCGGACCCGCAGCAACGCATGGTGCTGGAAGAGATCGCCCAGCTCTCCGATCGCCTGGTTGTGATGAGCGAACTGGCGGCTCAACTCCTGCGCGAGGTGTACGCTGTGGCCGGCAGCAAGATCGATGTGATTCCGCACGGCGTTCCCGATCTGCCGTTCATGGACCCCAACTATTTCAAGGACAAGTTCGGCACGGAAGGCAAATCGGTTCTGCTCACCTTCGGTCTCCTGTCTCCCAACAAGGGAATTGAAAATGTGATTCGGGCGCTGCCTGCGATTCTGGAGCGCCATCCGAACGTGGTCTATCTCGTCACCGGAGTGACCCATCCGCACATCCGGCGGCAAGAAGGCGAGCGCTACCGCGAATCGCTGCAAGCGCTGGCCGAGCAGCTTGGCGTCTCTTCTCATCTGATTCTGAACAATCGGTTCGTGAGCGCGGAGGAGCTTGTGGAGCACGTAGGCGCCGCCGATATCTACATCACGCCCTACCGGCAGGAGGCGCAGGTCGTCTCCGGCACGCTGGCCATCGCGCTGGGCGCAGGCAAGGCGATCGTCTCCACGCCCTACTGGCACGCCAAGGAGTTGCTGGCGGACAAGCGCGGCGTCTTGGTTCCGTTCGAAAGTCCAGATGCCATCGCCGAAGCAGTTCTGGCCTTGCTCGAAAACGATGCGGAGCGGCACGCCATGCGCAAGCGAGCCTATTTGCACTCCAGGGGAACAACGTGGCCGAAGACGGCCCGCGCCTACATGGCGAGCTTTCAGCGGGCGCGCTTCGAGCGCAGCTTGCAGCCAAGGGCCGCACAACCGGGCGATGCTGCCGTGGAGCGGACAGACCCGACGCATTGCCTGCCGGTTCTCAATACCCGTCATCTGTTGACCATGACCGACGACACGGGCATGTTGCAGCATGCGATCTTCTCCGTGCCCAACACCCGCGAGGGATACACGACCGACGACAATGCGCGGGCGCTCATCGTCTCGACTCTTCTCAGTGACTATCCAGGGCGCGCGGGCAGGCGCAAGTATGTAAACCTCTCGCACCGTTACCTGTCCTTTCTTTGGTTTGCATTTCGCACCGATACGGGGAGGTTCAGGAACTTTCTCGGCTACGATCGCAAGTGGCTCGAAGATACCGGTTCGGATGACAGCCATGGGCGTGCCCTGTGGTCGCTCGGGAAGGTATTGGGGCATTCGCGAAACGCTGGACTGAGAGGAGCGGCTGGGAGGCTCTTCGAAGCCGCGGTTCCTGCAACCCTGACCTTCACCAGTCCGCGAGCCTGGGCGTACTGTATCCTGGGTATGCAGGCCTATCTGGACTGGTTCCCCGGCGACAGAGCCATTCAAGGCGTCCGCAACACGCTTGCCAATCGGCTTCTCGACATTTACCAACGCAGTCACTCCGAGATGTGGCATTGGTTCGAGAAGAGTCTTGCTTACTCCAATGCTAGGCTGTCGCAGGCGCTTATTCTCGCCGGATGGCGGAGCGACAATCATAGGATGATCGAAGTTGGGATGGACTCTCTGAAGTGGCTTGTTGCCGAGCAACACTGCGGCGATGCAGAGATCTTCGTACCCATTGGAACCAACGGATTCTTTATAGAAGGATCTGAAAAGGCCCGTTTCGATCAGCAGCCGGTGGAGGCCTGCGCAACGGTCTCTGCTTGCCTCGAAGTGTACAGGCTGACCGAAGAGAGCCAGTGGCTTGAGGAAGCCCGGCGCGTCTTTCGCTGGTTTCTGGGCAAGAACGACTTGCAGGTTCCCCTTTATGACCCGTCGACAGGTGGATGCCGGGACGGCCTTCATCCCGACCGTATCAACGAGAACCAGGGAGCGGAATCGACGCTTTCGTTTCTCATGGCCCTGCTCGAAATGCAGGAAGCTAAGGTAGCAAGAGCAGACGAACTGCACCAGGAAACGAGTGTCACTTTTTGAATCCATCCATTGCGCCGGCTGAATTGCCGGAGTCTAGCGTCCAGGGCGAACTGAATCCCGGGCCATCTGTCGATCATCCGCTGTTTAAGCGCTATTCCGGCAATCCGATCCTCAGCCGGGAACACTGGCCGTATCCGATCAACAGCGTCTTCAACGCCGGAGCAGTGCTGCTGGCCGACGGCGACACACTGCTCTTGTGCCGCGTGGAAGACCGGACGGGCCTGTCGCACCTCTGCGCCGCGCGTTCCGTCAACGGCGTCGATGGCTGGCGGATCGATTCCCAACCGACGTTGATGGCGAATCCTGCGGAGTTTCCTGAAGAAATATGGGGCATCGAAGATCCGCGCATTACCTACGTTCCGGAACTTGAGCAATATGCGGTGGCCTACACCTCCTTTTCGCGGGGAGGTCCCGGAGTATCGCTGGCGCTCACCAAGGACTTCCGGAGTTTTGAGCGTTATGGGGTCATCATGCAGCCGGAGGACAAGGACGCCGCTCTGCTGCCGCGGAGGATTGGAGGCCGCTGGGCTCTCATTCATCGGCCGGTGACCAGCTTGGGCGCGCACATGTGGATCTCGTACTCGCCGGACTTGCGGCATTGGGGCAGCCACAAAGTCATCTTGGCGGCACGGCGCGGAGGATGGTGGGATGCGAACAAGATCGGCCTTTGCTCGCCGCCCATCGAGACCGCAAAGGGATGGCTGACGATCTACCACGGAGTGCGCCAAACCGCCTCGGGGTGCATCTATCGCCTGGGCTTGGCGCTCTTTGACCTGGAGCGTCCGGAGATCTGCTTGCAACGGGGAAACTCGTGGATGTTTGGACCTGAAGCCTGGTACGAGCGGAATGGAGATGTCAAGGACGTTGCCTTTCCCTGCGGCCAGACCATCGGCTCGGATGGAGACACCATCTATCTCTATTACGGAGCAGCCGATTCCAGTGTAGCGTTGGCCACGGGAAGCATCCGCTGCCTATTCACCTGGCTGGATGCGAATTCGAGCCTGGAGACGGCCAACGACCTTTAGAACGCGCAAGGGCATCTTCGAAAACAGTAAGGAAGGCACAGCATGAGCGAAACAACTTGGTATTGGCCCCGTTGGGCGCCGTGGGTGCTCTGGTTCCGGCGCAAATGTCCGCACTGCAACTCGGTCCTATTCAAGCCGGCCGAGTTGCGTCCCTCCGATGGTCTGCTGAGCCTGTTTGCGCTGCGCCCGGTGCGCTGCATGTTCTGTTGGCGCCGCTACTACTGGCTTTCCTTCCGCGGCGCCAATGCAGGATGATTCCGCGGCCGTTTCCAGTACACAATCGCGAATCCTGTTGCCAGACGGCCGGTGTGCGGAATTCGCCTCCTCAGGCTTGGAATCGAACCACGACTATCCCGAAGCTCTAGCGCTCAAATCCACGTAGAAGGCCAGGTCGGTACGAGTATGCTTGTCCGCCAACCGGCTCAATCTCCAGGGAACTATGCCTATTTGCTACGGTCGGCTTCCGCCGTAGAACACTCCAGTGCGACTTCAATGCGCGTTTCGTGTTGCACGGCGGCTTCCTCGTTCGCTGCGCGGACCACCTCTTTTGTCTTGCCCCAGGTATTTTCAAGCTTGCCCTTCACCTGCTGGGCAATCCCTTCAACCTGGAGACCGGGATCGTCCGTCAACTGACCAATCTTCCGCTTTGCCTTGCCCAGGATTTCGTTTATTGTGCCTTTCACGCGATCTTCGTTCATGGTCCACCTCCGTGGATTCAACTCGTGCAAGATCGACACTAGCGGCAAGCGTCATTTCGATCTGAGCAGATTGGACCACCTGCGGCGCGCGCGAAGACGCGGGTAGGGCGTCTCTCAGCCCGCAGCGGGGGCAATTCTCGAGCCCGTTGGGAAGAGCATCCAATCGAACGAATCCCAATGCTGTTCAATTCCGCGCAAGGCTGGTGGAACGCTTCCGGCGGAAACCGATCTGCTCTCCTGGAATGCCGGAGATGGGCGGCTTTTCCCAAGTTGTGCTCCGGCAATGGGTCGAGCAGAACCGCGTTCGGCAGCGACTTGTAGACGCGGATGCGGCCGCGGTATTTGATCGAGACGGCCGTCCGGAAGCGGTTCATGAAGAAGCTGACACGGGACCGGGACGCTCTTCGACTGCTCGAAGCCGTCTCTCATGCTCCTTTTGGCTCAGGTGACGAGCGAGGGACCAGTTCAAGTCGTCGATGCCCTGGCCGGTTCCTATGCCGCTGCGCCTGCCCGATGCCTTTGCGACGGAACCGGGGATGCTGAAGGGTCTCCCTTCGACGCGACCCTTGCGTCAAAGGCGGAGAATGTGACGCCATTTCTAGCCCCTTTTGCGTTAAGAGCTGCCCAAATCCCTGTCTTCCAGGGGGTGTTTACTATTGAGATAACAGGGTGGCGTTCGATCGTTGCCGATACGCTTTTGATTCTAAATAACTTATATCTTGAGGCGGGCCAGGGATGCGCCGGAGAAACCAGGGACCTTCGGAGGGATGCGGCGGCGCGGTTACACCTTGACAAAGATCTTCTTCCGGTAAAGCATCCACGCCGGCACAAAACAAACCGCCGTGAAGGAAACCGAGTAAGCAAACGCCGCCCAACCCGGATCGGGAATGTGCGCAAACACGCTGTGCCACGCATGATTCAGCACGTTGGTCCGGTGTCCGCCGGCAGCGAAGTGAATGTTATCCAGCACCCCCGGCAGCAGTTCGCTGAACATGTAGGCCACAATCGCGTTCGACCCGAAAACCAGCCAGGGAAATGTCCACCCCTTCCGCCAGCCCTTTTGCTCCAGCAGCCAGTAAGCCAGCGTGAGCACGGCCAGCGACCACCCCGCCGCCACGAGGACATAGGAACTGGTCCACATCTTCTTGTTGAGAGGTAACCAGATAGCCCAAAGGTAGCCCGAGCCTAGCAGAGCCACCGTGCCAGCAGCCAACCCGATTGCTTTCTCCTTGACCGTCCTTCCGGTCCGCAGCCATAACCCGGCCAGCAGCCCTATGAGCGCCGTCCCCACCGCCGGCAGATCGCTCAGCAGCCCCTCCGGATCGCGCAAATTGTGCGTTGCCCAGTCCTCATAAAGGTGATGGGGCATCAGTTGCCGGTCCAGCCACGCCACCAGGTTCCAATCCGGATCGAGGAAAGCAACGTCCCGCCCCGGCATACCCGCTCCCGGCACCGGAACCCACCTGAGCAGAATCCAGTAACTCGCCAACACCGCCGCCAGCAACGCCGCCTTGGTCCAAATCCGCCTGTCCCACAGATAGAACAGCCCCACCACCAGGTAGCAGACGGCGATGCGTTGCAACACCCCATAAATCCGCAGGTGCGCCAGCTCGAAGAACGGAAACCCGTTCACCACGATCCCCAGCAAAAACAGAATCGCGGCCCGCTGCACCGTGTGCCAGGCCAGCGCCGCGCGCGTTGCCCCGCGGGCCAGCCGCGCCTCAAACGCAAACACGATCGACGCCCCCACCACAAACACAAAAGTAGGGAACACCAGGTCCGTCGGCGTCAGCCCATTCCATGCGGCGTGGTTCATGAAGCCCCACGACCCGGAGCCGCCGTTGTTGTTGACCATAATCATGAAAGCGATGGTGATGCCCCGCAGCACGTCCAGCGAAACAATCCGCCGGACCGGCGCGGACGCAGGTGCCCGACCGGTCATATCGTTTGCATTCTCCGCAGGCGCAAATTCCAGAGCCGCCCCTTACCCTACGCGTTCGGGGCCTGCTTCGCCAAGTGGGAGATTGTTCCGCTCCAATTTCACAAGATTTTTCTAACTCCGCCGCGGTTTGGGTGCATAATCTCAGAAACTCGAAATTCCGTTTCAGCGTCCGCCCGTTTTTGTTCCCCCCAAAAGGAGCCGCGCATGATCGATCTCAGTCAAGTCGGGGCGTTTCCCGCGCTCACCGCCCCTGCACAATTCAGCGTTCGTTTTGGCCTCTATCTTCCCGGCATCCACTCCATCGACAACTTCGAGGTCCTGGCCCGCGTCATTCACGCCGACGACCGTTTCGACCCCAGCGTCCCTGCCGCTACTTTTCCTCTCGCGTGGCAGCAAGGCAGCGCCCTCGATTTGTGGACCGCGACCGTTCCCTTGACGCCCATTGCCGGCTCCCATCTCGGACAGCCCGGCCTTCATCTCTATCGCTTCGAGCTCTGGTGGACCTCACCCGCCGCAGCGCGCCAATGCGTAAGTCCATGGATCACCGATCCCTTCGCGCGCGAGGCTGAGATTGGCCGCATGTCTGCCTTCATCCTCGATCCCGCGGCCACGCCGTTCGTATGGACAGACGCCGCTTACAAGACTCCCGAACTCGACGACCTCGTCGTCTACGAGTTACAGGTCGAGGAGTTCAACGATACCTTCGACGGCGTCGTCGACCGGCTGACTTATCTCCAGAGTCTCGGCGTCAACTGCATCGAGTTAATGCCGGTTACCAGCATGCAGTTGGACTTCGACTGGGGCTACGGCCCCTTGCATTACTTCGCTCCCGGCTGGCGCTGGGGTGGCAGCGCCGGACTCAAGCGCCTGGTCGACGCCGCTCACGCTCAAGGAATCGCCGTCATCCTCGATGTCGTCTACGAGCACGTCGATCCCATGTTCGCTTACTATTGCGTCTATACCGCTCTGGCCTCCACCGCCGGCGCCCCAATCCCCGCCAACCCCATGATGGACGGCCAGAATATTTACGGCTTCGGTCCCAAGCCCGATTTCACGGTCCCGTTTACGCTTGACTATTTCGAGACCGCCAACCGGAATTGGCTCGACGAGTTTCATGTGGACGGATTCCGTTACGACGAAGTTACCGACCTCTACGTCCCTCCCATGGACGCGGGCTACCGCACCCTCGTTCAGCAAACCTATCTGCACTCTCTTGCTCTGCCGCGCTTTCAGGGCTCAGCCGGCGGTTACAGCCGCATCGTCCAATGCGCCGAGGCCTTGGACAAGGCGCAGACTGTGCTCTCGCAGAGTTACACCAACGCCGCCTGGCAAAACGGCCTGCTCTATCTTGCCGAGTCCGTCGCCGGAGGCGCAGCTCCCCAGGACAGTTATGCCCACCAGTTAGACCCCAGCTTCATGGGTTATCCCTCCACCACCGCCGCGGTCGATTCCGCCGGCAACGCCGTCCAGATGCCGGTCGCGCCCTTCCAGTATCTCGAGTCCCACGACCACAGCCAGTTGATCTGCTTTACCGATCCGAGTTATGACGCCGGCGACCCCATCCCCGAGGGCGATCGCAGCCGCTTCTTCAAGCTGCAGCCCCATGCCATCGCTCTTTACACCCTGCAAGGCATCCCCATGCTTTGGCAAGGCCAGGAATTCGCCGATAACTCTAGCCTCCCCGACACCGGCCTCGCCCGCGTCCACTTACAGCGCGATACTCACTGGGAGTACTTCTACGACGCCAACGGAATCCCGCTTATCAGCCTCTATCGCCGCCTCGGCGGCCTGCGCCGCAGCGTGCGCGCACTGCGCAGCCGCGCCTCTTACTATGACTACCAACAGTCGCTCCAGGGCACACAAATCCTCATCTACTCCCGTCATGCGCTCGCGGATGCAGCCAATCCCGAGTCCTGGGCCCTGGTAACCGTCAACTTTTCCGACGGCGACGCCACCGTCAACGCACCATTCCCCGTCGCAGGCACGTGGCGCGAGATGCTCGATGACTCCCTGCGCGCCGCGCCGCTTGAAGTTCAGCCCGCCACCGACGGCGCTACAGTCCCCTTGCAAGTGCCCTCGAACTACGGCCAGATTTGGGTCAAGGTATCCTGAGCCGCCCCGCCACACGGTTGTTTCGGCTCGAAGTAACCAAGCGCGCCCACCGGTCGCCCTGCCTACTTCGGATTCAACCCCAGCGCCGTTTTATGGCTCGGTTCATACAGCCCCACCGCGCCTCCGCCGGGGAGCGCGAACCTGGTAATCGATCCCCATCGTTCCTTGACAACCTTCGAGCACCGCACCCCCTTGGCTTCGAGCGCTGCCATCTCTTTCTTCAGGTCGTCGCACATCAGGTAAAGTTCGTGCCGGTCGTTCTCCTTGGCCGGATGCACCGCCGCCTCCGCCGCCGGCAGCGCGAAGATCAGCCACCCATGCCCCGCATCCACCCACTGAAACCCCAGCACATCCCGCAAGAAATCCCGATCCGCCTCCGCGTCCTTGCTGTACACAATCACGTGCGCGCCGTTGATCATCCCCCAATCCTTTCCCCTGCACAACGAGAATGCCACAAGTCCAGCTTTCGCCCCAAGAGAATTCAGCCTGCCTGCCACGCTTGCCCTGCACTCCATAGCCCCGCCCTGTCTCGTTTGCGCCCTTCCCTGATACACTCCCCCTTTCAGGCAAATTCCGAAGCACGCATCTGTTCACCTGGAGACGATCTATGTCCGACTTTCAACCCTTTGTTCCCGCCGGCGAAAACCGCCCCGAATTCACTTGGCGCGCCGTGCTGCTCGGCTGCGTCTTCGGCATTATCTTTGGCGGCGTCACCGTCTACGTCGGGCTCAAGGCCGGCCTCACCGTCGCCGCCTCTATCCCCATCGCCGTCATCTCCATCAACTTCCTTCGCTACAAGGGCAAACCCTCTGTTCTCGAAACCATCATCGTCCAGACCGCAGGCAACGCCGGCCAGTCCATCGCCGCCGGCGTCATCTTCACATTGCCAGCGCTGATCTTCCTCGGATTCGATCTGGAATACTTCCGCATCTTTATGCTGGCCTTGATCGGCGGTTTCCTCGGCGTGCTCTTCATGGTCCCGCTTCGCCGTCCGCTCATCGTCGAGGAGCACGGCAACCTTCTCTTCCCGGAAGGCACCGCCTGCGCCGACGTCATCAAGGCCGGCGCTACCGGAGGCTCGACCGCCAGCCGCGTCTTTTTCGGTCTCGGCCTCGGCGCTCTTTACGCCGCCTTCCAAAACGAGAACCTCTTCGGCGCCTGGCCCGGCACACCCGAGTACCGCCCCGACTTCGGCCCCGAGCACGTCCTCAAAGGCGCTTCCGTCAAGGCCGACGCCACTTCGGAGTATCTCGGCGTCGGCTACATCATCGGGCCCAAAACCGCGGGCATCATCTTTGCCGGCGGCGTCTTCTCCTGGCTGGTGCTCATGCCCTTGCTCTACTTCTTCGGCAAGGCCCTGCCCACGCCCATCTATCCCGGCACCGTGCCCATTGCCCAGATGGGCCCCAGCGACCTCTGGTCCACCTACATCCGTCCCATGGGCGCGGGCGCGGTCGCGGCAGCCGGCCTCATCACCCTCTTCAAAACCCTGCCCACCATCGTCGGAGCGCTCACCTCCGGCTTCAAGCACATGCGCGGCGGCGCGGCCACCGAGGCCAAGCCCATCCGCACCGAGACAGACCTCTCCATGACCTTCGCCGTCTTCGGCTGCATCGCCCTCATCGTCATCATGTTCTTCTTCCTCTACTTCAAACCGGTTCCCGGCGCGCAGGTCAGCCTGCTGGCCAATCTCGCCGCCTCGCTCCTGGTCGTCGTCTTCGGATTCCTCTTCGTCACCGTCAGCTCGCGCATCGTCGGCCTCATCGGCAGCTCCGCCAACCCAATCTCCGGCATGACCATCGCCACGCTCATGGCCACCTCCGCCATCTTCCTCGTCAACGGATGGACCGCCCCCGCCTTCGGAGCACTCGCCATTACCATCGGCGGCGTGGTCTGCATCGCCTCCGCCGAGGCCGGCGATACCTCGCAGGACCTCAAGACCGGCTATCTCATCGGCGCAACCCCCATCAAACAGCGATTCGCCTTCCTCCTCGGCATCACCGTCTCCACAATCATGATCGGCGCGACACTCGACGTGATGAACAAGGGCCTGCAGGAGTTCCACGAAGCCCCCCGCGCCTGGAACATCGCCGCCTCCCATCCGGGCGTCGCCGTCCAGCAGGCCCCCCACGGCCTCATCTCGCAATTCCAGGTTAAGGGCCTCAACGGCTCCTCCACCCTCCACCAAAAGAGCGAGTACGTCGTCCTCAACGCTCTCGGCTCCTCGGAGCTGGCCGACGGCAAGTACCTCTATTCGCCCGTCACAAAGCAGATTGAAGTCCAGTGGATCCCCGGCATCGGCAGTGAGAAGGCCGCCGCGCCCCAGGCCAGATTGATGGCCACCGTCATCAACGGCATCCTCTCCCGCAAGCTTCCTTGGGGACTGGTCATGCTCGGCGTCTTCCTGGTCATCGGCGTCGAACTGCTCGGCATCCGCTCGCTCTCCTTCGCCGTCGGCGCCTATCTCAGCATCGGAACCACCCTCGCCATCTTCACCGGCGGCGTGGTCCGGTGGCTGGTTGACAGCGCCGTCAAAAAAGCCGGCGGCGCAGCCGAAGGCGACGTCTCTCCGGGCTCCCTCTTCGCCTCCGGCCTCATCGCCGCCGGCGGCATCATGGGCCTCATGGGCGTAGCCTTCAAGTTCTACGAAACCACCTGGAACAAAGACAACCCCATCGCCCTGCCCCACAGCCTCCAATACCACGACTGGGTCTCCGTGCTAGCCTTCGCCGCCCTCGCCTTCTCCCTCTACTACTTCGCCCGCAAACCGCTGAAAAAGTGAGCACTCAGTAGGTACCTCCAACATCAAACGCTCTGGTTCCATGACGGCCAGTGAAGAACACAGTGAACCGCAATGGGACGGGCTATGGGCGCTAACCGCCTCGGGCATCGAAATGTGGATCAGCCCTTGAGAGCGCCTGGATTTGCGTGCACCACCTGAACTACGCGCTTGATCGCGCGTTTGCTAAGAGCCAACGGCACCCCGGCAACCTCAGGAGCTATCGACACGCCGTTAGCAAGCAGTTCAGCCATCGAAATCCCAACTCGCCCAAATCGCCCATGGATCCCCAATTGCCTTGGGGAGCCTTCAAGAATCGGCTCCAAAACCGAGGGTGACTTGGCGAACAGAGACATCGCCTCACTCGCCATTAACAGCGCCTTATTCTTATCGCTCCTTCTAACAAAATACTCAGTCTCGCCTACCAAATGTTCGAGCAGAGCCCACTTATGCATAATCTTGTCCTTGTAGGTAAGAGCACGCTCGGCGTACTTGTGGGCCCCCGCAAGATCACCACCGAAGTCGGCAAGACGGCGAGCTACATCCAAATTCGTTACGAAAGGTTCGAGCTTCCCATTTGCCAAAAAATCTTCCGCGTCCTCCTCGAGTTGCGCAAGCCGATATTCGACAGATTTCCCCTTACCCCACGTCTTGGTTGAACCTATTATCAAACTCTCCCTTCTAAATGAGGACCGCTTGTCAAACGTGAGTCGCTGCGGATTATACGGATCGCTTTGGATCCGATCACGAATATCGTTCGCAGCGGACAATACTTCAGCTGACTCAGACCACCGCGCGTAATCGAATAGGACAATTGCAAAGCGATCAAGGAAAAGCCAGCGTGCAGCGGGCCCAATTTCGTATCGGCCACAAAGGCGCTCCGCTTCACGCGCTATCGATGCCAGCCAATCGCCCCAGCGGTGCTTCCGTGCTGCCGAGATCGCCTCAGTGAGACTGTCTAACGCATCAGAGCAGTCTCCCCGCCGTTCAAAAAAGTAGGAGGCAAGCCTGGCTTGACCATATCCTCGGGGCTGCGAACCCTCCCAAAAACTCTTGCGCGCCCCGGACAGCAAACCTTCCGGCAGCACGTCAGGAGAGTCCGGAATCGACTTTCCATGAGCGCGCTGGATGGCCTGGTTGTGATTGGAGCAGAGCAATACAAGCCGATCGGAGGTAGCACGCCGCTTGGTAGCATCCTCGTAGATATGGGAGACATCGGTGGCTTCCCGCTCCCCACAAACCACACACCTGTTCTCGAACCTGTCCCGGACAAGTTTCAGAACCGAAGCTGCCACCGGAAAACGGCTCAATTGCAGTACCCGCCCAAACGCGCTTCTTCGTCCCCTCCCAGTGTCGCACTCGCCGAAGCGTTCGTCTTGTCGGTTGCCCCAGGTCCCGATTCTGGGACCTGGGACAGCACATCAGACCCTACGCCACCACCCGCAACCGCACCCCTTCACGCTCCTGCAAGCAAGCAATGATATTGAACGGATTCCCCGCCGTCGGATTCCCCTTCGGCCCGAACATCTGGTGCAGCGTCTTCACATGGATCCCGGTCTTCTCCGCCAGCGCGGGAAACCCCCAAGGTCGATTTTCCATCCAGCTTGATGTATGATGATTGATGCGTGATGCTTAACGCAGAGAGGGATTCCATGCGCACCACCCTAGCCATTGACGATGACGTCCTCGCCGCCGCCAAAGAAATGGCCGCCACCGAAAGAAAGAGCATCGGCGAGGTCATTTCCGCCCTGGCCCGGCAAGCCATGCGCCCCACTCCTTCCAGCCGCGCTACCCGCAACGGCGTACCCCTGCTCCCAATACGTCCCGGCGCGCCGCGTGTCACCTCCGAGCTGGTGCGCCAACTCCAGGAAGAGTTGCAGTGATCCAGACGCCCCGCTACCTGCTGGATGTCAACGTCCTGATCGCTTTGATCGATCCGGCGCACGTCCAGCACGACCGGGCGCACAACTGGTTTGCCGCCAAGGGCCAACATGCGTGGGCGACCTGCCCGCTCACCGAAAATGGCGTCCTCCGCATCGTCGGCCACCCCCGCTACCCCAACTCGCCCGGAACGCCGGGCGCGGTTGCGGAACTGCTCTCCATCCTGTGTTCCCTCGGCGGCCACACGTTCTGGCCCGACGATGTCACGCTCCTCGACACTCTGCGCATCGACAGCACCCGCCTGCTGGACTCAACCCAGGTAACCGATAGCTATCTCCTGGCCCTGGCCTCCGCCCACAGCGGAAAGCTGGCAACTTTCGACCGCCATCTGGTCACGGATGCAGTGTTCAACGGATCGCAAGCGGTCCATCTGATCGGTTGAGCCTTTCGAGCCTTTGCTCGGGCTTTCTCCCGTGCAACCCGGATTCGCTCCACTCCCGCTGGCTTGCTGACCTGCCGACCCGCTGCCGTTATCATCCCTCTTGGAGCCCTCACCACCTATGCCCGCCCCCGCCCAACAGTTCGCCAGCGATAACTATGCCGGTATCTGCCCCGATGCCTGGCGCGCCATGGAAGCCGCCAACCGCGGCCACGCCACTGCCTATGGCGACGAC
>Ga0326727_10004298_pt1 | contig 43142 bp, 46 predicted proteins | sample MB2enrmetagenome_FD_207643 | JGI IMG/M metagenome (GOLD analysis project Ga0326727, IMG submission 207643) | Lab enriched peat soil microbial communities from McLean, Ithaca, NY, United States - MB29MY | ecosystem: Environmental > Terrestrial > Soil > Wetlands > Peat | place: USA: New York... | reverse complement strand
AGCGCTTCCGACATTTCTCGATTTCGCTCTCGGTCATGGCCGAGAGTGTAACACCTCCCGTGTGGGAGGTCAAGAATAACTTAACGTAGTAGTACTAGGAAGATACCCGAATCGCGAAACCTGCCGTGGCGGTTCTTGGAGAAAGTGGAGTGATCGGGAATCTCTTGCTCGAAACCTAGCCGGGTGAACCAGCGATACGCCAGGTGCATCCGTACTTCTTCCACTAGCCGCCGTTCACTCGTGATCCCGTACAAGTAACCCACCAGCAGCAGACGGAGGAGAATCTCGGGGTCAATTGAGGGGCGCCCCAGACGGCTGTAGGCCCCACGCAGCCGTTCCCGCACGAAGCTGAAATCCACGTAACGGTCCAGGCGCTTCAGCAGATGATGCGCGGGGATCTGATCTTCCAGGCGAAAGTAATAGAACAACGGCTCACTGCGAGGCTGTTCACCCATCATGGTCGGCGGTCCTCCTGGAGATGGCGTTGCCATTCCCTTAACCCCTGTCGCACCCGGCGGGCCAGCTCCTTCTGCAAACCCCGGTAGTTTTGGACTTGGCGGCGCATTTCCGCGACCCTCGCACGGGGAACATAGAGGGAGCGGCTCCGGCCCTGCTCCTTCCAATACAGGTAGTACAAAGGCCCGTGCCTTTGGCCCCGTTGGCAACGACAACGCGACTTGCCGCACACGACATATTGTTTCACCAGGGACCCGGCAAGCACCGGTAAGGATCGCAACAAGCTACGCAACTGCTGGGCGAAAGTAGGGCGCGAGGGATGAGAATGGGCTGCTTTCATTCTGTGTGTAGTCTAACACATAAGAAACAGCGGCACTAGAGTCAAAGAGCCCGTGTTTCAGTCCTGAACCCTACTTTTTCAACAGAATCTGGTGTTTCTGGGCAGTCCCGCAGACGGGCTGACGCCCCAAGTGCATCAAGATCTTACGGTGGGTTGCGGAGAAGGGTTTTTGGGCAAGGCTAGGTACAAACGCTAGGAACCCTAGTCGCAGCTAGGCACGGAACGAGGTCGTCAAGCTGGCCCCCGCGATGGGTTACTCCTCACTTTCGCCCATGCGCTTGCTTGCCATTTCGAAGGTGCTCATACATGTATCAGTGAGCATCTTTGTGTTCGTTGCCGTGCTATCCCTTTTTGTTTTCAGTGCGATTGTCAAAGGTGCTCAAGGTGCTCATTTCAGAGTGTAAAGGGGTGAGCATCTTTGAATGGAGTCTCCGATTGATTCTCCGGTTTCGAATTCAGTGCTATTTCCCAATGCACGATCTTCTGTGCGGCTTTCCATTTCGAAGGTGCTCATATATGTGTTGGTGAGCTTCTTTAGTATTTGTTGCCGTGCTATCCCTCTTTACTTTCAGTGCGATTGTCAAAGATGCTCATTTCAGATTGTCGGGGGTGAGCATCTTTGAACTGTCGCCTTTGGGAAGCGACCATTCCCACCCTTTGCCACGGCCACCTGTTTTTTTCTTTACTACCCCGATTGATTTGGCCGCCCGTTGCACGGTGGGCCAACATTGACCCTCCGGGCCGGAATGACTTTTGACATCTCTCACCGGGACAGGGCCGTCAGACAACTCACACCTTAGCCATTCCTCAGCTTCTTTGCGCCTGGAATGTTCTTCACGTGACTCTAACCCGCTCATTACCTCCTCGGCTTTCATTTTCACAGGCTCAGACTCCCAGACGACACGGGGGGCCGCGCCTTCAGGGGCTCCGATCTCGTATGCCAGGCCGTCAGTGTTAGGGGCAAGGTTTTGCTTGACTTGTAGAAAGAGCCGCCGCGCTTCCTTATCTGGGTCTGCCACCACTCCCCAGACGGCGCGCGCCGCCGCCGCAAATGCCAAGCTCGCCATGGCGCGATAGATTGCTGCGCCCCCAGATTTCCGAAGGTGCGTAATGGCGATAACTGCCACTTCATGCCGAGCCGCCAGCGTTGCTAAGGGTGCTAGCAAGCCCCGGACTTCCGCATTGGCGTTTGTGTCCACACTGCCGGCATAGGCGCTAATCGGGTCTATGACCACAACCCGCGCGCCAGTTCGATTCACCGCGTCTTCCAGGACGGGGATATCCCCCTCAAGATTGAAGGTGTGTTCTGCGCTCTTGCCGTCTGCCGTCACCACGCGCACATCTTTAAGCAAATGGACACGCGAAACCTCTGCCCCCGCCGCATCCAATCGCGGGCGGATGGTATCCTCCGCGTCATCTTCGGCACTGAGGATAATCACGTCGCCCGGCTCACACGCAGCCCCGTCAGGGAATCTGCTGCCCTTGGACACGCGCGCGGCAATGTCGATGGCGAGAAGACTTTTTCCCAGTCCCGGATCACCGGCAATCAAGGTTGGTTTGCCAAGAGGGATTCGCCACTGGCAGAGCCAGCGCAGCTTTTTCGGTTTGATGTCCGAAAACCGCAGCAACTCCGCGAAGGCCCGCCTTTCGTTCGTAATGCTCGGGGCAGGCTCTTTCCTTCCAATGCTCTTGGCAATTGCCCGGACTTCTTTTTCCGGCAGTGGGGGCTCACAGCGCTCTAAATTCTCAATCGCTAGTGCCGAAAAAATGGCCGCTTCAGACATGTGGCGCCGTCTCATGCTCCCCGCCAGGGAAGTCAAGCGGTCGTTGCGTTGGCCTTCGGGAATCTTGCCGTCTGCGCTCACCGGAGCGCTTACTGCGTGCGCTGGCCGTGAGTCCGCGAATGGCAAAAAATCCTCGAGAAAATAGCGGCGTTCCCACTGTGTGGGAGAAACCGCCATTTCCACTTTTCTTGGCGGGTCATATTTTCGATTCAGGGTGCCCGGTAGCCGTAGGATGCGGGCCTTCTCAGCCGCCATCAGGTCTGCGCCAAGGGTTTGGGCCAGGCCCCGCAAAACCGGCTCTAACCGTGGGTTTTTTGCGGACAGGGGGGTTTTGAGCAGCCAATAAACATGCAGACCGCCACCACTCGCCACCACCACCGATGGGGGCAGTTTGAAGTTTGCCAGCGTCTCCAAAACCGTCTCTTTGGAGGAATTCTTGAAATCCAGGTCAACCCAAAACGCGGGGATTTCCCGGCAGTGTTCCTTGCTGCCCCCGTGTCCCTCGCGGGTGGCGCACCCGAAGTAAATGTTCTCTTTTGAGATATGAGCGTTTATGAACTTAGTAATCGCTTTAAGGTCGCGCGTGAACACTCGCGCCTTGGACGGCAGCGCTCGTAGCTCCACTCGATGCTTTGTGCCCTTAAAAAAATTGGTTATAAACTCTGCCATCTCCGGTGCGAGGCTCATTGCCCCCAACGCAGCGCGTAACGGTGAAGGCTCACTTTCCATGAGGCACCCCCGCTTGCTGGCTTGGGCAGGGCCACAGCATTTCCGCGCCTTCGCACTTCACAGGTTGGCCCACGCGGCGCGAGGCACTTCCTCGCACGAGGATTTCATTCGCCCTCTTTGTGCATTTGGTGGCCGCGCAGCTTGGGAAGGCCCTGCCGAGATATTCTGTCGATTTCTGCGCTGTTCAGCATCACGCGAGTTCCGACGCGGACAACCTTGATGTTTCCAACGCGGATGTGTGCCCGTAGCGTCCAAGGGGAGAGTCCCCCAAGAAGCCGGGCCGATTCGTCAATCGGGTAGAGCCGGGAACCATCATAGGGTTTCACTTGCATGTGACCTCCACTTTTTTCTTGACACCTTGTATTGATTGGTATATGCTTGCAGCATGATAAAGCAATCTATCAAGCTACACCAAGATATAGTTATTAGGCCTAGGGGTCAATCCACTGGCCGACACTCAGGCTTGAATCATCAAGCAGCGAAAATTAAGATTTGGAGCGCTCTTGAATGCTTTGCCAACACTGGAGATTCCCTTGACGATTACCAACGCACGGCTACAAAGTGGCCTACCTACTGGCCCCTGCCCATAGAGGATGGCCAGGGGCGGAGCCTTGCATGGAATGAGGCAGCACAGTGCCTCTTCAATTTTTACCGAGACACACTGCGCCGTTTTTGGGCGAGAGATGCTGCCACGCTAAGGTACAGTGAGTATACGGAAGTGCTTTTCGGCGTTGCCAGAGACGTGTATTCGCCATTTGATGATATTGGCTACTCAGCCGAAGTGGGTCCACTGGCAGAACTCACCGTTGCGGCAAGGCATCTAAGGATGTCCTTCCCAGAGGTTCGCGGTCCCAACCCACGGCCCATTGCTTCGTTTTGGCTGGACTGGAAAACCGGCACGGCGAGCCTTGACTCCCTTACAGACTTCCAGGAGGCCGTCTGGTGCTTCTTCCGCGAGTTCTGGCGCGCCAGAGTTTGCCGCCAGTGTATGCGTTTCTTCATCGCCGACAAATCGGCACAGTCCTATTGCACCACGGAATGCAGCACTCAAGCGCACCAGGCGAGCGCCCGGCTCTGGTGGAGAGAGAAGGGCGCTAGCCGACGGACGCAGAGAAAGGAAGGTAAACGCTAATGGCCATTTTCAAGCGTGGTAACGTGTACTGGTATAATTTCTGGTTTCACGGCGAGCATATTCAGACGCGCACGGGGAAAACAAATCCGAACGAAGCGCGTCAGGCCGAAGCAGACCGCAAGGCGGAGCTAGGCGAGGAACACAAGAGCAGGGAGAGGAAAGCCCGCAAGCTCGGATGCAAGCCCGAAGAGCTAATCCGCTGTGTCGGCTGCGAGAAATTGTTTAACGGCGTTGCGGCGGTGGACACTCAGTTTGGGAAATTCTGCGGGCAACCTTGCCGTGATAGGTGGGAAGATGAACATAAGCCCGCACCCACCTTGAAGGAGTTCGCGCAGCGGTTCATCGACGAGATCGAAGTGCGGTGCCAGGGGAAGCAGAACACAATCCAATTCTACGCGATCAAGCTGGCCCGCTTGCTGGAATTCGAGCCTCTTGCTTCGGCTCGTCTTGACCGGATCGACGAGGAACTGATTGCGGCCTTTGTTCAAAACCGAAGTCACCAAAAGAGCCGGGCCGGGGGGAATCGGAAAAAGGCCCCTGCCATCAGTGTCGGGAAAACCCTAAGCCCCGCGTCCGTCAACCGGGAATTGGCAACGTTGCGCCGGTTGCTTAGGATGGCCCACGAATGGAAGGTTATCAACCGCGTACCTCGAATCAGGCTGCTACGCGGAGAGCGCAGCCGCGAGTTTGTGCTTTCCCACGCGCAAGAGCGAAATTATCTCGAATTCGCGCCACAACCCTTGAAGGATGCGGCCCTGTTGATGATCGATACCGGCTTGCGTGTTGGCGAAGTGCGGTCCCTTGAGTGGGAAGATGTTCACTTGCAGCCAGTGGGTGACGCCAAATTTGGCTTCATTCACGTTCGCAAGGGCAAGAGCCAGAATGCGAAGCGCAACGTCAGCCTCAGCCCTCGCGTGCGGGCCATGCTTGACAGCCTCAAGGAATCCAGCCAGTCAGCGTATGTGTTCACGGGCGAATCAGGCATCAAACCACTGTCTATTTGGACGCTGCAAGACCAGCACAAGCGCATGAGGCAAGCCCTTAAACTTCCTGCCGATGCCGTGATACACTCATTTCGGCACACGTTCGGCACGCGGTTAGGCGAAACGGGGGCCGACGCCTTTACGATCATGAAAGTCATGGGTCACTCTACCGTGGTGGTTTCGCAAAAGTACGTTCACCCTACATCGGAAGCAATGGAACGGGCATTCGAGCGGTTGGACGCGGCAAACCAAAAAGCCCTTGCGAGCCTGCCCGGAGTGACACAAAGTCAGCCTGCAACGTGCCTGCCTACTACAGTTTCTACTACAGTGGCGGATGCCGAAACCAAGGATGCAGAGGAAGTCATTTAGAATCAACGTGCGGGGGTGGCGGAACTGGTAGACGCAAGGGACTTAAAATCCCTCGGTCCGCAAGGACTGTGCGGGTTCGATTCCCGCCCTCCGCACCAAGCTTTCCCGCTTTTCTCGTGGCTCGCGGCAGAGCTACGTAGGGCGCCTCAACTCGCCTTCCATCCCTTATCCCGCCGAGGCAGCGACTTCCAGCATGGCGTGCACATTTTCATCCGCGGTGCCGTAATCCATGTTGATGCAACAGAGCCCCACGTTCCGCGTGTCGCCTGCGGCGGCCAGCAACTGTTCCGCATCCCGGCGGATCTCGGCGGCTGTGCATTGCAGCATGCGCACGGGGTTCAGGCGCAAGTTCAAGAAGGCGTCGGGAAGCTCCTTCCGGCAGCGCGCCACGTCCGACCCCCAGCCGACGTCGAAGAAAACCACCGGCAAGCGGGCGTAGCATGGCGCATACAGGTGAAGGTTATTCCCGCAATGATGGATGCCATAGGGCGCCAGTTTTTCCGCCAGCCTTTTTTCGTAAGGGAAAAGAAATTCCTCGTACACCTTGGGCGACACCATCTGCACAGAGCAGTTGCCGTGCAGGAAGATGCTGGGATCAACATTGACCGTGGAGCGGTTGGTGGAAAGCGAAAGCGTCCCGGTGCGGCCGCGCATATAGGTTCCCACGGCAATCTGCGCCTCGGTAACCACGGAGAGCAGGTGGTGGGCAAGCTGCGGCGCTTCGTAGAAATCCATGAACAATTGCTGGCCGCGGATTTCCAGTGCGGTGTTGAGAACCCCACCCAGGTTAAAGTCCCCGCACACATTGCCAAATTCATTTTGCAAGTTGTCCATATCCGCGATGAGCTGGTTCATCGGCCAGGTGGCAGCAATGTCAGGTGCGGTGAGCGCCAAAACTTGTTCCGCGCCAAGGTCGCGCGAAATCGGGGCGGGCGCGGCGTCGGCCTCAAAGCGGATTTTGCATCCGAACAGCGCCGGCATGACGAAGCCGCCCGCCACGTGTTCCGATCCAATAATCGGGCGCGGCCCCGGATTGGGCGAACCCAGTCGGAACCGTTCGTACAATGCCCGGCGCATCTGCACATCATTCTGGATGCGGAGCGCAGAGTCAAAGTAAAACCATTCGTCGAAAGAGATACCGTAGTTCCGGTGCCACCAGTTGGGATTGAAGATAACTTCCGCGGCAATTGGCTTGCTCATGTCATGAAGCATAACAGGATAACCAGTCAGTCGTCCCGAAAACTGCTAGAATCAGCGTCGTTGCATCACCGGAACCCAAAGGCGGCCCCGCCAGATCCCACAAGGCAGAGCGTCGCCGAACCCTCATTCGCATGACCCTCGCGCCCCTGGATTGGCTCATCATCGTTGGCTACCTGCTGTCCCTGATCGGCATGGGAATCGTCGCCAGCCGGCGGGTTAAGGACACCAAGAACTATTTCCTGGGCAAACGTCACTTCGGCAAGCTGATTATGATCGCCCAGACTTTCGGCGTAGGAACCCATGCCGAAATGCCGGTAAGTCTGTCGGGGGCCGTCTACAGCTTCGGCATGTCGGCGATCTGGTATCAGTGGAAGAACCTCTTTGCCACGCCCTTTTATTGGGTTATGGCGCCGGTTTTCCGTCGTGTGCGGCGCACCACCACGGCGGAGATGATTGAGGACCGCTATGGCGCGGGCATGTCGGGCCTCTACTCGCTGTTTGCCTTCGCGTTTTTCATTATCAACATGGCCAGCATCCTCAAAGGAGCAGCGAAGGTTTTGCACCAGATGCTGGGAGCAAATCTGGAGACCAATGCGATTGTATTGGGGTTGGCATTCATCTTTGTCTTTTACAGCTTTGTCGGGGGCCTCGTGGCGTCGGCATGGAGCAATTTTGTGCAAGGCTTTCTGCTCATTCTGCTGTCCTTTATGCTGATTCCGCTGGGCTGGGGGTTGGTGGGTGGCATGGGTGGGATGAAACAAACCCTGCCGTTGCACTTCTTCTCGCTGGCGACTCCTAAGGAAGTTGGCCCATGGTTCATCGTCATGCTGACTCTTAACGGAATCATCGGCATCATGGCTCAGCCCCACATTTTGGCAGCGGTGGGTACGGGCAAGGATGAATACACCTGCCGCGTGGGATTCTTTCACGGGACGTGGGCCAAGCGCCTGTGCACGATCGGCTGGGCGTTGGTGGGCCTGATGGTGGCGGCAATGATCGCGCGCGGTCTCTTTGGCGTGCATGGACTCAAGGACCCCGAGGATGCCTTTGGTTTCGCCTGCCAGCACCTGCTTTCGCCGGGCTTGCGCGGCCTGCTGATCGCCAGTGTGATGGGAGCGTGCCTGGCCGCTTGCTCCGCCCTGATGGTGGATAGCGGCGCGCTTTTCACGCAAGGATTTTACCGGCCACGATTGGCTCCGCGGCAGTCGGACCAGCACTACCTCTGGGTGGGGCGCATCAGCGGACTGGTGGCGGTGGTCATGGCCGTCGTCTATGCGCTGTTCCTGATCCAAAGAGTGCTCTATTCCTTTCTCCTGACGGAAACGCTGGCGGCTTATATGGGCATCAGTATTCTGGCTGAACTCATTTGGAAGCGAGCGAACCGTTGGGGCGCCGCCAGCAGCTTGTTCTTCTCCCTCTGCACAAACTTCTCTCTGTACCATTGGAAACACCAACGATTGGACTACTGGGACCCTGGCATTTTCTTCTCCGCGCTGGCCGCCGGAATCGTGGCCCTGGTAGCGGTGAGCCTCCTGACCCCCGCCGAGGATGAAGCCCGCGTCGCTCCCTTCTTCACCAAGCTGCAAACTCCTTCGGATCGAATCCCGGCGGAAGCTGCCGACCAGGTTAACCTGGCCGACGATCATGAAGATGACAAGGACTGGAAAGATGGCTTGGCGCCCGAAACCACGCGATGGGCAGCGGAGCACGGCCGTCAATTACTCCTTGTCAACCTTCTCCATCCGTTGCGCGGGGCGTGTGGCGTCGGCTTCTTCAGAGCTTATCGCGTTGACTTGCAGGGCCTGCTGATTGGATCACTCCTGAGCGCCGGGCTGGTCCTCGGTTTGTGGGCGTTGTTGCAAATCTGACAGATCTAACGGAAGGGTCAAACCTCCATGAACTCACAAAACCAGACTTCCAACCCTTACCTGATGGGGACGGCGTGCGCCGGCCTTTTCACTTTCGGAGTGATGACCTCCTTTCTGGGCGCGACCCTGCCGGAGTTGAGCGCGCGCTCGGGTTTTGATTTGACCCGCAGCGGAACGCTTTTCAGTTTTCTCTACTTCCCCCAAGTGCCCATGGTCTTCCTCGCCGGGCCGTTGATCGACCGCTTCGGCAAGAGGCTGGTGTTGGCCGCGGGGTTTCTGTGCAGCGCGGGGGCGCTGGTGGGAATGGGCTATACGCCCAGCTACGCGGCGCTTGGCACGCTGTTGGTGATACTCGGCCTGGGCGGTAGTTCCGCCATGGCCGCCGCCAACACGCTCATCCCCGACCTTTACCCTACGAATCCCTCCTCCGCGCTCAATTTGGGGAACATCTTCTTCGGCGTGGGAGCTGTCTTCTTCCCTTGGTTGGTCGTGCTGATAGCGCGCCGCCTGGGGCTGGTGGCCACACTGTGGTTCATTGCGCTGCTGGTCGGACTGGTGGCCCTGGTGGCGCTGGCGCAGAAGTTCCCCCGCGCGAACATGGCAGGAGGATTCGACTGGGATCAAGCGAAGGCGGTGGCGATTAATCCCGCGGTCATCATTCTCGCCTGCGTGCTGTTTTTCTATTCCGCCTTGGAGGTTTCCACCGCCGGCTGGATTCGCACCTTCCTGGAGAAAGATTTGGCTGCTTCCTCCAAGAGTTCCCAAATCATCCTGACGTCTTTCTGGATCATGATGATGTTGGGCCGGCTGATCGCCAGCCAAGTGGTGAAGCGAGTTCGCGGGCCGCAATTGTTGCTGGGATGTGCCGCGGGGGCCATCGCTGGGCTCCTGCTCATGGCGCTGGCGCCCAATGTGTGGATGGCTACGGCCGGCATCATTCTCTGCGGGCTCTCGTATGCGCCGGTATTTCCCACCACCGGGGGAACCGCCAGCACCTACTTTTCGCGCATCTTCGGAACCGTTTTCGGCATGCTCATGACTCTCGCCCTGCTGAGCGGCGCGGTCGTTCCTCCCGCCATCGGCTACGTCGCTCAACACCAATCGGTACGAGCCGGCATCTGGATTCTGGTGGGTTTGGCGGTTCTGCTCCTGGTCACGCAGGAAATCTTCATCACCTATGAGCGGCGCAAATTGCTCCGCCGGGCGCCGGGGCCGGCATGACACAGTAGTAAGCCAATAGCCGACAACTGACATCCTCAACTCCCTTTCCGCTCATGGGGCGAGCGGGCGATCATTTGAATACCTTCGGTCGCCGCGGAGACAGAGGGTGTCCGTCGGTCGTCGGGCGGGTAAGGGGGTCGCCCCGCAATGAGTCGGGAGGCAAGCTCCTCCAATGACGAGCAATGCGGCGATCCTCCACCTTTACGACATCGCTCATCTTCGCCCTGATTTATCACGTAATCTATGCATTTCGGGCCAACCAGTCCGCTCGATTGTTGTCGATTAGCCTGGCAATAGGTATAATTTCGTGTAAAAAGCCACGTTTTTAGCTAGACATTTTGTCCAGTCGCCTGTGTTTTCAAATACATATCCGGGTCGATCTTCATTTTTAAAATTTCTAAGGATCAATTGCCCCCTTCTAGGCTTAGTGAGCGTCTTGGCAAGCCGCCACAATCCGTGAAAGTCGGAATCTTCCATTCCTTTTGAGCTTACAACCGGCAGTTGACAGCAAGTCCCTAGCCCATAGTCCCAATCCCGAGCCCCGACTCCTAGCTATTTGTTCCTGGCAAATAGCCACACTGCGTGATTTCACCACGACACACGTAGCCTGGCACGTTGCATTCCATAATCAGAGGCGATACTTAACCGAATGGTAAAATCTTTGGAGGAGAAGCGACGAATTGTCTGACCTATTTCCTATCAAGAGGCTAGGGATCGCAGAACTCCTGCGCTCGCCAATTCCCCCGGGTTGCGGTCCGATCCGTGGAATCCGAAAATCGACTCCGATGGTTCGATCTGATCGGACCAGAAATCGGAGGGGGCAGGGGTGCTCAAACCAACCCTGCACGGGATCGCCAATTTTCGATCGTGTCGTAGGGTCGGTTCGCGAACCGCCCGCCAGAAATCCTGCGGGGTTGTTGACCGCGGCGGATTCCGGGCCGATGAGCGGCCCACCCTACACCTGATGAACTCGTAGGGGTACGGCTTGCCGTACCCTTTTCATTTTTTGTCGCGCAATTGAACCAAGAGGGTACGGCAAGCCATACCCCTACAACCAGGGCGCCGCTGGATTCCGGCGGCATGATGAACATGCGGAGCTAAAAAAGGGCGGCGGAGCCGCGCGCGTGGTAAAATTGTCCCTCACACGGTCAATGGGCCCACAGCAAACCATTGCGCATTACCGCATCACCGCCAAGCTGGGACAGGGCGGCATGGGTGAGGCGTATCGCGCTACCGACACCAAGCTCGGGCGCGAGGTGGCGATTAAGGTTCTGCCCGAAGCCTTCGCGCAGGATGCCGAACGCATGGCCCGCTTCACGCGCGAGGCGCAGGTGCTGGCGTCGCTGGACCATCCGAATGTCGCGGCCATTTACGGGGTGGAAGAGCGGGCGCTGGTGATGGAACTGGTGGAAGGCCCCACGCTGGCGGACCGCATTGCGCATGAGAAAATCGCGCGGTCAGGACCGCATTTACCGTGTCCACCCGCAACCGGCGCCATTTATTCTTCGTGTGTGGCGTGATACATCGACGCGCCGCGCTGGCTTTGCAGGAGGTAACGTGAGAAGCTGGACTACCACACTGGTTCTCTTCTTTCATCTTGCGCTTTACTTGCCGAACGGATGGGCGCAGAACGCTAATGCTCTCTCGACCTCGATACCAGAGGGCACGAAAATAGTGGTTTCCTTTTCCGGTCCGTTTGACATGCGGGCGGCAAGAGCCGGGGATCTATTTACTACCTCCGTAGACAGCCAGGTCGTCGTCAACAATCAGATTTTGGTTCCCGAGGGGAGCATGGCGCGAGGGCATGTTGCGAAGGTCAGGCGGCCAAGCCGTCTTAAGCAGCTCGGAATGCCGACACGTCCAGTGCCGGAGGTGGACCTCGCGCTGGATGAGCTCATAACACCTGATGGTGTTAAGTATTCGATTTCGGCAGACCTAGCCAATCCAGAGGAGGTGAGCCACATACTGCTCGTCCCATCAGGGTATGGCCTCACCTTCGCCGTAAAGAGAGGCGAGTCTCACCAAGGGCCAAGTGCGGTGGCAACTCCGGCGCCCGAACAGAATAAATCTAAAGAGCTTCCAACGGCCGAGCCCTGGAAATCCTCAGTTAACGCTCAGGTCCAGCCCATTGCACCCGAAAACAAAGGTGGGCCAATGCCCGCGGAAAAACCGGCCCAGCGCCATGCACCGCTGACACCGGCACAGGCAAGAGAAAAAGCACAGGCACTATTAGGCGGGCCCCCTGGCCGTGTGGAGTTCTACTATTGCGAGGACGAAAAACTAAATTATCTGGCATTTAGTTCAAGTCGGCAGCCTCTGGGTTCTGAAGTGTGGCTATACAAAGAATCTGATGGCTCCCAAGACTTTCGACAACAATGGCATGAAGTCTTTGATGTATTCAGTGTTGCGCCCGACAGATTTTTCCTGCTCCCGGGGGAGAAGCTTCCTTTCTTACGCCTTGAAGGAGCATATGGAGGCAACGCAGCCGGAAACACGAGGTTGGCCCTTTATTCCGTCAAGGCGGATAGCATTACTTGGGTCGACTATCAAGAGGACTGGAGTGTAGGAGGGCATGAGAAAGTTACTGTTGACGAAACGCATGTTTCTGACCCAGACCTGCGAAAATACCTCGAATCTTGGGCACATACAGAAGGTGTAGACAGACCCCGAATTCCCTCCGACCCAGAAGAGCTTGTCAACGTTGAGCAGGCTTGGATTGACGCGAATGGCCACATGACAAGTGGTGTTGTCAAAATTAGCTTTTATAAGAACTTGAGGGTGGGGGGTGAACATGTTCGATTGGATGACAACCACAGCGTTTTTGCTAGCGTGCCAGATGGCCGCTACGTCTGGTACACTATCTTCAAGGGCCCCGTAGGAGGCTACGACAAAATAACCGGCCAGTATTTTATGGTTTATGTGCCGGAAAGTAGATATGATTGGGCCACCGGATTAAAAGTCGTCGGACCTTGGCTCTATATCGCGCCAAACAATGAGAATTGGAAGCTTCGCTTTAACAAGACCACTCACCAACTGGAGCAAGGAGATTTTCCCAGCATCGTGGATTCCCATGAAACCGGTGCTAGTTCCGCGGCTCGATTAGGTGCCGCTGGGGCGGCAGCAATCACTGGGCAGAAAAATGCGACGCCTCTGAGGATTCATCCTTTCGATTTATTGAAGAATCCATATGTATATCGCGGAAAGGTAGTTGAGCTGGATGTGGGGTCATGGCCATATGTGCTTAACGGACAAGTATACCGGTGGGCCCCAATAGTTGGCCCTACCTGGGCCGGAATTGAGTTCGATAGGATGCTCACCGAGAACGAGGCCTTATACAACGTCAAGGGGCTCGACATCAATGATGCGAGCGGCGGGTTGCGAACTTTGGGTCAGATGGTCGTGTTGGTCCCAAGCGCGAACTCGCAGCTCAACCCTGGCAGGGTGTGGCTGGTTAGACCCTTGGGTGTCGAAAGTGGGACCAACTACTTTGGTGCTGTGATCCAGACGCCGAAGGTCCAATTCCTGAAGTACGCCGACGAATGAGAAAGCCCGGAACTGGCGACGAGCGGTTAGCCATGGTGAGTGCGGTTATGAGCGTGATCGCTACCCACTCATAGAAAGGAGCATGACATGGACCTATACGAACAGTTAGTGGGACTCTATCTCACGCTTTTTGAACATCTCGCTGTGATCCCGCAGTTTCCGGTTGTATTCGACAATCATGGTGACCCATGTTTCGAGGAGAGTCCTGGAAAGCGGTCCCGCGGCGCTAAATACCCCGATTATCTGGCGGTGCATATAAGGAAACGCCAAGCCCAGGTGGTCCAGGTGCGCAAGGCCCTGGCGAAAAACGAAGCGCTTCAGCTTACGGACCCACTCACGCGTACCGGGGCTCAATCGGACCGCGAAAGAATCGAGCGCTACATCAAATGGTTTGTGGGTGCGGATTTCTCCGTTCGGTGGCGATTTTTTGTTCGCGCTCAGAACGTGAAAGCCCTTGAAGAACAACTCCAACATGCACAGCAGACCACAGCTACAGTTACCGCACTCGAGGATGTGTTTGAAAAGCTAAAGAACGTAATGCCCTAAGCCCGCCAATCCTGACGGTGGGCAGGTTTCATCATTCGCGGACATCTTCATAGGATTACAACCATGCAAAAATATCATTCGAAGTATTTCTTGACCTGCGATTTGGGGAACAACGGTCGCTGCACGGGACCGGGACAGAAGCCGCGTTGGAAATTCGCGCTCGCATTTCTCGTGTCTTTGGTTTGGTTGGCGGCGGCACCCGCGCGGGCCGCGGAGACATTCCAGCCGCGCGCCGTGCCCTTGGTGACTACCGATCCTTACTTCAGCATCTGGTCTTTCGCCGACCACCTTACCGACGACCTCACCCGCCACTGGACGGGCACGCCCCAGTCGCTGGAAAGCATGGTCAGGATCGATGGCGTCGCTTACCGGATCATGGGAAAGGGTGCATCCGAGGAGGCCTTGCCACAAGTCGGCCTGGTGGTATTCCCCACCCGTACGGTTTATGAGTTCGAAGGCGCGGGAGTCCACGTCACTCTGACGTTCCTTTCCCCGCTCCTGCCCCGCGACTTGGACGTCTATTCCCGCCCGATTACCTATCTCACCTGGGAAGCCCGCGCCGTGGATGGCCGCACGCACGCGGTTTCTGTTTTCTACGCCAACTCCGCGCAGCTCGTGGTGAATACGGAGGACCAGCCGGTAGTCTGGGAGCGCGAGAAGATTGGTGATCTCAGTGTGCTGCGCATGGGATCGGAGGCGCAACCGGTGCTCGCCAAATCCGGAGATAATCTCCGCATCGATTGGGGCTACCTTTATGTCGCCGCGCCGATAAGCACGGGGACGGCAAGCGCCATCGCGAATCCTGGCTTCGCGCGCCGGTCGTTTGTCGAGCAGGGGGGTCTGCCCGGCGAGGACGATCGCGACATGCCCCGCCCCGCCAATAATCGCGCACCGCTGATGGCTTTCGTGTTCGATATGCCCCAGGTCGGCGCGCAGCCCGTGGCCCGGCATCTCCTCCTGGCTTACGATGACCTCTTTTCCATTGAATATTTCCACCAGCGCCTGCGCCCGTATTGGGCGCGCAACGGTACTCGGGCTGCCGATCTCCTCACCGCAGCCGAGCACGATTACGACTCGCTGTGGGCGGAAAGCGAGCGATTCGATCGCGATCTTATGGCGGACCTCACCCGCGTGGGCGGCGAAAAGTACGCGCGTCTGGCGGCGCTTGCATACCGGCAGAGCCTGGCCGCGCACAAGCTGGTGGAGCCGCCTGGCCCTGACCGGACACCTTACTATTTTCCCAAAGAAAATTTCAGTTGCGGTTGCATCTCCACCGTGGACGTCATCTATCCGGCGGCGCCAATCCTGCTGCTTTTGAATCCCCACCTTGTGGAAGCATCGCTCGCGCCGGTAATCGACTACGTCAAGGCCGGCAAGTGGCCTCTTCCCTACGCGCCGCACGACCTGGGCACGTATCCGCTCGCCAATGGACGCGACCCTGCCAAAAGCGAAGGGATGCCCGTGGAGGAATCGGGCAACACGCTGATCCTCTTCGCCGCCATCGCCAAAGCTGAGCGCAACGCGGCGTTTGCCGGAAAGTACGCGCCGATTCTCCAGCAATGGGCTGATTACCTCGTGGAAAAGGGGCTTGATCCTGAGAACCAACTCTGCACTGACGACTTCGCGGGACACCTGGCGCACAACACCAATCTCTCCATCAAAGCCATTGTCAGCTTGGGCGCCTACGCGCAAATCCTGGAAATGCAGGGGAAAAAAGAACCCGCCAGCCAGTACCGAGCCAAAGCGCAAGAATTCGCCAAACGCTGGGAGGAGATGGCCAGCGATGGCGACCATTATCGGCTGGCTTTTGACAAGCCCGGTACATGGAGCCAGAAGTACAATCTGGTGTGGGACAAAATTCTGGGCTTGAATCTCTTTCCGGCGGAAGTTGCTCGCATGGAAATCACTTTTTACGAAGATCACCTCAACCGCTACGGCTTGCCCCTCGACAACCGCAAAACCTATACCAAACTCGATTGGGAGCTTTGGACCGCCACCCTGGCAAAGTCGCCGGCAGACTGGGAAAAGCTGATCTCCCCGATCTACGATTGGGTCAGTCAATCGCCGACCCGAGTTCCCCTCACCGACTGGTACTGGACCCGCGACGGTACGCAAGTGGGATTCCAGGCACGTTCCGTGGTGGGCGGTATCTTCATTAAGATGCTGTCGGACCCGGCCGTCTGGAAGTCGTGGTCCAGCCGGACCAGCCACTGAAATTATTTCGTCAATCTCCGAAGATGTGTTGGCCACCCCGCCGGCTCCGCGCCAGTTGACAAATTGTCTACCGTCATTCTATATTGAATTTCGCTATCGAAACAGGGCATCGACAATCGATATGGATGACAAAAGTCTTTACTCCGGGCTGATCCGCCTGCACATACTCCACCATGCGGGCGAAGAGCCGGTTTACGGAATTTGGATCGCCGAGGAACTGGCGCGCCATGGGTACAAATTGAGTGCCGGAACCCTTTATCCCATTCTGCACGGTCTGGAAAACAAGGGCTATCTGCACTCGCACTTGGAGCGCAGTGGGAAGTCCGCGCGACGCATGTACAGAATAACTCCGTTGGGACGGAAGGCGCTGCGTGCGGCGCGCCATCGCGTGCAAGAACTCTTCGGGGAAATGTTTGGCATCGAGCATCACCACTGAAGGTGGCGGGCCAAGAGGGCGGCAAAACACCGCATTTGGAGATTCCTGATGGAAATTACTTTGCGCGCTCTCGTTGCGCTGATCCATGGGATGCTGTTTGGCGCCTTTTTTCTGATGGCGATTTACGGACTTGTCGTAGAACTCTACCGATCCGCCCATGTGGAGCAGCCCTCGCCGCTTACCCCCAGGGGCTATTCCCATGAACGTATTTATCTCATTTGCATGGTGGGGCTGGGCTGGGCCGCAGTCCTGACTGGGGGTTATCTTATTTATCCGTGGTATCGCGCCGTTCCGCCTGCCGGCGTTACTGTCTTGGCCCTTTATCCGCGGTTCCTTTTGAAATCGAGGGCCACGACGGCAGGATGGCATGACCTGGGAATGGAATGGAAAGAGCACATTGCCTGGATCGCTCCCATCGCCATGACCATGGTGGCCTATATTTTGGCGAAGTACCGGCTGTCGATCAGGGAGCATCCACAAGTCCGCACCGCAGTTCTGGTCTTTGCACTGGCCGCCTTGGGAGCGGCTGGAGTCGCAGGATTTTTTGGAGCAATGCTCAACAAATACGCGCCAGTCAACGGTGGCCCCACCATCCACTTGAGAGGAAAAAACGAGTGAATGATTCGGAGGCACGAAGAAAAGAGCGAAGCACAACCCAGGGGGAAGATCATCTTCCCAACGGACCCGCGGGAGCAGCGATCTTGGCGGCAGGGGCCGGCTGCGCGGCTCTGGGCATCCTTGCCGTGGTCGCAGATGCCTCCAAGCCCGTAGCCAGGTGGTTGACGTTTTATCTGCCCACAGGGCCACTCTCCGGCGTGAGTACCATGGCGATTCTGTTTTGGCTGGTGACATGGGTCATCCTGGCGAGGCGCTGGCGGAGGAAGACTGTTGCCATCGCCAAAGTCAATGCCATAGCGTTTCTGCTTTTGGCATTGGGGATATTGCTGACCTTTCCGCCGTTCGCAGATTTGTTGCAGGGAAAATAATCCGGGTGGCATGGCCGACCTGCCCGTGCCACTTCATCAAGGAGCATGAATGAACGTTGTTCACCGTTGCACAAGAATAACGCTCTTCCTGCTATTTTTCCCGGCAACCACGAACCTCTGGGCTGGACCTCCGTTTCAGACCGACGATCCGGAGCCCATTGAATTCCGGCACTATGAGGTCTACTGGTTTGGCGGCACGGATGGGACCCCGGTGGAAAACGATCCGGTGGGTCCGGCATTTGAAGCCAACTGGGGCGCTGCTCCCAATCTTCATTTGCACATCATTCTGCCTTTGGGGGGTGTCCTTCCTTCCAATAATCCGAAGTATTTTCCCGCCGGAGTGGGTCCGAACGCCTTTGGTCTGACGGACATGGAATTGGGGGCGAAGTATCGATTCATCAAAGAAACCAAGCACCGCCCGGAGTTTGGCACCTTTACGATGCTCGAAGTCCCCACCGGCAGCTATGCCAAAGGGTTGGGCGTCGGAAAGGTCTGGTACAAACTGCCGCTCTGGGCGCAGAAAAGCTGGGGACACTGGACCACTTACGGTGGCGCTGGGTACACCCTGGTCAGACAGACTCAGTATCGCAGTTATACCTATGGCGGATGGCTGTTGCAAAGGGACATCGGAAAGAAGCTTACGCTGGGAGCGGAAGTTTTCTCTCATGGACCGGAAGGGCTTGCTACCGCACAGACAAGGTCCGCCACGATGGTGGATGTCGGCGGCTATTACTACATCCGGAACCCAGGATGGCAAATTTTGTTTGCCTATGGCCACAATGCCTTCGGGCAAACTGAGAACTACGCATATCTTGGGCTGTACCATACTTGGGGGTCGGATAAAAAGAAAGGCGCCACTGGATTTCTGAGTCACCGTGATGTGGCGTTCTAAGATTTTTTTCGTGTTCACGCGTTAGCTTCGGCAATACGTAGATTGCGCCGGGGGCTGGTAGGCCACCTGAAGACGGGGTGTTTCCAGCCGCTGATGATTTTGCATTTTCGACGTTAGACAGCTTTCCAGGATGCCGCTGGTCAGAAGAGTACGCTCGATGGGGTACGGCGCCACGCGGGTTTGAAACATCTGGTCGATTCCATGCACCAGGCACGCCGAATAGGTCACGTTCGGGTTGGGAGTGAGGAGGAACTGCGTCGCCTGGATGGCTGACATCCCTTTCACCCGGGCGGCAAAGTTGTAATCCTTCAGGGCGCCGTTGAGCATCAGCAGGGTAGCTTTCAGGCCGTCGCGGTACTCGATGAAATAAGCGGCTGGATTGGCTACCAGTTTCGGCAACTGGCCCGACGACACCAAGTCCTCCGGCCGGCTCTCCGTTTCGCCCGTGCCCAAAGGCGTGTCGCTGCGCGAGAGCGCGGAGATGAGCAAATCCTTCGACCAGCGGCCTTCCTCACCCGCCTTCCACACCGCGTCGCCCTCGATCAGTTGCACAGCCTTAACACCTGTCTCACCGCGCCCGCGTCTTTCCACCATGCATTGCAAGCCCTCGAGCGCGTGAAAATCCATCGGATCGGACCCGCCCTCGCCGACCATCAACGCGTCCTCGATCTCGCATCCGAGGGGAAGATCGAGCGGGGGCAAACGAAAAGTGACGGGGAGGGATGAACCGCCGAGCATGGGGAAGCGCAGGCGGCGCGAGGTCTCGACCATGTCTTGCGCTTTCGCAAAGCTGTAGGAAAGATGCTTGTCATTGTAGACCGGCACAGACCGGCCGCTGCGCCTGAACACCTCCGCGCACTGCTGGAAAAACTCATAGCGGGGATAAAGGATCTGGCCTTTTTCGTTGCGAGGATAGCTGCCATGCTCGCCAACAATCAGGACGGCGTCGACCGCCAGCTCCTTGCCCCCGCAGCACATAGCTTCGGCGATGGTGGGATAAACCTGGAAGCCAAATTCGCGGGCTCGCTCGCTGCTTAGGTCGCCATCAGGTTTCTGGTCGACGTAAAGCGAAACGACCTTGATGGCGGGTTTGTGCCACGCGCCCGCGTAGGGATAGCCGACGAGAAAGCGATCCCCAATGTGCTGGGCGTGTGAGAGGTACCTGTAAATGGTCGCGATGATAGCCAGGAGCTTGGGCGGGGCGTCCGCGCCTCTCAGTAGAAGTCCGGCGGCCGCGGCCCCGGTCTGAAGGAATTCCCTTCGAGTCAGCATCGGTTAAGCCCTCTCAAACGTCGATTCGCGAGTCGGCTGATAGGTGATCGCCAAGTGCGGCGTCTCGTAGCGCGCCTGCTGGCGATACAAACTCTCAACCCCCGCGGCCACCAGCCCCGTCGTGAGCAATGTGCGCTCGACGGGATAGGTGGGCTTGCCAGTCAGAAACATCTTTTCCATGTTGTTCACCAGCGGGCTAAAGAAGTCGGCCAGAGTCGTGCGCCCGTCAGGCATGGGCAGATACATTTGCGTCGAGAAGGGTTCGGGCCGGCCCTTAATGTCCGCGGCGAAGTTGAAGTCCTTTACCAACGGCGTGTAGACATCTGAACTCGAGCGATGGTGCTCCACGTCCGCGGCGAAATTGAAGTCCTTCACCAGCCCGTTCAATAGAATCATGGTGCAGACCAGGCCGTCGACGTGCTGGTAGTGGTAAGCAATGGGATCCTTCACCAAGCGGCGCAAATCGTCATCGGTCGGAAGGATGTCGTTGAAACCCTCGCGCGCGGGAGTGAGGGTGTGGCTGCGGCACAAAGCGGCTTCCATGAGGCGGCGCGACCACACTCCCGCGCCCAAGGCATCCCAAAACTTTTCGCCGCGATAAGCCTGGAGCCATTTCACTCCCGTTTCGCCACCCAGCCGCCGCTCCACCATGCATTGGATGGTTTCCAGACCGTGGAAATCGTAGCTATCCACGCCCCCGTAGCCCACGCACAGCGCTTCGCGGACGCGCGTCCCGAGCGGCATTTCCACCGAGGGAATCCGCCACGTCACCGGCAGGCTTGATCCGGCCATGTAGGCGAAACCCATTTCGCGTGAGGTGTCGCACATCCGCTTCGCCCACTCCCAGTTCCACGACAGATGTTTGTCATTGAACATCGGGACTGACCGTTCGCTATCTTTGAACACCTGGACGATCTGGTGGAAGAATTCCCAGCGGGGGTATTGGGTCTGCCCCTTCTCGTTGCGCGGGTAAGTGCCGTGCTCGCCGACCACCACCACGCCATCCACCGCCAGTTTGCTGCCTCCCAGCGTCAGCGCCTCGGCAATGGTGGGATAAATCCGCATCGACGGAAATTGTTCGGCGCGGCTGCGGCTGAGATCACCTTCCCCCACTTGATCCACATAAAGCGAGACCAGGTCCATCGCCGGCCAATGGTGCGTACCCATCCATCCATAGCCGTATAGGAAGCGGTCCACGATGTGCTGGGCGTGCGAGTATTTGAAATAGGTGGTGACGACAGCAGCAAGCTTGGGGCGATCGATGCTCATAGCTTGGGGCCTTGTTCCGGTCGTGGCGCATTCACCTTTCGGCCGAACAATAACCTACACCGCTCTATCTTGATTTTCAATAAGTTCCTTTCTTTTCAGCAACATCTTGGCAGAAGACTATAACTCGTTTTTTTTCAATGACATCTTGGCAAGCCAAAAAGTAGACATTTTTTCTATATTCTTTTTCAATAAGTTAACCCAGATCGAACCCATTTTTTTGCCCGGTTTTTTTCCATGACCCTTTCCACCGTAGATTCCGATAAATATCTTAGTTTCAATGACATAGATTTTTGTAAAGTTTTCTCATTCTGCTGCTAACCCCTTTTATTTCTTATACATCTTGGCAAGCCGCGCCCCTTTTTCTCGCCCGGCTCCCGCATTTCTAGCTGACTGTATTTGTTTGAATGACTTAAAGACTTCAGACATTTTTACTCTAAACAGCTAACCACTTTCCTTTCTGACACATCATGGCGAGCCGCCGTTGAACAGTGGTTAGTGGATAGTGGTCAGTGGCCAGTCATCCGCCAGCCTACTGCCTACTCCCTACTGCGTTCTGCCTCCTGCAGGGGGAACCCCCAAGGGGCAGCCGCCAGTGACTACCCACTAACCACTAGTACTTGCTTGGATTAATTCGCGCATTTTTAAGTCGTTGAAATCAAAGGGCGATCTACAACCAGTTACGGACGCTAATTAAATCAAGCAAGTACTAGCCACTTGCCCTGACACCTAGCCCTACTGCGCCATTCCACCCAAGACAGTTCTCCGTACCATTCTCCTGCACGCTGTCGTCCATAGCCTACTGTAATCTTTTGGAGATTTCCCATGGTATGAAAAGATCTTTAACGGAGGGAGTCTAATTGTCCGAAATCGTGGCGGCGCTCGCTCATTCCCCTCCTGATTTAGGAGGGGGCCAGTGGCTTGTCGAGTAATCGCAGCGCGGGGTAGTGGGGTCTTATAGCTCGAAATTCTGGTAGTGTCTTAAATGTGCGTTGATGGCTGTTGGGGCGTTTCAACGGGGCGGGATAATCCATTCAAAGCCGCCTGAAGGTGTTATCTTGGCAATATGAATGTGTCCCCCGATGTGCATGGTAAGATTAGGGTCTGCATCTCTGGCAACCGCGCTTGAACACGCCATGATGTAATTCGCTGCTATTTCCGCTGCCTTATTAATCGTCAAATCAGAAGGTTTTTCTGGAAATGCTATCCTGTAAGCGGAGAATCTTTCATCATCGGAATCAAATAGCAATTCCGCAATAATTGAGGAGCCCCGAATCCATGGAGGCGGTCCGATGTCCATGTCGATTGAGGTAATAGAAGGCTTGGCCAGCACATGCTCGCGGTGGAAGAATCTAAGGTCTATCGTTGAAGCGATGCCACGGTAGTATCCGAAAAAGAATATATGCAGAATCGTGTGTCCCGGTTCATTCTTTTCTGGCAAACTTGGATAGCATGTGATGCTCCCATCCTCCATTTTCATCCTCAATGCTTCCTGAATCGGGCAGGAAAAATGTTCCGCGTAAAGGGAAAGGTCGTCAAAGGAACAGCCCTCTAGAGCATCCACTGATTTCTTCGCTTCCTCGATCAAGTTAATTATGGGCTTATCGGGATAGATGCGCATTCCGGTCGAACCAAAGATTGCGTAGGCCAAAGGAAGATTGTGAATTGGATAGATTTTTTGGAGGTGTTGATTTTCGACTCGCAGGAAGGATGCTTCGAACCCGTCTGCTGCGATAACAATACCTTCGGTCGTGCAAATACGCACAATCGCTGTCGGCATTGATTTATATGGCGCTCCGTTGTATGGCGGCCAATGCTCAAGGGGGCCAATGTCACCAGTAAAGAAAACCATTCGGACACACCAAATCTCTGCTATAATTCGAGTGTCCCCGAATGAGTGTCCCCGAATTGTTGGAAAAGCCCGATGGCAGGTCGGGCATTTTCCATCTTCGGCCTAATCCTACCACTAAATTCATAAAAGGGAATAGCAATGAACCTTCCCAAGTGGTACGATTTGCAGTCTGTGAACATCGACCTAAAATCACACTCGGAAATCTCGAAAATTATCGCCTATCTGGTTTACAGGCTGGGGGAATGGCTTATAAAGGAGGGTCCTGAGCTTCTAAGGGGCAGCAGGATTTTGATTGCGGCTATGCTTGTGGTTCTGGCGGCAATCGCAAAATCCACATGGCGTTGGCTAACATCAAAAGCAGAATCCGCGTATCGTTGGTTACAGGAAACTGATTGGGAATTAATGGTTAACAGAATCTTTCCAAGGAAAAAAGGCCGTCCAAAGCTGAGGTAGTCTTTTAACTCCAATCATCATCTCAGATGGTCAAGAAGGGCCATGCATTTATCGGCCTTATCGCAAATCTCTTTGTCGTTGATTTTTTCTGCTTTTCGCACGATGTCAGTAAGGAGGTCTTTGATCTTTGCCGTAATCTTTCGATTCATTTCTCTCTCGGCCATTAGGGTATCCTCCTTGTACATGTAAATTAGGCATTCACTTTACCGAGTAATTCCTTCAACGTCCAGACGTGATCAGTGAGGCCAGCTTCCATCGCGGGCGTAACGCGGATGGCGGAGTGGATTCTCACGAAGTTGTAATAGGCGAAGTACAGGGAGAGCGCCGCATAGTGATTCTCCCACTTCTTGCTGAAAGCGTTCGTCAGCCGGGTGAATCGGCGAATCTGCATTCTCATCGAAAGATTTTGTCTCTCGACATGCGACGTGCAAATCTTGTTGGGGTCGGGGCGTCCGATGACTGGTACTACCTCCGTTGAAACTACCTCCGAAGGGGAGTAGCGGTGTTCGCCTTCCGGTGAGGCCGCGTATACTTTGATGAGTTGCGCGAAGTCAACGCGAGTTCCAAGGCTCATGTGAACGGCATCAATATACGCCTTGAATCCATCGGTGGTGATCTGGAATTTTCCCGATGTGGCTTCGTTTAGTTTCTCGGTGAAAGCCTCGGTGTCGCGGGTTGTGCGCCGTCCAAGGTGCCAAGCCAAGACCAGCTTGCTCTTGCGCTCGATTCCTACAAACGTGTAAGCGTCCCCAAAGGTGGGGTCATCATCGGCCTTGACTGCCTTTTCTTTTTTCCCGATGAATGACCAGATTTCATCGGCCTGAATTTCGCTTACCGGGACGTTGCAAATCATCTGGTCGGACACCTTCTCGCATCGCTCGCCAGCCAGCACCAGAACGCGCATAATCGTGTTGCGATTCAATCCGCTGATTCTCTCAGTCGAGCGGATGGAGTTTCCTTCAAGCAGGAGTTGCATGGCAAGCAGAGCCTTTTCCCAAGGGATGTACAGTGAATCCAGTGTGCGGGTGTGGGCTTCTGTGAAGGTCCGCTTGCACTTGGGGCAGCGGAAGCGCCGAAGGCCATTCCGGTGTTTTCCGAAGCGTTGACACTCGATACTGCAATTTTCGCAAGTCATTGTCGGGGCGTCTTTTGTTTGGCTCATCATGGGAATATAATACAACTAGCGATAGTTGTTTGTCAAGAGAAAAATGCATTGAAATACCAACTATATTTATAGTGTTTTGATTGACTTACAGGCGAATTGCCGAAACAACTCGCCTGTAGTCAATATGCGTTGAAAACATTCTACTTGACTGGTGGGCTTCGACAGTGTATAAGAAACACGTCGGGCATCTCCTTTCTGGACTTGCCAAGATTCAGCGGCCCGCGAATCGCGCCTTAGAAACGTATTCGCGGGTCGTTTCATTTTACGGGGAGATTATCAGATGTAACTTAAGTGCATCGCAACTGCGGGGATTTGCGTTTTAGTGGCGTTTCCGTGGCGTTTTTTTGATAACTATTTTCCGTTTCAATATTTTAGAGAAGACTCTTTCGTATGCTCCGATCTTCCTTGGATGCGGAATTGACTTATCAGCCAGATGGCGATAGACGTTAGTACGGTCAATTTTTACGGAGACAGCCAATTCGTCAATTGTGAGTCGGCATTCGTCGCGTAGACGGGTAAGCTGCGCCCCCAGCGATTCTGTCTCGGATTCTACAATTTCGGATTGGTCTTCCACTTCACCAATTTGTTCAGAATCTTTAAACTCCTTATGGGCATAAACCACCGTTATCTTACGAGTTTGTTTTTGCGCGTCAAATTCAGCTCGCAATGCGTCGGCTTCAAGTTTCTTGCAAAAATTAGCGGAAGCGTCACAAACGAACTCAATGCGTCCATAGTGGCACCGTCTACTTGTTTCATTCCCCTCACGATCTTGCGTAATAGTAAATCCCATTTCACTAAACTCGAAATGTCCTTCCCTTAACTTGTCGAGCCACGCTGTGAGTAAATCAGAAGCGCTTGCATCCGCTATCTCTTTTCCTGCCCTTGTCGCTAGAGCTTCAAAGCTATACTTGGCGGCCTTACTGCCCTGTAGACCCCATTTTCCCGGCCCAACATTGTCAAAATTAGCCCATGCAGCGCTAAGGGTAAAAGCTTCTGGTATGGTTCGAAATTGGATGGCAATGTCTCGCCAGAAATCAGAAAAGGCCATCGCTCCCTTTGCGATGCCCTAGAGGGAAGTAGCCGCCAGCGGGTAGGGTTCCCGTTTGTCGCCTGGCCGGGCTAGGCGGCCATAAGATTTTAGCAGAAATCAGGACGGTTTATTTGCTTCCTTGCGGGGTCTTCCGCCACCGTGGGTCTTGCGTGCGGCGGCCATCTGGCGATAGTGTTCCGAGCCGTGGCGTCGCGCTGTAGTGCTTCCACCTTTGCTCCCAAGAGCAGCGGCAGAGGATTCATTACCATGCGCTAGGAGGTCATCTGCGAGCGCCAGTGCAGCGCCTAGAAGTTCCCGGCATCGTGGCGTGCGATTCTGAGGCAAGGGCTCCGTTGTGGACAGAATCAAGTCCACTTCCGAGAGCATGTTCTTTAGGGCTTCAATACTGTCGCCGTTTGATTCGTTTTTCATGCTTCTAAGTTTAGACCGGACGCAGGGGGAAGCAAGGTTTATTTCTGAGCCTTCAACGCACATTTAAGACACTACCGAAATTCTCTATTGCTGGCTTGGGAAGATGCCGATAGTATATGCGTGATGAGAGCTCCGCACCCAATTCCGTACCAGGGAAGCAAGCGGCTCTTGGCTCCCGCCATCTTGTCCTACTTTCCAAAAAATCCCGTAAGACTGCTGGAACCCTTTGCTGGGGCAGCCGGAGTCTCAATGGCCGCTGCTCTGAAGGGTCGGGCCAATCACATCGTGTTGAATGACATCAACGAACCGCTAATGCGCCTTTGGGAGATCGTCATCGAATCCCCTGAAACGATCGCATCGGAGTATGAAGGATTGTGGAGGGCGCAGCTTGGCAGAGAACGGAAATATTACGATGTCGTGCGCACCAAGTTTAATGAAACCCACAAGCCCCACTACCTACTTTACCTTTTGGCGCGTTGCGTCAAGGCGTCTGTTCGCTACAACTCCGAAGGCGAGTTCAATCAGAGTCCTGACAATAGGCGCCTGGGTATGAATCCAGACACAATGCGCGGGCACATTCTAACCGCATCGCGGCTACTCAAGGGAAAGACCGCAATCACTGTAGGAGACTACCAGCAGACGATTGAGTCTGCGCAACCCCGCGATGTTGTCTATATGGACCCACCCTACCAGGGCGTATGCATGAACCGGGATCCGCGTTACATCAGTCTCCTTGACTTCGATGCATTCACCGCGAGCCTTCGCGCCCTTAATGATCGGCACATTTCTTTCATTCTGAGTTACGACGGCAAAACTGGAGGGAAGTCTTACGGGAGGCCGATGCCATACGACCTCGGTCTCGTGCATATCGAAATCGACGCTGGAAGATCGTCACAAGCTACCCTACTTGGTCGAGATCACATCACCTACGAATCGCTCTACCTTTCGCCCGCGTTAATTGAACGCATTGGGATAATCAACAAAAGGCATTTGACCATTGCGTCAAAACAAGTTAGTCTCTTCGCCCAGAATGGCCGAGCAGAAACTTCCCAAAGCATTCCTTGAACGTCTCAGCGCTGTAACCGGCAAGCGACCCAAAACCGTCATTGAACACATCCTCAAGCACGGGTTCGTGACAACACAGGACCTGAGGGACAAATACGGTTACAACCACCCGCCTAGTACTTGCTTGATTTAATTAGCGTACGTAACTGGGTACAGGTTGCGCTTTGATTTCAACGACTTAAAAATACGCGAATTAATCCAAGCAAGTACTAGAGCGGCTAAGGACGTGAGGGACCAAGGCATCCCACTCGAAACGTTCCGGGTAAAAGGAAAGGACGAAAGGAGCATCGCGGCCTATCGATTCGCTGACCTGTCAAAAATCCGCCGCGGCTTCCTTGGCGGTCGGCGCGCCTTTCCGAAAGAATTCAAAGACGAGCTAGCGCATTCCAGTGGATGCCGCTGCCACATCTGCTTGAGCCAATTTGAGGAACGGTACCTTCAAATCGACCATAGAATCCCGTATGAGGTCGTCGGGGATGTGAAATTCGACGAACGCGACTCGGGTTCATACATGCTTCTTTGCGGGTCGTGCAATAGAGCAAAATCTTGGTCCTGCGAACACTGCGATAATTGGACAAACAAAAAGTCTCCCGAAGTATGCGCAGGGTGTTATTGGGCGTCTCCGGAAGCTTATGAGCACGTCGCCATGCAGGATTCACGAAGGCTCGATCTCGTATGGATGGGAGATGAAGTCGCGGTTTACGATGAACTACAGGAACAGGCTAGCGCGGGGCGCCAACCGATTCCGGAGTACGTCAAAAAAGTTCTCAGGCAAATCACGTCAAGAAAGTAATGCTCCTTGCCCGCGCAGACCCTAAGAAGCGACCCTCTGGGCCAGCCCGCCGTAACGGTATCGGGCATTGGAAACTCCCACGGTCAGGACTGCACTGACCGTGGACACCCACCTTCAAAGCACGCTGACCTCCGGTTAATTTGCCTTGAGCTCGCGCTCTGCTTGAAGCCAGTCCCCGATCTCGTTGCCTGAGTTGGGGCCGCGTTTGAGGTAGATTTCATAGGCACGGAGCCTCAAGTCGTTCTCCGTGATGGTCGTCTGCTTCAGCTTGACCTTCTGAGTTGCAGGAAGAGGAGTCCGTTGTCGCGTCGTTGCTTGGCGTACCATGAGTGGCACATCCTTTCAGTGAGTTTTCGTTGATGACAATATAATATAGCTTACATCATAAAAATTGTCAATATATAATAATTTGTTAATCCGTCTAAAAAAGTGCTGACGACCGGTTTGCGGGTAGCCAAGGTGTCGCCACGGCGACCACTCGTGCCCGTGGGTTTTCCCTTCCATGACGAACTGAAAGACGGACAGCCCGTGCGCAAGGGATCGGCGAAGCCGCCGAAAGATGGGCAGCGTTCGAATTACCGCCGTTTTGCTGGGGAGAAGGCGACGATAGCGGCGTCCCCAATTGCGGTTGACGACGTACGGTGGCCGTAACGGTATCGGGCATGAGAGAATCCCCCGGTCAGCAAACCGCTGAGCGTGACTACCTGTCGACAGGCTACCTGTCGAAACGCTGTAGAACGAGGCAGTGCGGTGTATACTTCTATCGCCCGGAATTTGAAAACGGAAATCCTGCATGACATGTGGGTGAACGGACGCCATGCGCCTTTGTCTGATTAACCCCTCCAACCCGCTGGTCAGCATCGTCAGAATCAAGGAGAGCCGCTGGAATCGTTTCCGGGTGTGGAAACCGCTCAGCCTTATGGTCCTCGCGGGACTGACCCCACCGGAGTGGGAAATCACCATCGTGGACGAGAACCTCGGGGTGCCCGACTATCCGGCCATGCCGCGGCCGGACTTGGTGGGCATTACCGCCTTCACCTCACAGGCGAACCGTGGCTATGAGGTGGCCGCTCACTTCCGGCGCTTGGCCGTGCCCGTCGTCATGGGTGGCATTCATGCCACCATGTGCCTGGACGAGGCCATGCAGCGTGTGGACTCGGTCGTTACCAGGGAGGCCGAACGCGTCTGGCCGCAAGTCCTGGAGGACAGTCAGCAGGGGTGCCTGAAGCGCCATTATGACGGAGGGTTTGCCGAGATCGACAGCGTTCCACCCGCCCGGCACGATCTGCTGACCGGGGATTATGCCATGGGAGCCATTCAGACCACGCGCGGCTGTCCCATGAACTGCACCTTCTGCAGCGTGACGGCGTTCAACGGGGCCCACTACCGGCTGCGCCCCATTCCCGATGTCGTGCGCGAGTTCCAGTTGATCCGTGAGAAACGCGTTCTGGTGGTGGACGACAACCTTATCGGCACACGCCCGGAACACATTGCCCGCGCCAAGGACCTGTTCCGCGCCTTGGCCCAGGCGAACCTGCGAAAAGAGTGGGTTGCCCAGGCCACCATCAACTTCGGCGATGACGAAGAACTCCTGGCGTTGGCTGCCAAGGCCGGTTGCCGAGGTGTTTTCATCGGTTTTGAATCCCCCACGCCGGAAGGGCTTTTGGAGCTCGGCAAGAAATTCAACCTTTTGAAGGGCCGGGACTTCCGCGCTTCCTTGCGGCGAATACAGCGGCACCACATTCTGGTGGTGGGTTCCTTTATCATCGGTCTGGACAACGACCAGCCGGGCATCGGCAAGCGCACAGCCGCAGCCGCCAGACAGTACGGCGTGGATAATCTCAACGCGATGTTTCTCACTCCCTTGCCCGGCACGCGCCTGTGGGACCAGATGAAATCCGAAGGCCGCATCACTCTTGATACGTTCCCGGAGGACTGGAAATACTACACGCTGACCTTCCCGGTGGCGCGGTGTAAGCATTTCTCCCTGGACAGCGTCATCGAAGAAATGCTCTCCTGCGATCGGGAGTTCTATTCCATTCCGCGCATTCTGTGCAGGGTGTGGAGCAACTTATGGCGACGCCGCGCGCCGCTGTTCGCCATGCTAGGCGCTCTCTCATACAGGAGCAACCTCCGGCTGAATCGCCGGGCCTACGCGGAGTTTAAGTGTCAACAAGGTTATAGGTTTACAGGTCGGCTTGACGTGGCAGAGTCCTGTGAGCGGAGCGTGCCAGGGGTTGGGAGGCAGGAGTCATGAATGCTGGTAGTGTCGGAAATGTGCGTTGAGCGCCATAGCGCTCACGTGGTCGGAAACGTGTATTGATCCTTGCCGATCATCCAAAGGATTCTGTCGAAGACCCTCACTCGATACGGATAGCCGTTTGTGTCCAGACCGCTGATCGTGTCAAGATACCTCTCGTAAAATTGCGTCCATACAGAGACGAACTGATAATAGTCGGCCCCGCTCGGCGGGGCGGCGATGCCGATCTCAAGTTTGGCCAAGACCCACAGTGCGCGCTGCGCGTAGCTATCGAATATGGGAATTTTGTCTGGGTAGCACAGCCAGAGTGCCTTTGAAGTCAGAGACGTGAACTCTCGCCGGCTGTTCTGGGAGCCGTGGATGTAGGCGTCGCACACGGACTTCTCTTTGTGCGCCGCATACAGCGCGTCTGGACCATCCAGGTCCCTTTCGCGCTCTCTTGAATCCGCCCACCTTAGCACGGCGTCCGCTATTTTGTCTCTCTGAGTTGCGATCCCACGAACCCTGAAGACGCGGTACGCCTGAAGCCAATCGCGAATAGTGTCTCGCCTATTTGGATCGTCTTCTCTGTTCAGCGCATCAAGTGCTTTCACGTCATAGTGAGCATGGTCCCCCATCATGTCTTTAATGGCATTGGCCCACAGATGTCGTATGATCGCCTTGAAATCGATCATTGAGGCGATTGTTGCGCGCTCAGGTAGCAAGCGGCCTCCCTTCGTAACCAGCACCGTGGGGCTAGTATAGGCGATCCATAAAGCGAAAAGGCCAGCCTGGCAGGGCTGGCTGAGCCGAAAGCAATCGCGCGCTATTTCCGGTCAACGCAGATTTCAGACACTATCTGAATGCTTACACGCTTGACGGATCGGAATTATTGCGGAGCACAACCGATGAGTCCATTTGGCCGAAAGATCCGTCTCCGCTACCCTCAAATCCTGCTGGTTCAAAAACGACGGCTTCGGAAGAACAGGGGCTAGCGCATTCGCCAGCCCCCCATGCTACTTCGTCTTCGATCGGGCTTGCCTCAGGCCGCCCTCGCCTTTGCCGCGATTGCCGGCGTTACCACGTTTACTTTGATTTGCTTCGGCTTCGTTTCCTCGGCCTTGGGGATGTGCAGCGTCAACGCGCCATTGTGATAATCGGCCTTGATCTCGTCCGATTTCACGGAGTTCGCCAGCGAGAAGCTCCGGGTGAACGTACCATAGGCACGTTCGATGCGCAGGTAGTTTTCCTCGTTCAGCTTCTTCTCAAACTTGCGTTCGCCGCGAATCGTGAGGATGTTGTTCGCGACGCGGATGTCCAGGTCCTGCGGATTCACTTCCGGCAGGTCCGCCTTGATAACGAGCTCATTCTCGGTCTCGTAAATGTCAACGGCCGGCGCCCAGGCGGTCAGGTTCGATTCCTCGCCCGTACGCTCCGGCACATCGCCAAACACGCGGCTGAGCTGTTCCTGCAGAGTCATAGCCCCACGGGAAGGGTCCCAGCGATTCATTATTGTCATTTTATCCACCTCTTTTAATTGATTACGCGACTACAATATAATATTAGTTCGGTTTTGTCAAGAGTTAAAAACATTATCTCTAATGCTATACTCTTTAATATAACAGCGAGTTAAGTTTTTAATGATAACCGTGGTTCGCGAACAGCAAAAAGCCGCAGAGTTTCTGGGAAGCGAAAATCTGCGCTTGGGCGCTAAGTGCTCTTCCGTTTCTGTGGGATCACTTGCGGCTCGGTACCCTAAACCGGGTGACTTCCAATCCTTTGGCGATGGGCAGCGTTATTGATTCCACCTCCGGCCGCGAACGGACGTGGGCGATGTAGCTCGTGATCGAGTGGGAGATCACGTTATCCGCAACCACCATGCCTCCGGCCGGAACATTCAGCATTTCAAAGAAGCGGATGTAGTCCCCTTTTTCGCAATCGATCAATACGAAATCAAATTCGCCCAAGCCCTCAAGCACTGACCCAGCGTCTCCCAGGATGAACTCCACGTAGGGGGCGAGATCAAGACGGGAGAGCGTCGCCCGCGCCTCGGCCTGGCGATCCGGGTCCTTTTCCAGGGAAGTGACCTTCCCCGAAACTTGGCGCGCGGCGGCAGCCAGAGCAATCGTGGAGAGGCCGCTCGAACCGCCAATCTCGAGGGTCCGCTTTGCGCCGATGCCCGCCGCCAAAGCGCAAATAAATTCCGCGCTGGCCGGCTCCAAATTGCGATGACGCTCCGCCTGGGGAAGACCAAGGGCATCCTGCCGGAGCTTTCGCTCCCACAAGCGCGCGATTTCAATCCGTTCGCGTTCCCCCAGCATGGCTCAATAAACTTTAACATGAGACGCGGCTTCGCACGCGGCCCTAAAGAGAAACCACTCGCCTTGGCTGCCGCTCTCCGGGTAAACTGATCGAACCGGGCAGAAACAGGGCGAGTTATGAACTTGAATTCAGGCAACGACCTTAATCGGCGAAGATTCTTGTTTACTGGTTTGCGAGGCGCCGGCGCGGCGTGGGTCTCTCTTCAATGGCCCGCCATCGTGGCGGCAGCGCAGCACGCCGCGCACATGCGCCAAGCCGACCCTCCGGCTAAGCTGGAAGTGCTGAGCGCCGAACAGGCCGCCGAAATCGAGGCGGCGGCCAGCCGCATTATTCCCAGTGATGACACTCCGGGAGCGCACGAAGCCGGGGTGATTTACTTCATTGACCGCGCCCTAGCCACTTTTGCCGCCGACGACCGCGCTGACTACGAAAAGGGACTGCCGGTCTTGCAGGCCAAGACGCGGGAGATGTTCCCCGACGCGCCGAAGTTCTCCCAGGCCACTCCCGAGCAGCAGGACGCGGTGCTGAAAGCGCTGGAGGATCAGCCGATTTTCGAGCTGATCCTCACGCACACTGTCATGGGTTTTCTCGCCGACCCCGCGCGCGGCGGCAATCGCGGCAAAGTGGGGTGGAAACTCATTGGGTTCGATGACAGCCCGGCGTTTGCTCCGCCCTTTGGCTATTACGACCGCGACTACCCCGGCTGGCAGCCGCCCAAGGAAAAGTAAGGCGAACTTGTGGGCATTGCAAATTCAATGCAATTCTTCCCGCGTGGACCATTGAGGAGGGAAGCACTGAAGCCCCGAAGGGGCGGACTAGCAAAGCCCAGGCCACCGGCCTCGGGAGACCCGCCCCCATTTTGGCAGAAAGCCCTGAAGGGGCGAAATGGCATTCATAGCCATTATCGCGCAATAACCAGGGGTCGTTTTTATCACGCCCATTCAGGGCTGCTGATCGCCAAAGGTTGACTTCGTGACCCTGGGCGTTGCCCAGGGCTGTGTTAGGGCGCCCTTTCAGGGCGCGAATGCAGACAATGAATCCCCAAGTCACCTACAAACCGTCGGAGAAAGTTGACTTCGTCATCGTTGGCTCAGGCGCGGCGGGCGGAGTGCTGGCCAAAGAACTTTCTACGGCGGGCTTCAAGGTGGTGGTGTTGGAGCAAGGGCGGTGGATTCCTCCCAGCGATTTCGGGCACGATGAACTTGCCCAGATGGAGGACCACGCCCTGACGAACAATTCCCAGCAGCAGCCCCAGACCTTTCGAAAGACCCCTCAGGACAAGGCCTATAAGCAGCTCTCGGCGGTTTACGGGCGTTGCGTGGGCGGAGGCACCGTACATTTTACAGGCAACTTCTGGCGGTTCCACGAAATTGATTTTATCGAGCGCAGCCGCCGCGGGCCGGTGGCGGGCACCGGGTTCGCCGACTGGCCCATTACTTACGCGGATCTGGAACCGTATTACACCAAGGTGGAATGGGAGATCGGCGTTTCGGGGCTGGCCGGCGCGAGCCCTTTTGATCCACCCCGGTCCAAGCCTTATCCTCTGCCGCCGATGCCGGTAAAATCCTCGGGAGTCATTTTTGAGCGTGCCGCCTGGAAACTCGGCTGGCATCCCTTCCCTTCCCCGATGGCGATTCTTTCCCAACCTTACCGGGGCCGGGCGGGGTGCGTCCATTGCGGACGCTGCATGGGTTTTGGCTGCGAGGTGGGAGCGAAGTCCAGCACGCTGGCGAGCGTCATTCCGCTGGCGCAACAAACCGGCCGCTGCGAAATCCGGACGCAGAGTTACGCTTTCCGGGTGAAGACCAATCGCCATGGCCGCGCCACGGGTGTCGCCTATTTTGATGACCGGGGTCTGCGACATTTCCAGAAAGCCCGCGCGGTGATTGTCAGCGCCAACGGCGCCGAGACGCCGCGCCTGCTTCTGCTCTCGAGCTCGGGGCGATTCCCCCAGGGGCTGGCGAATTCCAGCGGGTTGGTGGGCAAGTACCTGATGATCAATGCCCATAGCATGGTGATGGCATCTTTCGAGCAGCCGCTCAACGACTACACCAGCGCCGCCGTCAGCCGCGTGCTGCACGATTTCTATGAGATCGATCCCAAGTTGGGCTTTTATGGAGGCGGGGGACTGGACGCGCGCTTTGGGCGGACTCCGATTGGTTTCGCGCTGGGTTCCGTGCCCCCCGAGGTGCCGCGCTGGGGCAAAGGTTACAAGAACTGGCTGGCCGAATCCTTCTCGCGCTCAATGTACGTGATGGGCCACGCGACCTCGCTGCCCGTCGAAGACAACTGCTTTTCCCTCGACCCTGATTTGAAGGACGCTTGGGGCCTGCCGGCGCTCCGCATGACCTATAAAGACCATCCCGATGACCTCAAGACCGCCAAGTATCTGCAAGATCGCGCGCGGGAGCTCGTGGCCGCTACCCCTGCAACCCAGGTCTGGGCGTCGCCCGTCCAGGAGCAGTCTCATGCCGTGCACCTGCTGGGAACATGCCGTATGGGGAACGATCCGAAATCCTCGGTGGTGAATGCCGATCACCGCACGCACGACGTGCCAAACCTTTTCCTCTGCGATGGAAGTAGCTTTGTGACCTCCGGTCGCGGGCAGCCCACCATGACCATTCAGGCCCTCGCCTTTCGCGCCGCGGAACGAATCGCCACGGCCGCGCGGCGCGGGGAAGTTTGAATTGACGCCAGTCCAGAGCTCCACTTGCGGGTTCGCCTGCCAATCCCTTTCCAAGAGCGCTAATGAACATGTTGTCCTCCGCGTGTCATGCGATAACTTCGAATTGCAATTGCCAGGGCTGTCGGTATGCCTGACAGGGGATCCTCTTGCGTTCGAACCACCGTTCCCTTACAGATGACCTCCCCACGGGCTTCTCCGAGGACGGAAATGGGAAGCTCAAATCTTAATTCCACCGGAATTTGGGGATCTAAGGCGGCTTGGGTGTGCAATAGCAATCCCGAGCCACTGATGTTCGCCGTCTTGCCCTCCAGCCACTCTGGGCAGTCGGGTTGGCGGTAGCGCACCGGAATGTTCATGGGAAAACGCGCGGCGCGTGGGGTGCCTTTCCGGACCAAGGGGTTGTGAAGGTCAGTCATGGCCGTATTCGGGATTACAGAGATTTTCTCTGGTTAGCCCGCGTCTCCTTTAGCAAAAACCGTACATCGGGTTGTCTTCACCGCGTTCATTGTCTTCATTCTCTTTCGAAGAAGATCGGCCCCTTTCGACGTCAGCTTAATCGCGACAGTAACGAAGACACAAAGCGCGTTAGCAGGCTCAGCGCCACCAGGCCTCCGAAGACATCGATCGCTCTCTTGGCGAGCTGAGCGGGCGTGGATGGCGTGTCTTTTGGCAGCAAATGGGGATAGAGGGTGATGTCCGCGGAGCGGCGGCCCTTCTTGGGGTCCAGATCGTCTGGATACACATGGAAGGAGATCCGCATCACATTCATCTGCTCCAGCATCAGGCTGTTCTGCAAAGCTTCACTCACCCTCGATTGCAGAGCGCTGAGGATGCTGGTCAGGTCTCCATTGCCGATTTCTGTGCAGATCACACCGACCACCGAGCCGGTCTCATACCAGCCATGCAAATCCGTCTCGCGCGCTGAGTTGGAAAGTGCCTCGGCGATTCCTTCAATAACCATCTCCTTCTGCTCGCCTGCAAAAACCATGTCGGCATGCAGCAGCATGAGCACAAACCGTTGCCGAGAGCGCTCGCTCCTTTTCCGCTCAATCATCAACACCCTCCGGAAAATCTCCTCCGGCACTAGCGTCATCCCGGCATCCTCGCCACCGGCCCCCTCCCGGTCGGGAGGATTGAACGCTGATCCATCTCCCAGCATCCTGATCGGTGGCTTTAGTGAACCAAAAATCTCAGTGATCATCTCATCTCCCCCTATTTATTCTTTGCTCTCAGCCGGCCATCCCTTCAATCAAACGCTGGAATGTCCGCACGCAGATCGAGTTTAGTCGATTAGAAAACTCAGACAATGGCCCGATGGTAGGGTTGAAATAGGACTTATGGGGTATATAGGTGTGGCACTTAAATGCTAGCCTTTTAGGGGGTTACTTTTCCTCTCCAGTATGAACAACGGCGATCCGTCCTGAAGGTAAGCAGCGATTTGTTGGCAGTCCCCTCCTTCATCATAGGCTCCGGACACGAGGTCGCACCCGCAAGAAAGATATTTTCAAACTGTCCGCAGCGGTGTAGATTTTATTAAGGGCATGATGTAGTTTTAAAGTCTCCATCAAATAGGGCTCTGTCACCGGTCTGAGGGCGGCTCTGCTTGCTAGAAGATTTATGACGGTCTCACGATCATTAATCACTTCTACGGCTCTGTTATCTGTTTCCCTGATTTTGTCCTCGCTCACCTCACTGGCACAAACCAACGCCGTGCGCGCCCGTGTGACGCAACCGGTGGACCTGAATAACCTTGTCACTCTCCAAGGGAACGTCCACCCCCTTGCGCGGCCGGAGTTTGACCAGCGGGTGGCGCCTGACGACTTGCCCATGGAGCGCATGCTCCTGGTCTTGCAGCGCGGGCCGGAGCAGGAAGCCGCGCTGCGGTAACTGCTCGACGACCAGCAGGTAAAATCCTCTCCGCGGTTTCACCAATGGCTCACCCCCGAGCAGTTCGGTCAGCAATTCGGCCCTGCCGATTCCGACCTCGAGGCGATCACCAATTGGCTCGCGAAGCAGGGCTTCGAGGTGACAAAGGTAGCGGCGGGCCGCACGGTCATTGAGTTTTCCGGCACGGCGGGATTGGTCCGGCAAGTCCTGGGAACCGAGATTCACCGATTTCGGGTGAACGGCGAGGATCACTGGGCCAACACGAGCGACCCGCAAATCCCCGCCGCGATGTCATCCCGCGCAGCAGGGTAGGATCGGCGCTGCGCTACCCTGCATAATGCGCGGGCGGTTGTACCCCTCCTGATAGCTATAGTATTATGCGCCACACCGGGCAGCTACTTCGACTTGCCAAGGAGCCCGATGCGCGCCTGCCCCCAATGCTCGAGAACTTATCCCGACGACACGGATTTCTGTCCGCGCGACGGCGCGCTGCTTCGAAGGGGCAACCCTCGTGGTTGCCCAAGGGCGGCCACAGGGGCCGCCCCTACGCAAGAACGAACCGGCGATCGGAGATCGCCGCTACAGTTCGGCGTACCACCCCTTATTCCCCTCCTCAACCGAGGAGGGGAGCGCGAAGCGCGGGGTGGTGAGCAGCGCCGCTACAACCGCCGCGCTGAGGATTTGCCTCTGTGACTGAGATCGATGCCCACCTCGCTGCGAGTCTTTCCAGCCGTTTCCGGCTTATCCGCCAATTGGGCGCGGGCGGCATGGGTGCGGTCTTCCTCGCCGAGCAGATCGCGGTGGGCAACCGTCTGGTGGCGCTCAAAGTCCTGAGCCGCAGGCTGCTGGATGATCCGGACTTCCTGCTGCGCTTTCAGAATGAAGCGGCTTCCACGGGGCGCATTCATCACGTCAATGTCGTCACCATTTACGAATCCGGCCAAGCCGATGACGGCACGCCGTACATCGCCATGGAGTTTCTGGAGGGCGAATCTCTCCGCCAGGCCCTCGCGCGGCGGGGGGCGCTTCCCGTGCCCGCGGTTGCGGAAATTCTCCAGCAAGCGGCGCGGGGACTGAACGCCGCGCACAAGCTGGGCATCATTCATCGTGACCTCAAACCCGATAACATCTTCCTGACGTATCCGGACGACGCGGCGGCACCCCTTGCGGGCGCCCACGGCGCGTTGGCATTTGCCGAGGACGTAGGGGCAGGCCTCGTGCCTGCCCTCCCCATCGGCATTGCCGACACCGGGCGGGCACAAGGCCCGCCCCTACGACCCGTTGTGGTGAAAATCGTCGATTTCGGCATTGCCAAGCTGCGCGAATCCGGCCCGCACACGCAGACCGGCATGGTGCTCGGCACGCCCGCGTATATGTCGTTCGAGCAGGCTTCCGGCATGAGGAGCGATGAACTCGACGCGCGCTCGGATGTTTACTCACTAGGCGTGGTGGTCTACGAGATGCTCACCGGCCGCACGCCGTTTCATTCCGATACGCCGGTCGGATACCTGCGCATGCACATGCAGGAAGCCCCCCCGCCCTTCCGCACCGTCAAACCAGACCTCCCCGCGCTGCCCCAACTCGAAAGCGTGGTGATGAAGGCCCTCACCAAAGACCGCAGCCAGCGCTACAGCTCGGTGCTGGAATTTGCACAGGAGTTCGTACAGGCAGCCGGTGCCGATTCTCAACCTGCTGCGCGGGCAGATCTCCAGCGGGAAGTCGCCAAGCATCAGCCGCTGGCCACAGTCGCGCCCGTGCCCAAAACAAGTGTTCCCGCTTCCGTGCGCGGCACCATTGCGATGAAGCCCGTGCTCGAAAATCTATACCCTTCGCGTGGGAAATGGTTCGTCGTTGCCGGGTCCCTTGTCCTTCTGACTGTTGCCGCGACCGGGGGCTTCTGGTATCGGACAAAGTTCGGATGGAGACGGGCACAAGGACAAGTGGAGTCTCGTTCTGCTTCCTCTGCTCCAAGTGGATTGCGGCCTCGTGAGGTGGAGACTCCTATCTCCTCTGCCCCGCCCTTGGATTTTGACATGAGCTCAGTGAAACCTGTTCTTGCTCCTTCACCACCCACCCAGGCCGAACAACAAGAATGGCGGGTCTGGCGGGAGAGCAACGCCCACGTAAGTCGTCCAGCGGTGGGTTCTATTCCATATTACTCCGACAAGGAAATTCGCGACCTGAAAGAAGGAGAGCGGGTCAAAGCGATAAAGAAAATCAGCTTATGCGATTGGACTAAATTAGGTGGCGAGCATCTGGAGGTCCGCAAACGTCCCGGCTTCGGGATTCATACTTCCTACATTGTGGAAACGCTAGACGGAAGGCAGGGATATGTTAGAGCCGACTACGTATCGCTGGACAATGGCGTGGGCTGCAACGAATCGGGCTGCTCCAGATCACAGCCATAGGACACATCTCGCTGATTTATGGACTGAAAAGCCCGGCCTGACGGAAGAGTCCGCTTTACCAGCCTTTTCCGCACGAGATTCATGAGAAGCTATTCCAGCAAGTGTAGCGAGTTGTTCTTGAACTCCACGGCTTGGGTGTTTGGCAACCGGAGAAGAGCTGTAGAGTTTCGAAAACAACTCTGGACTGCAAGGTCGTAAATTGTTGTTTTTTTACAAGCAATTGTAGGGGTACCCCTTGGGGCGCCCTCGGGCAGGGCAAGGCCAGTCCCTTTAAAGCACTTTTTGGTTGCGGCTTCGCCCCCCTAAGCTACCTGCTGCGCTTTAGCCGCGGCGCGCTTTTCGCGCCGCCGGCTGGAACGCTGGGTTGGGCCGCGCAGGCGTTGAGCACCTTCACTGCCTCCCTTGTAATATCTTCATGCACGCCTCTGCCGCGACTGGGCGAAGAAAGTGAATTCCTCAGACGTTTTGCCGAGTATCGCAGTGGCCGAAGCACCGGCTTCCGTCCATTTACGAATAGTTGCCATAGAGTCTCGTACAGTTTCAGCAAGAATACGAACAGCCGCTCCACTTCACGAATGTCGGTTTTTGCCAAGAGCCTCTGAATTTCAGCCGGATCTGAAGCTACCTTGTGCGCGTAAACCTGGTGGCGCAGCTCGCGATAATTACTCTCGTAGATTTTCCGGTATTTCTTAACATGCCTTTTGAGCCGTCGGAAATCCGTTGTCGTCGGCATATATACGTCTCGAAGGTATTCAGCGAGCCAATCAGGCGCTTCTCGCTGGTTGCCCTGTTTACGTCGGCCGAGAGCCGCCTTTGAGAAGATTTCAGAATTGTCCCTGGCAATGCGTAGAACCTTGTCCAAATTGTGCGGAGAATTTTGATCAAAAATACGTCCCAGCGCGATCAAAGCTGACGTCTGGAGTGCACCCACAACTGTGTTCCAGAACAGAGGATTCTCGTTAAGAGAACGGAACACCCGTCTTTCGTGCTTCGCGGCTTCGTGCACCGCACGGTATGCGTAGAAAAACTGCGATGCTCCCTCGCATTCTTTCCGGAAGACTTCAAGTTCACTTTCAAATTGCTGTTCTGCGTTCATAACTCCGCAGGGCAGCCCGACTCTTGTCATGTATGCCCCCCACGGACACGCGCAGCATCTCTGTCACCGCGTCCCATGCGTGGCCTGTGCTACCCGCATCCATGCTAAGGTCCAGGTATCAAAATCTTTTTCGCAGTTTCGGAGACAACATCTATGACAATCTTGTAAACCCCCTCGCCGACCGCCTTGCCAGCCTGTTTGCAGTAGCGCTTGAATTTCTCAGCGGCCAGCCCAGTTCGTGGACCTTCCTTCATCAGATCAGAAACGGCCCTGTCAAAGTCTTGCTTTTCAGTTGGGGAAAGGCTATCAGCCATGCCGATCAGCTCTTTCGCTGCTTCCAGTGTCCTTCCGGTCCACGGATATGGCTGGCCACAATTGTGGCAGAAACCGGGCGGCTTCTGAGGACCTAGCGCAACGACACCTGGATAGTGATAGTTACCCTGGATGTCGTGTTCGCAGTGGATGCACTGCCAAATGGCTTTCTCGCCACATTTCTTACAGAACTTGGTGTTGCACTCGGGGTCTCTCTTCATCGAGTGGTTAACCATGTGCCCGCTCAGGCAAACCAACGCAGTATCTTGCCAGCCGCGCTCTTCATTGTCTTTGCGAGTCAAATACGGCATCGTTGCTACTCCCGGCCCGATCTATCATTGGTGTAGCCGCAGGCCAAAGCCCAGCTATTTGCTAACCATTCGCTCGAATTCTTACTTCTTAGTCGCTATGTTGTCAAGCTTGCGCCTAGTCAGCAGCCCACCCTCATCGCAGTCCTGCTCGCGGGTGGAGCCCCGATCTATCGGCGCTCCCACGAACGCGGGCAACACCTCTGTCACCGCGTCCTATCCGTGGGCTGTCCGGGCTTCTTAACCGTGACACAGGCACTCCGAAGCTGTGAAAAAATCGATTTTTGGACTGTTATCCACAATGTAAATCATTGAAAACGCAGAGTGCCAAAATTTGCAAGATCAATTTTTTCACAGCTTCTCCTGCCTGTGTGCTATGCATGGAATGCATCTGCTCTTGGGCACCACGATGCATCGGGGTGCTACATCTCACGACTTGTTCATGAGGGCTTTTTCCACGGCTTTCGGGTTTCTATCTATCGCCGTCAGGCAGGCGCGCACCGCGCTTTCCGGAGGCCTGCGCCAGCCGGCCGTTTCAGCGATACTTGCGGGTACGGAGCAACGCTTTGACCTCATCGTGATTCCCCAGGAAAGAGATGAACAGGTCCGATGGCCGGTCCTGAAAGATGAAGCGTAACGAAGCGTTGCCGCGACACTCGAAAATCTTGTCGCCCAACTTACGAATTCCCAAACCGCGGTGCACATGCGGGCGGCCAAAGGTCTCCGGCAACTCGCACAGCGCTAACAGGCACTCGGCTCTTTCGTTCTTGGGCAGGCTTTGTAAGCGTCGTAACACGGCGGGGTCAATCGAGAGAAGCTTACTCAAGTAGGTTCCTCAGTTGCTCGGTGGTGACGGTCACCAATTTGCCCGACCGCTTGAGCCGGCGATAGCGTTTATCAGTCGAGTCCGCAAACGCCGCAATCTGCTCGGGCGTCGCCGCGTATTCGCGTTGTGCGTAATCGGTGGATTCCACCTCGACCCTGCGCAGAGCAATGATTTCGGCCCCACGGATAATCCCAATGTCCTGTCCGCAGGCGGCAGCGTCAAGCCAGCGGCTCAGATTCCGTTTCGCGTCCGTAATGCTAAGAGTCTTCATAAAGTCTTTATACAGTCTCTAAATCGGTTTGTCAACCCCTTCCGCGAGGCGATGATCACGCTTTCGTCACGGCGGAATCGGGGCCGCCGAATGACTTCTTCATACTCGGCATACACTTCCCCCGTGATGCAGAGCTGGATCGAGCCGCTGAGTGCCCGCAAGAAAACCTGGCCCGGAGGTCCGAGGGGCTGTAAAAGTGCCGAGACGATGATGTTGGTGTCGATAACAACGCGGATCATGCGCCGGGGTGCGGGTTGGCTTCGCGCCTGGCTTTTCGCGCTGCCGCAATCTCCGCATCGATCTCATCGGTGGAAAGCTGGTCCAATCCGATTTCCTTGGCGGTTGCCCACGATTGGCGAAGCCATTCGGGTGCCAGGTCCTGCTCCAAAACCTGGAGGGCGTATTGCTCTGCGGTGATACCCTGCGCCGTGGCCTTGGCTTTTAGGGCCGCAACATCTTCATCGGGAAGTTTTATCGTCAAATTCATGGGCATCTTCTCCAGATTAACCCGTGATCGTAAGTATACGCGATATGGCAACGTGAGTCCATTCCTCCCCCACAGGGTGGTGGCCACGCGGGTGGCGCCCTGGTGCATCGGGGCGCCACGCGAACCCGGGCAATATCTCTGTCACTGCGTCCTATCCGTGGCCGGTTCTGGCTTCTTAATGGTGGCCGACCTTAGAATCAATGGATGGGCTTCCCGAAAGGATACGGGAAGAACAATTCATAATTTCACCCGCTCGACTCCGGCGGCTCGGGC
>Ga0326727_10004297_pt1 | contig 43148 bp, 35 predicted proteins | sample MB2enrmetagenome_FD_207643 | JGI IMG/M metagenome (GOLD analysis project Ga0326727, IMG submission 207643) | Lab enriched peat soil microbial communities from McLean, Ithaca, NY, United States - MB29MY | ecosystem: Environmental > Terrestrial > Soil > Wetlands > Peat | place: USA: New York... | reverse complement strand
TCGTATGAGATCGGGACGATGATCGGCCACGAGATGCGGTCGCTCGGCTTCAACATGTCGCTGGGGTCGGGAATCAACATGATCCGCGAGCCGCGCAACGGACGGACATTCGAGTACAAGGGCGAGGATCCGCTGCTGGCCGGAACGCTCGCGGGGCAGGAACTGAAGGCGGAGAAGGCGCTGCACCTGATCACAGACGTAAAGCATTTTGTGGTGAACGACCAGGACGTGGGGCGGACAACCGTGAACTCGGTGATCAGCAAGCGCGCCCTGCGGGAGAGCGATCTGCTGGCGTTTCAGATCGCGCTGAAAGACTCCGGCGCCGGCGCGGTGATGTGCTCGTATAACCGAATCAACGGCACATTCGCCTGCGAGAACCCATACACGTTGACCGATGTGCTGAAAAAGGAACTCGGCTTCAAGGGGTTTGTGTTATCGGACTGGGGCGCGACGCAGAGCACGGTGAAAGCGGCGATGGCGGGCCTGGACGTGGAGATGCCCGGCAACGACTCCTTCGGCGAACCGCTCAAGAAGGCCGTGGAGAGCGGAGATGTGCCGATGGAGAGGCTGAACGACATGGTACACCGGGTTCTGCGGACGGAGATCGATTCGGGAATCGTGGACGATCCACCGCAACCTGAATCGCCGAATGTGATGCGTGGATTTGAAGTGGCGCAGAAGGTCGAGGAGCGCGGGGCGGTTCTGCTGAAGAACGAACATGGGCAACTGCCGCTGCACGCGGCTGCAATCAAGTCGATTGCCGTGATCGGAGGTCATGCAGAGGTAGGCGTGATGTCAGGCGGAGGTTCTTCGCAGGTCTCTCCGGCGGGTGGAAATCCAGTTCCTCCTCCGCCCGAGTTGTTGATGAATCCGCTGGCAGCGATCTGGCTGACTGAGGTGTATCAACGCTCGGTTCCGCTCAAAGGCATCGAGGACAAGGCTCGGGGCGCGCAGGTGAAATACGATCCTGGGACTGACCCGGCCGCTGCTGCGGCGCTGGCGAAGAATTCGCAAGTGGCGATTGTCTTCGTGGTGCAGCACGAGTCAGAAGGGATTGACCTGAAAAACCTGTCGTTGCCTTACAATCAGGACGCGCTGATTGAAGCGGTTGCAGCAGCCAATCCGCACACGATTGTGGTTCTGGAGACCGGCGGCGCCGTGCTGATGCCGTGGATCGACAAGGTGAGCGCGGTCGTGGAGGCGTGGTATCCGGGGATTCGCGGCTCTGAAGCGATTGCGAATATTCTCTTCGGCGACGTGAATCCGTCGGGCAAGCTGGCGCTGACCTTCCCGAAGAGCGAGGCGGATATTCCGCACCCGGTGCACAACGATCCGCCCAAGCCGGACGCAACGCACCCCATGCCCAAGCTGCCCGGATTCCCAGGCTTTGTTGCCATGTTGATGGTGAACGGCCCGTTCTTCGATGCCGTGTACGACGAGGGCCTGGAGGTGGGCTACAAGTGGTATGACGCTGAGAAGAAGCCGGTGCTGTTCCCCTTCGGCTACGGACTCTCCTACACAACCTACGCCTATTCCAGCCTGCATGTGCAAACCGGCAAGGGGCTTGAAGTGAGCTTCAAGGTCAAGAACACCGGGAGGCGCGCCGGTGAGGAGATTGCGCAGGTCTATCTCACTCTGCCCGCCGCTGCCCAGGAGCCTCCCCGGCGCCTGGTGGGATGGAGCAAGGTCGCACTGGCTGCCGGGGAAGAAAAGAGCGTTACCGTCCAGGTCGAACCGCTCTTACTCTCCATCTACAACGTGGACAAGAGCGCCTGGGAGGTGGTTCCCGGCGAATATACCGTCTGGGCTGGCGGGTCCTCGCGCGACCTGCCGCTCAGCACGCCGATCAAGCTGGACGGCAAGTAGAACTCACGGGTGTGGAATCCACTCCTTGATGTGGCGGGGATCGCTTGCGGTCCCCGCTTTTTTGCGGCTGAGTTCTTGCCGCCCATCGTTCTGCGAAGATAGTAGTGAATGCTCTCCCTGCAAAATGCCGGCAAGCGGTATGGGCCGCGAGTCTTGTTTCTGGAAGCCAATTGGCTGATCCGAAGCAAGGAAAGAACTGCGCTGGTGGGGGCCAATGGCACCGGCAAATCCACGATTATGAAGGTTCTGGCCGGCCTGGAGACGCTGGACTACGGCGGCTTACGACAGACGCGCGGCATGAGCATCGGCTACCTGCCGCAAGAGGGGCTGGCGCTGGCGGGGCGCAGCGTATTCGAGGAGTGCCTGACCGTCTTCGACGAACTTCGAGATATGGCCCGCGAGGTGGAGCGGCTTGCCGGGCAACTGGCCGTGCTCGATCACGAAGGCGCGGAGTACGAGGCCGCGGCGGAGCGCTATTCGATGCTGCAAGAGCGCTTTCATGCACTGGACGGCTACGCGCTGGATGCGCAGGTTGGCGGAGTGCTGACAGGCCTTGGCTTTGGCAAAGAGGACTGGACGCGGCAGACCGATGAGTTCAGCGGAGGCTGGCAGATGCGCATCGCGCTGGCCAAGCTGCTGCTGGCCAAGCCTAACTTGCTGCTGCTGGATGAGCCAACCAATCACCTGGACCTGGAGACGCGCAACTGGCTCGAAGACTATCTGAAGAGTTATCCCTTCGGCTATATTCTGATCTCCCACGACCGGTATTTTCTGGATGTAACGATAGATAGAACGGTGGAGATTTGGAATAAACGGCTGAATATCTACCAGGGAAATTACACAAAATACCTCAGCCAGAAAGACGAGCGGCGGACGCAGTTGCAGGCGGCCTATAGCAATCAGCGACAGCAGATCGAGCACCTTGAAGCCTTCATCAACCGCTTCCGCGCGCAGGCCACAAAAGCCAAGCAAGTGCAGAGCCGCATCAAGGAACTGGAAAAGATCGAGCGCATCGAGATTCCCGAGGAGGAATCGACGATTCACTTCACGTTTCCCCAGCCGCCGCCTTCGGGGCGGATGGTGGCAGAGGCGGAGGAGTTATCGAAGAGTTATGGCGCGAAGTCAGTGCTGAACAATGTGCGCTTCAGGATCGAGCGCGGCGACCGCGTGGCGCTGGTGGGCGTGAACGGCGCGGGCAAATCTACGCTGATCCGCCTGCTGACCGGCGACGAAGCGCCCACCGGCGGCGTGGTCAAACTGGGGCACAATGTGGTGAGCGAGTACTTTGCGCAGGACCAGTACAAGGTGCTGGACAGCGAGGCTCGCATGCTGGACGACCTCAGCCGCGCCGCGGTGAAGGTGCCGGAGAGCGCGCTGCGCTCGTTGCTGGGCTGCTTTCTCTTCAGCGGCGACGATGTCTTCAAGCCGCTGGGCGTGCTCTCGGGCGGCGAGCGCAACCGCTATGCACTGGCGCGGATTCTGGTTTCGCCGTCGAATTTTCTGCTACTCGACGAGCCGACCAACCACCTCGACATGCGCGCCAAGGACGTGCTGCTCGAGGCTCTCGCGGCATTCACGGGCACGGTGGTCTTCGTCTCCCACGACCGCTATTTCATTGACCGGCTGGCTACGCGCGTGCTGGAAGTGGAAGGCGGCAACGTGACCAGCCACGAGGGCAATTATGAAGACTATCTGCGCTGGAAAAGTCTAGCAGACGGCAGCCTTTCGGTTGAGAGCACGGCAAAAGAAAAGCCGCTAGAGCCAACCGCGAAGAACGGCAATGGAGCTGGGGCTGAGGCTGACGCGGCGAAGGAGCGCCCGCGCCGGCTGAATCCCATCAAGCAGAAGCAGATGGAGGAACGCTGCGCGTTTCTGGAAGAAGAAGTCCCGCGCATCGAGGCTTCGATTGCGCACACCGAGGAGCAGTTGGGGGTTTATGTCTCTGCCGCCGAGACCGAGCGTCTGATTGCGCTGGCCGGGGAGTTACGCGCGCAGTTAGCCGCCTTCACAGCCGAGTGGGAAGAGCTGATGATGATGCTGGAGGGGTAAGAAACGCTCATCTGATTCACATATTTATATAGTTCCACTTGCCACAAACGGCATCCTGGTACTATGCTGTTTGTATGCGTCGATGTCGCTAACACCGCCCTGGTGCCAGACACGATGCGGGTGTGCGCCCTGTTCGCGCGCAGTCTTCCCCGCCTGACAGTTCGACCATCACCCCACAATAGAACCGTCTGGGATCGCATCCCGGAAAAGGAGATCATCATGGCGCGCATTGCCGCGAATGTAACGGAACTCATTGGTAAAACCCCCTTAGTCCGGCTGAACAAAGTAGCGGCCGGCTTGCCCGCAACCGTTGTAGCCAAGCTGGAGAGCCAGAACCCGGTATCAAGCGTCAAAGACCGCATCGGTTTTGCCATGATCGACGATGCCGAGCGGAGAGGCAAGATCACCCCCGGCAAGACGGTGCTGATTGAGCCGACCAGCGGCAACACGGGCATCGCGCTGGCCTTTGTGGCCGCAGTAAAGGGCTACCGGATCATCCTTACCCTGCCGGAGACGATGAGCCTGGAGCGGCGCGTGACGCTGCTGGCCTTTGGCGCGGAGATCGTGCTGACGCCGGGGCCGAACGGCATGAAGGGCGCCATCGCCAAGGCGAATGAGATTCTGGCCAAGACGCCGAACGGCTATATCCTGCAACAGTTCGACAACCCTGCCAACCCGGCCATCCACTACTGGACCACCGGGCCGGAAATCTGGGACGACACGGAAGGCAAGGTGGACATACTGATCAGCGGTGTAGGCACCGGCGGCACCATTACCGGCGTGTCCAAGTACATCAAGGAGCGCAAGCCGGAGTTCAAGGCCATCGCCGTGGAGCCGACCGACAGCCCCGTGCTGAGCGGCGGCAAGCCGGGGCCGCACAAGATTCAGGGGCTGGGGGCGGGCTTCATTCCCAGCATTCTCGACACTAAGCTGGTCGACGAGGTGGTGCAGGTGAGCAACGACGAGTCGGTGGAGATGGCTCGGCGGCTGGCCAAAGAGGAGGGCCTGTTTGTGGGCATCAGCTCGGGAGCGGCAGTGGCCGCGGCACTGAAGGTGGCCGCGCGGCCCGAGAATGCCGGGAAGCTGATTGTCGTAGTGCTGCCGGATTTCGGCGAGCGCTATTTGTCCAGCATTTTGTTCGAGTCGCTTCGTCAGCAAGCACTGGCTCTACCGGTCGAAGCGATTGCCGTATAACCACCTGCGGTGGGGCTAAACGCTCGCTATTCGCTCGCATAGGCTTTTGTGGTTTCCCAGGTCTCATATGCGAGACCTCCACCCCACGGACGAAGAACTGTCCGTGGGGACCCCGGACCTGGGGCAACCGAGTCTTAGGGAATATGATTTGAATAACCAGCATTCCCTCAGGGGCTAAAGCCGCTCTTCAATATGCGCACTTGCGGCACGGCTGAAGCCGTGCCCTTTCAAAGCGCTGTTCTAACCGGATTGATAGAAATCCGCAGATTGTTCGGCCCGCCATGTCCTTGTATGCCCGCATTCGCGAAGACATCGACTCCGTGCTGGAGCGCGATCCGGCTGCGCGCTCGCGGCTGGAGGTCTTTCTCTGCTATCCGGGGCTGTGGGCGGTGTGGATTCACCGCGTCTCGCACGCTCTGTGGGGCTGGCGGCTGCGGCTGCTGGCAAGGCTGCTCTCGCAAGTGGGCCGCTTCTTCACCGGCGTCGATATTCATCCGGGCGCGCTGCTGGGGCGGCGTCTCTTCATCGACCACGCAACCGGAGTGGTGATCGGCGAGACTTCCATCGTGGGGGACGACGTGACGATGTACCAGGGCGTGACTCTGGGCGGCACAGGCAAGGGCCACGGCAAGCGCCATCCGACGCTCTGCGACGGGGTTTTTGTAGGCAACAACGCCAACCTGCTGGGCAACATCACCATCGGCGAAAATTCGCGCGTGGGCGCGGGGTCGGTGGTGCTCTCCGACGTGCCGCCCGACTCGACGGTGGTCGGCGTTCCGGCGCACATCGTCTACCGCAACGGGGAGCGGGTGCTGATAACCGATCCGCACGACATCAAGGACCCGCTCTCCGATTCGCTGATTGCGCTCGCGGCTCGCGTAGAAGAACTGGAAGAACACCTGGGCGGCAAGCCCCGGCCGGCAGAGCAGTTCACCGCCGAGGCTGCCGAGCGCGAAGCCTACCGCGAAAAACTGGAGCGGCTGCGGCAGTACGTCTCGATGGGCGAAGGAATTTAGTCCTCACTATATTGCTCGTCGCTTACCTGCTCCATCCAATCGACGGTTTTGCCGTCGAGCTTTTCCTGAATGGCAAGATGGGTCATCGCCGTCGTTCGCGCTGCCCCGTGCCAATGCTTCTCTCCCGGCGCAAACCAGATCACATCGCCGGGCCGGATCTCCTCGATGGGTCCGCCCCAGCGCTGCGCGCGGCCACAGCCGGAGGTGACGACAAGAGTCTGACCGAGCGGGTGCGTATGCCATGCGGTGCGTGCGCCGGGCTCGAAGGTGACGCTGGCGCCGATGACGCGGGCGGGATCGGGTGAATCAAAGAGCGGGTCCACTCGCACTGTGCCCGTGAAATAATCCGCCGGTCCCTTGTAGGAAGCCTGAGAACCGATTCGCTTGATTTCCATTATTGAATTCCCTCCTCTCAGAATTGAGTCTTCAGATTTGTAACTCACTCCGCCCCGCCGGGGCGGAAATCCCTGAAATGATCGCTTTCCCAGGGTTTTACCCTGGGCTATTCTCGTTCTCTCCCTCCGGGAGGACGGCAGGGAATCATCCCAGGAAGAGATGACTCCGAAGACGTCGAAGTTGCTCATCGGCCGGTGGTCTTCTCCAGCGCCTCTGGGTAGCGCGCTCCTTCCACATGGATCTGCGCGAGAGCTGTTTCGATCCGGCGCAGGTCTTCGGCTGAGAGTTCGACGGCGGCGTCTCCGATGTTTTCCTCCAGCCGGTGCAGTTTGGTCGTTCCGGGAATTGGCACGATCCACGGCTTCTGGGCCAGCAGCCAGGCCAGCGCAATCTGCGCGGGCGTGGCCTTCTTCTCCGCTCCGATTCTGCCCAGCAGATCGACGAGCGCCTGGTTCGCAATGCGGGCCTCCGGCGTAAAGCGCGGAATCTTGTTGCGAATGTCGGTCGAGGCAAACTGGGTGTTCTCGTCCATCTTCCCCGTCAGAAAGCCCTTGCCCAGCGGGCTGAAGGGCACAAAACCGATTCCGAGCTCATCGAGCGTGGGGATAATCTCGGCCTCCGGGGCGCGATACCAGAGCGAATACTCGCTTTGCAGAGCTGTGACGGGCTGAACGGCGTGGGCGCGGCGGATCGTCTTGACGCCGGCCTCCGACATTCCGAAGTGCTTGACCTTGCCCTGCTGGATCAGATCCTTCACCGCTCCGGCGACCTCTTCGATGGGCACTTCAAGATCGACGCGGTGTTGATAAAAAAGATCGATCGCGTCCACGCGGAGCCGCTTCAGCGATGCCTCGGCGACCATACGGATGCGCGCGGGGCTACTGTCCATGCCCTTGGGGCCGTGCGTTCCGTCGGGATTGATGTCGAAGCCGAATTTGGTGGCGATGGCTACCTGGTCTTTGAAGGGTTCGAGAGCCTCGCCCACCAGTTCTTCGTTGTTGAAGGGGCCGTAAACTTCTGCGGTGTCGAAGAAGGTGACGCCGCGCTCGACCGCCGCGCGGATCAGGGCGATGGAATCCTTCTTTTCCGGGAAGGGTGCGTAGGAGAAGGTCATTCCCATGCAGCCCAGACCGATTGCCGATACTTCCAGATTGCTGTTTCCCAATGTGCGCTTTTGCATTGATTTCTCCTTTTCGTTGTTGCCAGCCAAATTGGCAGGCGATTCAAATGGTGCGCCCAGAAATCTACAGTCCGGTCATCTTCAACATGGCTTCAGGAAGGCGGGTTCCTTCGAGTTTCAAGCAGGAAGCAGCCTCATCGATCTGCTTGAGGTCATATCCGGTCAGCTCGACGTTAACCGCGCCGAGGTTTTCCTCGAGGCGATGCAACTTGGTGGTTCCCGGGATCGGCACAATCCATGGCTTCTGCGCCAACAGCCAGGCAAGTGCGACTTGTGCCGGTGTTGCGCCTTTGCGCTCCGCGACAGCCTTGACCAGGTCAACCAGAACCATGTTGGCCTTGCGTGCTTCGGGCGAGAACCGGGGCACGATGTTGCGGAAGTCAGTGGGATCGAACTTGGTGTTCTCGTCGATCTTGCCGGTGAGGAACCCTGCGCCGAGCGGGCTGAACGGCACAAAACCGATGCCAAGCTCCTCGAGAGCCGGTAGAAGCTCGACCTCCGGGCCATGCCAGAAGAGCGAATACTCGCTCTGCACTGCCGTGACTGGCTGAACCGCGTGCGCACGGCGGATCGTCTGCACACTGGCCTCGGACATGCCGAAGTGCTTGACCTTGCCCTCGGCAATCAGTTGTTTGACCGCTCCGGCCACGTCCTCAATCGGCACGGCGGGATCAACGCGATGCTGATAGAAGAGATCGATGGAATCGGTCCGCAGCCGCTTCAGACTGGCCTCTGCCACAAGCTTGATATGCTCGGGGCGGCTATTGGTCCCACCAGTGCGCTTGCCCGTCTCAAGATCGATGTCGAAGCCGAACTTGGTGGCAATCGTGACATGATCGCGGATCGGCTGGAGCGCTTCACCCAGCAGTTTTTCATTCACGAACGGCCCATAGGTTTCGGCGGTGTCAAAATGAGTGACGCCGAGGTCAAAGGCGCTACGGATCAGATTAATCATCTCGCCCTTGTCGCCTGCCGGACCGTAAATTGAGGTCATTCCCATGCAGCCCAGGCCGATGGCCGATACTTCCAGATTGTTTCCCAATGTGCGCTTTTGCATTGCCGAACCTCCCATTCACCATTCAGAGAGTACATCGAAACTCGCTTCGCATGGTATCCCGATCCTTCCCATTGATTGCCTAATCCTGTCGAATGATGATTTTTTATGCAAAGAGGAGCAAATCGGCGCTAGGCTGGATTTGTAGAGGCAACTGGAGGTCTATATGGCGAAGGATTTGGTTATAGAAGCAGAATCGCGGGCGGAGATCGAGGCGTTGCGGGCGGAGCTGGCGCGCACGATAGCCGCCAATGTCCCCACCGAGGGTCCGTTTGACACCGCCGTGCCCGGCCTGCGACTCTCGCGCAGAACCGCGCCTTCCGAGTTCCTTTGCACCACCTACGAGCCCGAACTGGTGGTCTTTGCGCAGGGAGAAAAGCGCATCACCGTCGGTGGCACGACCCACTTCTGCGATGGCTCCAACTTTCTGCTGACCTCGGTGGATCTGCCGGTGGAGAGCCAGATCATCAAGGCCTCCAGCAGCGAACCGTACCTGGCCCTGGTCCTCAAGCTCGAGATGCCGGTGGTGCGCGAGATTCTCAGCCAGGATGAGTTCCTCGTACCCGAGGTCTCTTTCGGAGCGCGCGGCATGGCGGTCGGCAAGACCCCGGTCGAGTTGCTCAGCGCCTGCTGCCGCCTGCTGGATCTTCTGGACACACCGCAGGACATTCCCTTCCTCGGCGGCCTGATGCAGCGGGAGATCATCTATCGCGTGCTGCGCGGGCCTCTGGGCAGGCATCTGCGCGCCATCGCAACGCTGGGCGAGCAGAGCAACCGCACGGCGAAGGCCGTCGCCTGGCTCAAGGCTAATTACGAAAAGCCACTGCGCGTGGAAGAGCTGGCCTCGGTGGCGCAGATGGGCGTCTCCACCTTCCACCATCATTTCCGCTCGCTGACCGCGATGAGTCCCTTGCAGTACCAGAAGCGGCTGCGCCTGCACGTAGCGCGCTTGCGCATGATGACGGAGGGCAAGGATGCCGCCAGCGCCGCCTTCGAGGTCGGCTATGAAAGCGCCAGCCAATTCAATCGCGAGTACAGCAGGTTCTTCGGCCAGCCTCCCATGAGGGACATCAAAGCACACCAGCTCGCCGTCGCCGCTATAGGGCGCGACTAAGGCATATTCACTTTATATGCGCCGATCAGGTGAAACCGCGCGATCCGAATGAGGATCGCGCGAGTGTTCAAAGAGAAAGCTAATAGAATCCATCTTCGTGGCGGCTATCGGCGAGAGGACGCTACTTGAATAGCCTGGGCGCGAAGTCGTTCAGATCGCGCCGCCACGTGAGCCACTCGTGGGCAGTGCCGGGCGAAGAGAAGTAGATGTACTTGATTCCCGCCTTGTCCAGCATCGTGCGGAATGCGCCGATGGATTTATGAAAGAAATCGGGCTCCTCTGTGCCCATGCCCAGCCAGAGCAGCTTCACCTTCTCGTTGAAGGCCGCTCCGTCCTTGAAGATGCCGTTGAAAGCCGTCGCCGGATCGAGGGCGTCGCCGCTCAAGCCATTCATTGTGCCGCTGAATCCGGCCATGTAGGCAAAGGTCTCCAGATGGCCCGTCGCCAGATGCAAGGCCTGATTGGCTCCCATCGAGAGACCGGCCATCGCCCTGTGCTCGCGATCGGGAATGGTCCGAAAGGTCGAGTCGATCATCGGGATGACCTCTTTAATCATCACGTCATCGAAGGCGCTGGTCTCTCCGCCTACTCCTGGGGCGGGACCGAACGGGCCGGAGGGCCGGGATGCGTAGCCGTTGTCCATCACGATTATCATGGGCACGGCCTTCTTCTCTGCGATCAGATTATCCAGAATCAGGTTGGCGTGACCCTGGAAGATCCATCCGGTCTCATCCTCGCCCATGCCGTGCTGCAGATAGAGCACCGGATAGCGCGCGCTGAGGTTGGAGTCGTAATCTGGCGGCGTATAGACGAAGCAGCGCCGCCATTGGCCGGTGATCTTGGAGTGGTAGATGCGGATGCGGACATCGCCGTGCGGCACATCTTTGGCCAGGTAGTAACTGACGCCATCCTCCGGCACCTCAATGCCGCTTGCGTCCACTCCCGTGCCGAAGAACGTATGGCTGCCCGGATCGTTCATGCGGACCCCATCGGCGTCGAGCGCGTAGTAGTGGAAGCCTTCGACCAGCGGAGGCGTTGTTATGCTCCACATGCCGCCGTCGCCGCGCGTCATGGGGAACTTCTTTCCGGTGATATCCACATCCACTGAGTTAGCCGAGGGCGCCTTGAACTGGAAGGCCACGCTATGGTCCGGCAGAACGCGCGGATACGTCGCGCCCATCACATTCGTCGCGGCGGGTTTGGCGTCCTCAACCGCCGAAGCGCGCACTCCCTCCGGCGAGCGGCGCCAAGCGAAGTAGGCGTCGAGAGCCTTGAGTCCCTCCTCGTTGGGAACCGGCCCGGGGTGCGGCGTTCCAGCTAAATACATATACTCGGGATGCTGGTCGCTGAAGGTCGGCCACCGGGGCATTCCCTTGCCGTTCGGGTCGCCATACTTGGCGAAGTTGGTCCAGTATGTCCCCATCGCATCGGAGATCACGCGATCCGTCGCGCTCGGCACTTCGTTCGGCAGGTCGTTCAGATGGCCGAAGACATACGGAACCTCCCGGCCGTGCCATGCGCCGAAGCCTTCATGCTCGGAGCCGGCGGGGAAATCCGGATGCTGGTCGAAGTAGTACATGAAGACCTTGGACGAACCCCGCTCCGACTGCAACCGCGCCCAGATCCAGGTCTGCCAGCCGAAGGCCGCGTCGCGGCTAAGGTCGCGCGCCGTCTTGGGCACGGATTTCTCGCCCACGGGATAGGCCTTCAGCAGGCTGTCGGCGAAGGGGCCATAGCGCTTGCGCACGCTGTCGATATACGCCTTCGGCGAGCTTTCATGCGAAAAGCTTGCGCCTTCATCGGAGTTGTATCCGATAAGGACGGGAATGTCGTTGAATTTCTTGGCGTCGTAGAGTGTGTATTGATCGGCGGGAATCACCCAGCCGTCGGTATTCGGCCACGCCAGGCCGCGCTGGCTGGCCAGCAGCTTCTCCGCCGGCAGCTTGCGAAGCTCGGCGAGCGAGTTGGCTCCCGCGTTGATCTGGAAGGCCAAGCCATCCTTTTCGGCAATGGCAAGAGGGCGCATATTTTCTCCGGGCGCGCCGGAGGAGCGCGGAGGTCCGAAGGAACCACCGCTCTCCGAGATTGCGCCGGAGATGAGACCTTTAGCCAAAGGTGAGGCGCACAGTTGACTCACGGCGATGCCGCCGGCCGACTCGCCAAATATCGTAACCTTGTCGGGGTCGCCGCCGAAGGCCGCAATGTTCTTCTTGATCCATTGCAATGCGGCGATCATGTCGAGCAGGCCGTAGTTGCCGGAGACGTGATTGGGCGACTCGGCGCTCAACTCCGGATGCGCCAGAAAGCCGATCGGTCCCAGGCGGTAAGCAATGCTGACAAAGACTACACCCTTCTTCGCCAGGATCTCGCCGCTATAGCCGGGAATCGAGGTAGCGCCGCCGGCAAAGCCGCCGCCGTAGATCCAGACCAGCACCGGGACTTTCGCGGAAGCCGATTTCGCCGGCGTCCAGACGTTCAGATAGAGGCAGTTCTCGCTCATCTCGGGAGCCTTACCGCCAGCGGGGCCGAAGCCGCCCTGCACGCATTCAGGAGCGAACTTATCGGCAAGGCGCACGCCCTCCCACCTGGCTGCCGGCTGCGGCGCGCGCCAGCGAAGATCGCCTACGGGCGGAGCCGCGAAGGGAATGCCCCGGTAGACGGTGAGACCATCTTCCTTTGTTCCCTGCAAGACACCCTGCTCAACCTTTGCAGTGGTGTTTGCAGCCACACTGATTAGCGGCGCCGCCGCGATGACGATAGCGAGTAAGATTGATCTCATTGTCGTATTCCTTCCTCATCCGAAAGCATAGTACACCGGGCGTGAGAGCGGTAAAGATTACCTCGTGAGGTGCACTTCTACGATTTCCGCCTTCCAGCGGACGGGAGCAAAGCCCTGTTCATCCTACTAGAAGCCATCTCACAAATGCCATTCAGGGAGTGCAAAGCGGCCCGCAGGGGCTGAAGCCCACAGTTTTATTGGGCATTTTGCGGCACGGCTCAAGCCGTGCCCTTGCAAAACCGCTTTATGAGATAGCTTCCAGAGTGTCCATTCATCTTGGCGCGCGCATCTTGCCTATCCTGAATCGGTTGCCCGTGGATGGAAAATTGGGAAGCAGGAGCCAGGTGGCGATGGAGGCGAGCACCACCAGTGCAAGCGCTAACAGATTGCCATGCAAGTCAAGAACCCGCGTGGCAATCGCCGCGCCGAGAATGAAGCATCCGCCCCAGAGACAGAAGCCGGCGACGGCGCGAAGAGCCTGCCTCACCCACGGATCGAAGGGAAGCGGCCGCGCCGATCCGCGGAATGAGGCCAAAGGATCCGCATAGTAGACACGCCCCATATAGATCAAATAGCCGCCCAGGATGACGCGCAACGCCAAGGCAACAAGGGGATGGGAGAGGATGCGCGCAAATACCATATTCGTCACCGTAGCCTGTCATCCCATCATCCCACAGCTTCGACTCTGGCGCATCCCATGGCCGGGAATTCGCCACTGAGTATTCCTTTGTATTGGACACTGACTACGCCGAAAATGTTCCAGGAGCCGGTGATGGCTGAGGCGGTGGGAAGAGTATCTCTCCCAGCGCCTGGTAGCGGCCGCCGTAGAAGATCAGCGCATACTCACGCAACCCTGTACTCAAGGGCCCTCCAAGGCAGATGCCGGCCAGCAGTGCGTATCCGAAGGCGACGACTCCGAAGAAGACCTGGAGAAGAATGCCGATCATCACGGAGACGCCGGTCGCATCCGCAAAGGCCGAATGAATCGCATATACAATTGCCGCAACCGCGCCAGCCACCATGAGTCCTGGAATCATCAGCACAATGAACAAGCCGATCATTGCAATCGTCGGCAAGATCAAGCGCAGCAGCGCGTAGACCGCAAACTGGCGCTTCTCTGCCGTGATGCGATCCCACACCTCTTCCCATGCTTCGCCAGCCGATGCATCCTCCAGCGCGTAATGCGGCAGCATCCAATCGCGCAAGATCACGTCGAGCGCAATTCCCACCAGCACCAGCAGGATAATGATTGGAATCAAGGGCAATACGAGAGAGAGCAACAGCCCCACATCGGGCGGACCACCGGGCGGAGTCTCATGAAAGAGCCGTACAAATCCGGCTACAAACGGAAGAGCGATCAACCCCAACAACAGCAGATAGCAGAATGCCACGCCTAGATTCAGCCAGAAAAAGCGCGTCGCCTGCTCCCGATAGATCCGCCATCCGGGGCGAATCTCCTTGGTGTTGTGAATCAGGCAATGAAAGAAGGCAAAACGCAAGCGCGTGATCAGATAAAAGACCACAAGGGAGATAAGAATCGCGAGCAGCACGGCCGCCACAATCGCCGCGATCCACACCGGAGGGATGTCGAATGGCGAATTGATTATGGGGCCATGTCCCGGCGAGGGGCCTCCATGCTTCGAGGATCCGGAGTTGCTCCCGATCCCTTCGGTGATGATCGCGACCAAGCCGAGCTTCAGATAGGTTCCCCAGCGGAATGGCCTGAAGAGGAAATCCCTGGTGCGTTCAATGGCAAGCGAAACGGAATCTACGGCAGAGATAGGGCTCATAGGAGACCTTTCCTGAACAGTCACAGCGTACCACAGAGTTACGAAAAACCGTGGTGCGAAGTTCCCCAACTGTGTGGACTGGCCTCAATCCAGAAACTTCGGAGGAGTTTGCGCCACCCACCACGCATCAAAGGCCGCCAGAGACCGCTCGCATTGCAACCGGTGGCGTTCTTTCTTGTCGCGCACCTTCTTAAGCAACTCCTCTTCGAGCGGCTCCAGCAGGTCGAAGGTCATGTTCGCCGGCTGGAAGTTCTTGGCGTCGGCATGAGTAATGTAATGCACCAGCGAGCCAAGAGCGGATGCGCGTGGCGCGGGCACGGGATCTTCTCCGTACGCTAACCTGGCAGCAAAAATCCCCGCCAGCAAGCCAGTTGCAATCGACTCGGTGTAACCCTCCACGCCCGATAGCTGCCCGGCAATCAGAATCCGTGGCGCGCATTTCAGCCGCAGCGTCTCATCCAACAATGCTGGCGCGCAAACGTAAGTGTTGCGATGAATCTGCCCGTAGCGCATGAAGCGCGCATTTTCAAGGCCGGGAATCAGCCGCAGCACCCGCGCCTGCTCGCCAAACTTCAAATGGTTCTGGAAGCCGACCAGGTTATAACTGTCAGCGCGCAGATTTTCCTTGCGCAACTGCACCACGGCCCAGGGCGTCCTGCCGGTGCGCGGATCGCGCAGGCCTACCGGCTTCATCGGGCCAAAGCGCAACGTATCCCGTCCGCGCCGGGCTAGAATTTCGATGGGCAGACAGCCTTCAAAGTAATCGGCGGTCTCCCACTCCTTTGTCTCCGCCGGTTCAGCCCCGAGCAGAGCATCCAAGAAGCGGTCGAACTCCGCGCGATCCATCGGGCAGTTAATGTAATCCGCCGTCCCCTTCTCCCAGCGCGCGGCAAAGTAAACCCGCTCCATGTCAATCGAGTCCGCCTCGACGATCGGCGAGATCGAGTCATAAAAAGCCAGGTGGCCGGAGCCGGTGATGCGTTCTAGATCCGCGCTCAGCGCATCCGAAGTCAGCGGCCCGGTCGCCATAATGGTGAGCGCGTAATCGCTCTCCTCATCCAGCCGCATCACCTCTTCGCGGATCACGCGAATCAGCGGCTCGGCGGCAATCGCCTCGGTAATTCTCCGCGAAAACTCCACGCGATCGACCGCCAGCGCGTGACCGGCCGGCACAGCCGTCTCGTCGGCGATGCGCATCAGCGCGGAGCCCGCCCTTCGCATCTCCTGCTTCAGCAGCCAGGGCGCGGTGTTGGGCGATTCGCTCTTGAGCGAGTTGGAGCAGACCAGCTCGCCGAACTCGGTCGTCTGGTGGGCCGGAGTCAGCCACGGCTTTCCGTCCACCATTGCGCGCATCTCGTAGAGGTCCACCGCGCAGCCTAACCGCGCCGCGGTCAACGCCGCCTCCGGCCCGGCCAATCCTCCGCCGATGATGCGAATTTTCTTCATTGCTTGTCACTCTCGGCAGCCTAATTCACCGCGTCTCGGTACATCCAAGAATGAATCGACATAGAGTCCTATACAATTCTGGGTGCCCCACCCTCGCCGCGTTTTGCTTTTGCAGCTAGTGGGAATCCATGAACCTTATGGCTCGTAAGCGCCGTCTGCCCCACCGCAGGTGGCCAGCCGCCGCAGCGCTTCGCCCGTTACCCGTACGTTCCGCCACTCGTCCAGAAACTCGCCTCCCATCGCCCGGTAAAACTCGATCGCCGGCGTATTCCAGTCCAGCACCGCCCATTGCAGCCGCGCGCAGCCTTGTTCTACCGCTATCGCCGCCACCCGTTCCAGCAGCAATTTGCCGATCCCCAGCCCGCGCATCTCCGGCTCAACGAAGATGTCCTCCAGGTAGATTCCCGGCCCCACCCAGGTCGAGTAGCTGTAGAAAAACAACGCATAGCCCGCCGTCCGGCCGTCGTGCTCGGCGATCAGGCAGGAATAAAAGGGATGGTCGCCGAATCCCTCCCGCTCCAGGTTCTGTTCAGTTGTGGTTACCGCATCGGGCATACGCTCGAAGGCGGCCAGCGCACGAATGAACTCCAGAATCCGCGGCACATCCGCGCGCGTTGCCGGGCGAATCGTCGTTGTCATGGTCTCATGCTAAGCTACACGGCAGGGACTTGCCAAAGCTTAGCCTGCGACTCTATGGAACTTCCGGATGACCGATCCATGCCAATGTGGAACCTCTAACTCAGATCAAAAATGTGTGCTAGCCAATCAGTGGAGAAGGCGTCCATCATAGTACGATGGAGTCTGCGAAATCGTGCGATGCAATCCAGTTACGCAATTCGCTTCCCTAACCGCAGCGAAGAGCTTTTTCGTACTTTGAATTGCCCATCTGCAACTTCTTAGCGGATTGAGACCGTTTTCATCCAAGCAAACCGGCAGAGGAATCTCAGAATACGCCGGCATTTTGAAAGGGTACGGCCTCTGCCGCGCCGCCAAGACCCATGCAGAAAGAGGACAGAAAGATCATGAGTTTCAGGAAAGAACAAAGAACATCAACAATAGTCATCTCAATTGCAATCCTGCTGATTGTGATGGCCTCCACTCTTTCGTCGTCCGCTCAAAGTGCCGATGCCTCCCTACCCGACGCACCTGCTCTCAAACTGCTTGCATCCAACACCGACCAGGCTCAGCAAAATCAAGCTCCACCACCGGCGCCCTCGGCGAATCCGCCGCAGCCATCCTCTGACAGCCAGAAGCAACTATCGCTCGGCGATCTTGGGCTGACACCCGATCAGGTCAAGGGAAACGCCAAGGGCCAGGCGCTGCTGGACAAGCGGACACGCATGCTGAAGGATCACCAGCGGCTCGGCTTGTTGACCACCATTCCCCTGGCCGCGACGTTATTCGCATCGGCAGGTGCGCCCTGCAACCATAACTGCGGACCCTCTACCGGGGCAGACCTTCATGCCGCTTTGGGCTCGGTCACGGTTGGTATGTATGCCGCGACAGCCTACTTCGCCATTGCTGCGCCAAAGATTCCCGGCACTGAGAAGAAAGGCGCCATTCGATGGCACGAAGCTCTTGCCTTCATTCACGGTCCCGGAATGGTGCTGACTCCGATCCTGGGAGCCATGGCTTTGAAGCAGCAGAATGCTGGTGAGAAAGTGCATGGCATCGCCGCCGCACATTCCGCCGTTGCGCTCACCACTGCTACCGCCTATGGAGCGTCCATCATAGCCGTTTCATGGCCCATCAAAATCAAATTCTGGGAGCACAAATGAAAAGATTATTCGTCATCCTCGCGCTCAGCACGCTTCCCTGTATAGCTCAATCAGATAGTCAGTGGGTTCTCGATTCCTCCACGCTCAGCTATCATGTCTCCCACCCGCTACATGAAGTCGATGGCATCAGCCATGCGGCGCTGGGCAAGGGCGTCTGTCATGCAGGACAATGCAGTTTTCTGGTAGCCGCGCAGGTCAAATCATTTTTTTCCGGAGATAGCAATCGCGATCTGCATATGATTCAAGTTACTCAAGGCGCACAGTTCCCCATCGTCAGCGTGCGTCTTCACCTGCCCGAAGCGGCGCTCTCATCCCCGACTATAGATTGCGACCTGGAGATACACTTCGCCGGCCAGACCGCAAACTACCAGCATCTTGCCTTTCAGCAGACAGTGCAGGGAAATGTACATCGCATTACCGGAACCATTCCTTCCACACTGACGGATTTCAAGATCACTCCGCCCTCATTCTTCACAGTTGCCCTCAGGAACGAAATGCCCGTGAAGGTGGAGCTAACCTGGCATTCGCTGTAATCGGTTCGGCCCTACCATTCTGTCTCACTCGTCCGCCCTCACCGCCAGCGAAAGATCCGTAGCGAGACGGCAAACGCGGCCGCCGCCCACGCCAGCAGAATTGCTACCGGCGCGGCCAACTGCCCCAGGCTCATCCCCTGCAGCATATTCCCACGTAGCGCATCGTTGGCCGCGGTCAGCGGAAGCGCCCGCACCAGCGGCTGAATCGCCGCAGGAAAGCGCGATGCGGAAAAGAAGATGCCGGAGAGAATCCACATGGGCAGCATCACCAGATTCAACAGCCCCGACGCGGCCTCCATCGTTTTGGCGCGCGAGCTGACCAGCAGCCCCAGCGCCGAAAACGCTACCGATGTCAGCACACACAGCAGCGCCAACTCCCACAACGGTCCACGAAATGGCACGCCAAACGCCAGCACGGCAAAGCCCAGGAACACTGCTACCTCGATCACCAGCAGCAGCAACCGCGAGAGCAAAAATGACGCAAGGTACTGCCAGCGCGGCATGGGTGACGCCACCATCCGCTTCAGCAGCTTCTTCTGCCGCGCCTCGACGAGGGGAAAGACCAACCCCCACATCGCCGATCCCATCAGGTTCATTCCCAATAGGCCCGGCACCACAAAGTCGATGTAGCGCGCGCCTTTTTCATGCACCAGCAGGTCATCGGCACTAACCACCTCCTGCCGCCCAGCAGCCGTCTGAATCGCCCGGTTCGCCAGCAGCCTTGCAGTCCGCGCATCCGGGTTGGTGTCGTCGAATTTGTACTCGACCCCCTCCGGTTTCTGAATTGCCAGCAGCAGAATGTTGCCCGTCGCCAACGCCCGCGTTCCCGCGGCCTCGTCCATCGTCGCCGCCGTCAGTCCTTTATCACCGGCCAAAGCCTGCGTCAGTTGCGCCGTCGTCGCGCCCACCTGCAACACATCCGCCGGCCGGTTGCGAAAGGCGATCCCCAGCCCCACCGCCAGTAGAATCGGGAAGATGAAGGTCCAGAAGACTGCCTCCGGCTCACGCAAGAACAGCCGGAAGCGCATAGAAGTCAGTTGAAAAAGGGAACTGCTTTCCCATCTATTCATCGCGCAGCGTCCTCCCCGTCAGGCTCACAAATACATCTTCCAGCGTTGCCGAGTGGGTGCGAAACTCGCTCAACTCCAGTCCCTGTCCGTCGAGCGCGGCAAAGATGCTGGGCACGGCGGTGTGCAGCTCGCCCACCGAAAGCTGATGCAAACCCGCATCCACACGGTGCGATTGAACCCCCGGAATCGCCAGCAGCGGCGCGACGTTTACCTCGCTCGACTCGCGCTCCGCCACAGCAAACTCCACAACGTGTTCCGCGCCCAGCGACGCGATCAACTGCTGCGTCGTTCCCTGCGCGATCACCCGCCCATGATCCATGATTGCCACGCGGTCGCAGAGCCGCTCCGCCTCTTCCATGTAATGTGTCGTCAAAATGATCGTCCGCCCCGACTGCTTCAGCTGGTCCACCAAGTCCCACAGATGACGCCGCGCTTGCGGATCGAGCCCGGTCGTCGGCTCATCCAGAAACAGCAGCTCCGGATCGCCGACCAGCGCGCAGGCCATGGCGAGTCTTTGCTTCTGCCCGCCGCTCAACAGACCCACGCGCGCGCCGCGCTTCTCCTCGAGTTGCGCTCTCTGGATCGACTCGTCCACCGAAATTCCCTTGCGGTAAAAGCTGCGAAAGAGCCGCAGGGTTTCCTCGACTGTCAGCTTGTCGGGAAACTGCGTCTCCTGCAACTGCACGCCGATCCGCTGCCGCAGCTCTTCGGCGCCCGTGCGCCAGTCGAGCCCCAGCAGCTCCACGCTCCCAGCGTCGACCTCGGTCAACCCCTCGCAGATTTCAATGGTGGTCGTCTTGCCCGCGCCATTCGGTCCCAGCAGTCCGAAGCACTCGCCCCGCTTGACCTCCATGTCCAACCCATCCACCGCCACCACGTCGCCAAAGGCCTTCCGCAGCCCGCGCAACAGCAGCGACGGAGTGTTCCCGCCGGGGTCGAGCGTGAGCGTTTTTACATTTCGTGAATCCGTCAAAGTGCATCCCTCGCTCAGGAATCAGTATAGAAATTCTCTGTCTAGACGAAGTGCATAATTTAAAGCAATTCAGACGGCGGCTTGAACCACGTTGCGCAGCGGCTCGCCGGCAAGGTAGCGGCGCAGTTCATCCACTGCGGTGCGTACGGCGCGGGGCGCGAACTGCGGGCTCGATCCGGCCACATGTGGCGTGAGCAGCAGGTTGGGACAGCTCCACAGCGGATGGCCTTCCGGCAGCGGCTCGGGATCAGTCACGTCAAGCGCGGCGCGAATGCGGCCGGAGTTGAGCGCGGCCACCAGCGCATCGGTATCCACGACAGGCCCACGCGCGGCGTTGACCAGCAGCGCACCTTGCCGCATCAATGCAAGCTGGCGGCTGCCGATCAGATGATGCGACTCCGCCGTCGAGGGCAAAATCAGAATTACGATTTCCGCTTGCGGCAAGAGGCTATCGAGTTCGCTGACCGCATGAACGCCATCACGCGCGCTGCGGGCCACGCGCTTGAACTTCACATCAAAGGGCGCGAGCATCCGTTCGATCTCCTTGCCGATGGCGCCGTAGCCCACCAGCAGCACTCGCTTGCCGGTAAGCTCTTCGAGCATGACGGGCGGATAGAGAGGCCGCGCATCGCCGGTGATGCGCGCGTAGTCCGCGCTGGCCTCGAAGCGGCGCTTCCACACTCCCCCGCGCTGCACATCGTGATAAAACGGAAGGTGCTTCAGCGTGGCCAGAATCGTGCTGACGGTCCACTCGGCAGTGGAGATGTTATGCGCGCCGCGAGCGTTGCAGATGGTGACGCGCGGCCCGACTGTTCCGGGGATCCATTCCGTGCCGGCCATCAGCGACAACACCAGCCGCACGCCGTGCAGCCGCGGCCAAATGCGCATTGCCTTCGTCGGATAGGGGTCGGGAATCCACACCTCGATCTCGATCTCCTGTTCGAGATCATCAGGCAGGGCGATGAGTTCGACTTCCGCGGGGAAATCGCTGAACAACTCCGCCGCCAGAATGGCTGGGTATCCGACTCGCAGCATGGGTTCGCGCCTGACTCCCATGCTACATGGAAGGGGCCGTTCTGCGCCGTGCAAAAACGGTGCCGACATTGCAGCCAACGGAAGAATCGTGAGTGGGATCACCGCACCAACCCGCCGCGATGGGGCATCCTATGAGTATGAGTTTCTTGCATCGCGGATTATACCCATGCGCCTGAAGGCAAACAAAACGCCGTCCCAGCGAGAGCTTGCGATCAAGCTGCGCGTGGAAAAATCGGAGGACCAAAGCTTCCTTACCTGGGAGCGCCGGCGGCTGCTGATTCACGCCGCGAAGACGGCATTGGCCGCAGCGTTGTGCTGGTGGATCGCGATGCGCCTTGGCCTGCACGACGGCTACTGGGGCGCGATCAGCGCCATCATCGTGCTGCAGTCGAACTTCGGCGCCACCATCTCCGCCTCGCGCGATCGCATCTTCGGCACACTGATCGGCGCAGTGCTCGGCTTCACCTTCACGCTGGTTGGCGCGCTGCCGTGGAATTACATTCTAGCCGTACTGGCGGCGGTGATTGTCTGCGGATTGCTGGGTCTACGCAGCAGTTCGCGGCTGGCCGGAGTGACCATCTCCATCGTGATGCTGGTGCAGAGAGGCGGCTCGCATTGGACTCTAGCGCTGGACCGCGTGATGGAGGTCTTCCTCGGCATCGTGGTGGCGCTGGCCGTCTCCACGCTTTTATTTCCCGATCGCGCACGGCTGAGGCTGCGCGACGGCCTGGCCAAGGAGTTTCTGCTGCTGGGCGCCTTTTTCGAGGCGATTCTCGAAGGCTTTCGCGGCTTGCCTTCCGAGAAACTGTCTGCGGTTCGCGAGGATGTTCTGGCCGTGCTGCGCAGCAACAACCAACTGCTGGAAGCCGCGCGCAATGAGCCTTCCGGCGGCCCAGGATGGCGCGAGGGGCTGGGAATGCTCTCGCAGTTTGGCCGCTCGCTCTTCGATGCGCTGATCGCTTTGGAGTTCTCCGCCAAAGACAGCCACGAGGATCGGTATGCGCAGCAGTTGGAGCCGGCGTTGGGACGGCTGGCCATCGACACTCGCGCTGGCTTTCATTACATCGCCGAGTGCACGCACGCTTGGCGCTTTCACATTCCGCCGCCGGGACTGCATCTGGAGGAAGACATCGCGCAATTGGAAGCACGCATGGCTGAGGTGCGGCCCACAGGCTTCCAGTTTACGCAGGCCGAGATTCTGCGCGCCTACGCCGTGCAATTGCACTTAAAACAAATCGCCCGGCTGCTGCGCGCCTCGCGCGTTGAGACCAGCCGCGCCGTCGGCGAAGCGCAACAGTGAGAATCAAACCTTCAACAAATCCGTGTAGACGGCCATGCCAACGACGGCATCCGCGCCCAGCGCGTCCAGCGCATCGACCTCCTGCTGCGAACGAATGCCGCCGGCAACTATGAGTTGGCGTTGCGTGAGTTGGCGCAACCGCGCGGCCACGTCAATGGGAAAGCCTTTCATCAGACCTTCGCCATCCACATGAGTGTAGAGGAATGCGCTGACATACGGATTGAGTTGCGGAATCGCCTCGTCCGGAGTGAGCGCCACCTGCGCCTTCCATCCCTTCACGGCGATGCGGCCGTTCTTGGCATCGATGCCGGCCACCACGCGCTCAGTGCCTACGCTGGAGGCGAGAGCGGCGGCGAACTCCGTGTTCACCGCGCCCTCAGCGGAGAAGAGTGCCGAGCCGATGATGACACGCTTGGCACCTTCATCGAGCACCTGTTGCGCGCGCTCGATCGTGTGAATGCCGCCACCCGCCTGACAAGTCAGCCGTTTGGCAATCTGGGCAACAAGCGCGGAGTTATCGCCTTGGCGCATCGCCGCGTCCAGGTCAATCAATTGCACCAGCGGAAAGCGAGAGAACTTTTCAATCCAGTATTCAAAATTATCAAAAGCGAGGCGCAGTTTTTCACCCTGCACAAGCTGAACAATCTGTCCGCCCAGCAAATCAATCGAAGGAATCAGCATGGAAGCCTCACCGAGACGCCGGCCCGGGCCAGCTCTTCTTTAAGCGAACGCGCGCTCGATACGCCGAAGTGAAAGATGCTTGCCGCGAGAGCCGCATCGGCCTTGCCGCGACCGAAGACATCGACAAAATGCTCGACGGTTCCCGCGCCGCCTGAGGCGATCACGGGAATGCCGACGGCCTCGCTGACCGCCGCGGTCAATTCGCAATCGAAGCCGGTGCGCATTCCATCGGTGTTCATCGAAGTCAGCAGAATCTCACCTGCGCCGCGCTCTTCCGCCTCGCGCGCCCACTCGACAACGCGCCGTCCGGCCAGCTTGCGCCCGCCCTGCACAAAGACCTGCGCATCTCGGACCGGGTCGGCGGCGTCGGGATCGCGCCTCGCGTCAATCGCGACGACGACGGCCTGCGCGCCAAAGCTGCGTCCAATATCGTCAATAAGCTTTGGGTGTTTCAAAGCGGCGGAATTCACGCTCACCTTGTCCGCGCCGGCCTCAAAGACCTGCGCCGCATCGTCAGCCGTGCGAATGCCGCCGCCGACACAAAAGGGGACGAATAACTCGCGCGCGGTTCTGCGCACGGTTTCGAGCAGAGTCTGGCGGCCCTCGTGCGTCGCGGTAATGTCGAGCAGCACGATTTCATCCGCGCCTTCGCGCGCATGACGCGCGGCTTGATTGGCTGGATCGCCCGCATCAATCAGATCGACAAACTGCACACCCTTCACAACGCGGCCGTCATGCACGTCGAGGCAGGCGATGATGCGCTTGGTAATCATTCAGCTTCCTTCCACCTGAGAAAATTCCCGAGAATCTTGAGCCCGGTTGCACCGGACTTCTCCGGATGGAATTGTACGCCCATCACGTTGCCGCGCTCGACCGCCGATGCGAAAGGCTCAATGTAGTGCGTGACGGCGGCTGTGTCGTTGGTGACTGGAGCTTTGTAGGAGTGCGTGAAGTAGACATACTCGCCCGGTTCGACGCCGGCAAGAAGTTTGGAATTCTTCCGAACTTCCAGAGAATTCCAGCCGACATGCGGAACTTTTTCCGGGCTTTCGGCGAAGTGTGTACAGGATTCGGCGAAGTGTCCGAGGCCGGGCTGGTTCGGCGCTTCGCTCGACCCCGCATAGAGCCATTGCATCCCCACACAAATTCCAAGGAAGGGAACGCCACGCGCAATCGCCGTTCGAATCGCGCCGGTGAGGCCCGTCGTGTCCAGCCGATCCGTCGCCTGAAAATGCCCGACGCCCGGCAGCACAATGCGTTCTGCAGCTTCCACAAGCGAAAGATCGCCGTCCGTAACGACCGTCTCAGCGCCCGCACAGCGTAGTGCCTTAAGCACGGAAGTAAGATTGCCCGCTTTGTAATCGATCACCGTTACGCACATCACAATAATCCTTTGGTGCTGGGCAGCATCTTGCCCAGTTGCATATCGCGCGAGCAGGCCACACGCAGCGCGCGCGCGAAGGCCTTGAAGATGGCTTCGATCTTGTGGTGATTCGAGCGGCCGTACATCGTCTTCACGTGCACGTTGGCGCGTGCGCCGCGCGCAAAGCCCTCGAAAAAGTCCGTCACCAACTCGGTTTGCAGATCGCCTACCAGCCTAACGCGCACTTTGGTTTCGACGGCAAAGGCCGCGCGCCCGCTCAGGTCGATGGCAGCAATCGCCAGCGTCTCGTCCATCGGCATGAGGAAGTAGCCCGCTCGCAGAATGCCGCGCTTGTCGCTGAGCGCGCGGTCGAAGGCCTCGCCCAGTGCAATGCCTACGTCCTCGACGGTGTGATGCTGATCCACATCGAGGTCGCCGTTGCACTTCAGCTCAAGATCGAATGCGCCATGGCGCGTGAAGAGCTCCAGCATGTGATCGAAGAAGCGAATGCCGGTGGAAATTTTGTAATGGCCGCCGCCTTCAATCGCCAGCTTGATCGCTATGCGCGTCTCCGCGGTATTGCGCTCGACGATGGCGGTGCGCTGGGTTGTGGGTTGCGCGTTTTCCTTGGGAGTCATTGAGCATCTCCTTGAATGTTGAGAGTGGCCAGCGTTTTATTGAGAGCCACGGCGGCCTGACGCATCTGCTCGCACGTTCCGATGGTGATGCGCACGCAGCCATCGCAGCCGGGATCGCTGGAACGGTCGCGCACCAGCACGCCCGCTTCGCTCATCAGGCGCGTGAACTCCTTGTGCCGCGCGCCGATTTCGACCAGGACAAAATTCGCGCGGCTGGGCCAGCGGCGTACTCCGGCGGCATCGAGCGCGGCTTCAAACTCCGCGCGCGCGGCCAGCACTTCAGCGACGTACCAGTCGAGATAGGCTGCATCTTCAAGCGCGGGCGGCAGGCAGGCCAGCGCCAACGAGTTCACGCTGTATGGCGAGAGTACGCGCTTGATCCAGCGCATCAGTTCCACGGGGCCGGCAAGCAATCCGAGGCGCAATCCGGCAAGTCCATAGGCTTTGGAAAACGTGCGCGCCACAATGAGATTTGGAACTACGCCGATCAAATCAACAACCGTCTCGCCATGGAAGTGGAAGTAGGCTTCATCGACCAGCAGCACTGCCTGCGGCGCGCGCATTGCAATCTCGACCAGTTGTGCGCGCGTAGCCGCGGAGCCGGAAGGGCTGTTGGGATTGGCGATGGCGATGATCTTGGTGCGCGGCGAGATGGCCGTAAGTAGGCGCTCGAAGGGAAATTGCAAGTCGTCCGCGGCCTGCACCGCGACAGCGCGCGCATCCGTCGCCGACGCGTAAATCTCGTACATCGTATAGGTGGGCACCGGCAGCAGCAGTTCGTCGCCCGCGTCGAGGAATGCTTCAAAGAGCACGTGAATCGCCTCGTCCACGCCATTGGTGAGCACGACCTGAGCCGGCGCCAGGCCAAGATGCGCGGCGACAATGGCCTCGACCGGCTCACGCTCGGGATAGCGCGTGAGGCTGCCCGCGCTGATACGGCCCAGCGCCTCGCGCACCTTGGGCGAGCAGGCAACGGTGTTCTCGTTAAAGTCCAGGCGCAGCGTTTCGCGGTCGCCGAGCGGAGGGTGGTACTCCTTCATCGCCTTTACGCGGGCGCGCGGTGCGGGAAAGATAACTTTGACAGCTTCAGCCACGGGCCTTTCTCCTCTCCATTCGTGTGCGAATCGCTTCGGCATGACCGATGAGCCCCTCGGCCTGGGCCAGCAATGCGGCGGGCGGACCGAGAACACGGATTCCCTGCGCAGTGTACTCTTGCACGGTGATGAGCTTGACGAAGTCGTTGACGCTCAGGCCGCAGCGCACGCGCGCCATGCCGCCGGTGGGCAGTGTGTGATTGGGCCCGGAGATGTAGTCGCCCATCGGCTGCGCGCTCCAGCGGCCCACGAATACCGAGCCCGCATTCTGAACCCAATCAAGATCGCTGGCGGCATCGACGGTGAGGTGTTCGGGCGCAAGGCGATTAGTGATCTCGTGTGCCTCGTCAGCCGTGGATGCAATGATTACCAGGCCGTTGCGATCAAGCGCTTCACGCGCAACGGCGTTGTTTCGGCTACGGAGCCTTGCTTCCGCAATGACTGTTTTCGCGAGATCAACGCGCGTGGTAATGAAGATGGCCAGCGCCTTGGGATCGTGCTCGGCCTGCGCCACCAGGTCGGAGGCGATCTCATCCGCGTTGCCGCGTTCGCTGGTGACAACAATCTCCGTGGGACCGGCGAGCATGTCGATGGCGCAGTCGAAAGCCACCAGGCGTTTGGCGGCGGTGACGTAGAGGTTGCCTGGCCCGACGATCTTGGCGACACGCGGGAGAGTTGCGGTTCCGTAAGCCAGCGCGGCAATTGCGTGCGCCCCGCCGAGGCGATAGAACTCCGTAATTCCCAACAAATGCGCGGCGGCGAGAGTCTCCGGCGCGGGCTTGGGCGAGACCACTGCGATGCGTTCGACGCCCGCCACCTGCGCGGGAATCGCGGTCATCAGCAGCGTGGAAGGCAGCGGATGGCGGCCGCTGGGCACATAGCAGCCCACCGAGCCAAGGGGACGGACAATCTGGCCGGTGATGAGGCCGGCGATGGGAGATTCGCTCCAGGAGACGGGCAGTTGAGCAACGGCAAAGGCGCGAATCTGATCGGCGGCGATGGTGAGAGCCTTGCGCATCGCGGGAGTGAGGCCGTCCCACGCGGCTGCCATCTCCTCGTGCGAAACTCGCAGAGCACTCGCGCCGGCGAGGCCGTCGAACTGTGCTGCATAGCGCAGCAGCGCGCGGTCGCCCTGCTTGCGCACATCGGCCACGATGCGCTTGACAGTGGGCAGAACGGCGTCGAGCGCCGCGCCGCCACGATCTTCGAGAGCGGCTAGCGCCATTGCCGCCTGCTGCGCTCCGCGTCCTGTTGTTCGGATCAATTTCATTGTTGCTCTCCGGTTTACAGAACAACCTTGTTGAGCGGATACTCGACGATACCCGTTGCCCTGGCTGCTTTCAGTCTCGGAATCACATCGCGGGCCACGCGCTCTTCGACGATGGTGTTGACCGCGACCCAGTCGGAGTTGCTGAGCTGGGAGACAGTGGGCGAGTTGAGCGCGGGCAGCACGGCGAGGACCGCATCGAGGTCGCCGCGCTGCACGTTGAGCATGAGGCCCACCTGCGATTGCGCGTCGATTGCGCCGCGCAGCATGAGTGCGATCTGGTCGAGCTTCTCGCGCTTCCACGGATCTGAGAGAGTTTTTTGTCCGGCGATCAGATGAGTCTCGCTTTCCATGATCGTGTCGATGATTTTCAGGTGGTTGGCCTTGAGCGAGCTGCCGGTCTCGGTCACTTCGACGATGGCGTCGGCTAGCATGGGCGGCTTGACTTCCGTTGCGCCCCAACTGAACTCGACCTTGACGTTGACGCCCTTGGCGGCGAAGTAACGCTTGCTGACTTCCACTAACTCAGTCGCCACGATCTTGCCCTCCAGGTCTTCGGCTTTTTCAAAGCCACTGCCCTCAGGCACGGCAAGAACCCAGCGCACCTTGCGGCGGCTTTGCTTAGCATAGGTAAGCGTTGTAACGCTTGTAACTTCCAAGCCGCTTTCAACGACCCAGTCGATGCCGGTCAGTCCGGCGTCGAGGACGCCGTGATCGACGTAGCGGGCCATCTCCTGTGCGCGAATCAACATGCACTCGATCTCGGGGTCGTCGATGGAGGGAAAGTAGGAGCGGCCGTCGGCGTAGATATTCCAGCCAGCGCGCTTGAAAAGCGCAATGGTCGCATCCTGCAAACTGCCTTTGGGAATGCCTAGTCTTAGCTTATTAGCCACGAGCTGCCTCTTTCTGGTTGCCGGTTCCTTCCACGGCAATAAGCTTGGTGAAGCAACTGACTGTGCCCTCATGGCAGACGAGTCCGTCGCCCTCGACAACGACACGAAAGAGCAGTGTGTCATTGTCGCAGTCGGTTGCGGCGGAGACGACGCGCAGGCGGTTGCCGCTGGTCTCGCCCTTCATCCACAGCTTCTGGCGGGTGCGGCTCCAGAAAGTGACGAAGCCGCTTTCAAGGGTTTTGGCGTAGCTGACGGCGTTGAGAAAGCCCAGCATCAGTACCTCGCCGGTGCGCGCATCCTGCACGATTCCGGGAACGAGGCCGTCCATCTTGTCAAAGTCGATTACGGGATTCGAATTGCTCATTTTTTCCTTGTTTGGGGATTTTCGGTTGTTTGTTTTTGTGTCCACGCATGAAAAAACCCGCTCAGCGTGGTCGCCGGCGGGCTTCAGGTTTCTTCGATCTCTCTGGCCGATTACATCAGGCCATAACAGTCCGCCGGCATGGAGGCTCCATGATGATGGTGGTGACCGTGATGGCGGTGGCTCTGCATCTGATTCAAACAATAACGGAAACTACGGGCCGGTGTCAACCATGGCTTCCTTCAAAGCTGTGAACCATAACGCGAAACTGTGTATTAAGACTGTTCCGCGCCCCCAGACTCGCGGGGCTCATCTGCCGGCGCCGGGGTGCTCTGCTTACGCAGCAATTCGATCACCTGTTGATACAAGCGGTTGCGCACTCCGAAGCGCTCGGACGCGCGAGTCACAAAGCGGATCAACAGCTCGATCCCCGATCCGGACGGACGTAGATTCACGACCGGGGCCGCGTTGAACAGACTCAGGCCATCGCCACGCGCACCGCGTTTCCACTCTTCTTCCGCCACGGCGGCACTCTCCGCCGTTTCTTTTTCTACCGCTTTGCTAATCTCCTCGACTATCTTCTCCGTGTCGTCGGATTCCGGGATGCTGACGGTGATCTCATCCCACATCCACTGGCCGGCCGTGGTGAAGTTGAAGTACTTGCCGCGTATCGCGAAGTTGTTGAGGAAGGTGATGCGGCGGCCAGTTGGATGGCCTCGGTCCGCCAAACCTCCCGTTTCATGCAATGTCGTGCTCATCAGGCCTATTTCGGTGACTTCTCCGCATACGCCGTCGATTTCAACCCAGTCGCCGATGCGAATGCCATTCTTGCCCATGAGAGCGAACCATCCCAAGAACGCGAGAATGAAATCCTGCATTGCAATCGTGAGCCCGGCGGTGGTCAGGCCCAATACAGTGGACATCTGCCGCGGCCAGCCGAAGACAACAAGCAGGATGAGCAAGCCACCGGCAACTTGGATACTCAACTGCATAACGGATCGCAGGGTTTGGGTCTGGCGCTGGTCGAGCGCTGGATTGGCAATGAGCCACCGCACAAGGGCATCGCAGAGGATGATGCAGATGATGATAAAGGAAATCAGCGCCAGCGATTGCAGTATCAAATGCAATAGAATTCGATGTTGCTGGAGCACCTGAGCAGACCACTTGCCATATACGGCGGCAAGCTGCTGCTCGGTTTGAATCCGGTCACTGCAAATTGTGAGAAGCTGGCGTTCCTCGGCTTTCTCCAGGATGTTTGTCAGTCTCGATACACGGTCCAGCGTACCGTTGTCCTGCGCCGTTGTGCTGGCAGTGGCCTTGGCCTCAAGGGCTTTGTGTTCGGCTGTCAAACTGGCTACATCGGTTTGCGCCTGCTGCATGGCCTGCTGGATCGATGCATAGCGGTCAAGCTGGCTCTTCCATGCCTTCAGCCGGCTTGCCAACGTGACGTGCCTCCTGGCGGAAAGTACCGCTACCTCTCCAGGGCTGCGCGACTGGCTGTCGTACTTGCTCATCAGCGCTTCATGCGCGGCGAGTTCCCCTTGAATCTGGGCGCGGTCATCGCCTGAAGCGTGATCAAGCTCCTGCTGTGCATCCTCTAACTCGTCGGTGTCCAGGCCGAGCTGGGCCTTGGCAACCTCAAGATCGTCACTGTCGCCAGCCGGCTTCGCGGCATTCTTCGCCGACGTGGCACTGGAACCGGATGCGGCGGTCAGGCTATTGACCAGCGCCTGGTCTTCCTGGATGAGTTGTTGAAGCTGTTTGACTCTCTGCGAGAGCGCAAGTGCATCGCCCGTGAGGATGCGATGCTGCGCCTGCGCGCTGGCTTGGCGCAATGCCGAGGCAAAGGCCTGGTCAACCTCGTGATCGGCCAGACGTTCGGCATCGTGCGCGTACTCCTTCTCCTCAGCAGTCACGGCCAGTGGCGCCAGGGCTTCGGCCGTTTGCCAGGGACGCAGATCGACAATGGTCTCCTGGCTCTTCTTAAGGCTGCGGACGTTACCCTGCCCTGAAAGAAAGGAGAGATACGCCATGGAGTCGCGTGTGGTCCATGAGAAGGCCAGGCAAAGACCCAGCAGCGCAGCCATTACGAGAAGAAAAATCAGACTGACCCGGCCAAAGACGCGTTTGCGTATGCGACCGCCAGGAATGGGAGTAACGGGGAGTCCTGCCATACAGCAATTGTTGCAGGTCCGCCGCAAATTCGAGCTAGAAAATGACGATATGGGCCCATTTCCTAATTGCCGGCTTGCCGCCGAGGCGCGGCGGGGCGGAGAATGGAGGCGTGCGAGCGCGAATGCGATTTGCGGCTTTGGCTGTTGCGATGCTGTTTGTGTGCCTGGCCGGAATGGCGCAGAACCAGGATCGCGACACTCGCGGCGTGCCCAAGACGTCAGAAGCTGCCCCGCCGCCGGAGGCGCGCATCGACATCAATCACGCCAGCGCCGATGAGCTGCTCAAGATTCCCGGCATGACGGGCGTCTGGGCCGCGCGCATTGTTCGCTTCAGGCCCTACCGCACCAAGCAGGAGCTGCTTGAGCACGGCATCGTGACCAGCCAGGTCTACGACAAGATCAAGGATTACGTGATTGCGCACCAAAAAGCGCCGTAAGTGAAGATAGTCGAGCTTTGTGGTCTCCAACCCTAGCCGCAAAAACAAAGACGCGGCGAGGGTGGGGCACCCATGTTCTTATGCTTCGGCCGGCTCCGATGCGGGAGTTTCTGCAGTCTCGGGTTTATCCCCCCGCTTGAGCAGGCGGCTCAGAATCACGTAGAGCACCGGGATGAAGAACAGGTTGAGCACGGTGGAGAGCAGCATTCCGCCGACGACGGTGGTTCCCACGGAGCGGCGGCCCAGAGCGCCCGCGCCGGTGGCGAAGACCAGCGGCAGCACGCCCAGGATGAAGGCGAATGAAGTCATCAGAATGGGCCGCAAACGCAACGCACCCGCCTCTGCGGCAGCATCGACGATGGAGCGGCCTTTTTTGCGGAGTTGCTCAGCAAACTCAACAATCAGGATCGAGTTCTTCGCCGAGAGGCCAATCAGCATCACCAAGCCGATCTGGCAATACACATCATTGGAGAGGCCGCGCAAGGAGACCAGGCCCAGCGCGCCCAGCACCGCCATCGGCACAGCCAACAGGATGATGAAGGGCAGCGCGAAGCTCTCGTAGAGCGCCGAGAGGGTAAGGTATACGACCAGAATGCCGAGGCCGAAGATCAACAGCGCCTTGCCGCCCGACTCGATCTCGTCGAGGGTCAGGCCGGTCCATTCGAAGTTCATGCCGGGAATCATGGTCTTTCTGGCGAGGTCCTCCATGGCCGCGAGTCCCTGGCCAGAGCTGTAGCCCGGCGCCGGCGAGCCGTCGATTTCGACCGCGCGGAAGAGGTTGTAGTGGGTGATAACCGGCGGGCCGGCACTCTCGGTAACCGTGACCAGGTTATCGAGCGGGATCATTTGGCCGGAGTCGGAGCGCACGTAGTAGCTGTGCAGATCGCGGGCGTTCATGCGGAAGGGCTGGTCGGCCTGCACAAAGACGCGGTAGGCGCGGTTGTTGTAATCGAAGTCGTTGATGTACTCCGAGCCCATGAAGACGCTGAGCGTGCTGGTGATCTGCGAGAGGGAAATATTCATCGCCTTGGCCTTCTCACGGTCGATGGTGACCAGCACCTGCGGGTCGTTGGCCGAGAAAGTGGTCAGCAGGCCAGTCAGGTCCTTGCGCTGGCGGCTGCCGGCAACGATCTGGTGGGCGACGCGGTCGAGGTCGCTGAGTGTGTTGTTTCCCTGGTCCTGAAGCATGAACTGAAAGCCGCCGTAACTGCCCACGCCGTTGACCGCCGGAGGCTCGAACATGGCTACAATACCGCCATTGGGAGCAAACATCAGGCTCATGAGCTTGGGATTCAGATCGGCGACGATGTCGGCGGTGGAGTGGCCCTTGCCGCGGCGCTGATCGGAGGGCGTTGTGGAGATGAACATCATGCCGGCGTTGGATGCGCCTCCGGCGAGGCTGAAGCCCATGATGGAAAATGCTCCGGCGATGTCCTTATTGGTGGCGATGATGGCTTGCGCGCGGTCAGCCAGCGCGCCGGTATAGGCCAGCGAGGAACCCGGCGGGGCCTGCACAATGACCATCAGGAAGCTCTGGTCTTCCTGGGGAATGAAGCCAGTGGGCACGTGCTGATAAACCCAAACCGTTGCGCCCAGTCCGGCGAAGAAAAGCACCAGCAATGCGAAGCGCAGCTTGAGCGCCCCATGAATCGCTTTGGCGTAAGTGGCCGACAGCCAGCTGATCTGCTTGTCAGTGGAGTGAATGAAGCGGGAAAAGAGGCGCGAGACTGGCGCGATGTGCAGGAAGTCGAGCTGCCTGGGCCGCTCCTCTTCGCCGCGCAGGAAGATGGCCGAGAGAGCCGGCGAGAGCGTAAGCGCGTTGAAGGCTGAGATGGCGATGGCGAATGCGATGGTCAGCGAGAATTGCCGGTAAAGAATCCCGATGGTTCCAGGGAAGAACGAGACGGGCACAAAGACCGCAATCAGTACCAGCGAAGTGGCGATGACCGCGCTGGTCACCTCGCCCATCGCTCGCGACGTGGCCTCATGTGGATTGGAGTGCTCCATCGCGATGTGGCGTTGCACGTTTTCGATGACCACGATGGCGTCGTCGACGACCAGACCCGTGGCCAGCGTGATGCCGAAGAGCGTGAGCGCGTTGATGGAGAAGCCGAAGATCTTGATGAAGGCGAAGGTTCCTATCAGCGAGACCGGAATGGTGACGGCGGGAATAATCGTGGCGCGCCAGTCCAGCAGGAAAAGGAAGATGACTGTGATGACGATGATGATAGCGATACTCAGGGTGAAGAGCACTTCGCGGATCGAGTCGCCGACCACCGTCGTCGAGTCGAATGCAACGGCGTATTCCAGCCCCGGCGGAAAGCTCTTCGAGAGCTCAACAAGCGCGGCCTTGGCCTTTCTGTCCACTTCCAGCGAGTTGGCGTTGGATAGCTGCATCACGCCAATGCCCATCGCTTCGTGCCCGCCGAATTTGAGTACGGAGCTGTAGTCCTCCGCACCCACCTCGGAGTGGCCCACATCCTTGAGCAGCACCAGGCCGTTGGCGGAGTTTTTGACGATGATCTTGTCGAACTCGGCGGACGATGTGAGCCGACCTACCACGCGCACCGGCATCTGGAAGGCCTGCTTCGCATCCGTGGGCGGCTGGCTAAGCTGCCCTGCGGGAATTTCGACGTTCTGCTCCACCAGCGCATTTACTACGTCATTGGCAGTAAGATTGCGCGCGGCCAGGCGCTCCGGGTCCAGCCAAACCCTCATCGCGTACTTGCGCTCGCCGAAGATCCTCACATCACCCACGCCCGGCACGCGTTTGATGGCGTCCTTGACGTATATGTCGAGGTAGTTGGAGATGAACTCGGGCGAATAGCGCCCATCGCGCGTAAAAAAGCCGGCGCCGAGAACGAAGTTGCTGTTGGCCTTGGTAATGCTGATGCCGGTGGCGTTGACGGCCGCGGGCAGCCGCCCCGTGACGCTGGCGACGCGATTCTGTACGTCCACGGCGGCGATGTCCAGATCGTAGCCGGTCTGGAAGGTCGTGACGATGGAGCTGGTTCCGCTGTTGGTGCTGGATGAGCTGATGTAACGCATGCCCTCCACGCCGTTGATGGACTCTTCCAGCGGAATGGTGACAGCCTTCTCAACGGTGTCGGCGTTGGCGCCGACGTAGTTGCAACTGACCGAGACCTGCGGAGGCGCCAGCGTGGGGTACATGGCGACAGGAAGAGTGGGGATGCAGACCGCGCCCGCAAGAATGATCAGCAGCGCGCAAACCGTCGCAAATACCGGCCTATGAATAAAGAAATCTACAAACAAAGGTTGCCTTCCTTTTCGTCTGCAATGGGCGCGGTGTGACCGGCGTCCTGTGCCCGCCTCCGGATCGCGGCCGGAGGCGCATGGCCAAACATAGCTCTAGGCTCCCGGCAGCGGCATCACCGGCATGCCATTCACCAGATACTGTGTGCTGGAGACAACCACCCGGTCGCCCGCGTTCAACCCCGAGGTGATGGAGTAGCTGTTGCCCACCGTATCGCCCAGCGTGACCGAGACCTGGCGGGCCATAAAGTGGCCGCCCTGCCCCTGCGCCACAAAGACGAAGCTCTGCCCGCCCTGGCGCGTCACCGCCAGCACCGGAATCACCGCCATCGGCGTCGTGCTCCAAATCACCCGCGCCTTGATCATTTGTGCATTGCGCAGCAGCTCCGGCGAGGCCTGCACAGGCGCCTTCACCAGAATCCCCTGCAACGTGCTTTCCACCTGCGGAGAAAGAAAATCGATCTTCGTCTTGTCCAGCAGCTTGCCGGAGTCGTCCATCAACTCCACATCCAGCCCCAGGCGCACCTGCCCGGCGCGCTCAGTAGGAATATAGATGTAGGCTTCCAGATCCTTGCTCTCGTCCACCGTGGTCAGCACCGTCGCCGGAGAGTTCATTGGCGAAGCGAAGTCGCCTACATGCACCGGAATGTCGCCCACTACGCCGTCGAATGGCGCGCGGATGCTGTAGTAGGCCAGTTGCTCCTCCTGCGCCTTGCGCAGCTCCACCGCCGACTGATAATCCGCCTTGGTGTTGCCGAAGGACTGCTCCGCCTGGTCGTAGGCGTCGCGACTGGTCACGCCAGCCTCAAAGAGCTTGTGCTGCCGCTCGACTTCCACCGCGTTGTAATCGTAGAGAGCCTTCTTCTGCCGCTCGGTGGCGCGCGCTGAATCGACGGTGGCCATCTGCAAGTGTGGATCGATCTCCATGAGCAGCGCGCCCGCCTTCACGTGGTCGCCGGAGCGGACCAGAATCTTCGTCACCAGGCCGCTCACCTGAGGCAGCAGCGTGGCAGAACGCCGCGACTTGATCGTCGCCACATACTCGCTCGACTGCGCCACCGGTTGGAACGCTACCGTCACCGTCTGCACCGGCATGGCCTGCATCCCGGCTCCGGCCGCCGCCACCGGCTTCTTCTCGCAGCCCGTAACCGCTAACCCAAGCAGCACAAAACAACTGAACCCAAGAATGTGTTTCAACTCGCTCTTCCTCGCTTGATCTTTTCTACGGCAATTAACCGTCCTAAGTTCCTTAAGTTTAATGCCGCTCCAACGCATCGCCGTTGCTGAGAAGCAGCCTATTCCGCCCCGGCAACTTCCGGCGCGGAGAATCAACGCAGCTCCGCCTACCTTATTGTGACGCCTGGAGGCACGGGATTGACTCAAAAAACTCTCTCCGGCCCGCCTTCACAGACTGGAATGCCAGGTTGTACAGTGTTCCATCGAGCTTGACAAAGAGGTTAAAGCCACTCCACTCGGCGATCCGCCTTCCTGCCATGGCTTTTCATGTCGTCCTCCTGTTCATTTTCGGAAGTCAATGGTATACCGGCACAACCTCCACTCTTTGACAGGGCTCTCCTGAGTTGGTAGCCTTCATAAAGGCGCCTCCGGCCAATCCCGGCCGATACTTCGCCCTTATGCGCGTCCCCGTCGTCTAGCCCGGCCTAGGACACCGCCCTTTCACGGCGATAACACGGGTTCAAATCCCGTCGGGGACGCCAAAATCATCAATAACTTACAGGAGATTCGAGGCCGCAGCCCTCCGCGCGAAATGGGCTTCGATCTCTTCCAGAGTTTTACCTTTGGTCTCGGGCAGCAGGAAGACCGCAACCAGGAAATAAACTACTGTGAAGCCGGAGAAGAGGAAGAAGATCGACGAATAGCCGTGTTTGCTGACAAAGGGCAGAAAGATTCCGGCCAGCGTGGTCGAGACCAACTGATTGATGACCAGCGCGATGCTCATGCCATTGGATCGAATGCGAGTCGGCATCAGTTCCGAGAGTGCGAGCCATACGCAAACACCGGGCCCAAGCGCAAAGAACGCCATGAATGCGTAGAGGCAGAGGGCGACCCGCCAGCCGTGGCTCGGGCCGGGCACCTGGCCGATCAAGGCCTTGTCGATGCGCAGCGGCGCGCTCCGGGCTGCCTCCAGATTGCCGATGGGGTTCTTGAAGAAGGCTTCTACCTTATTGGCGGGAAGGCAGCTTACGCGGGTAATTTGCAGGGGGGCGGCTGCGGGATCGCCGGAGCGCGCATAGCTGGTTGAGGCGGTGAAGTCTCCATACGAATAGATGATGGCCAAGGAAGCGTGGTCGCTCGCTATCCGCGGGCCCGCGGAGCCCGCGTCGGCCAGCAGCCTCTCCGCCGCGGTTTGGTCGAAGCGAAGCGCAAGCTCCTGATTCGGGGCCACCATGGCTTGAATTGCGGCGCGAGCATCGACACTCAGCTTTTCCGTCTTGAGAAACAGCACACCCACGCTGACCAGGGAAACGATGATGCCGCTGCTGCCAAGAATTAGCAGGAACTTGCGGCCCTTGCGATCGATCAGCGCCATGCCCACGATGGTCATTAGAAAATTGATGAAGGTAAATGCGACGTAGCCCCAGTGCGCGCCCAGATCGGAGAGACCGCTTTGCAGAAGAATGCTGGTGTTGTATCCGATGATCGAGTTGATGCCCGTGGCGGTATTGCAGAAGAGAATGATGCAGGCCAGCAGGAACGGAATTGCATACTTCCGCTGCAGAAGGGATTCTCCGATCTTGCTTCCGGTGTAACGCCGCGCATTGGCGGCGCGCGCCGTTTCTTCCATCTCCCGCATCTCGAAATCGGCTTGTTGCGGTGTCCGCGAGTGAAGCAGGGCTGCCTTGGCCAGTTCCCTTTTTCCGCGCTGGAATAGCCAGCGTGGAGACTCCGTTACCCGCAGGCTGCCGAGCATGAACAGCACGCCGGGCGGGAGTGAAGCCCAGAAGATGCGCCGCCAGGCCTGATCCTTGAAGCCAAAGAGGGTTGTGGCGTTCGAAGTCAGGGCCACGGCCTGGACGCGATAGCTGTAGTAGATGCCCACCACGGCCGCGGCGACAATGCCCAGCGTGAGCAACCACTGGAAGACTCCGGTTCCCCTGCCCCGCGTCGCAGCCGGCAGGCACTCAGCCAGGTAGAGCGGAACCACCACACCGATAAGCCCACCGCTGATGCCTTGCAAAAGACGGCCAAAAAACAGCGGAGCATACCCCTGCGAGAGGGCAATGACCGGAATACTGAGGACGAAGACGACGCCGCTCAGGATCATCAGCGGCTTGCGCCCGATGGCGTCGGCAATCACCCCTGCAAAGAGCGTGGAGAGGACGCTTCCCAGCAGGACCGCCGCCACGATGACGGAGAGCTGCGCGGCCGTCAGCCTGGAGGTTGCTTCCAGGTAGGGGAGCGCGCCGCCAATGATGCCTACATCGATTCCGTAGAGCAAGCCACCCAGCCCCGCGACGACCAGAAGGAAGATGTTATAGCCGCGCTGGGCGGAGAGATCGGTGGGCGGGTTTGCGGAGCGGTCGGATTGCGTCGTCACAGGTGCGGCCCCTTGCGCAGCAGAGCGCAATCCAAGTCTATAATGAGCAAATCGAATTGGAAGACTCATCTCATGAGCCTGCGATGACAACAAAAATGCTGAACTGCGCGATTGGAAATACTCCCATGAGTAGTTTGCCGCGCGCCGCCATGAGCTGCGTGGCTGTCCTGCTGTTGGCGTTTCCGGCTCTCTCCGCTGGCCAGATCCCTCTGCTTCCCGCTCCCCGCGAGGCGCATTTTACCGGTGAGACACTCCTGCCGGAGACGGTGGCAGTCAGCGTGCCGGGCCACGATGCCGAGGACGAGTTTGCCGCACGCGACCTGAAAGAGGCGATCCAGCAAGCACCCCGCGCCAAGGCCCAAGCTGCCGGCTTCCGCATCGTTTTGCTGCGCGCTCACTCGGCGGAGGGAAAAGCCCTGCTGGCAAAGCTCAGCCTGGCATTCGATGCGCCGATGGAGGCTGAAGGCTATGTTCTGGCGATTGAGCCCCACGAAGCTTTTGTCATTGCGGCAAGCGGCGCGGGGGTCTTCTACGGCGTGCAGACCATGAAGCAGTTGCTTCCCCCGGCCGGCGCCAGGCCGGTGCTGCCCACCGGCACGGTGCGCGACTGGCCGGCAATGAAATACCGCGGCATCCACGACGACCTCTCCCGCGGGCCGTTTCCCACGCTGGAATTCATGAAGCATCAGATGCGCGTCTTTGCATCCTTCAAGATCAATATCTATTCGCCCTACTTTGAGCACACGCTCTTCTATCCCAACCAGCCGATGGCCGCTCCTCCGGGCAGCGCTCTGACCCCCGAAGAAGCGCAGGAACTGGTCCGTTATGCCGGCCAATATCACATCACAGTAGTGCCGGAGCAGGAGGCCTTCGGCCATCTGCATCAAGTGCTGAAGTACGACCTCTACCAGGGCGTGGCCGAAACTCCGCACGGCCAGGTGCTGGCGCCCGGCCAGCCCGGCACGCTGCCGCTGATCAAGGATTGGTTTACCGAGATCGCCCAGGAGTTTCCCTCGCCCTTCCTCCACATCGGGGCCGACGAGACTTTTGATCTGGGAGTGGGCCGCACCCGGCCGCAGGTGAAGGCCAAGGGCTATGGGCCGGTCTACGTGGATTTTCTCAAGCAGATTCACGATGAGCTGGCGCCCTTCCATCGCCGCCTGCTGTTTTGGGGAGATATTGGCGGGGCCGATCCGGCGGCGGTGGCCGGCCTGCCCAAGGATATGATTGCCGTGCCCTGGAACTACTCCGACAACACCGACTTTGGCAAGATGATCGAGCCTTTTGCCAAGGCCGGCATGGAGACCTGGGTGGCTCCCGGCGACGCCAACTGGAAGCAAGTCTACCCGGTGGCGAAGACGGCCTTCAGAAACATTCAGGGCTTCATTCGCGAGGGCCAGCGGTTGGGTTCCACGGGCGCGCTGACCACCGTCTGGAATGACGACGGCGAGGGCCTCTTCAATGAAGATTGGTACAGCCTGCTCTTTGGCGCGGTGGCGGCCTGGCAGCCAGGCGAGAGCTCAATCCCCGCCTACCAGGATGCGTATGGGCGGATCTTTCACGGCGACCTGAGCGGCAAGGTCAATGAGGCCGAAATGGAGCTGATGGCCGCGCACGATGCTCTGGCGAAGACCGGAATTGGGATGGAAAGCGACAGCATCTTCTGGCTTGATCCCTGGAGCCGGCAAGGGCAGGCTGTTTCAGCCAAGCTGCTGCAGCTGGCGCCGGAGGTGCGCCTCCATGCCGAGCGAGCCATTGTGCTGCTGGCCGAGGCGCGCCGCGCGAACCCCGCGTTGAAGGAAGCTGATGCCCTCACCGCCATGGACCTGGGCGCGCGCCGCCTGGACCTGATTGGCATGAAATTTGAGCTGGCTCAGGAGATCGTTGATGGGTACGAGGTGGCGTTGGAGCGTCAGCACGACAAGGCGTATAGCTCGGAGACGCAAAACATTCTGGATGAGATCAGCAGCATGTTCGGGCGCTGCCAGGATCTGCGCGACGCCTACTCGGCGGTCAAGGGCGAGTACAGCCAGATCTGGCTCGGCGAGAACCGGCCCTATTGGCTGAACAATGTCACCGTGCGTTACGACCTGCAAATCGAAGTGTGGCAGCGGCGCGGCGACCTCTTCGATGAAGCTATTCAAGAGTTCTACAGCGGCAGGGATCTGCCCAGCGCCGCTGAGCTCGGAATGCCTGCCGCATCGCCCGGCATGAGCAAGTGAATCGCGCGGAGCCTGGGCGGGAGCGTGCCTATGAATCCCACGCGCCCATAGTTTGGGTTGGCCTGGGGAGCGATTCCGGGTATAATGAAGATTCGGCAAGCCGAGGGGTAGTATCTATTTTTTGCCCCGTTGGCCGCCCCGTTGGACAGGACCGGTTGGAGCGCATTTCTTTTGTGGCTCGAAGTCGGATCGTCCCGGCGGCGCGAAAGATCAAAGTCTGGAGCAACATCATGGCACAGGTATGCGACATCTGCGGGAAAGGTCCGCAGTTCGGCAACAACATCTCTCACGCCCACAACATCACACGACGCCGCTGGAGCGTGAATCTACAAGCCGTGAAGGCGCTGGTGAACGGCCAGGCCAAGCGGATCAGGGTCTGCACCGGCTGCATCAAGGACGGCAAGATCGCCAAGGCGTAAGGCCGGCGGAGTCCGCTGAGGTCGGCCCAGACCGGGCGCGGAGCCGAAGTTCAGGGGCATTCTTCAGGATTGACACAAACCCCGTGCAGGCCGGACGGGGTTTTGTTGTGCCTTTCGTAAATACGAGAATGATTAATCGCTTTTTCCGGAGTCGGATTCCACTACCTCGGCGGGTAAATCCAGCGCCACCAGGGCGAAGCGGGTCTTACCGTCGTTGGCATTCTCAAAGCCCAGAATGTGCTGGTGACGCTTGGAGCCGGCCTTCAGCTCCAGGCTATTCCTGGTGACGCCATAATCGCCGTTGTCGATTTTAACCTTGGCGTTCGTATCGTCGTTACAGGTCAGCCCTTCGTGGGTGGCTGCAGGAGCGCCTACCGGAGAGTGATCCTTGCAGGTAATCACGTCGCCGTAGCGGCCCAGCGCCTTCTTGTAAAACGCCGTCACCTTCTCCTCGGAATCGGGAGTCTCGTAGGAGACCGCCCGCACCCGCATCTGCCACTCGCCAAAGCCCAGATGCACATCGGCCGACTTGTTGTTGTCCTTGTCCCTCACAGGCGTCGCGCCCGGATAGACCGGCAATCCCAGATCCGACGCCGTGGTCTGATCGGTATTCACATGGATACCACCAAAAGGCGTTTCTATCTGGACGTTCTTTTCCTTGCCGCTGGCGTCCTTTTCAGTATGAATCATGCATCCCGCCAGACCGGCGGCCAACGCCAGGCCCGCAACCAAAGCTGCTGCATACCGCATCCTGTTCCTCACCATGGCAATCGCCCTCTAGCCCGTTTATACGCCTGAATCGTGAGAAAGGTTCCAGGAATCGCACCGCTCGCGGCAATCACTTCTTGCCGCGCTCCTCGCCGACGACGATGAGCCGGGCATCCAAATCCGCAATCCAGATCCAGCTCAGTGCGTCGAGTCGCCGTCTTCCTTGCTGCTGGCGGCGAAGAAGAGCGCCACGGTGAAGACCAGGACAATGACGGAGACGACGGCGAAGGGGGAAGTGAAGTTCATTGTGCATGCTCCTGGGAATTAGAGTACCCAACCACGGCATTGGTTGCAGATGGACTCAGAACACACTCTTACGGCTTCGGCCCGGCGTTGGGGTAGTCCACGCGGATGGTGAGAATCTCATAGGGGTGAATCGGCGCTTTGACTACGTCGCCGGTCACGGGCAGCGGTTTGCCTTCGGGCGTCTCCATCAGGTTGGTTACGGTAGCGCCGGTCGCTCCCGGCGGCACGTGGAACTCGGCTATCGTTTCCTTGCCTGCCCACTCGTAGACGCGGAAGATCAGTCCATTCGCGTCTTCGGCCTTCTTCACGGCAGTGAGGACGACATTCTCCGGCGCGACCGAGGCAAAGGAGTGCGACGGGGGCAGCACTCCGGGATGTGCTGTAGTGACTAGGGCGGTGAGTGGGTAGTTGTACTCGTAGCCGTGGCGCACCGTAAGCGCATCCTTCCACGTGCCGGCGTGGGGATAGAGCGCGTAATGGAAGTGATGATGGCCCATGTCGGCCTCTGCGTCGGGCCATTTGGGCGAGCGCAACAGCGTCAGGCGCAGCACATTGCCCACGGCGTCGTAGCCGTACTTGTTCTGGTTGAGGATGCTCAGGCCGTGAATCTTGCCGTCGGGGCCGGGACCGGAGAGATCGGCCCAGCGCAGCGCCTCGACTTCAAACTGCGCCTTCTCCCACGAGTTATTGCGCGTGGTGGGCCGGTCGATGGTGCCGTAAGGAATCTCGTAAGTAGCAAATGGCGCCGAAGCCGCCAGCGGAAAGGCAGTCTTGAGCAGAACATGGCTTTCGTGCCAGTCGATCTCGTTCTCGATGTCGATTTGGTCCGGGAAAGTCAATCGAATCGTTTGGACGAACGTTGAATTTTGCCAATGTTGTTTGATACGAATTGACGGATGTTCCGTTTTTTGATCAATCAACTCTACGGAGTCTGCTTTCTCAATCACACTCGGTGCGGTATCCAAAGTTCCTGGATCGATATTCCATGCATCATAATTTGTTGGCGCATCCTTGAAAAACTGGAATTGATTTGCGCAATGACCCGGTTGAATCCAATCAAAACCCGATCTCACGTCAAGGATTTTGTCGATGCAACCTGTCTCTTTATTTACTATTACTATTGGACTTTCAGGATAATATTGAAGGATTAGAGTTTTCCCTGTAATATCTTGCTGTGTTT
>Ga0326727_10004296_pt1 | contig 43169 bp, 47 predicted proteins | sample MB2enrmetagenome_FD_207643 | JGI IMG/M metagenome (GOLD analysis project Ga0326727, IMG submission 207643) | Lab enriched peat soil microbial communities from McLean, Ithaca, NY, United States - MB29MY | ecosystem: Environmental > Terrestrial > Soil > Wetlands > Peat | place: USA: New York... | reverse complement strand
GAGTCCGTTTCACCCGCGGATCACGCAAATCTGCAAAATGCTTCATGGGGCTGTTCATCTCCCCATCTCACCGCTCCAAGCCCTTCTTGCATATGGCAATTAAGATGCGTTTGCCCTGTGGAGAAGGGGAGATTGCTTGCAAGCCGCTCTAGGCACGGTCTAGACTTGTGCGCATGAAACTGACTTCCCTCCGCTTGTTTCCCCTCCTTGCCGGTGTTCTGCTGGCTTCGCCGGCTATGTCAATTCATGCGCAGGACTGGGCCAAGGCTCGCCTCGAATCCTCTCCGCGCCACCGCGAGTACGTCTCTCTCAAGCACGGCAGCCGAAGCTTCCAGGCCTTCGTCGTTTACCCGGAAGTGAAAACCAAAGCCCCAGCGGTGATTCTCATTCACGAAATCTTCGGATTGACCGACTGGGCCAAGGAGATGGCCGACGAACTTGCCGCGCAGGGATTCATCGTGATTGCTCCCGACCTGCTCTCGGGGTTCGGGCCGAATGGCGGCGGCTCGAGCGAGTTTGCCAGTCAGGATGGAACGGTGAAGGCCGTGTCCGGCCTCGATCCCGACGTGGTGACTGCCGACCTCGATGCCGCGGCCGATTACGCCAAACATCTGCCCGCGGCCAACGGCAAGATCGCCACCGTCGGCTTCTGTTGGGGTGGGGGCAAGTCCTTTGCCTTCGCGGCGCACCGCAAAGACCTCTCCGCGGCCTTCGTCTTCTATGGCCCCGGCCCGGCGGACGTTTCCACCATCACCGCACCGGTGTACGGGTTTTATGCGGGCAACGACGCGCGCATCGGCGCCACCCTCCCCGCCACCGTCGCGGCCATGAAAGCCGCAGGCAAGACTTACGAGCCTGTCACCTACGATGGCGCCGGCCACGGTTTCATGCGCGCCGGGGAAGACCCTGGCAATACGGTGGCGGGCAACAAGACGGCAAGGGAAGAAGCATTCAAGCGGCTGGTGAAGCTGCTGCATGAGATGAAGAGCGCGCCGGCGGCGAGCAGCGGAGGAGACAAGCCGACTACCGCGGGGAAGGCGGGAATGCCGGCGGCGTTGTGCCACGATGCGAGTTAGGTCTCTGACCGCTTGATTTCGTACTTTGAGTTCCTGCTTTCCCAGGTCCCAAAGGCGGGACCTGGGGCACCCGGCTGGGAATCTGTCACCTAATCTGCAATTCTGAGTACTTGACCCATAGGATCGTAAATCGCGTTGACTACTTTCAATTCCGGTGAGCGATCTTTTGCCCATTTTCGGATTCGCTGTTTATCGGCTTCCGCCATTTCCCAGCCAAGAATGAGCCGCGTTAGCCATAGTGGGTCTATCCTTTCCTTACAGCTCGAATGTCGTGGTTTCAAGACTCTGATCTCCTCTTCGTTGCTCCAATCCCCACGCTTGCAGAAGAACCACCTGCCGTCCATATGCTCAGGGTTCGTTGGGTCGAGTTCAGGCGCTTCTCCATAGTGGACGACTTTTGCGGAGGTAAAGAACGGGCCGAAATTGGCAAACTCCAAGCAGTATCCTGAATGGTCGTTCGCATATTTCGCCCACAAACTCAGATTGTCCCAACGTTTTGAAAGACAATAAACCCGCCAGCCGTTCAGCTCGTTGTTCAAATATTGCGACATCTTACGGGTAATGCACTCACGACCGTGCAGCTTAAGGTTGTGGTCGAGAATCAGTCCCTCGTTTATCTGCTGGTCCAGCGACATATTGGACTTCTGGCTCAGACGAATGGGGTACAAAAAGTTGAACAATTTCTCTTCTGATATGGTCGCGAGTTTTGGCTTGCCGTCAGACGGGTCATTTAATGGCTCTTCCGGCTTTTTAGTGGGTGAATCGGGGCTGCGGCTTTGGGAAGGCACACACTGCTAGCCGTCGCAGCAGTGGCACTTGCTGTGGAAAAGCGGGAAAGTCCTTTGTTTTCCGCTTTTCCACAGCCTTTCCGGCTTTTCGCCCCGATCCCGCGGAGCGCCGCTTCATCAGCCCGCCGCGGGTTTACCCACTAAAATCCCTGAATTCCCCATTTAATAGATCAAAGGTTGGTAAGTACAACTTATGTTCAAGGATTGTTTCCTTGAGCCATTCTTGCTTATGGCCAGTGAATTCGGCGCACCTATAGAAATGAGCGCCAGTTGCTGGAGAGGGAATTGGAAGCGGTGGAGTTCTTTCTTTTACCATCTGCGTCGCCGATTGCTCCGGATTATACTCAGTTCGGAGAAACTATTGCCTCAATTCCACTAGTGTAGCGCCTTGCCCGCCTTCGTTTTGCGGGGCTTCAGCGAGTGCGGCTACGTGGGGATGGCCTTTGAGGAATTCGCGGACGCCTCGGCGGAGGATACCGGCGCCGTGGCCGTGGATGACGCGGACGCGCGGCAGGCCGGCGAGGAAGGCGCGGTCCAAGTACTTTTCCAGCTCTTCGGTGGCCTCATCGACGGTGCGGCCGATGAGGTTGATCTCCATGCGCATCTGGTCGGTATTCGCGCTGGTGACGGTGACGTGCACATTGTTCTGCTTGCGGGCGGCGGCAAGCGGAGTTTCCACCGCACTCGTCCGAAGGGCTGCCGTCTGCAAGACCTCGCAGAGCTCGTCGCGCTTGACGCGCATCTTGATGGGGCCCAGGGCGATTTCGAAGACGTCTTTTTCCACCTCGCGCTGAACGATCGCGATCTTGTTCATCGATTTCAGCCGGACCTGGTCGCCGGCGGCGATGTGCTTGAGCACATGCGGCTGGGCGTTGGCGTCGCCTTGATCCGCGCCGCCGCGGTGGGCTACGACGGTCTGGTTGAAGCTCTCCTGAAACTCGCGCCGCAGACGGGTGATGCGCCGCTCGGCCTCCTTCGACAGTTTCTGCTGGGCGGCGCGATCCTCGATGGCCCGCACTGTCTCCCTCATCTGGAACTCGAAATCCTTGAACAGCGAGGCCAGCTTCACCTCCAGCTCGCGCGTCCGATTGCGCAGTTCGGCGTCGCCCTCCCGCGCGAGCCTGGCTCGCTCCTGGTTGAGCGCGTATTGCTGTTCCCGCGCGGCTTTGCGGTCCGCCTCCAGTTGCGTCAGTTCGTTGTGCAGCCGGTCGAGAAAGCGGGCGATATCCACCTGCTGCGACCCGAGGCGCTGACGGGCGGCGGCAATGATGGCGGCGTTCAGTCCCAGCCGCTCGGCAGTCTGAATTCCCGCGGACGCGCCGGGAACGCCGAGGCGGAGCTGGTAGTTGGGCGCAAGCGTGACTTCATCCACGCCGGCGGCTGCGTTGAGCACGCCAGGGGTGTTAGCGGCGTAGACCTTGAGCGAGGTGTGGTGCGTGGAGATCAGAGACCACGCGCCTTGTTCGAGAAAGTAGCCGGCAATGGCCACGGCCAGTGCGGAGCCCTCCTCGGGATCGGTCGAGGAGCCAAGCTCATCAAGCAGCACCAAGGAGCGAGCGCCGGCCAGCCGCGACAGCCGATCGAGGTTGACGATGTGCGCAGAGAAAGTGGAGAGCGCGGCCTCGATCGATTGCGCATCGCCGATGTCGGCCAGGAACGCAGTGAATACCGGAAAGCTGGCCGCAGTGGCGGGCACTGGCAGCCCTGCCTGCGCCATCATGGCCAGCAGCGCCGTAGTCTTCAGAGCGACTGTTTTGCCGCCGGTGTTGGGACCGGAGATTATGATCTGGTGGGCCTTCGTTGTGAGCTCAAGCGTCAGCGGAACCACGGCAGTGTTCCACCCCACGGACGAAGGCCTGTCCGTGGGGGCCCCGGTGTTGGGGCGGGCGCCGGTCGCGCGCAACCGTTTTTCGAGCAGCGGATGGCGGGCGCCCTCAAGGCGCAGCAGTTCCGGCGCAATGGCCGGGGCCACGCACAGGTAGTCGCGGGCAAAGCGGGCGCGGGCCTGCAGGCTGTCGACCAGCGCCAGCACGCGCGCGCCTTCGACCAATCCATCGGCATAGCCGCCGACCTGGCGGGTGAGGGCGACGAAGATGCGGTGAATTTCGGCCTGCTCTTCTTCGATGAGCCGCACCAGCTCGTTGTTCTGCTCGATGGTTTCGAGTGGTTCGACATAGACCGTTTGCCCCGAGGAACTTGTGCCGTGGACCACGCCGCTGACGCGGCGCTTCAACTCCGACCGGACGGGAATGACGAAGCGGTCGCCGCGAATGACGATCAGGTCGTCCTGGGTTGCGCCTTCGGAGGAGAGTTTGCGCAAGGCGGCGCGGAGGGACTCTTCAATGATGCGCTGCTGGCGCTCCTGCTCGCGGCGGATGCGGCCCAGTTCGGGCGAGGCGTTGTCGGCCAGCGAGCCGTCGGGTTGGATGGTGCGCTCAATGGACTCGGCGAGTGGACGAAGGCTCGTCGTCAGCGCCACCGAGAACTCCGAGAGTCCAGGCAATTTGCCCACAAGCCGGGCCGGGGGCGACTGCAGCAGCGCCTGCCAGGAGGCCACGTCGTTGGCCAAGCGGGCGACGGCCTGCAACTCGGAGGCTTCAAGGGCAGCGCCTGAAATCTGCGCCTTGGCGGCCAATTGCGTAGGATCGAAGAGGCCGCCGAGAGGAATGGATACCTGCTCGTCCAGGGCGAGGCGCAGTTCTGCGGTGAGCTTGTGCTGGCGTGTCATCCAGGATTCGTCGGTGGAGGGGCGCAGGTCGAGAATCGCCTGACGGCCTACGGGCGAGGCCGAAAAGCCTGCCACCAGCGCCAGCAGCGGCTCCCACTCGAGAGCGGCATAGTCGGCGTATTCCACCGGCGACGGAATGGGTTCGAGCAGGGGCATGTCCAGAAACTATAGTAGCGTTCCGGAAGCACCGGGACACTCGATGAAGATCGCCAGCCGATCGATTTCAAGAGCTTGACCCTTGAGTAGCAGCGGGAGCCGCCGGAGGCGCAGCAGCGGGAGCGGCGTCCGTGCTTTCGCCGGACCTGGCAGGCGCTTTCTTTTCCCCCGAGGCGGCCTCTTTCTTCGATTCCGAAGCGCCATCGGAGGCAGGCTCGGTGCGCTTGGCCGCGTAGTCGTTCACATACCAGCCTGCACCCTTGAAGTGCAGGCGGGGCGCGGTGAGCGGGCGCTCCAGCAGGCCGCCGCACATGGGGCATTCCAATTCCTGCTCGTCCGAGAAGTTCTGAATCTTTTCAAAGCGGTGGCCGCACTGCGTGCAGCGATAGGCATACATGGGCAAGGTTTTCATGCCTCCGGGAAAGATTTCTCCACTCTGCCCATTGTATCGGCAGGGCGGTAATTGCCTGCAAACCCGCCCTGCCGCAGTTGCCGCCGAGTGAGAGGAGAATCAATGCGCGGCGATCAGCACGGATGCCGAATGGTTCTCCCATTCCAGGGTGAGCTTGCCGGTTGTGCCGCCCAGGCTGGCAAGGGTGTATTTCAGGTTCTCGACCGGCGCAAGCGGTTTGCTCATGGTCATCTTCACGCGGCCCAGGTCCTGCGCCTTGTCATAGACCGTACCCCACTGGCCGGTTTGCTTGTTGACGATCAGAACCCATGCATCGGGATCGGAGACGTCGACAAACAGGGTGTAATCCCCGGCAGGTACCTTCAGCCCGCCTACGGTCAGATCCGCTTGGGTATGCAGTTTGGTGGCGGCATTCGCGCCGGCCCGCCAAACCGGGTAGGTATTGTCGTGGCCGATGAGCCCATCCTTGGCGAAGATGTGGCCGGCGCGCCCGTTGACCCTGGGCGAGCTGTAGGTAATGGTGACGAGGCTGCCGCCGATGGTCGCGGATTCGGTAGCTGGGGGGCTCTTGGGGGGAGCCTTGGGCGCGGGTGGCTGGGCGAGCAAGGTGGTTGCGGCAAGAAGGATGCCTGTGCAGACTAGAAGACGCTTCATGGCGATTTCTCTCCTTTGGGCGGAGTCCGTTGTAGGTTCGGATCGCCCCGACGCGATGATTGTCGCACCGCGCGCCTCGGTTGGGGAAGCGGCGGAATGAATCCGAGCGATGTGCCTACCCGGATGCAGTCGGCTAGAATGGCCCCATGCAAGACGCCTTTCTCCATGCAATCGGGTTGGTGATCGCCGTTGGGCTGGCGTTCCTTGGGCGGTTCGTGATACGCCATCCGGAGAGGATGGTTAGCTTCTTCGCTTTTGGAGCGGGGAGCGGGAAGGGGTTCTTTGTCGGGTTTTCGAGGGATATGGGTTGGGTATGGTGCATTGGGGGCATTCTCGGAACAATCATGTATCTCATCATGATTCCCGTCGATCTGCTGTCCTCAATTCGATGATCGGGCGCGAATCCGTGGAGGGAGCGAAGTATCCCGTTCCGCAACGAAGGAGATGAATGATCGCCGATCCGAGCCAGAGCTCGCCGGGCGCCCGGTTTCGCGCCGTCGTGCGGGAAGAGAAGCCGTTGCAGGTGGTGGGCGCCATCAACGCCTATACGGCGCGGATGGCCGAGGCTGCCGGCTTCAAGGCGCTGTATCTCTCCGGCAGCGGCGTGGCGGCAAATTCGCTGGGCGTGCCGGACCTGGGAATCAGCACCATGGACGATGTGCTGACCGATCTCCGGCGCATCGCCGATGCGACCTCTCTGCCTTTGCTTGTCGATATCGATACCGGCTGGGGAGGCGCTTTCAACATTGCGCGCGCCATCCGCTCGATCGGCAAAGCCGGCGCGGCCGCGGTGCACATCGAGGACCAGGTGGGCGCCAAGCGGTGCGGCCACCGGCCCGGCAAGGAACTGGTTTCAGCCGCCGAGATGGTGGACCGCATCAAGGCCGCCGTGGATGCGCGGACCGATGAGCACTTCGTAATAATGGCGCGCACCGATGCCCTGGCCAATGAAGGGCTTGAATCGGCCGTTGCCCGGGCGCAGGAGTATGTCGAAGCGGGCGCGGACATGATCTTTCCCGAGGCGGTGACGGAGTTGGAGATGTACACGGAGTTTCGCGCCGCGGTGAGCGTGCCCATCCTGGCCAACATCACCGAGTTCGGCCAGACTCCGTTGTTTACGCGCGACGAGTTGCAGGCCGCGGGCGTCGATATCGTTCTCTATTGCTGCGCGGCTTACCGCGCCATGAACGCGGCGGCACTCAAGGTTTATGAGGCGATCCGCGCGGAAGGAACGCAGAAGAGCGTTGTCCCCCTCATGCAGACGCGCGCGGAGCTCTACCGGTATTTGGATTACCACGCCTATGAGGCCAAGCTGGACGCACTGTTTGCGAAGAGCAAGAGCGAAGAGTAGACAGCCTCGCCGCATTTCGTTTAGCTTGAGGCTCTCCGGAGGTCCCGATGAGCGAAACGCAACCCGGCCGCGCCCCGGCGGCCTTCAAACCGAAGAAGTCCGTTGCTCTTTCCGGCACGCCGGCAGGGAACACGGCGATCTGCACGGTGGGCCAAAGTGGCAACGACCTGCGCTATCGCGGCTACGAGATCCGCGACCTGGCCGCGCACTGCGAGTTTGAAGAAGCGGCTCACCTGCTGGTGCACGGAAAGCTGCCCAGCGCAGCGGAACTGGCCGCGTACAAGGCGAGCCTGAGGCCCTTGCGCAGCTTGCCCGCGGCGGTGAAGCAGGCGCTGGAACTGCTGCCGCCCTCGACGCACCCCATGGATGTGCTGCGCACGGGGGTCTCGGTGCTGGGCTGCGTGCGGCCTGAAGACGAGGACCACCACGAAGCGGGAGCGCGCGCCATTGCGGATGTGCTGCTGGCATCGCTGGGATCGATGCTGCTCTACTGGCGCCACTACGCCCGCAACGGACGGCGCATCGAGGTCGAACGCTTTGAAGACTCGATCGCCGCGCACTTTCTGCACCTGCTGCACGGAGCCACGCCCCGCGCGGAGTGGACGGCTGCGCTGCAGGCCTCGCTGATTCTCTATGCGGAACACGAATTCAACGCGTCCACCTTTACAGCGCGGGTGATTGCGGGAACCGGGTCGGATCTTTATTCGTGCATCGCCGGCGCCATTGGCGCGCTGAAGGGACCCAAACACGGCGGCGCCAACGAGGCCGCGCTGCAGATTCTCGAGCGTTACAACACGCCCGAGGAGGCGGAGGCCGATATTCGCCGCCGCGTGGCCAACCATGAAGTCATCATCGGCTTTGGTCACCCGGTTTACACCATCGGCGATCCGCGCAGCGAAATCGTTAAGGAAGTGGCGCGCGAATTGGCGGTTGCGAGCGGCAACTTGCGGCTATTCCAAATCGCCCAGCGCGTAGAGAACGTGATGCTGGACGCCAAGCGGATGTTCCCCAACCTCGACTGGTACTCGGCGGTTGCCTATCGTCGGATGGGCATTCCCATCGATCTGTTTACGCCGCTGTTTGTGATGGCGCGGACTGCGGGCTGGTGCGCGCACGTCATCGAGCAGCGTCAGGAGGGGAAGATCATTCGCCCCTCGGCCACCTATACCGGACCGGAGAATCTGAAGTTTGTGCCGATTGGGCAGCGGGCGTAGAACCAGTCGTGTTTCAGTTCGCGCGCCCTGGACTGTGAGATGCGCCCGCAAAAAAGGAGTTCGTGTGTTCTTCCACGCCAGCCATGCGCGCCCCGCCCCGGATAAGGTCCTCACCGACATCGCCGATTACGTGTTGAGCTATGAGATCGAGAGCGAGTTAGCTTACTCGACGGCCCAGTATTGCCTGATGGACACGCTGGGCTGCGGGTTGGAGGCACTGGAGTATCCGGCCTGCACCAAACTGCTGGGACCCATCGTGCCGGGAACGGTTGTCCCCCACGGCGCGCGCGTGCCGGGCACTGCGTTTCAACTCGATCCCGTGCAGGCGGCGTTCAATATCGGCGCGATGATTCGCTGGCTAGACTTCAACGACACCTGGCTGGCGGCCGAATGGGGCCATCCTTCGGACAATCTGGGCGGAATTCTGGCCACGGCCGATTGGCTTTCCCGCAGCCCCGCGGGCGGCAGGCCCCCTTTAAAGATGAGAGACGTTTTGACGGCCATGATCAAGGCCCACGAGATTCAGGGCTGCATCGCGCTGGAGAACTCGTTCAACAAGGTCGGCCTCGATCATGTGGTGCTGGTGAAGGTGGCTTCGACCGCCGTGGTGAGCCAGTTGCTGGGCCTCGACCGCGACCAGACCATCGCGGCGCTTTCTCTCGCCTGGGTGGACGGGCAGAGTTTGCGCACCTATCGCCACGCCCCCAACACCGGCTCGCGCAAAAGCTGGGCCGCGGGCGACACAACCAGCCGGGCGGTTCGATTGGCTTTGATGGCGCGCGCCGGCGAGATGGGCTATCCCACGGCGCTGACCGCGAAAACATGGGGCTTCTACGATGTTTCCTTCCGGGGCCAGGAGTTTCGCTTCCAGCGGCCCTATGGCTCCTACGTGATGGAGAACGTGCTCTTCAAGATTAGCTACCCGGCGGAGTTTCACGCGCAGACCGCCGTCGAGGCCGCGATGACGCTTCGCGCTAGCCTGCAACGACTCGGAAAATCCGCCGGCGACATTCGCCGAATCGCGATTCGCACCCACCAAGCCTGCCTGCGCATCATCGACAAAACAGGTCCGCTCGCCAATCCCGCCGACCGCGACCATTGCATTCAATACATGATCGCCATTCCGCTGCTGTTCGGCAGGCTGACGGCAGCGGACTACGAAGATGAGGTTGCTTGCGATCCGGTCTTCGGTCCGCGCATCGATGCGCTTCGCGCCAAAATGGAGTGCGTGGAAGAGCCGCGCTTCACGGTGGACTACCACGACCCGGAGAAGCGGTCGATCGCGAACTCACTGCACCTGGAACTGAACGATGGGACGGTGATTGAAGAGACGGTCGAATATCCGATCGGCCACCGGCGCCGCCGCGAGGAAGGGTTGCCGCTCCTGGTCGAGAAGTTCAAGACCAATCTTCGCCGGCGCTACAGCGAGGAGCGGCAACGAAGGATACTCGAAGCCTCGCTCGACCGCGACCGGCTCGAAACCATGCCGGTGAACGAGTACGTGGACCTTTATACGCCGTGACAGCGGCTTCGGCTTCACCTCTTCGAACGGAGCAAAAACTTGTTGCGATTCCAAGTCCAAAAGACGAGAAAAGGGGCATTCGGCGGCCCTTTTTCGGCGCGCGGTTGGCCATTTGTGTATATGCATGTCGTGGTGCGTATATACGAAAGGGGTCGGCGAGGAAACTCGCATCGATTCGGATCCTTGGGGATTTTGGGCCTGTTGTCGTTGCCGAGTGGGTTGGCGATTTGCCACCAAGAATCGATGGCGAGCGACAGCAGGTCTTGTTGTGAATCTGGGTTTTCTGGATGCGCCGCACCTGGCATAGTGCCGCCGCCAGAATCGACGGGTCGGCCCGGCTATGGTTTTCCGCGAAACCTTTTTCGCCCATTTCTCGTATCCTTCCCCTAAATCCGGAGGTCGTTATGACGTCGCTGAAGAGGAAGGCCCGCATCGCCGGCCTGTGGTATCTGGGCTTCACCCTGGGGCCGTTCTACCTGCTCTATGTGCCGTCGCAGACGGTCGTGCACAACGACGCGGCCGCAACCGCGGCCCGTGTCCTCGGCCACCAGACGCTCTTCCGTTGGGGGATGCTTGCCGAGACGCTCGGCGTGATTATCTTCGTCGGCCTGAGCCTGGCGCTCTATCGACTCTTTGAAGACGTGGACCGCCACCGCGCGCGACAACTGGTGGCTCTGGTGCTAGTTTCGTCTGCCCTCAGCCTGGTGGCCGCGGTCTTTAACGCGGCAGCGCTCCTCGTCTTTCGCGACGGCGCTGCCGTCACCGCCTTCGACCAACACACGCGCGAGGCTGTCGGCATGCTTCTGATCAGCATGCATGGGCAAGCGATCGGCATCAACCAAACGTTTTGGGGATTGTGGCTGTTGCCTTTTGGATGGTTGGTCGTGCGCTCGCGCTTCTTTCCGCGCTGGCTGGGGTATTGGCTCCTGCTTGACGGCATCGCCTGGGTTGTCGTCGGCATCAACTGGTTCCTCGCTCCGGATTTCTCTAACACTCTCTTTCGCTACTTTCAGCCGGTTTTTCTGGCCGAGCTTGTCGTCATGCTCTGGCTGCTGATCATGGGTGCAAAGGAACGGCCGCTCGGTGCGGCTGCGACCAAGTAGGCTCCCAAGTAGTGCAATTGGGCGGATCTGTATCAGCACGAAAAGAGGCGATCCCTGATATCTGCCCAATGCGCGTTTCCAGTTCCGATCTCGCTGGAAGCGAGCATCGGCGAGCTCTTGAAGAGCCGGGATCGGAGAGAGGCAGCGCCCGTCTTGCCCGAAGCAGGTTCACGCACGTTGCGGCGCTTCAGTCGCGCTTCGGGTCTTTGACCACGATGGTTTCGGCGATGCGGTCGTGGACGGTGCAGTGGTTGGGATGGATGAAGTACTGGATGAAGCCGAATCCTCCTTCGAGGATGGAGGCGCCGTAGCCGAGCGCGCGCTCGATGGATTGCCACAGCGTCATCCGCTCGTGGGTGAGGGAGACGATGCGGATGCGAAGGAGGCGCTTGCCGGGGGTGAGGCCGTTGGTCTTCCAGACGATGAGGCCGAAGTAGAGGATGAGCCAGACGATATTGCCGGGATCGTGAAAGTCGAAGACCACATGGATGTCGCGCGGGCGGTGCTGGAGGGTGAGGACCATGTACTGGCGGGCGATCTCGACCGGGGCGTAGGTGAGGATCACCAAGAAGAAGTCGATGGCGTAGGCGGCGGCGCGCTGGCCGAAGGTGGCTAGGGGCGTGCCGGTCAGGGCCTGGGCGCGGGCGGTTCCGTGGGGATGGAAGAAGCGGCCTTTCGCGACGATTTGCATACACACACTTTACCGGAAGGTGCGGCGCGGCGCTCGATTCGGTTATGCCGAAAGCGTTAACGCGGGGCCGCTCTGGGCGGTAACGGATCGTCGATGCTCCTCGGCGGAGGAGGCGAGAGCAAGTGCGGGCCGCCGGATGCGGCCGGTGGCGGAAACTGGGGAGTTTCTTCGGCTGCGGGGAGAATATCCGGCGCCTGACCAAAGAGAATCTCAGACGTCTGGCGATTTCACGGCCGTAGGGCGTGGCATCGAGTTCGGCTGGGGCATGTGGAGCGCGGTGAGCGAGTCGCGCGGTCCGAGGTAGAGCAATGCATCGGCCGCATCCTTGACCTGGAGGGGATTTGCGCCGGCCGGAGCGTGTGCCGGTTGGGATTGGGATTTGCCGATGGGATCACGCCCGGATTGTGGTTGGTTCGGACAAGCCCGCGCGCTCCGATGGGACCCTGATCGAGTCGGTTTTCGTCAGTCGCGGGCGGTCGCGGTACCGGCGAGCCGGCGCGCCTTGACATCCCGTATGGGAGGCTGGCCGAAGAACCTGCTGTACTCCCGATTGAATTGGCTGGCGCTTTCATATCCGACCTCGAAGGCGGCGCTTGCGGCATCCATACCGTTATTGAGCATGCGCTCTCTCGCTACATGCAGGCGAAGCTGCTTCTGGTATTGCAGAGGGCTCATCGCGGTCAGCGAGCGAAAGTGGTGGTGGAAGGTGGAGACGCCCATCTGCGCCACTGAGGCCAGCTCCTCGACGCGGAGGGGCCTTGCAAAATTCGCCTTGAGCCAGGCAACCGCCTTCCCTGTCCGGTTGCTTTGCTCGCCCAGGGTGGCGATGGCGCGCAGATGCTTCCCCAGCGGCGAGCGCAGCACGCGGTAAATGATCTCCCGCTGCATCAGGCCCCCGAGGAAGGGGATGTCCCGAGGCGTGTCGAGAAGGTCGATCAGGCGGCAGCAGGCGCTGAGCAGCTCCGGCGGGGTTTCGCCCACGACCAGGCCGCGCGCTCCGAAGGAGGCTTCCGAGGTGAGAAACTCCTCCTGGCTGAGGATCTCGCGCACAGCAGGCATCTCGAGCTTCAGAACCAGGGCCAGAAAGGGCTCGCTCTTCGATGCCTTTGTAAACTGCCCCAGCACCGGTAAATCGATCGACGTCAGAAGGAACTTGGACCCGTCGCACGCATACGTCGTGCCGCCGACAGTGATACGCTTTTCCCCCTGGGCGAACACCACCAGCTCAGGCTCGTAGGCGGCGGAATAGCACTCTGTTGTCGCGCTGTGGCGGGAGATGCGCAGGCCGGGAACAGCGGTGGGCACAGGTCCCTCGGCCTCGGCATGGGCGGCGATTTTGCGCGCGAGTTCGGCGCGCAACTCGGCAGCTTCCGGCCGCATTCCCTGCTCCGCTTTCTTCTCTGTGGGCATCTGACCTTTGTTGAGATCCTTCCGATTCAGGCTACCGCGAGTTTGGGCATTGTTGCACAGAAAAATCAAGACTCGACAGAAATAGGCAAGTAATGAGCAGAATCGGGATACCGCTTCGGGCTCCGGTCTCCGTAGCATCGAAGTTGCGGAGATGCACTAACGGCGGCAGAGCCGGACGAGGGGCAGAGACCGCTGGAGACCTGAGTGCGAAGGTTTGTCAATCGAGCAAAGAACAGCGTTTTCATTGTCCTTTTTCTCCTGTTGGCCGGAATGTGGGGCTCCGCACAACAGACGCCGGAAGCCTCCAAGCTGTCTGCGGATGAACCCCGTTCGATTGAGGACCTGAATTACCTCGGCGGCGACACGGTAATGCCGCCATTTTCCGAGAGTCTCATCGATATGCATTCCCGGTACCGCCAAGCGCTTTTGAGCAATGGGATCGCTCTGCGCGTCATTTCGACGGAAGTCTACAATCGGAATGTTCTCAACCGCCCCGTCCCTGCCGATGACCAGGGCTATGTCGGTCAGCGGCCCTACGAGAGCGCCATGGTTCAGCCCATCCTCACTGCGGACCTCCGCCAGCTCCACCTTCGGCACGCCCAGTTTTATCTCGCCGGCGTCTGGAACTGGTCAAGCTGGAACCCCGCCAATCCAAAGGCCCTGCAGCTTTGGGATCTTTATTTCTACAAGGAATTCTGCAAAGACCGTATCGAACTGAAAGCCGGTTACGTTTCCAACAACCTCGACTTTGTTGGTCTCTTCGTCGGAGGTTCTACCGCCACTGCCGCGCAGGGCGTCTATGCCGTCCTCCCCTACGAACTCGGCATGTCTTACTTCCCACTTACCTCCCCATCCGCCAATATCCGCATGCGGGGTCCGCAACACAGCTACCTGACGACCGGCTTCCAGCGCAGTCTTGACCCCAACGGAGGCACCGCCGAGGTTGCCCGCAATCATACCGGCTTTCGCTTTGATCCTCATGGCGACGGTCTCCTCCTGATTGAGGAGGCAGGTTTTCAGCGGGCTGCCGCCGCTTCCGCTCCCGAGCTATGGCTCCGCGGCGGCTACGCCTACAACAGCACTGCATTCACCAGCGTCGTCAATGGCAAGCCGCAGACCGGCAACCATCTCGCATTTGCTCTTGCCGACTTCGAGATCCACCAGCCCAATCCGCTCCAACCTACCCGCGGCCTCTACCTCGGAGCATCCGCCATGACAGCCGCCGCCTCCCTTAACCCCTACGACCGCTACTACGAGGCGCGGCTCTACCAGAAGGCCCCGTTCCGTTCCCGCCCGGCCGACATGGCCTCGCTCGTCGCCTCCTATACTGGCCACAGCAGCTACCTTACCGATTCGCTGACCGCCGCCGGCAAGGCCGTCTGGCGCAACTCAGCCTCGCTTACCGGCAGCTACTCGCTCCGCGTCTGTTCCGGGCAATACCTCAACGCCGGCCTCAGCTACATCCACGGCCCGGCCATCACCCCGCGCGTCAACGACGCGCTCATCTTTGCAGCCAGCTACTCGGTGTTTTTCTAGTTATGAAACAAGAGCATCCGTTAGGCGGTTGCGCGAATCTCAATGCCGTCCGGTTAGGACGGTCGGCGTTTTCGACCCGGCAAGACGCACCGGGTAATCGATTCCAACAAGATGAACTGAGGTGACTCGATGTACAACGCAAAAGCCTATTCCGTTGCCAGCGCAACATCGCCGTTTGCTTCCACCACGATCGCGCGGCGCGATCCCACCGAGCACGACGTCCAGATCGAAATCCTCTTCTGCGGAATCTGCCACTCCGACTTGCACCAGGCCCGCAACGAGTGGAGTGGCCTGATGCCGACTGTCTACCCTTGCGTTCCCGGCCATGAGATCGTGGGCCGAGTGACGCGTGTTGGCTCCGCGGTTACCAAGTTCAAACCCGGCGACTTGGCCGCTGTCGGCTGCCTTGTAGACTCGGACCGAACCTGCCCCGAGTGCCTGGCCGGATTCGAGCAGTTCTGCCCCAACATGGTGCTGACCTACAACTTCCCCGACAAGCACACCGGGGGTGTGACCTACGGCGGCTACTCCGACAGCATCGTCGTCACCGAACGCTTTGTGCTGCGCGTTCCGGCCAACCTCGAGCTTGCGGGAACCGCGCCGTTGCTATGCGCCGGAATCACCACCTACTCGCCCATGCGCCACTGGGGCGTGACCCAGGGCAAGAAGGTGGGGGTTGTGGGCCTTGGCGGACTGGGCCACATGGGCGTGAAGTTCGCGCACGCATTTGGGGCGCACACGGTCGTGTTTACCACCTCCCCGAGCAAAAAGGACGATGCGCTGCGGCTGGGCGCGGATGAAGTCGTTATCTCGCGAGACGCCGATGAGATGGCCAAACATGCCGGAAGCTTCGACTTCATCCTCGATGCCGTCGCCGCCGAACATGACATTAACGCTTACATCCAACTGCTCCGCCGCGACGGCAACATCACCATGGTGGGCGCTCCGGAAAAGCCGCTCGCCGTCTCCGTCTTCGGCCTTATCTTTGCGCGCCGCAGCTTCTCCGGGTCGCTTATCGGGGGCATCGCCGAAACCCAGGAGATGCTCGACTTCTGCGGCCAGCACAACATCGCCTCCGACGTTGAAGTGATCCCAATCCAGAAACTCAACGAAGCCTACGAGCGGCTGGTCAGGTCGGATGTGAAGTACCGCTTCTCCATCGACATGGCTTCGCTCAAATCCGAATAACGGCGGACCGGCCAGCTTCGACTCGAAGTGGGCCGGTCCAAAACAGTTCAAAACGGTTGGCAGGAGAATCGCAATGCAGAAGCGCAAACTTGGAAACAGCAATCTGGAAGTATCGGCACTCGGGCTCGGCTGTATGGGCATGAGCTCGGCCTATGGCCCGCCAGCCGACAAGGACGAGATGATCCAGTTGATTCGTACCGCCCATGACCTTGGCGTTACCCATTTCGACACGGCTGAAGCCTATGGGCCGTTCGCGAACGAAGAGCTGGTGGGCGAGGCGCTCCAGCCAATCCGCGACAAAGTGACGATTGCCACCAAGTTCGGCTTCGACATCGATCTTGAGACCGGCAAGCGCAGTGGCGGAACCAATAGCCGGCCAGCGCATATCAAGCGCGTTGCGGAGGCCAGCCTGAAACGTTTGCGGACCGACCGCATCGATCTCTTCTATCAGCATCGCGTCGATCCTGACGTGCCGATTGAGGACGTTGCAGGAGCGGTCAAGGAACTGATTGCCGAGGGTAAGGTCAATTACTTCGGCATGTCGGAGGCCGGGGTTCAGACGATTCGCCGGGCGCATGCGGTCCAACCGGTCGCCGCGGTGCAGAGCGAGTACTCACTGTTCTGGCGGAGTCCGGAGGCCGAGCTTCTGCCGGCGCTGGAGGAGCTTGGTGTCGGGTTCGTGCCGTTCAGCCCGCTTGGCGCCGGGTTCCTTACCGGCAAGATCGACGAGAGCACGAAGTTCGATCCAACCGACTTCCGCAACCTCGTGCCTCGCTTCTCGCCCGAGGCGCGCAAGGCCAATATGGCTCTGGTTGACCTGGTCAAGGCCGTCGCGGAACGCAAAGGCGCGACACCGGCACAGATCGCACTTGCCTGGCTGCTGGCGCAGAAGCCGTGGATTGTGCCCATCCCAGGAACCACCAAGCTGCATCGGCTCGAGCAGAATCTCGGCGCGGTGAACGTCGAGCTTACCGAAAACGACCTTAAACAGATCGACGAAGCAGCTTCCGAGCTGAAACTTGAAGGAGCCCGCCTTCCTGAAGCTGCGCTGAAGATGACCGGACTCTGAGTCCACATTTGCCGTGAAACAAGGAAAGGACACCATGAAAGTCACCGGAATAGATTCCGTAAGCAGGAAGCATTGGAGATCACTCGGCGCACTCCGCTTGATGGTAGCCTTCTTAGTCACTGCGGCCAGTGCGCAGCAGACCAACAGCAGCGAGCTGGAACGGCCGGCAGCATCTGCAATCGCGCCCATGGTCTTCAACATCTGGCCTGGTATCGCGCCTGGCTCCGAGCATTGGAAGCAGAAGGAGGGGACGCTTCATATGGGTCCGATGGAGAGCATCGTCAACGTAACGACTCCAACTCTCACCGCCTACCTGCCTGATCCGGCTAAGGCGACAGGCACCGCCGTCATTATCGCACCTGGCGGAGGCTTTCTTTTCCTTGGGACGGATACGCACGAGGTCGCGGAGTGGCTCGCAACTCGGGGCATTGCCGGGTTCGTCCTGAAGTACCGGACGGCTCCGCTCGAAGGCGAAAACGAAGCGGAGTTAGGCCAGGCTTGTCGTGCGCGCTTTGGGGCTCAGCTTGCCAATCATGACTTAATCGCTGAGGACGGAAAGTACGCCATCGCTGACGGCATTCAGGCCATCAAAGCGCTGCGCGAGCACACCGCCGAGTTTGGCCTCCGTCCTGATCGCATCGTCTTCATGGGATTCTCGGCTGGCGGCTCGATCGCCGAGTTTGCGTCCGTCAACCCGGATGTGAGCGCGCGCCCGAACTATGCTGCCCCGATTTACGGCGCGCCCTTTCCTGTGCCTTCGATACCAAAGGATGTGCCGCCCTTCTTCATGGAGATGGCGCAGGACGACAATCTCGCCGGCCCGCAAATCGTTGCCTTCTACGATGCGCTAAAGGCGGCCGGATACAAGCCCGAATTTCACATCTACGAACACGGCGGTCATGGCTGGAGCATGCGCAGGCAAGGCACAACGAGCGATCATTGGATCGATGAGTTCCTTTGGTGGCTCGAAGCTCATGGCTTGACGCACAAGGACTGACCGAACCGGGCAAGTAACCCTAGCCGAAACTTGTTGAATAATTCAGTGAAATCGAATTGCCAGCGCGCACGGAATGGAAAAAGCCAAAGGAGAGGCAATGAGCATCAAAACAAAATATTACGTCATCGCTTTCGCAGTGAGCCTTTTGTTCGCCCCTCGGTTCCAGGCACAAACATTGGAGCCGACTTTCCCAAAGGGTGAATTGTCCACCGCAAAAAATCACACGGGGAATATCTGGCTGAGTGAACTCAATGTTGGAGACAGTACCTTCGATCCCAGTATTGCTCAAGCAGTCTATGATGCCGGCGCAAAGCTGGATTGGCACATTCATCCGGGTGGTCAGGTTCTGCTGATCACCGAAGGCGCTGGCTATTATCAGGAACGGGGAAAGCCGATCCGCCTGGTCCACAAGGGAGATGTAATCAAATGCGCCCCGGGTGTCGAACATTGGCACGGGGCAGCACCGGGAAGCAGTTTTGCCTATGTGGCGGTTACACCGACTCAAAAAGGAAAGACAATTTGGTTAGAGCCGGTCAGCGATAAGGACTATAACAGCGCGAGATGAAAGATCTCGGAGCTAACCGAGGCCGAGTTCCACCACTGTCTGACGCTTTGGACTTGTTGCCGACATTTCCTCACTGGCTCGACGAGTTTTATCGGTGGCTGGAAGCGCAAGGGATAACGCGTCGGCTTACGTAATCTGCATCATCAAAGGAGAAAACAAATGCAAAAGCGCAAACTTGGAAAAAGCAACTTAGAAGTCTCGGCCCTCGGCCTCGGCTGCATGGGCATGACCTTTTCCTATAGCCCCTTCCCGGAAAGGAGCGCGTCCCTGGCTCTCATCCGCGCCGCCGTCGAGCGCGGCGTCACCTTCTTCGACACCGCCGAGGTCTACGGCCCCTTCAACAACGAAGAACTGGTGGGCGAGGCCCTCGAGCCCTTCCGCGGCCAGGTCGTCATCGCGACCAAGTTCGGCTTCGATCTCAATCCCGACGGAAGCCACGGACCAAAAGGCACCGACAGCAGCCCAGCCCGCATCAAGCAGGTCGCTGAAGCATCCCTCAAGCGGCTGAGGGTCGATGCCATCGATCTCTTTTATCAGCACCGCGTCGACACCAAGGTTCCCATTGAAGACGTGGCCGGGGCGGTGAAGGAGCTGATCGCCGAGGGCAAGGTCAAGCACTTCGGCCTCTCCGAGGCCGGCGCAAAGACCATCCGCCGCGCCCACGCCGTCCAGCCGATCACCGCCCTGCAGAGCGAGTACTCGCTCTGGTACCGCACCCCGGAGGAGGAGATTATCCCGACTCTTGAGGAATTAGGCATCGGCTTTGTGCCGTTCAGCCCCCTAGGCAAGGGCTTTCTGACCGGCAAGATGGATGAGACCGCGACATTCGACAAGACCGACATCCGCAGCACCATCCCGCGCTTCACCCCGGAAGCTCGCAAAGCCAACCTGGCCCTGGTCGATCTGCTCGCCTCCATCGGAGCGCAAAAGCACGCCACTCCCGCCCAGATCGCCCTGGCCTGGCTGCTCGCTCAAAAGCCGTGGATCGTCCCCATCCCCGGCACCACCAAGCTTCATCGCCTGGAAGAGAATCTCGGCGCTGCCGCGCTCCAGCTCTCCTCTGGGGATCTAGAGCGCATCGAAACCGCCGCGGCCCAGATTCACGTCCAGGGCGCGCGCTACCCCGAGCACCTCGAGAAGACGACCGGCCTCTGACCGAATGCACGCATTGGCTGGGAGCCAGGAATCGACCCGAAGTCTAACCTGACCACCCGCCGATTCCTGACTTACCATCCTTCCAAGGAGAACCCAAACCATGCAGATCAAACGAATCGGTTCCGAGCCTTCCGGCAAAGGCCCCGCCGAGTACTTCACTGGAATTGTCCGCGTCGACCCCCTCTTCGCCGCCCCCGATCCCGCGCGCGTTGTGGGCGCCAGCGTCACCTTCGAGCCCGGCGCCCGCACGGCTTGGCACACGCATCCGCTCGGCCAGACACTCATCGTCACCGCCGGCTGTGGGCGGGCGCAGCGTTGGGGCGGCCCCATCGAGGAGATCCGCCCCGGTGACGTGATCTGGTTTGCGCCGGGCGAGAAGCACTGGCACGGCGCAGCGCAAACAACGGCAATTACCCATATTGCCATTCAGGAAAAGCTCAATGGCAAGACCGTCGATTGGATGGAACAGGTGAGCGACGAGCAATACCAGGCATAGTCTCGAGCTCACGCGCCGGAAACGTTTCATCGGCGAGGGCGAAGATTGGGAGCACGCCGGCCAGTTTGTGGGCGGCCGAATGGGCTGCTTCTTGCCGGGCAATCGACAGTTCATGGGCGGCAGAGGCTGTTGCGGCGGGCTCCAGGGCAGCAACGCCGGTCCAGGATCTGGGGGAGAAATCGGGACCGGAGTGGGTCGAGGGCTTCGGTGAGACCGTGCAGTTGGCGCACATCGGTCACTCCGTCCGGGCACCCGGTCCGCTCCGCTTTGCTCAGGTTGACAGCGGCGGGGGTGGAGCACCCAGATCCTTGCCCTCAAGATAGCGAGGCCAAGGCCGGCGGGGCCCTTCCGGCGGGAGTCCGCGGCCTCGACCTGCTGCAAGGGCCCGTATACTGGCCTCATGTTGCGTGTGTCTCGATTGCCCCGTCTTGTTGCGACTGCCCTGGTTGTGGCCGCGACGGTTTGCGCCGCGCTTCAACCGCCTGCCGCCCGCGCCTGGGGCAACGAGGGCCATCGCCTGATCAACCGTCTTGGCGCGAGCACGCTGCCTGCGGCCGTCCCCGGCTTTCTGCGCACCGAAGCAGCGGCGAACGAGATCGAGTACCTGGGCCCCGAGCCGGACCGTTGGCGGTCCGCGGCCGAGCCGGAACTGAGCGCGGCGCAGGCTCCGGAACACTTCATCGACCTGGAGCCGGCCGACGCGCTGGGCCCGTTACCCCACCGCCGTTTGGACTTCGAGGCCAAGGTGTTTGCTGCGGGACAACGGCCGGAGAAGATCGGGCTGCAGCCCTGGGAGGCCACCGAGGTGTGGCAACGGCTGAAGGCGGCGCTGCGCGAATACCGCTCCCTTGCCGCCGCCAAACAGGATACCCGCGCCGTGGAACAGGCTGCCATCTTTTATGCCGGATGGCTGGGCCATTATGTGGGCGACGGCTCGCAGCCTTTGCACACCACTATGCAATACAACGGCTGGACGGGACCGAATCCCAACGGCTACACCACCGGACATCGAATTCACTGGCAATTCGAGGGGCCGTTTGTGGCCGCCAACGAGCATGAATCCGAGGTGCGGGCGAAGATGACCCAGCTCAAAGCCATCGAAGGGGACATGTTCGATAGTTACGTTGCCTATCTGAGACATACGGCGACTTATGTGGAAAAGGTCTACCAACTGGAGAAGGCTGGCGGGTTTGTGGGAGCGGGGACGGCCGAGTCGAGGGAGTTTACCGCGGAACGGCTGGCCGCCGGAGCATCCATGCTGCGGGACATGATCTACACCGCCTGGCTGGAGAGCGCCAAGCCGGTGCCCGACCCTTATGCGGGGAAGTGACAGAAGCCTAGTCTCCGGATTCGGCTGCGGCCACGGCGGGAACGCGGCGGAGCAGCTCGGTGAACGTCAGTGTCATCAGCAGGATTGCGGGAAGCGCGATCACCAGCCAGGCGAGCAAAGCCTGGGCGGCGAGGGCGCCGATCTGGGCAAGCAGATGCAAGGGCGAGGCGTGCAGCAGAGCGCCGGCCCGCGCCGCCTGGATGTGTCCGGCAGCAAAAAGCCACCCGCCCAGCCGCACAAAGGGCACCATGAGCGCCAGTTGCAGCGGCATGACGGCATAGTTAGCCGCCTGCAGGACAGGCAAATTCAGCCGCAGGGTGAGAGCGGCCACAAAGCACAAGGTGGTGGGCAGCCCCATCATCGGAATGCAGCCAATTGCGAATCCAAGGGCAATTGTAAGCGCCAGGCGGCGGGGCGAGATGCCTCGCAATAGCCAGACGGCCGCCCTCCGCTTCACCGTTGCCAGGAAGATCCTCAGCATCCTGCTTAGCTTATCGGCGGCAGGGGCGGATTCTGATAGTCCTCTAATGAAACTTTGGTAAACGAACCAAATGCGGTAGGAGAAGGTTAGCTATTTCCAATTTGGGAAGGCCGGCAGGTGCTGCTGCGGTCCGTTCATGGCTGCCTGGCTCACGGCTGTTTGATTTCCGGATCGGAGCCAAGCAGCGCGGACACGGTGGGCAGAAGGCGCTCGAAGAAGCGGGCCAGGCGCTGCTCCACCTGGCGGCCGGCCGCGAAAACCTCCTCGTGACTGAGCGGGGTTGCACCCAGGCCCGCGGCGAGGTTGGCGACGCAGGAAATTCCCAGGACTTCGATTCCCATGTGGCGGGCAACGATGGTTTCCGGCACGGTGGACATGCCCACCAGCGTGGCTCCAAGAGAGCGGAAGGCGCGGATTTCGGCCGGGGTCTCGAAGCTGGGACCGCTGACGGCTAGGTAGACGCCTTCTTCGAGAGGGAAGGCTTCGGAGGTGGCGGCTGCGCGGGCCAGGGCGCGGAGGCGGCGTGAGTAGGCCTCGGTCATGTCGAAGAACCTCAATCCGGAGCCGGGTTGGAAGCCGAAGCGTGGCTCGTTGGGACCCAAGAGGGGATTGAAGCCCATGAGGTTGATGTGGTCGCGGAGGGCTACGAGCTGGCCGATGCGGTAGCTTTCGTGGATTCCGCCGGCGGCGTTGGTGAGCAGGACCGCGCGGATGCCGAGGGCGCCCAGGACACGCATCGGGAAGGTGACCTCAAGCGGCGTGTAGCCCTCGTAGAAGTGAACGCGGCCTTGCATGACGATGGCGGGAACACCCGCGAGCAGGCCGGCGACGATGCGGCCGGAGTGGCCTTCGACGGTGGATTGAGGGAAGTGAGGGATTTCGGCATAGGGGATGAGGGTTGGATTGGGGATTCCGCCGGCGACCGCGCCCAGGCCGGAGCCGAGCACGATGCCAATGCGCGGCGCGAGCGCGTCGAGTCGAGCCTTGAGAAAGTCAGCCGCCGCCGCGACTTGATCGAAGTAGCTCATGAGGATGCCAATCCTCGATTCTACAGGCTTGAAGAAAAACGTTCGGAACGGCCGGTCCAGGAGGAGCGCGATTTGCAAAGCCGGCCCAGGGGAATATGGATGGGTTTCAAACCGCCGCCCAGCCATCCGGGGCGAGCGTGACCACGCAGCAGCCGAGCGAATAGTTGAACCAATGGTGCTCCGTGGTTGGGGTCGCGAAAAAGCCTTCCAGCTTGAGCCGGCGCGTAGTTTCGGTCACAAAGTCGCGCGGGCCGTAAAACAACGTGAAGAAACTATCCCAATCCACCGTGAACAGAAAAGATGCATCCGGAGCGACCAGGCTTCCGCGCGATGGAAATGGTTGGGCGCCGGTTTTGAGAGTTGCCAGCCTGAGTTGCTGGATGGGATCGGCATGAGGAAACTCGGGCACAAAGATCGACTCTTCGTGGCCGGCGGCTTCAAACACATCGAGAAAATCCATTCGCAGCATTGGCTCAAAACGCCCTTCGGTGGGCATCCAGACAGGTTCGGCTTCGAGCAAGCTTTCCAGCCTGGAGGAGGCCTCAAAGTCGCACAGATCGTCGACTATCGAGCGGATCGAAGTGAGCAGAGCCTGGTTCAGCTTGGCGCAGGTGCGCAGCCCGGATCGCGCCGCAACCTGCGCCCAGTTGCATCTTGCTCCCTGGCTCACAATCTGCTCGTCGCTCGGATATCGCTTTGTTGCCTTCCAGCAAAGCGCTTCCGGAACACTCACAAAGGGGTGAAGAACGATATAAACCGATTCGAATCGGCCACCGTAGGCCTCGGCGAGCGGCGCGTTGTAGGGCGGGTATACAAAACTTGCGTATTCCACGCTGAAAGAATAGCAAGCTCCGGCGCGAATGAATTTACCCGGATAAAATTGACAGGGTTATTTTATCCGGGTAAATTAATCCTCATGAATGAAAACCCAACTTATACAGCGTTTGCGAACCATACGATCATTGTCTCAGGCCCGCTTGACGAGGTACTCGGCGTCCTGAAGCGGCGCTTCGAGGAGGGCGAGAGCGCCATCATTCTCGTCTTCGAGGACTGGAGCGGGCGACAGGTGGACTTCGATCTGCGGGGCAGCCTGGAGGAGGTGCTGGCAAGGGTCTTGCCACCCCCAGTGCGCACGGGTCCTGGGCGGCCCAGGCTGGGAGTGGTGAGCCGGGAGATTTCGTTGCTGCCGCGTCATTGGCAGTGGCTGGAGGAGCAACCGAACGGGGCTTCGGCAGCTCTGCGCAGGCTGGTGGATCAGGCCCGCAAACAGGAGCAGGTGAGCCACCGCGTTCGGCTCGCGGTCGATGCGGCAGCACGTTTCATGTCGGCGATGGCGGGCAACCTTGCAGGCTACGAGGAGGCGACGCGGGCGCTCTACGCGAGGGACCGGGGCAGTTTGGAAGAGCTGACCGAGAACTGGCCGCGGGATATCCGGGACCATGCGCTGCGGCTGGCGGGGGATTGCATTTAAGGGGTTTGGGCTGATGCAGATCTTCCAGGCTCTTGCAGGCGCGCCTTTATGCACTTCTCGAGCGATCCATTTCTGAAGTGTGTTGAACTAAGTGTTCACCTAACTCGCGAAGGTCTGACGACGGAGGTGCTCAAGAAATGTGTCGGAATATCAAGATGCTGTTCAACTTCGATCCGCCGGTGACGGAGGAGGAGATTCGGGCGGCGTCGCTGCAGTTTGTGAGAAAGCTGAGCGGCTTCAACAAGCCGTCGAGGGCGAACCAGGCGGCGTTTGGATTGGCCGTGGATGAGATTGCGGCGGTGTCGGCGCGGCTGCTGAGATCGCTCGAAACCAATGCGCCGCCGAGGAGCCGGGAGGAAGAGGCGGCCAAGGCCAAGGCGCGCAATGCGGAGAGATTTGGCGATGGGAGGCGTGGCGCATGAAGCAGATTGTCGCCCTGATTTTTGGGTTGGGACTGGGATGCAACGCGCTGCTGTTTGTGCCGCAGGCGCTGGCGGTATGGCGAAAGAAGAGCGATGAGGGGATCTCGCTGATTACCTTTGGCGGGTTCAGCGCCTTGCAGGCGATTGGGATTGTGCATGGGGTTTATCGGCGGGATCTTGCTCTGATTCTGGGCATGGCGGCGAGTCTGTCGACGTGCGGGTCGGTGACGGCTTTGACCATCTACTACAGAGTAAGAAGGATGCGGGCTGGCCTAGCGGGTTGAGGTTTTGGTTATTCCAGCCTGGCCGCAAGGCCCCGCCGCGCTCGACGCCAAAGATGGGCGCCCGCCAAGAGATGGCTACTTGAGCGCGAACCGTGCCAGCACCAGGCCACCGATGCCGTCCTGGATGAAGTGGGCTGCCATGCCGGGGCGTAGGCTTTTCCGCCAGTAGGCAAGCCATCCAAACATACATCCGTAGACTGAGATGACGAGGATCAGGGCTAGCCCCTGGTAGGCGTGGGCAGCCCCGAAGACGAGGCCCTGCATCGCGATTCCGGCGGCTGCGTTTCCGGTCCATGCGGTGAATTGGCGTTGCAGATAGCCGCGAAAGATCAATTCCTCGCAGATGCCCGCGGTGAGCGACAAAAGTAAAAAGACTGCGTTCTCCAGGGCGGTGTGGGGAAGAAGGTTCTTCAGCATGTCATTCGACGTGGAGTGCAGTAGGCGCACCAGAACCGCGCCGAGAATTTGCAAGACGATGTTTGCTGCAATGAGGTAGGCGATTGCCAGCCCCAGATCGCGCAGAATCGAGCGCCACCTCGGAGAATTGTTGCCAACCAGGGTCCGCAACGATGCGCCGCCCCAATGCCCGCCCAGCCAGATGAAGGCCACGATCAGCCATTCGACGGTCATGGTAATCAGGTAACCAAGCACCCGATTGTGCGCATGCCCCATGCGCTCGCCGGCGAGCATAAACAGACCGAGCGCGACCAGGCCCAGCAGTAACAGGAGGACGGCGGCGGTGTGCCAGACCGGCGCAATCGCTTCCGCTTCAGGCTGGGATTGAATCGCTTCCGGGGTCTTGACCGGGGTGTTCGGCATCTCGATTCCTTTCCGGGATCACGCATCCATCTACGCAGGCCGCGAGAAGAAAGTTGCAGGCGAAGCCTCGCCCGAACCGCAACCGCAACCGCGCCTGGACCGGCTCAGCTTGTGAAGCAAGGTGTGGAGGCGATGAGCGTCAGGGATGCGGCTTGCCCAGCAGGTTGGCGCGCATGGGTTGATTCTGCGGGTTGATGCGGAAGTCGCCGTAGAGCAGCTCCCGGAGGATGGGGGTTGGACGCCCATACCAACTGGCCCAGGAAAGGGGAGTATCCCCGTTGGCGTCTTTTGCGTCAATGATAGCGCCGGCGTCCTTCAGCAGACGGATAGTTTCCACTTCACCGAAGGCGGCGGCCCGGTGCAGCGGGGTCTCGCCCTTGGTTCGGCAATCGCGCATGAAGCCGCCGGTTTCCGCTCCCGGCGTGGTGGCGTCATTCGGGTTCGCTCCATGCGCAAGAAGGACCATGAGAACCCGGTCGTAAACCAGGCGATCGGTCTTGCATAGGGCTGCATGGAGCGGGGTCTCTCCGGTATCGGGCAAGGGATGGTTGGCGTTGGCGCCTTGCTCCAACAGGAATTTGCATAGGCGCCAATGGCCATGGAAGGCTGCGCCGTTGAGATCGAAGTTGTCGCCGAGCGAATCGAGGGATTCCCCATGCGAGAGCAGGAAGCGGATGGCGCTGACATCTCCGTAGTATGCGCAGTGCTGGATCAGCGAGACGCCGTCTTCGTCGGTGTGATTCGCGGGAAGGCCGGCGGCGAGTAGATCGAAGACTAACTCCGTGCGGCCGTCTGCCAGTTCGGCCAGCATCGCGTGGAGTTCGGGACTGCTCATGGGAAAGGCCTCTGGCACACATGTTAACGTGGGAGCCCGGCTCTCCGGCCCTTATCGCTTGAGGCGTGGGTCGAACTGAAAAGGAAGAGACGGTCGAAACCGGATCTCGCGAAAGTCCGGATGCGCGGGATTGATGATGAAGTTTCTCTCCCTGGGGATGATGCTAGACGGCACGGACAGAACGGCGGAACGTCCTTCTCGAACCCACATTTCACCGAGGTCCTGTGTTGCCGTCGTCGGAACTTCGCTCTTCCATCCTGGTGGCAGCGCGTCTTCTTCCCATTGCAGGATCGTTAGTGCGTCGGGCACTTGAATCTCTGTCAGGGCATGGTCTTTGGGCAGGGCGCTGTAATGCACCAGCACTTCGAGAGCGGCCAGAGAAGCCGTTTGCGCGGCGTAAATCACCTCGGTGCCAACCCGGTTCCATCGGCCGCCATAGAGTGCTGCGCCGGTTCCGCTGTTGGCGGGATACCGCGCGGACGACAGGCGATAGAGCGAGATCACAGCACGCCGTGTTCAAGGCGTCCAAGCACGGCGAGAACGTCCTCGCGTCCCTTGGGGTCGTGCAGCAGGGAGACCGGGGTCGCATAGTTGAGAGCGCGCACCGGAGTGCCAAGCCAGCGCATGGCATCGGAGCGATCGCCTAGGACTTCCACTGTTCTGTGGATGATGGCTGCCTGAGCCTGGTCTTCGACTTCGAGCGAGGAAGCAGGCGCGTCCGCCTGCGGCAGCGGACCGGTGTTAGGTATCGACGCGCTGGGCTGTGTGCTCATAGCTGAACCGTGTAAAGTCTAAGAGCCGGCTAATGGGTCGCCAGGTCCGTTGTAGCGAATGCCACGTTCACGAAGAATTCGCTCGGAAATTGAAACGAAAATGCCCCACTTCGGCTCGATGTCGAGGCACTTGATAGCGTGTTGTTGAAGCTTGAAAGCCTCCTCAGGAGATGCTTCGTGCATAATTTCCGCCCAGCGCTCCTCAGAGACCATCACATCTGCATCAGAGAGTTCGAAACCAGGCAGTTGGATGACCTCCATATGAAACCCTCCTACTTGACGATAGTATAGGCGCGCGGCTTGCCATTCGCCAATCGAAGGATTCTGCATACGGCCAGCTCAGGACGATTGTTCTGAACTTCGCAAGCGCAACCCCATCAGCAATGGCGGAGGTCAGACGGGTTGGTAAGCCGCTATTCGGTCGCCGACAATGATAGGTTACCCCAGAAAGATGCCCGCGATGGACGCGCTGATTAAGTTGGCCATGGTGCCGGCTAGCATTGCGCGGACGCCCAGCTTGGCCAGATCGTTGCGGCGCTCGGGGACCAGCGCGCCGATGCCGCCGATCTGCATGCCGATGGAGCCGAGGTTCGCAAATCCGCACAGCGCAAAGGTCGCAATGGTGAAGGAGCGCGGGGCGAGCGTTGCGCGCTGCGCGCCCAGCGAGATGTAGGCGATGACTTCGTTGAGGGCCATGCGGGTGCCGAGCAGGTTGCCGATGGCCAGGCAATCGCGCCAGGGCACGCCGATCAACCAGGCCACCGGCGCGAAGAGGAAGCCGAGGATCTGGCCGAGCGAGCCGGGAACCCAATGCAGGTAGGCGTGCCCGTGCGTCCAGAGGAGCAGGCTGTCGAGCAGGGCGACGAGGGCGAGAAAGCTGATGAGCATGATGGCCACGTTCAGGGCCAGCTTGCCGCCGTCGATGGTGCCGCGGGCGATAGCTCCGATAAGGTTCTCTTCCTTGTGCAGCTCGTCCTTGGGGATAACGACCTTGCCCTCGGTGGCGGGGATTTCGGTTTCGGGGACCAGCATCTTGGCCATGAGAATGGTTCCGGGCGAGGTCATGATGACGGCCGAGAGCAGATGCCGGGCTTCGACGCCCTGTGCAATGTACATGGCCATGATGCCGCCCGAGACATGGGCCATGCCGCTGGTCATGATGGTCATCAGTTCGCTTCGGGTTGCGCCTTTGAGGAAGGGACGGATGGTCAGCGGGGCTTCGGTCTGGCCCATGAAGATCGAGGCGGCCACGTTCATGCTTTCGGCGCCGGAGATGCGCATGGTCTTGAGCATGATCCAGGCCAGGGCGCGGATGACGATCTGCATGACGCCGATGTGGTAGAGAACCGCGAAAAAGGCGGAGATGAAGATGATGGTGGGCAGCACCTGGAAGGCGAAGATGGAGCCCAGAGAGCCGTCGGGAACGCCCAGAGGACCGAAGAGGACCTTGGTTCCGGCGTAGGTGGAGGCAAGCATGGATTTGACCACGCCGCCGGCCCAGGTCATGAAGCGCTGTCCCAAGTCGAAGCGCAGCACCAGGAAGGCGAAGGAGAGTTGCAGGCCGATGCCCCAGGCGACGGTGCGCCAGCGAATGCGCTTGCGGTCGGTCGAGCCCAGCCATGCGGCGAGAAGCACAGCCAGAATTCCCAGCACTCCGGTGAATCGAACCAAGGTGGTTGCTCCTTGAAAGACAGGGATCAGAGATCAGGGATCAGGGATCAGGGGTCAGGAGTCAGTTTCCCGCGAGCCAGCGAAAAGCAAGAGGAAAGCTCATCGACTCCTGAGAATTGAATACTGGCAGGCGGCAACTGAAGACCGATCATTCTTCATTGAAGATTACCTTACAGCATTCCGCAAATGCGTCTTGGCCCTTCTCCCTCGCGACGAGCGGCCTGAGCCGAAACAGGTTCTCCTTTTCATTCAATCCGGACGAAAGCAGTGCGTTATATTCGGGATGGGATTTCGGGAGGTCAAGATGGAAAAGGCGGCCATTCACGCGTTCATGGCGCAACATCGCTATGGAGTCGTATCAAGCATCGCGAAGAACAGGACCCCGCAGTCGGCCTTGGTGGGTATTGCGACAACGCCAGAGCTGGAAATTGTCTTCGATACCGTCAAATCCTCAAGGAAGTATCCGAATCTCGTCGAGCATCCATCGTGCTGCTTTGTTGTGGGATGGGGCGGAGAGCGGACGGTTCAGTTCGAGGGAGTCGCCTTCGAACCGAAGGGCGCGGAGCTTGAGCGTTACCTGGAGACCTACTTCGCGGCCTGGCCCGATGGACCCGCGCGCCTGAGTTGGCCAGGAATCACCCATTTCGTGGTGTCGCCCAGATGGATTCGGTACAGCGACTTCGATCGGACGCCGCCGCTGATCGAGGAGATCGAATTCCCGGTCGATCTTTAGCTGGGAAGCAATTCCTTTCAGCAAACAGGCCGATCGCTTGCGGACAGACCGGGGTTTGCTTTATCTGGAAAGCGATCGGAGGTGGGCTTCGGCGGCTTCGCGGCTGAAAATCCGGCTGACCAGGGGCACGGCGGCCGGCGCTTCCTCGGAGATGGGAATGGCTTGCTTCAGCAAGGCGACGGCTTCCGGAAAGAGCGCGGTGTTGGTGGCGTAAAGCGTAGCGATGGGCTGGCCTTGTTTGACGCTCGCCCCGCGCCGCGCATGAAATCGAATCCCTGCATGTGGGTCGACCGGCTCGCCCGCCTTTTCGCGGCCCGCGCCGGTCCGCTGCACGGCCCAGCCGATTTTTGTCGTGTCCATCTCCGCAATAAATCCGCTGTCCCAGGACTTCAGGACTTCAGTTGCCCCCGGCTTGTGAAAAGCGGCCATGTTGTCGAAGACGCCGATATCGCCGCCCTGGGCTTCGATCATGGCGAGAAAGATGCGGAGGGCCGAGCCGTCGGTCAAGGCCGCTTCGGCGCGGGCGTAGCCGGCCTCCGGCGTGGCCGCCTGGCCGCCAAGATGGATCATCCAACCGGCCAGAATGAGCGAAAGCTCGCGCAGGTCCTCGCTTTCGGGGGGACGCTGGCCACGCAGCAACTCAACCGACTCAACCAGTTCGATCCAATTCCCGGCGGCGCAACCGAGCGGCTGGCCCATGTCGGTGAGCAGGGCGACGGTGCGGGTGCCGGCGGCTTCGGCGGTGGCCACCATCAGGGCGGCCAAATATTCGGAGTCTTCCTGCTTGCGCACAAACGCTCCGGAGCCGGTCTTGACGTCGAGGACGAGGGCATCGAGGCCGGCGGCAAGTTTCTTGCTCAGGATCGAGGCGCAGATCAGGCCGGGACTTTCGACCGTGCCGGTACGGTCGCGCAGCGCATAAAGGACGCGGTCGGCGGGAACCAGCGTGGGGGTTTGGCTGACGATGGATGCGCCGCACCTCATGAGAACTGTCTCGAATTCGGGCAGTGTAAGGGCGGTGCGAAGGCCGGGGATGGATTCCAGTTTGTCGAGGGTGCCGCCGGTATGGCCGAGGGCCCGGCCGCTGATCATCGGCACGGCCAGGCCGCAGGCTGCGGCGATGGGGGCGACGAGAAAGCTGGTCTTGTCGCCGACGCCTCCGGTCGAGTGCTTATCGACCGCCGCCTTGCCCAGCCGGGAGGAGGAAAACTTCTCGCCGGAGTCGCGCATGGAGAGGGTCAGGGCGCGGGTTTCGTCGAGCGAGAGGCCGCGGAGAAAGGCGGCCATCAGCCATGCGGAGAGCTGTTCCGGCGGGATTGACCCATCGGCCGCGCCCGCTGCTAGAAACGCGATCTCCCGCGCGTCCAGCGCACCGCCGTCGCGCTTTTTGCGGATGAGATCGATGATGTGAAGCGGTGCGTTTGCTGTGCTGGACATCGCGGATCGGGCCTCAGTTTGCTGACTGCTGAAATTATCGCAAGAGGCGGCGAATCAATCTTGACGTGGTGCGTCACGATTTGCCACAGTAGCATGTGGCCGACTTGGGACAGCCGGACGTTCCGCCCAAGTACCGCGACAAGCGCACAGAGCGTTTTGCCGCGGGCGAGCGGATCAGGGAGTTTCAACCGTTCAAGGACCAAGCGGAGAGACGGCTAGACATCCTGGAAGCCGCGGCGAGCCGGAACGACCTGATGTTGTTGCCAAGCAATCGCTTTGAGGCTTTGAGGGGCGACAGGAAAGGGCAGTTCAGCATCCGGATCAATCGGCAATGGCGGGTGTGCTTCGACTGGCCGGACGACCACGACCGTCCTTTCAACATCGAAATTACCGATTACCATTCGTGAGGGTATGAATATGGCGCGAGATCCGATCCACCCGGGCAAGTTTCTGGCCGATGAGCTTGAGGCTCTGGAGATGAGTGTTCCCCAAGTTGCGGAAGTTCTGCATGTGCCGCCGAACCGGATTTATCAGCTTCTGAAAGGGCAGCGGGCGTTGACCGCGGACACGGCATTGCGTTTGAGCCAGTGGCTGGGCACTTCGGCAGAGATGTGGCTGAATCTGCAGAAGCTTTACGAGTTGCGGCTTGCCGAGCAGCAGGCAGGCGAGAAGATCAGGAAGACGATTGTTCGGCGGGAAAAAGCACACGCGGCGTAAGCGATTCTTTACTCGCGCTCCTTCTTTTTCATCTCGAAGGCCAGGGCCAGCAGTTCGGAGAAGCACATGGCGCACAGCCCATCTGCCGCTGGGAAGACCGTCTGCGCATCGTGTGGCGTGAACTCTGCCAGCGCCTAACGGCAGGCGCCGCAGGGAGGGCTCGCGGCGTCGCTGAGATTTGCGATGTCGATGGCCTGGACGATGAATTATAAGCACGGTCCCTGGTGCCTCTCCATCGATACCGAGAGGAGTTTATCCACAGGGGAAGATTCGTCTTGTTCTGTTATGTCCTCATAATCCAAAATGATAACTACCGAGGTGTCTCCACAAGGAAAGCCTACCGGGTAGCTGCCGATTTGAATCTCATCGGAAGTTACCCTCTCCGGGCTGCAACATCTCTTGATCCTCGAGATTGTTACTCCCCTTGCCTTGAGGCTGGACTCAACGGCCTGCCTTGGAGTCCCGATGGGAAAACTTGCCTGATAAGCCTTGAGTGTTTCAGCGTAGGAGGCTTCTCGGGCTCGCCCCTCATGTGCCCACCAAAAGTTGAGCCCAGGCCATATGCCTGCGCCGAGAAGCAATACGGCCAAGCCGATCAATGCGAATTTGATCGTTCTGGACATGCGGAACCTCATACTATTTTCCGGCTTTGATCTTGCAACGAAAAGCTCTCCGGCAGGAGGGCTGAGAACGTGAGCGTGCGAACGCCGGTAGCCGATGGAAAGACGACCGGCGCATCGGGGAGCGTGAATTCGGCCAGCATCTGACGGCAGGCGCCGCAGGGGGGGCTGGGCGCGTCATTGAGGTTCGCGACGGCGACGGCCTGGATGCGCAGGTCGGGTCCGAATTGGGAAACGGCGCGAACCAGGGCGGAACGCTCGGCGCAGATGGTGAGTCCGTAGCTGACGTTTTCCACATTGGTACCGGTGACGACGGCGCCGGTGGTCAGCCTGAGGGCCGCCCCGACGCGGAAGCCGGAGTAGGGCGAATAGGAGTGTTGGGCGGCCAGGCGCGCCTCTCCGAGCAGGCTTTCCAGAGCGGGATCGGGCAGGTTCTGAGGGTTTTCGTCCGCGGGCTGCATAAGATTGAGGCTAAAGCATTTCGATTGTTCCTGTACATCGGGGATGAACGCCGGGTCGAGTGTGCCCCTCGCTGTTCTCTGTTCCCTGTTCCCGGATTCCTCAAGTTGAGCCTTTTCTTACCGATAAATGGCTTGAGTGGGTGCCGCGCCGAGGAGATCCGATCCTGGCCGGGCGGATGAGTGGATGCGATGGATGAACTGACGAGGGAGTTCCTGATCGAGAGCCAGGAAGGTCTGGACCGGATGGAGCGGTGCCTGACCGAACTGGAGGAGCGGCCGAAGGATGCGGGTCTGATCGGAGAGATTTTCCGTTCCGTGCACACGATCAAGGGGACCACCGGGTTTCTTGGTTTCAAGCGGCTGGAAAAACTGGCTCACGCCGGCGAGAACCTGCTGGGTCTGCTGCGCGAAGGCAAGCTGTCCGCCGACCGGTCCATCATCACCGGACTCCTGCAACTGCTGGACGGATTGCGCTCGATCCTGAAGACCATCGAGACCGAGGCCAGCGAGGGTAGCGGCGAAGACACCGTATTAATCGACGTTCTGGAGGAGTTGCAGGCGCCGGCCCGTGCCCAGGCCAAGCAGGGATCCCATGCCAAGGTTGCCGTTCAGCAGGCGAAAGCCGTTTCCGCGGGAGCACGCATGCCTGAAGCACCCGCGCCCCCCGTGCCCGCCCCAGCTCCCGCCGCAGCGCCCGCTCCAGCCCCCGCGGCTGCCGCCAACCCGCCGGAGCCCGTGGAAGCGGAGGTCGAAGCCGTGAAGCCGCGCGTGCCAGCGCCTGGAGGAGGAACGGCCGCGGAGAGCACGCTGCGAGTGGACGTGACGCTGCTGAACCGGATGATGAACCTGGTGGGCGAACTGGTGCTGACTCGCAACCAGGTGTTGCAGGCCACCGCGGCCGATCCCAACCTGACCATGCTCTCGCGCCGCCTGGACATGGTGACGGCCGATCTGCGCGAGTCGGTGATGAAGGCCCGGATGCAGCCGGTCTCGAACATCTTCTCCAAGATGCCGCGCATTGTCCGCGACCTCTCCCAATCTCTCGGCCGCCGGGTGCGGCTGCAGGTCGAGGGCCAGGATACGGAGCTGGACAAGAGCCTGCTGGAGGCGATCAAGGATCCGCTGACCCACGCGGTAAGAAACTCGCTGGATCACGGCATCGAGCCGCCGGAGGTGCGCCTGGCCGCGGGCAAGGACCCGGAGGGGACGCTCAAGCTGCGGGCCGCGCAGGAGGGCAGCCACGTCATCATCGAGGTCTCCGACGACGGGGCCGGCATTGCCGTGGAAAAGGTGCGGCAAAAGGCCATCGAGCGCGGGGTGATTACGCCGGAACGCGCCACCCACCTGGCCGAGCGCGAGTTGCTGCAGCTGGTTTTCCTGCCCGGCTTCTCGACCGCCGCCGCGGTAACCAACGTGAGCGGGCGGGGCGTGGGCATGGACGTGGTCCGCACCAACGTGGAAAAGATTGGCGGCAAGGTCGAAATCGATTCGCGCTCCGGCAAGGGAACCACGCTCAGGCTGCGCATTCCGCTGACGCTGGCCATCATTCCGGCGCTCATCGTGCGCAGCGTGAACCAGAGCTTTGCGCTGCCCCAGGGCGCTCTCTCCGAGCTGGTGCATGTTCCGCCGGGGCAGGCGGCCAAGGCGATCGAGTGGATGGAAGGCGCGCCGCTTTACCGGCTGCGCGGCAAGCTGCTGCCGCTGGTCTTTCTCGACCGGCTGCTGATGCCCGGCGTGGAGCACAAGATTGCTACCGAGCGGGACAACTTCATCGCGGTTCTGGACGCCGATGGGCGGCGGTTCGGGCTGGTGGTGGATGGACTGGCCGATCCGGAAGAGATTGTGGTGAAGCCACTCTCGGCGGTGCTGAAGAGTATCGGCCTTTATTCGGGCGCGACGGTGCTGGGCAACGCCGATCTGGCGCTGATTCTGGACCCCGGATCGATTGCCTTGAAGGCCGGCGTGGCCATGCGAGGGGAAGAAGAAGCGGCCGGGGCGGCAAAAGAGGAGAGCGAGACGGAAGCCGCCAAGGGCCTGGAGTATCTGCTGGTGGAAGCCGCCGGGCGCCAGGCCGCCGTGCCGCTTGCCGATGTGCTGCGCATCGAGCAGCTTCCGCTGTCGCGCATCGAGTACATCGGCTATCGCCCGGTGCTGAACTTCGAGGGGCAATTGCTCCCCATCGAGGACTCGGGCGGCGTGCTGACCGCGGCCGAGGGCAATCCCGACGCCCAGATCATTGTGGTCGTTTGCCGCGAGGGCAACCGGCATGTGGGCATCGCGGTTTCGCACGTGCTGGATGTGGCCGCGGGCGGCGACCTGTTCGAGGCCGGCAGCAGGCAGCGCGCCGGCGGGGTCACGCTGCTGAAGGATCGCGTGACCGGCGTGGTGGATCTGGGCGGGGTGCCGCCGCTGCCGGTCGAACAAGCCGCTCCAAGCGAGTGGGACCAAGTTGGGGAGGCGGCGAGATGACGGGGACTGCGTTGAATCGCAAAGAAAAAGCGGCGGCGACGCTGGTGGAGATGTGTTCGGTGCGCGTGGGGGAAGGGCTGTTCGGCGTGCCCATCACGCACATTCTGGAGATTGTGGGCTCGGCGCGGCCGCAACCGGTTCCGCTGGCCCCCCCCTTCGTAGGCGGACTGGTTCACTACCGCGGCGATGTGTTGACCACGGTCAGCATGCGCCAGTTGCTGGGCCTGCCGCCCAAGGACGGGCCGCAGGACATCCTGGTTTTGGAGAGCTCGGGGGGCTGCTTTGGCCTGCTGGTGGACTCGGTGGGCGAGGTGCTGACCGTTTCGTCGGCCGACCATGAGCCCAATCCCTCGATTCTGGAGGAGCGCCGGAGGGCCTTGTTTGCCGGAGCGTACAAGCTCAAGGACAGCCTGCTGGTGATGCTGGACCCGGAGCGGCTGGACCCGATGCGGCTGGGCGCCGCGCATGCTGCGTAGGTAAAGAAGGACCGCGAGGATGAGGAGGTAACTATGCGAGCACTGATCGTCGACGACTCCCGCTTCGTGAGGGGCTTTCTGCGAGGCTTGCTCGAGGAGAGGGACATCGAGTGCGAGGAGGCTGCCGACGGACAGGCCGGCCTCGACCAGTTGCATGCCGGCCTGCCCTTTGACTTTGCGCTGGTGGACTGGAACATGCCGGTGATGAACGGGCTGGAGATGCTCATGGAACTGCGCGCGGAGGGATTCAAGGATCTCAAGGTGATGATGGTCACTACCGAGGCGGAGAACGATTTCATTCTGCGCGCCCTGGATGCCGGAGCCGACGAGTATCTGATGAAGCCCTTCGACGAAGAGGCCTTGAGCGAAAAGCTGACCATGCTTGGACTTGTGGAGGCCTGACCATGGCCGCCGGCCGCCGGACCCGGATTCTGATCGTGGATGACTCGGCAGTGATGCGGAGCCTGCTGCGCTCGGTCGTTGTCGCCGATGCCGGTCTGGAAGTGGCTGGAACCGCGGTGGACGGCCAATCTGCCTTGACAAGCATCGATATCCTTCGCCCGGATTTAATTCTGCTGGATGTGGAGATGCCGGTGATGGACGGATTGGTCACGCTGAGACAGTTGCGGGCAAGGGGAAATAGGATGCCGGTGATCATGTGCAGTTCGCTTACGCAGCGCGGCGCCAAAGTGACCATCGAGGCGTTGGCCGGCGGCGCTTCGGACTATGTGGCCAAACCTGCCGGACAGGCCAGCCGGGAGGCGGCGATGCAGGCTTTGGCGCAGGACCTGATCCCCAAAATTCATGCCCTGACCGGTCAACATCAAGGGCAGCCTCAGCCGGTCTTCCCGGTCCCGGTGCGGGTGCCGCTGATCCTGCCCATGGGGCCGCCGCCGAAGCCTCAACCGATTTCGTCGATTCCGGCAGTGCTGGCGATCGGCGTCTCCACCGGCGGCCCGGCGGCTCTCGACATTCTGCTCCCGGCGCTCCCCGGCAACTTTCCGCTTCCCGTCCTGATCGTGCAGCACATGCCCGAGGTTTTTACCAAGCTGCTTGCCGAACGGCTGGACGGCCGTTGCCGTTTGCGCGTGCGTGAAGCCGCGGAGGGCGATCAAGCGCGCCCAGGCTTCATTTATATTGCTCGCGGCAACTGGCACCTGGAAGTGCTGGGGCCGTCGTTCGCCGGCTCGCCTGCAACGCTGCACCTCAATCAGGGCCCGTTGGAAAATCACTGCCGGCCCGCCGTCGACGTGCTCTTTCGCTCCGCGGCCGCCGCTTATGGTTCCGGTGTGCTGGCGGTGGTGCTGACCGGGATGGGCTCGGACGGGCTGGCAGGCTGCCGCATCGTTCGCGGCCATGGCGGCAGCGTGCTGGCCCAGGACCAGGCCACCAGCACCGTATGGGGGATGCCTGGCGCGGTCACCAATGCCGGACTGGCGCACAATGTGCTCCCGCTCAACGCCATCGTGCCCGAAATCCTCCGCATTGCCAACCGGGCCGCCAGCGAAGTCCGTGGGCCAGTGAAATTGGTGCTCTAGAGCCTGCTATGGCCAATAGGACGACAGCGACGGGAGCCGATTTTTACCGAGTTCTAGAAGCGAGGAGGGACAGATACCGGATGTATCTTAGCGACGAGCGACGACGAAATGGGGAAAATCGGCCCCGTCCCGAAGGGTTGCTGCCAAGACCCGGCCATACTTCCTTCTCGCCCTCGACAGTGGTCCCGCCACAGCCTTCGGGCTCGGCTTCGTCTGGCCGGGTCTTCACTTGCAACGCTCTCCGCCCTTTTGGTCATAGCAGGCTCTAGCCATGCAAACCGCTTCCGCAGTCGATTACGTCTATCTTCGCGACCTCGTCTTCGGTTTCTCGCAGAACGTGCTCGACCCCTCGCGCGACTACCTTTTTGAGACGCGCCTCTCCAAGCTGCTGCGCAACCAGGGCATGGCCCGCCTGGAGGAGTTGGTGCAGCACCTGAGGCTGAGAAGGAACCCGGCGCTGGAGCGGGCCATCGCCGAGGCCATGACCATCAACGAGACCAGCTTTTTTCGCGACAGCCGCCCCTTCGAGCTGTTGCGCACCGAGTTGCTGCCCAAACTGATTGAAACGCGGCGTCATGCGCGCAGCCTGCGTTTCTGGAGCGCGGCCTGCTCCACCGGCCAGGAGGCCTACAGCCTGGCCATGCTGATGCTGGAGCACTTTCCCATGCTGGTGGGATGGACCATCCGCATCGAGGGCACCGACATCTGCGCGGAGGTGGTGGAGCGGGCCAATGCCGGCCGCTATCACCGCATCGAGATCAACCGCGGTCTGCCCGCCCGCTTCGTGGTGCGCTACTTCGACCACGCCGGGGAGGATTGGGTAGTCAAGCCGGAGGTTCGCAAGATGTGCCACTTCCGCCAGGCCAATTTGTGTGGGCCGTATCTGCCCTTCAACCGATCCGACGATCGCTTCGACGCCATCTTCCTGCGCAACGTGATGTTGTACTTCTCGCAGGAGACGCGGCGCGCGCTGCTGGCCGGCATTCACCGGCTGCTGGCTCACGACGGCACTCTCTTCCTCGGTTCGAGCGAGCAACCTGCCGACCCTTCCATCTGGATCGCGGAACTGGCCGGCGGCACCTGCCATTTCAAACCCAGGCAGGCGGGCTAAAAAGTTAGCAAGTCGCCCGTTCTCCAGGCCGTCAATCCGCGATTCGAGAATGGACGCCCGAGCTTTCGCATGACGGCAAGACCTCGGATGTAGGATGCAGGCATGACGGAGAGGACCGCATCCCTCTGCGATGGAGTCCCCCGACCCACAGTGTGGGTACCCCGCAGGTCTTCGTCTCTGCCGGGATAGAGATACTGAATCTCCGCTAACCCGATTGCAGCCAGCCACCCTAAGCGGTCATCGGGTCAGTCTTCATTCCTCAAGCCGTGCCGCAAACAGCTTTGCAAACACCGTCCGATGTTCCCAGCCGACCAGCAGCCAAAGAAGCGTCGCAAACGCACCCATCCCAATGCCGCCGGGGTCCATCAGGAGGTGATACAGAAGGATGTTGAACAGCACGGGACCCAGCAGTGTCAGCCCCAGCCCCACAAATCGGTTCGCCAGCAGCAGAATCGCGGAGACAACCATAATCGCGCCCACCACGTAAAAGTAGTGCGCGGCAAACAAGGCGGTCATGAACTGTCCGGCCAGCCCTGCCGGCATGTGCCCCATGGGGATGAAATTCAAAAACACGTTGGAGCCGAAGACCAGAAACATCAGCCCCAAAAGCAACCGGGCGATCATCGCAACAATCTTCATTGAGTTCTCCTTGAATTGGTGTGGTTACGGGGATTGAAAGAAGCCGGGAGACCATTCTACGGTTCCGCGGAGCAGAGGGGAAAGCTATTCCTCAGCGAATGGATGGTTTGGCGCAACCTGTCGATTCCAATTGTCCCTACGCCGCTTCTTCGCGTTCGCGGTAAACTGGTAGCGGTTTGAGGAAGAAAGCCGCCATGCGCCCATCCGAGGTATTGCCGCAGCACCGGGAGACCATCCGCCGGCTTGTTCTTGAAGCGGGCATGGGCAACCCGCGCGTCTTCGGGAGCGTGGTGCGGGGCGAGGATCGGGAAGATAGCGACCTGGATATTCTGGTCGATCCGGCGCCGAGGGCCAGCCTGCTCGCCATGGAGAAACTCCAGGCCCAACTGGAGAAGGTCACTGGCGTCAAGATCGATCTCCGCACGCCGGAAGAGATTCATCAACGCTTCCGCGGAAAAGTTCTTACCGAGGCCGCCGCGCTGTGAACAAGCACGAATTTCGCGCCAGGTTTGATTTGCGTGAGGAAAGCCAATGGTTAATAACCAAGCCCAGCAGGGAACAGTACTTGACAGGATTTTCAAATCCGGTGCTGTCTGAAATCTGCGTTGACGGGGATTCGGCGGGAAATGGAGCAATTGGGTGGGGTTTTGGGCAGTTTCCTAATTTGGCTGCTTGCCGCTGTGCTTTTGGCGCTTGGCGTGCTAAAACTTCCATTCACCTGGGTGCAAGTCGAATGGGTGCCATTTTCGCATGAGTTTCAATTTGACAGAGTTGTGCGGCATATCTTCGATTCCGTAAACGTTCATGCGGTAAAAGAAGTCTTCTATGTGAGTGGTGTCAAAAACATCTCTGTATTTGATTTGCCCTACCACTTCAAAAATAATCTTAGCCCTGTCATCCACAACCTCATCTCGCCATCTTCTAGGGAAGTCCCACACTACCCAAGAAGATTCCGCTTTCTCGGGCTTCAACAGAGTGGGAACGGCCAAGTCGGTGTACTCGCCTTGTTCTGGCTTAAGACCATCAACTGTGACTTTCGCTCCTGCTTCCACTCGAACGTCAAAAGCATTAGTCGGCCCTATGTTAACAAATTCGATCATTATTTTGTTGGGTTCCGTCGGATCAACAGCGTCAAAGTCCAAAGGAGTAACTTGGATACGCGCCCGCTCCTTTTCCTTCATCATCTTGATTTGATCGTTAGCTGCCTTCGCGCTATCCTTAGCGGCATTAGCGGATACCAGCGCAACCTCATTATTGCTACTCATCAGATCGGCCTGCCTACTCATGTGCCTAGCCTGAGTATGTATTTCCTTCCGCGCTCCAAACAGGATTTTTTCTTGTCGTCTCAACAGCCGCACTTGCTGCCAGCCTACGTAAGCAAGCACTCCAGCGAATACCCATTGTCCCCAGTCAAGAAAGTATTCCCACCACGGTTTATGAATATCAGTAATGGCGATGGGTGGGACGCTCGTGATTTTTACGCTGTGCTCTGTATTTGTTGTCTCGGCTGCTACATCGTGTCCATGTGGATCGGCGGGAACGGCCTTTATTTTTGGATTGACGAGCGGAGACGTTGGAGAGGCGGTATTCTGATTGCCTTGGCTACTACTCTTGTCATTGCTGCCACCATTACGGGCGCTAGTGGTTGCCCGCCTTGGCGCTGGGTTCAATGCTTGCAAGATTGCCAACAGAAAAACGAGTATCGCTAGGCTTTTCAGCATGATAGCGGAAATGTATCACACAGAATCGTCCTCTGAATGATTCTCTTCAATTCGTTTATCGACGTATTCCTGCATCTCATCCATCGCCGCAAGGGAAATTTGCAGGGTACGGAAGTCCAACCAGAGCAATCCAAGAACAGCAAGAAAGATATAAGCCGCCAAAGTCTCAACACTTCTCAGCCAAAAGAATCTGAGCCAAATTCCTATCCTGATTGCGGATTCAACACAGAGCCAGACCAGCACCACACGCCCAAAATTGGTGGAACACTTGATTTTCATTTCCCTGAGATTCAAAACGTGCCTCACGATCCTGTCCCGCTTGGTTCCCGCCATTTTATGCAATCAATTCCGCAATCGTCCAGATGTGGCTTTCGATTCCGGCCTCCATGCACGGGGTCACTCTCAGACTCGAATGGACCCGGCACCAGTTGTAGTACGCAAACCATAGAGAGTAAGCGGCTTCCAGGTTTTCCCATTTCTTGCTAAAACCGTTTGTGAGGCGCGTCATCCGGCGCATTCCCATGCGAATTGAAAGGTTCTGGCGTTCGATGTGCGAAGTGCAAATCCGGCTTCTGACCGGCCTTCCCATGATCTCGACTGGAACCGCCTCCACAACGTCGCCAGGACTGTACCGCTGTTCGCCCTCACGCGGCGCTGAATAGATTTTCACGAGTTGAGCAAAGTCCACTATGCCGCGCAGGTACAGCTTGACGGCGCTGATGTACGGCTTGAATCCGTCCGTTGTGAACTGGTAGCGGTTGCCGTCTGTGGCATAGCGCAGCTTGCCGATAAAGGCATCCGTAGAACGCTGATCCCGCCTTCCAAGGTGCCAAGCCAAAATCAATTTGCTGTGCCGCTCAATGCCAATAAATGCGTAGCTATCGCCAATCGGATCGTCCTTTTCGTTCGGCAGTTTGTGGCCTTCTTTTTTGAAGACGAATCCCCATATTTCATCCGCCTGTACATCCTTTACCGTGAGATTGACGATCTTGGAAATGAAGAGTGTTTTACACCGCTCCCCGGCCTTAACGATTAGGCTCATGATCGTATTGCGGTCCATGCCGCTGATCCTCTCCGTGCTGCGGATGCTGTTTCCTTCAAGCAAGAGTTGCAAGGCGAGCACAGCGCGTTCCTGAGAGATGTACATAGAGTCCAGCGTCCGCGTGTGCGGCTCCGTATAGGTCCGCTTGCACTGCGGGCAGCGAAACCGGTGCAGGCCGTTTCTGTGCCGCCCGAAACGCTGGCAAGCAACGGAGCAGGCTTCACAGGTCATGCTGTCTACGGATTGTGATTCGTTCATCATGGTTAAATAATACAGCAAGCGGTCGTTGTTTGTCAACGCTTATTTGTTCTATGGTTCCGTGCAGGCGGGAGCATCGAACCCCCGCAGGGGTCGCGGTGCTTGGTGGCCCGCGCTGTCTAATTGTGATTGCCGTTCTCATGCTTCCCATCATGCTTGCATTCAGAAATATGCGAACTGCTTGCATTTAGGAATGTCGCGGAAGATCGGCAGAACTTGAGCACAGTAACGGAAGATAAACGGAACTTGAACGGAAGATAAACAGAAGATTTTCTGTAAATTATTGATTCTATTACCGCAAAAGTTCCTGCTTACTAATTCCCATCGCGGACGCAATTCCGTCCAAGATGCTTTTCTTGACTTTGCCAGTTTGCCGGAACTTCCGAATGGTTTTGTCGGTAGTGTTGGCTTGGATAGCGAACTCAGTCTGGCCTAAACCGCGGGCATTCATATACACTTCCATCTTCCGAGCCGCAGAAGGAGCAAGGATCGTTGCCGACATTCGCTGCGGCGCTGCGGCTGCGGTATTTAGGGGTTGCGGAGACGGCACATCCTTTGCCGTTGGATGCTGTCTAGTTTCTATCTGTGTATATTGATTTGAGGTGGTCCCGTTAGTTCGGACAGTTTTTGCTTTTTCCTTAAGTGGAAGTTCTTGTTCTTGTTTTTGCTTTTAGGCTGCCATGGATTCTGGCAGGCGGTTGAAGTATACCTGATCGGGCGTG